>ENA-UEQN01000016-UEQN01000016.1-human-gut-metagenome-genome-assembly--contig:-NODE-16-length-160057-cov-19.188899_pt1 | contig 160057 bp, 122 predicted proteins | sample MGYA00242940_ERZ507944 | MGnify/ENA primary metagenome ERZ507944 (study PRJEB26167, sample SAMN06115449) | human gut metagenome | host: Homo sapiens | place: China:Fujian | collected 2015-08-20... | reverse complement strand
TATGAATAAACGAATGCAATATCTAGTAGAAGGTATTACCAAAGATATAATAGCTTATCTTATGGAAGATAGCGGATACGATTTGCCAACTGCTCTCAAAGAATTCTATAACTCAGAAACTTTTGCAAAACTCTCTGATGAATCTACGGGGCTCTATATTGAAAGTTCAGCTTATGTGTATGAAATGTTGAAAGGTGAGTTAAAATACGGCATATTAGCGAGATAGATTTATATAGTTATTTACCAGTCCTGATGTACGTTTTAAAAAATATTACTTGACTTTTGCGAAAAAACAAAGATTTAACGTTTTTTTACCCACTCTCTCCAAACAGAGATAACAAAAAGTAAATTAAATAACTTATAAATAAAGAGAGAAGAATTTGATGATGAAGTAATGGAACCAGGATCGTCTAATGAGCAATTAAATCAACTTTGTAATCTTAGAAATACGGAACTCTCTTCGAATTCCGTATTTCCCATTTACACAAAATATTTTATAGTACCCTTACTTTTAAACATGATAATCTCAAATATAATTTAAAATTTGGCAATAACTGGACTATTTGATATTCTTTCAAAACGGCCATCCATATACAAAACGAAGATGAAAACACCCCTGTCATTACTAGTACTATTCAGACTTAAAATTTTTGCAAATGCAGATATGAAGCTACGTGATGTAAACTGACCATTTAAAATTCCTTTACTAGTTTCTATTGAATATGAATGATTTCCATGATATTCAAAAATATAAATATCAACATTTTTAAGTTCAAAGAATTTATTATCGTCATACTGTATTAATAAACAGCAGAAATTCCTTCTTTGCACAACTCTATAGTTAGTATTTTTGAACAGGACAAAGTACGAAGAATCCCTTGGTAATGACAAGAAGTCTTTACTGAATAAATACCATACTTTTTCTGAGTATTTATTCCCATCATTATCATATTTATCTTCTGCAAATAAGACAAAGTAGGCATATCTTAGGTTAGAAATATTTAATTGGATTACGTCGTTTTCAATTGCACTGCAATAATGACGTGATAGATGAACAATAACACCATCTGATGTCACTATTTCCATTTTTTCAAAATCAATATAGTTTATCACTCCATATTCAGAGATGAATTCTGAATACGAATATTGTCGTAAAAATTCACTCATAAGCTTATAGCATTTAAATTTCCATATTTATGTTTTGCAAGTAGCCTGCTAAACTTGTCACGGTTGAGTGACACACCATATTTGTTCAGGATACAGAACTCCGACTACTGAATCCACTAACACGTTGGATGTCATCAATGGAATGACCGTTGTTATATATGGCGACAATGGTCTTCTCACGTTCAAACTTTCTTACGTTTTTCCAATATTTGAATTTAATACTCTCATTTTTACGTAAAATAAATATAATATAATATAATCAGAAAAACAGATGCAGTTATTAATCTCATCAAGGGATAAAATAGCGAAAAAACAGCACTATGTGAGAGCAAAGGTATTATGTCTTTGTAGAACGTTTGCTGTTTATGGACACAAAGTGGCTAAACATAAACTGAAAAGAGAGAACATAGTTTTCAAAACAGTTTATTTTGTCTCTATTGAAGTCATTTTCTATCGTGAAAATATGCTATCACTACGATTAACTCGCCGAATATTTATTAATTCTCAATAGTCTACTAGTATTAGATAGAAACCACTAAAATTTGTTTTTTGTCAAAAATCGAAGATTAAATGTTTTCTATCTTTTCACTCAACACAGAGATAAAAACTACCTTATCGACTCCTGCCATTTTGTTGGATCTTCGATATGATAGTAAGACTGGTCGTCAGAACGGTTGTCTCTGGAGCAATCTTTGAGGCATTCTTGCATTCCCAAAACACGATTAAGCTAATAATTGCAGGTTTGTGATTCGATACTTTTTGCCGCTGATGTAATTATTAGTATTCTCTCTATAGTAATTCTGTATAAAACACTCATTTTCTATAAAAAGTAAAGCCGCTCTATAATTGAAGTAAGCGACTTTACTCATGATTTTACATTAATTTTAGTAATATATCCAGCAATTATTATCCTTTCTATAATCTTTAAAATACTGGATACGGTCAACAATGTCAATACCTTCTGTATTTTGTGGTATGTTAAATCTGGCGCGCTCTTTATCATCATTCAAAGAGTATGAAACAAAGGCACTGTTTTCACATGTCAATAGTCCTTTTCTGTAAGAAAGCGCACGGATATCATACCACTCTACAGAATTTGCTACTGCTTTATTCTCAATTAGTGCTTTAAGCATACATTGGTAGGCATTAGATGATTCGCGCTTTTCAGAGTGCAAAGCCACAAGAGCATATGGTTGATCGTCATACATAGTATATTTACCATAGCGTTTTGGGCGGAAGCATGGATATGCGATATAGTAATATCTCCAATCATATTGTTTTTTATCCTTGCACTCTGTCAGATATGTATTGATTTTTTCTTGTAAATATTTGTCGTCTATTTTTATGTTAGTCTCAAGCAGAGAACGCAATGATTTCTTTGTCTTATCAAAATCTGGATTTTTGCCTGTCGGATGAAATAACGCATACCAAGCCTTATCACCGATTTCATTCTGATCACCTGAACCAAGTTGAATACACCAGTTGTTTAATCTTTGGCTATAATCAGATATTGCTAACATTGCACAGTCAATGACATCGCGAGAGCATGTATCAAAAACGTGGATGAATCGTTGATAAAGATGAGTGTTTTTATAACCAACAACATCTGTACGACCTTGAAGCAGATAGTGGTCCTCCAAACGAAAAAGGCCGTCAGAATACTCTGGATGCTCTTTGGTAAACTGAAGTTTTTGGCGTTCCTCTTCCATTTGAATCACATTAAAATTCTGTCTCTTGTCATTATCAATTGTTATAAAATCTGCAATCTCTCCAGAAAGAATAATACTATCTACCTGACGAAGATTTGCAGGCATACGGTTCCCAGCATCACCATTAGGATTGTCTACGACCTCATTTCTGGAATTCTTGAGCAGATTTACTACCACGCGCAAACGTCGGCGGAAATCTATTTCTTTTATCGAGCCATTTTTCATTAAATAGAGCATGAAGGAGTAAAGCATTATTAACCAATAGGGGGTATTTCTATTCAATGCTGCTCCATTCAATACCTCTTGGAAAATATCGAGGTTTGATATTTGTTGAGGCACAACGACTTTTCCTGGTTCATAATGATTTTCTGAAAGATAGGAACTGAAAAAATCACCGATTGGGTTAGTGGTCGATGGAGTGAAAAGTTGCGCCTTGCTCTGGATATTAACCATACAATCGAAGGCTGTTTCAAGAAAGGCTACATTGTCCGGTTGATTCTTATAAAGTCTGTCCAGTAAACTGAAATCATCTTTTAAATTGAACTCTGACGACGATTGGTCTGACTTATAGATCAGAATGAGAGATACCATGCGGAAAAAGTTCAGAAAACTGTCATCAACAAGATTATATTTATCCCGATAAGGCCAAAGTAAATCGGTCCATTCGCGGTCTATCTTAAGGCCAATACGTTTAGCTGCAGTTTCATCGTTATTTTCAGAGCGTATAATCTTTAAGAGTTCTGCCTTGAAATGCTCAAAATCAGTGAGAGGTTTTCCACGGGAGTTCATCTTTATGTAAATATCATCAGTCAGCTTCATCTCCTCAATGTCGCGGAAATAGAAATTAATTTTATCTAACTTGTTCCATAAGTCATCTGTGTCACTAAAACGTTCTTGGATTTCATCAAGCATTGTGAGCATTCCTCTGACTGTAGGGTCGTTAATCCAATCCATAGGGAACCACCCTTCATTTCTAATTTCATCACTAAGCCGTTTCTTCAGTGTTGGTTTATAGTTAACGAGCTTTGTAAGAAAATCTCTCGCACTATACCGTGTGTTGTATGAGAACCTCGCAAGCCGTTTATCATTGATGTCCTCTTTTTTGTCTGCATACCAATGAAGTAGCCAAAGAGTAGTTAGCCGTTGCTGCCCATCAAGAGGAATCAGTTGACCATTTTGAATATTACCATAAATAAAATCAAGTGTCAAGCCATTGTTCATTAATCCGGCTTGTATAGCAGAGAGAAAACGCTCACGGGTTTTTACCGCATGTGTATCAGAACGACCTTGTGCATAAGCACGTTGAATACGTGGTATGGTGATCCCACTTATTCCATAAGGATTGTTTTCAGAAATCAGATTCTTCAGTGTTGTAGTTCTCATTTGTTAATGAATGGAGGGTTTATAAATAATAAGGAGAGATTTTCTCGTCAATGGCCTCTACATAATCTCTTCGGTCAGATTCTCCCCAAAAGAAAAGTGATGGACTTTCTTTCGTATAGTACTTGAAAAATACGTGTTTGGTACAAACTGGAATGTATCTTCCTTCTCTATCGTAATTAATAACCCGATGTCTTTTAACATCAAAAACGGAATTGCTTAGAGCCGCATTTTGTGACACATCCAGCAAGGCCATATTTGCTAAGTGATGTGAGTATTCATTCTCTTTTACTGCATCTTCCTTTGGAGTGAATATGATGATTACTTCCTTCTGAATCTCATTAAAGCGTTCTAGTACATTACCTGGGCCCTTATCGCTATGAAGCTGCTCAATCAGTATCTCCATTTTCTCTATAAGTTCATCATTTGCTTCGAAAATATAACCTTCGGATGATTTCAAAATGGCAATATGACTTTCTAGCCATGCAAGAATATCTTTATTCTTTTTTAGGCTCTCGGCATTTTGGGCGTGGATATGCTCCAAACTCCATTTGGAATCTTTATGCTTGTCAAATGGGAATCTTCGTTTACCCTCGTCCATCAGACGTTCTGTTTCCACATTAAACAAAGTCAATACTTTCTGTAGTTTATCTTTTCGGTTGTCGTATGATAGGCTAAGTAACTCCTCTTTATCTTTAATGCCTATTGACTCTGAAATCATTTTGTCAAGCTCTACGAGAAATATATCCTTAGCAAGGGGTATGCCGCCATTGTTTTGCCATATGGTATAAATCTTTTTTAGTGGAATGCCTATTGTTATCAGATAACCGATTTTATGGTAGAAGTCATGGTTAGTATACCATTCTCGGAGTGTAAGGAATACGTGATATATGCGACTCCATATCTCAAGTAGTGTATTTCCTGAAGTCGTTTCAGTTAGAGCCTTTATTTGTCGGTCAAAGTAAAAGAATGTTCGATATTTTTCGCGGTCATTGCCAGATTCGTCCACCATCAGATCAAGGATAAGATCTATACGAGTTGGATTTTGTTTTCCATCAGTATTGGACAAAAATCCCCAAAATGATGGATTTCGCAGTTCTTGCTCAATCATATCCCACTGTAATGAGGCTTCCTCCTGTCTTCCTGACATCTTATCTTTCGCACTGTCTTTAAGAAACAAGGCTTTTACAAGTTCCGAACTTGTCAATGGAATTTTGCCAATGTTTAGACGCTCAAATAGCTCAATACCGTCCTCTGTAGAATCGACCTCGTACCAAATGACGCTTACTGATGATATGAAATATTCATTGAGTCTGGTCAGGTAAGCAGCCATTTCTCGACGATCTCCTTGTGTCTTTTCGGTAAAGTAGGACTCTATATATTCGTATGCAGATGCTATAAAATAATAATCAATGTTCTGGTTCCTAAGCGAAAGGTCAATATTTCCTAGAAAGTTTGCTGATTCTTTACGAGTTTCATACTCTAATTTAAAGCTAGGTTCATAGAGATCCCCCAGCTTCGCTTCCATAAACTTGCAAATTAGGTATATTGTAGTAAGACGTTGTTGCCCGTCAATGAGTTCGAATCTCTCGTCTTTTTTCTTTACAACTATTGGTTGTAAGCAGTATGGATTCCCGTTGCTCTCATAAATGTCATCTAGAAGGAGTTTGATTTCTTCAGAAGTCCATCTATAGCCCCTCTGATAATTTGGGAGGTAGAATAGGCCTTTGATTTTTCCTACATTTTTCGTCTCAAGAATGATGTTTGACATATCGTAGTATCTTTATTAATTGTCAATAGTTTTTGCTTAAAAGTTATAGCCATTCAAATATACTTGTTTTTCGCAAGAAAATCATGGATTTAAGCTTTTTTATTGTACCCTTCCCAACAGAGGGAAAGAGGCAAAAAACACCTTTTCGTACCCCAACAATCTCGTCTACAAAGATAGACATGTCGGGGGGTATTTCTCCCAAATGGACTGTAAAACCAAGGATGGCGCTGATTTTATGAAAAAGTGTAGATTTCAAGCTTCAATATTGATGGAAAAGTGTATAAAGGGAGTCTGATTCGTTGGAAAAAGTGTGAGATAATAGGTATTATTCGCTTGAAAAAATGTAAAGCTCTAAACCATCACCGAAGTTAGCACTCATGGGCGGTACTTTGAACTTTCCCAGTAAAAGGGTAACGAAAACAAAATATACGTTTGCACTTGCACTTTTGCACTATAGGCTTCTCAGTTTGCTACATATCGGCTTTTCTCTAAAGAAATTTGCTGGTCCTCAAGAAAATCCGTAATTTTGCACCATCAATTGAATAAAAACATAAAGTTTACAATGCTGCGAAGAAGAATGAACAACTGGAACACCGTATCGGATCAAGGCATAAAATGCCTTGAGAGATTGTCGTGTGTCCATACTTCAGGCATTGGGGCATTCTATACTTATGAAGACATTTTCCGACGAACGTCTAATAGACAATCGGGGGATACGATGATGCTGGTATCCCGCTGAAACGATAAATGAAAACCGTCGGAGAGTCCTTACCAGGCTTTTCGACGGTTTTTATTATGTGCCTGTTGGTGACGTTCGCACGATGTGCTCTTCTCCGTCAATTCCGTCCACGGGCTGAATTGCAATGTATTATTAACCGCGCAGTGATGCGCATGAATGAAAAGATTATGAATTATAAATTTGACGGAAGCAGGGTGTTCTTTATATCCGATACCCACTTCAACCACACCAATATCATCAGGTTCTGCAACAGGCCATTCAAGGATGTGTCGCACATGAATGAAACGATTATTGCCAATTGGAACCGTGTGGTCGGCCCAGAGGATATCATGTTTCACCTGGGTGATTTCTATTTGGGCGGCTCTGCCGAATGGATAAACATACTGAACAGGCTGAACGGTAAAATATACCTTATTTCTAGCAATCACGACATCAAGAACCTGAGGCAGAATTACACGAAATACTTCGAGCAGATAGCAATGCAGATGTATATCGAGGTGGATAAACAGAAGATTTATCTGAATTACTGTCCGTTCCTTTGCTATGGCGGCTCATACGATGACACATGGCAACTTTTCGGACACGTGCATACCCGCAGGAACAATACCGGAAAAGATGCTTCTCGGCTGAGTATGCTTCTTCCGACACAATATGATGTCGGAGTGGACAACAACGATTTCACACCGGTTTCATTTGTGCAGGTGAAGGCAATCATAGGGAAACAGATTGAGCAATCAAAGAAAGGAGAACAGTAAGATGAAGATACAATACATGAGTGATCTGCATATGGAGTTCCAGGAAAACAGCAGATACTTGAAAAATAATGAATTGCCTGTAACAGGAAATGTGCTGGTGCTGGCCGGGGATATTTTCTATCTCAGGGATAAGGTTGCTCCGTTGACGAAGTTCTGGAAATGGGCTTCGGAGAATTACCGGCAGGTGCTGATTGTCCCCGGAAATCACGAATACTACAACTATTCCGACGTGATGGAACTAGGCCTGCAATGGCGGTGGATGTTCCGGGAGAATGTCGGCTACTATCAGAATCAAGTTGTCCGCATCGGCGACACTGACTTCGTTCTGAGTACGCTGTGGTCACGGATCAACCCGAACGACGAGTTTTTCGTGTGGAAAGGCATGAATGACTTCCGACAGATCAAGTTCGACGGGAAACTGCTGCAGGTTGATGAATTCAACCGGATGCATGAGACCTGTATCGACTTTATCCTGAAAAGCGTTAAGGAGAGCACGGCAGCCCATATCGTGGTGGTTACACACCATCTGCCGACACTCCAGGCAGTGGCTCCGCATCATAAAGATTCCGTGCTGAACAGCGCCTTTGCCAGTGAATACGGAGAACTGATAGCCAACAGCCGGATTGACGCCTGGATTTACGGGCATTCGCATACCAACATCGACACTGTGATTGGCCGGACCCGTATAATCTGCAACCAGATGGGATATGTATTTGAGGATGAACACCTGATGAACGGATTTGATCCGGCCAGGTTTATTGAAATTTAATGGACATACAGAAATGAATGAAAGAAAGATCATAGACAGAAAACTCCTTGCCGATTTGGCGAAGGAGGTCGGCCTGAATGCTTCGCATTTGGAGGTGTTGGGCGAAAGCAGCCAATGGGAAATTGTAGTTGATGGAGATATGCTTGAACGGCTGGTTGAGATTCAACATCGGTTCGAACAGCTGGCTGTAATGGGCGACGATGAGTACCGGGGATTCTATATCGAAGTGCCACGGCCTGTACCGGAAGAGTGGGGGAATGCCGAGGAATTGATCGCTTCGGGGGAATATGACAGTCGGGAGGCATTCTTAGCCGATTGGCTTGCATTCAACCCGATGGAGACTAGATGGTTTCATGTCGCTTCAAGTCGATACGGGGATTCCCGGTCAATCCGTGTTACTGACCGAAAGCATACCCGTTTTATCATTACGAATTGCCCTAAGTGTACGGATGCAGGGCCAGATGATACGTGGTGCAGGGAGAATCTAACCCGCCTCTTCGATTATCTGGAACGGATGATTGATGTCATTGTCGCTAATCCCGACGGGTTCAACGATTACGTGGCGCATAACCTGCCGTACCAGCAGCGTATAGGACGGATTGCACAAAAGGAATTCAACCGCATTGTGCCAAATTTCAAAATTGAGGTGGAAGATCGGGAAACAGCCATCAAGGCATTGAAGGACTCGGTACACGGGCTTTCTGCCCCTCTTTTGGAAACCATGACCATACGAAAGTATTGCACCTATTTCCGCATTGCCAACGAGGTGTATGAAAATTATCACCGGAAGCGGGGATTCAGGGGGCGCATCCATACAGATCCGCAGGATGTTCCTGAAGAACTGCGTGATGTGGTCTATTACAAGCGGAAGAAGTTCGTGGATGTGATGGAAATGTATGACATTGACAGTCCGGAGGATTTCATGCGGTTCGCAACTGACCACTATGGTGAACTGGGCCTTTCACGTCTGAATATCTTTGCTTCAAATGACCGGCAACAGGGATGGCAAATTGTTGTTTCCAACAGTTATTCGGCCAATGCCGGATTGGCCATCGAAGTGGCTACAGCTTTGTATAAGTCTGGGGCACCATTGCAGATATACGATGCGGAAAAACTCATGAGAATCCTGCTAGAAGAGGATTATGTACGGCTAGTTCCTGACTCATATCACAATTATATGGGCTATCAGGAAGAAGGCTCCGTCTACGAACTACCGTGGGAATACGAATGTTCGGACGATGCTAATTCGGTTCTGACCAAGGAGCAATATCAGGCGATTGTCTCTATTGCCGAATGGCAACCGGAAAAGTGTGTGGTGGTCATCGTTTGATAAGTTATGTGATTTAGCATATCTCTATGCAAGTTAGCATGGAGATATGCTGAGTTTTTTATGCTGTCTTGCCGATTTTCTGGAAGGTTTGCTTCCGTTATTGACTCTATCCAGAGGATGATGCCGTTATGTAGCATTTTCTGATTCAGCTCTGCCCGTAGAAGAAAGATTTCTGTGTTTGGCGCGGATGCGACAATTGCAGAATGCTTTCCAGTCGTTTGCTCGGAGCGCAAGCACGAGAGTCTGTGCGACTTCTGTATGGAAGGCACGGAGTCTTTCTGCGCGAAGTCTATAGAGTTGAAGTCCCGAAGCTGGCGAAGTGGCAGAGGGGCTGTAAGCAAGTTGGTCTTACGGAGCGACAGCGGAGGAATACGAGCTTAATCGCGATTTTGTCGGTTCTTGAATATGCTTTTATTGAAGGATAGGATATGGCTTTGTTAGCAATAGTCATCCATTACATCACCTCCAGTCCATTCTCGACCAAGAGCAAGAGTTAGATATTTTTCGGCTCCGATTTCTTCGTAGAAGGAGTGGTGATTCTCGTGGATGAAGTAACCATTTTCGTATGTGATTACGGATAGGACGTAGCCGCTGGTTCCTTTGACGTGTTCGCTTGTTGTAATTACTGCAAGGGTGTTGCCGTTATCGGAGATTTCGGCTTTATGTACGAAAGATTGATATACTCCATTACTGCAGAATACTTCTCCTTTTTTAAGGTTGCGAAGGTAGTCCTGTAATGGAGTAGAAAAGTGCTCCTTTGGGCAGAGCGGAAATTCTGATGTAATCTTCCAATTAAGTTGTTTTGCACCTGGGGTTAAGGAGTTCTTTAGCCCGTATTCTTCTTCGTAGATACGTTGGTTTTCTTGCTCAATTGCTTCTATTTGGCGCTGATAGTCTGATTTATATTCGCGTTTGTACCAATCCTTGTCCCAGCTTTCTCCAAATGATTTACCTGTGTCTTGAAATATCCATTCGCCAATGCCTGCTCCATTTGGTTCCTTTGGTTTGTCTTCTTCTGCCCACCGAGAGAGATTCTTTTTGCATTTGGCAGCTTCAGCCTTGGATACAGTTCGCATCCATTTGGTGTTTGGTTCAGATGCGGTTTCTCGAAGGATTGATGGATTCTCAATGAAATCGCTTAATGTGTGTCCATGTGTTTGTAGAAGTAGGATAATTCGTTTGCGTGTAATTGGATTATTGAGGACATTTTCAAGACGAGTAATCCAGCGCAGGTTTTCAGGCCGGTTGTTACATCTGTTGGTGTCGATGTGGTCTATGATCATATTGGGATCTTCTGGTGAGCCGTAGAATGCGGTAGCCACAATTTGATGCACTCTTACACCACCCCAGAGCATATAGCCAGTACGGCTGTCTTTTGTTCCAAATGTCCATATATTATCAAGTTTGCTTGGCCGACTTCCTTCTTTTTGATGACGCATAATCGCGCCATTATTGCGGACGGAGTAATGACGGTCTTTGAAATCACAGTCGAGGACTTTGGTATATGTGGATAATAAATCGAGCATAAATCGCATGAATTATGTCGTAAAGTTACGTCTTATTTGCATATATACATTCAAATTGTCATAATTATCGCCAGTTACTTGGTAATATATTATCTGAAACTGGTCGTTATAAAACGAACTTTGCCCTTAATAACGATGCTATTATGCTAAAATTCTTAGGGGATAATAATACTGAAATACATTTGGCTGATCCAGTTTTTGTAACATGGGATAAAACTATGTTTGGAGTATTGAATTCTTTCTATAAAAAGAATCCATCTGCTCATAGATGGATGCAATTCACTCCTGGACAATTTATAGATAGATACTCATTATTGTCATTTTCAATTAATGAAGAAACTATATCTAAAGATATATTAGCTATAATTTCAGGAGATATTGTTCAGCATACGACTTCTTTGATAGATTCGCTAGCATTAATACTTAATCCTAGTGATGAAGTAGGATTAGAATACACTAAGAAATTTGCTAAAATGAAAGATTCGCAAATTTATACAACTTCAAAAATTCCAGATACATTACAAGAATCTTCTGATAATAATGCTATAGACTATATAGTTTCTAGAATTGTGTCTTATTATAGAGAAAATCTTGAGAAATACAATTCTTTTAAAGCTTTGTTTTCTTCAAAAGATCATATGGACAGTATAATACAAATATTTTATGATGCGGTGTGTTATTATCAGTCAAACAAAGAATTTGACAATAAAGTTATTGATAAATTTGAAGAGTTAATGTCAAAGCAATAGTTTCTTATTATGTTACAGTCACATGTGGTTTAAGGCTAAAATGACATTATGAGAAAATGTAGCTTGCCAAGTTTGATATGTTAAAGTAGAAGTGAATCCCAAAAGTTTTTGTTTGATTTTTGGATTTCACTTCAAATTCTCTCTAACCCCAATAAAAAGCAATCATAAAATCTCATTACATGCATTATTATAGTCCTGATATGATGGCAGGGTTTTAAGTATTCTATTAATTTTTACTCTTCTTGATGCGATAGAACCTCTATTGGGGTCTAGGTAATTTGTAGATTCTAAAGCAGTACTTAATTCACTTATCAATTGTTTAGTTATTCTTACTAAAGAAAGATGAGATTCATCAGCTAAATTGAATGGCGGTAGCGATGTAGAAGCCAAAGAATGAATATGACGAGCTCCGAACCGACCCCTAGGTTGAAAAGCAGAAATACTATTAGTCAACTGTTCACTATTTAGAAGCGCTACCATATAAACAGCTTCTTCTTCAGTATCAACTATGCACCAATACAATGTCTGATCAATCACAGGAATATTCGGTAAGGAGGACAGATTTACATATGATGCACATACGGATTCTCCTCCGGCTCCATATACTACAAGATATCCATCATTAGTGAAATTTTGCTGAGACAACTTATTTCGCCAATTTACCGATAAGGCATATATATCAGCTGTTGGGTTATCTTTAAATATACTGAACTCTCGTTTGATTGTTGATATCAAATTGCGGTCAGTCCGGCTTAGTAATGCTTTCTCTTCTTCCGTGTACCTTCTCCAACAATTATTGCTATCCTTTTGAACTGGTAAAAATGCTAATGGCATTTCTGATATTGAGAAAGGAGTAACAATATTCGAAAGCATTACTGGATGGAACAGGCTCTTATTCGCCATAGATGTAGGCAATGAATAGTCGGTCCCTTTATGCATAGTAGATAAGAAGTAGGCATAACGACTAGAAGTGTTTAAGCTAGTAACCGTATAATTGGTCCCTCGACTTTGTAAATCAAAAAACATTAGGTACCGTGGCAAGATGTCCGCACCCTGTTTGAATGGATATGCATCGAATATACCATGCTCAGTAGAGACAATGCACTGTGACCATACCGTCCTATCACCTCCGTGATACACATGATATGGCTCAAGTCGTGCTTCTTCAGGTGAAAAGAAAGTTTGCCCTGAGAAAACATCTTTCTGAATTCTCGGACTCTTACATCCGAAAATGGCAATCGCTCTATTTTTGAAGGTATCATTCGGTAAATTCCAGATTTCGTCAATATCTACATTCAACGTTGTTGCACCCTTGCGGTAATTCCCAGCACGGAATTTCTCATGCTGTTTTCCTGCAAGAATGGTTTCTGGAAGGATGCATCCAAAAGCAGCATCTTCAGCCAAGAATTTGTCAATAGCATGAATCAAAAAAACTGTCGCTAACTCAAGGTGCAAAAACGCTGGTCCTGTTGGTTTAATATTATAATATGAAGCCATATTTGCCAAATCTTCTTTATAAGGATTAGAGACTAACTTACTCATCGCCAACCATGGAGTATTTGACACAATACCATTGAAATTTGCCGTTATTAAACTCGGCCTGAATGAATTTTTGATTAAAAAAGACCATAAGCCGTTTTGACCTCTAATATTTAGATCGTACATATTTTTATATAGATCAGAGGCAAAATGGAAAATGGCATCAATCTGCTCTTTATCTAACTCTGTCTCGTGATTATTAAGAATATCACTAATGAGACGATAGAGGGTGTCATCGTTTATTTTTGTCTCATTGATATGCTGATAACATGTATCAACAATCCCATCAAAAATATTTTGATTTAAAGGCGAAATGAGGAATGCCGGAAGATCAACATACCTATCGTGCATTTTCATTCGCAAAATCTCTTGATTGAACACTTTCCCACTTGTGACGGGCGTATTGATAAACAATGAATCTGCATGGTAAATAGGAATGGATAGTGCCGTAATACCATATTTGTTTGATATATCCCTAACTGTAATGATCCAGTTTATTTTTGCTAAAATTACAGCTAATGGATCAATATCAAATCCTGTTGCAGCCCTAGTTAATAAATCAGCTACAATTAATGGATCTCTATCGCCTGTAATTGAGTCTATCACAGATTTCAAGGTTTCAATTATCATAGAACCCGAGCCGCAGCACATATCGATAAATGATGGTTCCTCTCCATCTATCATATCCCGCACTTTATATACTACCTTCTTCGCAAGCCATTGAGGAGTTAGCTCCTGTCCGAGTAAAAGACGTTGTGATCTCTCAGACATCTGAACCAAAATATTTCCAAATAAATCTTCTTGCGGTATCGTTTGGAAATTATATACCACTAATTCATTCTGAATCTTGTGCATAATAGGGAGCACCTTCTGAATTAACGAAGATTCATTTAGCCATCCAAAATAATCATATTCTACGAAATTTAGATATCCTCTATTTTCGAAGAAGCTGCCATTAATAATTTGTTCAAGCTCATTGTCGTCAGACAACAAAGCCCTCTTTTCAATAAAATTAGCACATAACAATTTCCCAAGATTAGAAATATAATATTCTGAAATATAGGTATCCTCCGAAGAATCAGTTGAATCCAAGCCCTCGACAAAACTATGCCATAAGTTTTGTACCATCTGAAAATAAGCGGGTCTGGCAGAAATAGCTTCTCTTACAAAGACCGATATTTCTTGCAAATATGGAGTACTATATTCACTGGTGAGGCCAAAATCTTTGTATAAGTTTTCCCCAGTTACAAATCTAGATTCGACTCTTCCCAGATACTTGGGTAGAAAATCCAATAAAAGTAAAGCATCTTTATCTGAAGGCTTTTTAATATCAAGGTTGTCAATTTCAATCAGTTCAATATTATCTTCGTTGTAACTTTCAACAGGTAAGCCAGGCGTAGGATTAACAGAATATACATGCCAAGAAAGGGTATCGGACAGAATTCCGATAATCATGTTTATATCCACGTGATTACGTACCAGCGAGGCGCAGTATTCCTTTACCTGTCTAAATCCTTCATCAAATATTGTTTGAACTCGCAGGTCTTTTTCATATTCGATTGCTATAGAGTCAATACAACTATCAACAAACCCAACCACATGCCGGTTTCCTCTGATAAGGTGTACACTCTTTTCACTTCCATCAATATGGTCGAGAACCCATTTGGTATCTGGATCAAACATCAACTTCAGATAAGAGGCTTGATTGTATCGAAGAATATCCTCTTTTTGATGAGAGTCTCGTAAAGCCAAAGCCTTAGAAATGAACTCTTTGGTATATTTAATAGCTATTTCGTTCATGACGCCTTTGATTAATATGATATTGACGATATATTTCTAATTGTTCCATTGCCCAATTTATATCCGGAGTATTCATTGCTTGAAGAATGCAAGAATCTATTTCAACAATAACACTTTTATTGCTGATCTGCTGCCTAGCTAGCTTTTTACCCAATGATGATAAAGCATCTATATCTTTATCGGAAAAGTATGGAATAAGAATATTACGGATTTGTGCAGCATCAAGTTTAAGTGCTCCACCTCCCATAACACTACCGAGCTCTTCAAATTGCACTGAGCACCATGTGCTATTAAGTAAAGCAAGAAGGCTATATTCGTTAAATCTAGAGTTGTTAGATGGCCATATTGTGATGAAATTTGCATCAACAACTAGTGCGTTTGAATTGTACCTTACAATAGGCTTATCGCCATTAACTCTTGGCAAAAACAACTTTGCAGTATGCCTTTGTGTCAAAGGAGGAAGCATATACCAAAACCTTGGCGGGCGTTTCCCGTCAGATTTGGTAATGTTAGTCCTTACAGAGGAAAGTTCTGGCAAGAATATTTCACCTTTCTTTTCCTGAGATTTCCTCTCGATGTATTCACTGATTTCATATGGTAAGGATTTATAATATTTAGCAAATATAGGTTCCAGAGTACTGAAATCACGATTTGTGACAGAATCTTGTATATATAATAGTTTGCAACTTCCAGCGTTAGTCATGAATCTTGTACCCAAACTACGCTGATTCTGAATTACATCCAAATAATACTTAGACTCGCATTGTGGATCCTGAACATAGAAAAACGAATTTGCTCCAGTGCGTAGGCCTTGGCCAAATTCAATCTTATTCTCACCAATTTTTATCAATGAATCTTTATTTGTCAATCTGCTAAGTAAAGATAGCCAGCTAGAATCGTTGCTGGAACCAATAAATGCATCTTGGGATACCATTCTAACTGATAATCGATTATCAATGAATATTTCATTGCTAAACAAATCTCGAATTTCCATGCAAGGCAAGTTGGCCGTCAGGCAACTATTTGTTCCAGCTAACTTATATAGATCAACATATGACAGCCAGGACTTTTCCCTTTTAGTTTTACGATGAGCAAGCAACAATGAAGTTTTAACCTGTGCTTTCCCAGAAAACCATGTTGAGTTTGCGTCGTTGACAACATAGTCAATTTCAAATAGTTTTGAAAGAATATTCTTAACTGGAGCTGAGTACTCTCTTGTCAGCCATGTTGTCGGTAATACTATAGCCAATTGACCTCCATTTTTTACAAGCATCATGCACAATATCCATGATGGAACAGCCAAGTCAGAAAGCCCCGAGATCCGGCCTAGTTCCTGAATGATTAATTGCCTTTCGCCTTCATTTAAAGACTTTGTGGATTCTGCATATTCTTTTAGATTCCGAATAATATCATCCATTAATAACCATTCATGCGACAAATACTCTTTTGCGTTTGCCTGTAATTGATATCGAACATAAGGAGGGTTAGTTATTACAAGGTCATAACCACTCTTATTGAATCTTGATAATGTATTTATCGAAAAACTATTTGAATTCCATATTTCGGCATGTGGCATCCTTGCTCGACACATTTGAACAGCCTCCAAATCAACTTCATTTCCGATGACTGATATTTCCTTTTCAACAAACGGAACAAGCAAGTCGCCACTCCCACACATAGGGTCAATTGCAGAATACACCTGGGTAGTGTCTATCAACTCGAATAATAATCGGGCCACAGCACTACCAGAAAAATACTGACCTAGGTATTTTTGTTTTAGACTATTCATGATTGAAAAAATACTCGGCGTCAAGAGTGATAGTAATACCTTTTTCTATACATTCCGCAATATATTCGGAGAACATCCTTTCGGATTTTTCTTTTCCTTTATTCTCAGATTGGTGACTTTTTAATATTTGTTCAGCAATACATACATCAGAAGCATAATTTTCCTTTACTGTACATTTTGTGCGTTTAGTAAGCAGAATAAGGGGATCTCCTTTTACAGTAATAGTAGAATTCACTTGTTTAAAACTTGCTTGAACTTTGTCTAAAATACCGGTTTTTGAAACAGAGAAACCGTTTGTCTGGTATGCTTTAATAATTGCACGCCAAATGGCCGATTTTGCGGAATGGAATACAACAGTGCATTGACCGTTGACTTTAATACATCTACTAATCTCAGCGAACACATTTGACATTAGTTTCTGATATTCAATCAAAGATTTGCCTTGTGTCCCATTTATGATAACCTCATCTGACACATCTGTTTTGACCCCGTACCATAATTCATTAATCTGATTGATTTCTGAATACGGGATATAGCCCCCAAATGGAGGATCTGTGAACACATAATCAATAGAATTTGATGCGATGGAAGTGGACACGCTGCTTCCAGATACAAAACAAACCTCGCTAGTTGAGCTTTCTAAAATCTTAATGCCTTCACTAAAAGTCTTGATTTTTCTTCGCAACCCATCCAATATATTCTTTTCAACAGGAAGGCTGCTGATGTATAAGACACCTGGTTGTGCGCCTGTTAACACAAAATCTTTGTTGTTCTTTTTTGCAACGACCCTCGTCATCAATGTTGAATGGCTCTGATTATAGCTTAATAAAAAAACTTTCAAAGCTTGTTGAATATTAGCTGGATACTCTGACACTTTTTTCCAAAGTTTTGATAATACAAATACATTTCTTAAAGTATAAAACTGATGAATATACTCTATACCAAAATGATATCCAGTTCGATACAGGTCGCCCCATTGAATTTTTTGAATAGGTACATCAGAGAAATCAAGTTTTTCTATCATTTTTTGATAGGACAACCAATCATCATTTGTTGCAAGTCTGCTCCATTTCTTTTTGCCTGTGGTGCCATATATCTTAAATGGATACCTGAATTTTGCATCGACTTTACAGTTTAGAACAGGATCGCTTTGTAGACCATGAGAGCGTAAAGCCTCATTAATACTAAATTGGACATTACAGTAGCGGCATGTGCACTTATCTATAAACTCTATTGGAGAGTATTTTATGGCAACATCAGAATACTTGTTTTCTTTTCCACAATTCGGACAAATAACACCATCTGTCCATATGATATATCTGATAGTTCCTTCTTCACCATCAGAATCAATTACGTTATAAATGTTAGGATTCTCTGCCTCTATTTCATCAATTAGTTTTGTGGCATACTCTACAAAAAGCTTAGATGACGTATTGCACATGACATTCCCTATCGCCGATGCAATAGGGCTTAATTCGTATATTATTGCCTTACGATAACCCCAAACTGGTGAAACTCCATATTGCTTTGCCATTTTCAACAATTCAGGTGATGGCTTATCACACAATTTCACAGCAATACCTGTGGTTCCACTGCCGCCAAAAGGGTCAAAAACTGTATCCCCAACGTTTGTGTGGCAAGCAATAAACAAAGCAATAGCTTCTGGGGAAATTTTAGTCGGATAAGAGAATGCATTAAACAGAGCTCCAGTCCTAGTAGAAGGGAATGGCTTTCCGTAGAGAAGAGCCAGATTATCATCATTTATCATATTTGGCACCTCTCTTATCTGTCAATAACTCACCTGGCTCTACATCGAGCAAATTTGCAATTCTTAGTAATGTTTGAAGGTCTGGTTGATTTGAATTCCTGCACCAATTAGAAACCGTTGTTGATGAAACATTTAATTGCTCTGAGAGCCATTTACTTGTTCGGTTTTGTTCAACTAAAACTACCTTAATACGATTAATTTGTTTCAAATTCATTTTAACATATATCAAACTGGATACAAAGAAAATAAAAATCCATGAGATATTGAATATCCATCAGTATATTTTAAACAAGCAGCGACAAAATATAGAATTAAAAATGGCCCCGATATGTTTTACAAAGAGGCCAATGGTTATTTTGAAATATGACTTTATAAAAGTATTAATTTAATTTACCAGATTTATAAAGTAATTTCCCCCATATCCGCCAAGACTGGCGGACTATTAGCGGTCGCACGAGGCGGCCGCATTTTGTATGCTTGTTTCATGTCTTTATCGTTTTAATCCTGTTCTTGGTTTCTTGCCCAATAGGAGGGTAGCAGCACGTGCACAGCGGCGGGCCCATTGCAGGTCGTCATCGTCTTTGTCTCGCCAGGGAAGATCGCTTTGCGAACCTCCGCCACCACCTCCGGTAGATACGACGGGCGTATCAAGCATACCAACAAAGATAGCTACGGCTATGTCGGTCAGATCACTGCTGTTGGCAACCTCCCGGTAGTCGAACTCTTCGTTGAAATAGTCAAGTACCCGCTCCGGGATATAGAAACGCTGTTCCGTTCCGCCATGGGAAGAAAGCGTGTAGGACACCGAGCCGGAACGATAGTGGGTATAATCCATATCGGCTGCCGGTCTTTGAACAGGTTCCGGCCGATGGCTTTGAGAAGTATTGACCTGAGCGGCAAGCCTCTCACGATAGTGGAGCTTTTGCCAGGTTCGGAGAAGTTTCGAAATCATTAGGTTACGGGCCACTCCCAATTCAGAAGCCTTGTATTTGGCATTTCCTTTGAGGATAGCATATCCACGGAGAACATCTTTCTTATCTTTCCGTTCATATACGGAATCGCCTCTCCGGGCAAGTGCCTTCTTGTATTCTTCCCATGACCACGATGGCATGGTTCTCAATACCTCCATGCACTCTCTGCTTACCTCTGGAATGTTGCAACTTCGGATTTCTTCCGCAGTCATCCAGCCACGTTTCACTGCAACTCGCTCGGCTGCACGTTGTGCCCGAAGATGAATGTTATGGTCATTATTGATGTTCCCGTTTTCATCAAAACGGCAAATTGCAGCATGGAGATGGGGAACTTTCCCTTTGGATTCCATGTGCAGGTAAACCGTGTATTTGCTATTTGCCAGATTGGTCAGACAGGAACGGACTTTCCCGTCCTTGCCGGTAATCGTTTGCTTGTCGAACTCTTCGGCGAACTCGTGCCAGAGCTTTTGCCAGTCCTTAATGTCATAGAAACTGGTATGTTCAGGCGATGGACTCAACTCTATTCTGATTATGGAATTCTTTATCGGCCGATGTTGGGAAAGGGTCAATTGCATGGAGTTCCATATTCCCATGGCGTCCAGTTCTGGAGGTAACAGATTGTCCAATACCCGATATATTTTTTCCGGATGCTTCTTGTGTTTTGATTCGCCAGTAATATAACGAAGGTCATTGATGCCGTAAGATATGGCTTTGGCTTTTGCAATCATTTTTCTTCTTTGGGTTTTTGGGGTGACGGGACTCGATTCTGCTCTCGGACGGCTGTCAGGAAGTCGCTGACTGCCTCCGTGATGGGGCGGAGCTTATGGAACCAGTCGGCCATGAAGGGAATATGGTTGAACAGTGTTAGCCGTTGACTTGTGGACATTCCTTGAAGCGCTGAGGTGTACCTGACCAGGTCGGAGCGACAACCGTCCAGCTCCTGCAACAGGGTGGCTTCCTTGCGGGAGAGCCGTGCCCGGGGTGTGTAGCCGTATGCCCGTGCCAGCAGGTAGTCGCTTACGGTCATGCCGCATTGTTCGGCCAGTGATTTTATACGGTCTCTCTGGCTTGGAGTGACTTTTGCCCCGACAAAGACGCTTCTTGTTTCTTTCGGGGAAGTTGATGTATTGACAATATTTTCTTTCATTTGAATCGTTGTTATAATGGTTGAAAAGGTGCGAGCTTGCGAGTACCGTACTGGCGAAGGAACTGAGCAGGCAAGAGCGCCAAGGTACAACCGTAACGCAGTGAGGTTATACCTTGGCATATCTCGAAACAGTTACCTGTTTATGCTTCCCCGCAAGCCATATCGGATGCGTATAATGAATTGGCACTTGGACAAGGAAATGCAGGATATTATTATCCACTAAAAGAGGGGAGAAAATGAGTATCTCACATGATGATTTCCTGCCGACTTTGCTTTATTCTTAATATATACACCCGGACAATAAAGTAAGGTTGGACTCAGTAATGGCATTCTGGATTGAGAATATAATTTTTCCCCTCCTTTATGACCATCTGCTTGTTGCCTAGAAAGGTGGCTACTTTGACCGCCTTGTTGTAGCCGAGTTTTACATTGTGCAAACCGTAAGCTTCCTTCAGACGTTCCAGGTAGTCATCATAACTGCCAATATTGCCATTGGCAAAAGCAGCATCCACTGCATCACGATGTACAGACTCCGGAATCTCCCTCTCCGGATCGAACGGTTCTTTGGTTGGTCGCCCGCTCTTCTTCTTGTTGGACAGATATGGTTCAACCAATTCGGGCAGGACATCTTCGTTTATGCGGAAAGCGAAAGGTTCAAAGTCCCGGTCTCGGATGTGTACGGCTTCGACCACACTTATGGCTTTGTCCTCTTTGTCCACTTCTATCTGCAGGATGGTTTCCGCTTTGTTGTTGAGTTCTGTGCCGATGTGACCACGCGCATGTTCATCATTCTTGTTCTGATGCAGGACAGTATGGATATGGATTTGTTTGTCGTCCGTCCACTGCATGAATTTCGAGATAACTTCGGTAGATTCACTGGATGAATTGATGTCGTAAAGGAAATCACGGATGCCATCTATAATGACCAGACCCAAATCAGGTGTTATGTCGATAGCTCCTTCGACTATCAACAGGCGCACTCTTGGTGCAAACTTGCGCAGAGACAATATGATCAGATTCTCCGGCACCTTGTCATCTGGCAGTCCCGCCAAACGCAGGATGCGCTTCAGTACCTGCTGACAATGATGACATCCCTGCTCCGTGTCAATATACAGAATCTTCCTCTTGTTCTCGGGGAACATGGAACGGTAACGAAGAACAGTACGGTCACTCAACGCTGATGCGGCAATGGCCGAGACGTTGAAAGTTTTCTTGCTTTTGGCTTTCCCGATAGAAGCACTGAAATTTCCCAAGGTTCCTATAACAGCATCATCCACCATCAACACCGTCGGCGCCTCTTCATAGTTATTCGTGACGCTCACGGCTACTTCCTCTATATAAACTGCCAGTTCCTCACGTGAAGGAATCGTTTCGTCCGTCTTCTCCATCATTACCAGTTTTTAAGGTTTGGTTTACGGCGATGGGAAGCAAGCATGGCTTCGTTCTCTTCCTCGAAAGTTTGTGGAGCCGGATTCTTTCGGGAGGATTCCAGCCATTTGTCCAGTTCATACCGGTAAATGTATAGATGTTTCCCTTGCTTGATGACTGGAATATCATCTTTTTTGACCTTGTAATAAAAGGTCGATAACGGCATTTTGAGATAGGCGCAAGCTCCCTGCACGGTCATAGGGACGTGCGTGTTTTCTTTGGCTCCATGATGCTTGGACAGTTTTTCCGTCAGCAGATTCTCCATGCTTGTAATCCGGTCGCAAAGTTCGCCGACTATTGCCGGCAAGTCATTGAATGTAAGTTGGTCATTTTTCATATTATAACTTTTTAATCGTTTAACATGCTGCGAACCAACCCAATGAAACTTTGCAGAACAATACAGACTGGATTAATTATTTCATCTGCATACGTTTTTTATTACGACTCATCGTTATCTGTTTCCAAATGGAAGCGATAGTCTCCCTTTTCAGGTACATCAATTGGAATCTGACTTGCTACCTGATCCCACAAATTAAGTCTAAGATATTCATGACTCGCGTTTTCAAGTTCGTATGGAAATAATTCTTTGATAAAGACGGCTCTTTTCGCCAATGGTACTCTCAATCGTTCACCTACATTCCATGCCAGATGACGAAGTCCCGGTGACCGTAGCGGATTGTCAATATTGGAACGAATCGGTTTATAGAGCTCCGGCTGATCACAAGTCATGTACTCAATGTTGGAAATGAGAGTCGCTATAGCCTCTTTGGAGAGATAGGGGGCAGTCTTGATGGTTACATATTCCCGAATCGCATCCATAACTTTTACTTGCCTTTTCTGTTCTTTCTCTTTGAGTTCTTCCAGAATGGAATCATACTTTTCCAAATGAGATTCATTGGAACAATCGGGGACGGCAGGCTCTTGACTTGACTGTAGGGACGGAGAATACTCCTGTTCAGAAGAATCCGCCGGTTGTTCGGTAGAGAGTGTTTCGGCAATACAAACAAGCTCTGTGGTGTCCTCTGATTCTATAACAGGGGAGGATTGTTCACCAAAAGAGAAGTGGATGGGATTTTTCGTCAGCCAATTATAGAAAAATTTTTGCAGGACTCCACACAATATGATGGCCATCGCCAGTCCGAGAATTACAGGAGTTGTTATGCGCATGATGTTGATGTCATGGCAAAGGGTGAAATAAGTGGCTATGGCCGCAAAAATGATAACGGATAGCGCAAGGATAAGACTTGTTTTCTTAGTTCGGATTTGTTCTGTATTTGTCATCTTCTATCACTATTTGGAATTACTGTACGCCAAAGTTATGTGCGTTATTCCAGATACTGATAAATAATGAGTTATAATCGTCCGATTTTACACAAAAATTACGGATATAGTCCGATTTTTCGCTCAAAATCAAACTATATCCGCTAAAACAGGTGGTCAAAATGCCTGTCAGTCTTTCCGTGTCAGGGTGATTTTCTTGCTGGCTTCACGCTTGTTGCTGTCCACTACTTTCATGTACCTTTGAGTTGTGGTTATACTCTTGTGAGCCATCATGCTTTGTATGGTGCGGATGTCCGTTCCGGCAGCCGCTTGCAGCGTAGCGAATGTTCTACGATAGGAGTGGAATGTGATCTTCTTGGTGATTCCAGCCGAACGGATCCACCCTTTCATGTAAGTCTGGGTCCAGCAGCGCTGTAACCCCTTGAATACCATTCCACGCTTGTCGGGGCTGTAGCCGATCAGGTCCAGTGCTTCCTCGCTGATGGGGATGATGTCCTCGGAGCGGTTCTTCTTGGTGATGATGTGTACGCATTTACCACCGGCCGAATAGTCCACGATGTCCTCCCAGCAGAGGGCGAGGATGTCGCTGATACGCAGGCTGGTCATGCAGGAGAAGAGCGATGCCATCTTCAGAACGGGCTTCTTGCAGGGTGTCTCGGCCAGCTTGTAGAGTTCTTCCACAGAAAGATAATCCTTGACTACGTCCTCGGTCTCGATCTTTTCGAGGAAGTCGTTGACGTTGGTGCGGATCAGTCCGTTACGGTAGAGGATTTTCAGCAGTCCCCTGAATGTAGACCAATATCCCGATGCGGAGTTTCGTGTGATGTGTCCGTTGCGCTTGAGTTTCTTGGCCGTCAACAGGTACTCACGGAACTTGTTGCAGAGATCAATGTCAATCTCCTCAAAAGTACATTTCCCATGCACGAAGTTGCTGAAATGGAGATAGACAAATTCCCACTTTGGGTCATGTTTACGGAGCTGATTACGGAAATACTCCAGAAAATCAGCCTTGAGTTTGTACTTGTCGAAGAAATCATACCGTTCATTCACTACCGACTCGAACCTGCGGCAACGGATGGCTTCAGCCTTCTCGGCCATTACCTCGTTGAAATCCTGTTCCCGCTTGTTCTTCGGATTGGCATATATATAAATGCCAAGCGATTCATGACGGATAACTTTCATTGTTTCCTTGTCTCTATACCCAGGATAATAATCCAGATAAAACGACAGCATCCTGTTTTTCAAAGGACGTGTTCTTAATGTTACGGTTTTACAATCGTTCATAATGTTATATTTTTTATGGTTGTTATTAATTCGCTGGCAAATCACTGTAATGTAACCATGCAGACCACCTTCAGTGAAGATTAATTTTGGAATAATTTACAGTAGCCTATAATCAGGTCACTTACGTGACACCCATCACCCGGTCAAAATCCACTTTCAGGAAGCGGACGAAGCGCCCGTTCTTCTCTCGGCTGATTTGATGGAATTGCAGGATATTATAAACCGAGTCACGAGATAGTTTGAATTTTTCCATTGCCTCCTTGACGGTGTAGTATTCGGCCTTGCTCTCCTCTGCAGAGTTTTTCGTGAGGTCGAAGTGGAGTTTGGAGTAGAATATCTGCCCGTGTTCTTTCTTTGAGGGAATGTTGTTACGGTAGACGTGCGAACGGATGGCGACACGTGTCATGCCGTATTTCTCCTGAATATCTTCGGGCGTGTACCATTCCGTCAGGTCGGAGTCCACCTCATATTTAGCAAAGGCAGCATCAATATGTTTCTTGCTGTAATAGTTGAACTGGCGGATTCTCACTTTCGGGACCTTGTGCTGTCGTGTATAAGTCCATACCCATTTGGCATTGACCTTATATTTCTGTGCAATCTCTTCGGCGATGTAATACTCGGCGATGTCAAAGTCGTTTTTTGCTACCAGCCGTTCATAAGGTTTGCTTTTGAGCATGAGCTCGATGTCGGCTTTCCGTATCAGCGACATCTTTCCGCTGAGCCGGGATGCACGGAGTTTCTCTTCCTTTACCAGTTTGTAGATGTACTGGCGGCTTACACCCATCAGACGTGCAGCCTGCGAAAAGGTAAAGTATTCCTGCTTTTCCAGCGACGAGCGTAATTCCTGCATTTCCTGCATGTGGCGCAGCTCCATCTTACGCTCCATCATGCGATGTTTGTAACCTCGTTTCGAGCATTGCGGGCTGCAATAACAGGTTGTTGTTTTCTGTGCGATGAACGGTTTTCCGCACCATTGACAAATTCTTTTTACTTCCATATTTTCGTCCTATTTTCTGCCATTTTACATGAATTTTAATTTCCCTTTTTGTCCACACATGTAAACCATTGTCAACACACGTCAACTAATGCGTCACTGTGACATTTGGGCAAACCGTGAATTTCTGTCACGGTAGAAATACGTATGAAAAATATGGATAAAAACCGTTACTTCCAAATACGGTCTGGAAAGTACATAAAAATAAAAGTCGCTGAATATCAGCGACTTTATTCTAAGCGGTTATGATTGGTTACGGTTGTTTACAAGCCGTTACTTACCGACGCAAAATTTAGAGAATATGGTCCCAAGTATTTCGTCAGTAGAGATTTGACCGGTGATTTCTCCGAGGTAGTGCATGCATTCTCTAATGTCTTGGGCGAGGAAGTCTCCGGATAGACCGGATTGTAGGCCGTCAAGGGTACGTAGGATTGCGTCGTGGGCATTTAGCAGGGCTTCGTAATGACGTACGTTGGTGACGATAATGTCATTTTCGCCAGTTTGTGTTGATTGTATGGTATCTGTGAGCTGTTTTTCGAGTACGTCGATATTTTGGTCGTGTGAAGCTGAAAGAAAGATGAATGAAGTGTTGGGCTTTTCACGAGTGAGGAGTTTGTATAGGTCTGTGAGTTGTTGTTGGGTTGCGGATTCAATCTTATCTACTTTGTTAAAGGCAACAATGAGGCGTTTATCGGTGCAGTGGGGGAGGACTCTTCCAGCGATTTTTTCAATGTCTTGTGTTGATCCAGTGGCATCAATGAGCCAGATAACGATGTGGGCTTGATCTAGTTTTTGGAAGGTGCGTTCGATCCCCATATTCTCGATGGCATCGTGCGTTTCCCGTATGCCGGCAGTGTCGATAAAGCGGAAAGTAATTCCTTGTAATACGACAGTATCTTCGATGACATCGCGGGTTGTACCGTGTATGTCCGAGACGATGGCTTTATCTTCTTTGACAAGGCGGTTGAGTAGTGTCGATTTCCCGGCATTGGTTTCTCCTATAATGGCGGTAGGTACACCGTTTTTGATGGCATTGCCGAGTGTGAATGAATCGGAAAGGCGCTTAATGACTCGTTCTATTTCACTGGCTAGGTCGGTTAGTTTCTCCCGATCGGCAAATTCTACTTCTTCTTCGCTGAAATCAAGTTCGAGTTCGACGAGCGAGACGAATGTGAGTAGTTTTTCCCGTAGCAGGATAAGTTCTCGACTGAATCCTCCACGCATTTGTTGCATAGCTAAACGATGCGAGGCCGCCGAGGTGGAAGCGATAAGGTCGGCTACGGCTTCGGCTTGTGATAGGTCAAGTTTCCCGTTGGTAAAAGCCCTACGGGTAAATTCTCCCGGTTGGGCCAGGCGGCAGCCTGCTCGCAATAGAAGGCTGATGATTTGTTGTTGAATGTAAATCGACCCGTGGCAGGATATCTCGACTGTATCTTCTCCTGTAAACGAGTGGGGAGCGATGAAAAGCGTAACTACTACATCGTCAATGGGAGTTCCATTTTCATCGGCGATTGTTCCGTAGTGTGCTGTATTGGGCTTTGCTTCGGATAGTTTTTTCTTGTTTGCGGTGTGAAATATACGATCGGTTATAATGATAGCGTTTGTTCCGCTTATGCGAATTACGGCAATACCTCCCATACCGGGAGCGGTAGAGATGGCGCAAATCGTATCTTCGGGTATTGGCTTGTTTAGTTTAAGTTCCATATTTCAAGGGATAGGTCGCTTTCTATTTTATGTTCAATACTGTCGGGTAAGTTGTGGAAAAAATCTATTCCGGTCACTCGTTCCACACTGTCGATGGTGATTGCCAACTCTTTTAGAGACGGTTGTTCCGCTTCATTGTCGAATATAAATGCGATTCCTCTGGGCGTGCCGGAATACGGAACAGCGACTACTTTGAAAAAGCGGGTAGGGACGACTATCTCGTGTCGTCCGATTGTCTTTCTCGGAGTAGAAACGATAGGTCCGCAAGTAATGAGTAGTGCACTGTCTCGTTGTACCCATTCACGTATTTGTTCTTCCAGCTCTTTCCAGCGGCCTCGGTTTAATTCGGGAATTTGCGGACAGATATTTGAGAGCAGGAACGATTCTTCCATTGCTGTTTCGTTCCATTTCATATCGGCAGCTGGAGCCATATGTCCTCGGTCGTATCCGCTATGCGTGTAATCACGGGTGTCTATCATTGTGCCCACTACATCATAGTCGGGGGTAAATCGGTTGTTGCGTGTAGCACTACCTTGCAGTTCGTCTCGTAGTAATTCGTAACTTACCCAGTTGGGTTGTTTCCAATGGGAGTTATACGAGACCGTGTATCCTGTGCGGTATAATATTTGTTCCGGCGTACCTTCGGGAGTATGGGCCATTTCAGCATCTTTTACATGACAAAGAGAGTTTGTAAACGATTGTTGAGGATTTTGGGGTTGTTGAGCTTGCTTTATTAGCCACCATATACTGTATGTAACGAGTAACAGCAGAAATAAAGCCCCCCAATTATTTATTTTTTTACTGTTCGATTTTTTCTTTTTTCTCTTTTTAGCCATATCCTCCACTTTTGAATGTGGTCGTGCAAATGTAAGAAAAAATTTTTTTACCTTTGTTCGTCGGTTGGATAATCCATCGACTTAGGTTTAGATCAAGAAAAACCAATAAAAATATATACGATGAATTTAGTAGATCGTTTCCTTCATTATGTGAGCTTCGATACTCAATCGGACGAGCTTACAAACTTGACTCCCAGTACCCCGGGACAGATGCTGTTTGCCCAAAAACTGGCCGAGGAGTTGGAGCGTATAGGCCTTACCGAGGTGACGCTCGATGATAACGGGTATCTTATGGCCTCATTGCCTTCAAATATAGATAAAGATGTCCCTGTGGTAGGATTTATAGCCCATTTGGATACTAGTCCCGATATGTCGGGACGGCATGTGAGTCCGCGGATTGTTAAAAATTACGATGGTAAGGATATTGTATTGTGTGCAGAGGAAGATATCGTATTGAAACCTTCGGAGTTTCCCGAACTACATCATTATATAGGTCAAGACCTTATTGTTACGAATGGGAAGACTTTGTTGGGGGCAGACGATAAAGCAGGTATTGCCGAAATTGTGACAGCGATGGAGTATCTTTTGAAGCACCCGGAGATTAAACATGGCAAGATACGCATTGCATTCAATCCTGACGAGGAGATAGGCAAAGGAGCGCACAAGTTTGATGTTAAAGCCTTTGGAGCAGATTGGGCCTATACGATGGATGGTGGTGAAATAGGCGAATTGGAGTATGAAAACTTTAATGCGGCTGTGGCTCGAGTGACTTTCAAAGGCCGTAACGTTCACCCGGGATATGCCAAACATAAAATGATAAATTCGATTCGCATAGCCAATCAATATGCTATTATGTTGCCACGTTGGGAAACGCCCGAACATACCGAAGGTTATGAAGGTTTTTATCATTTGATTTCGTTCGAGGGTAGTGTGGAGAAGACGGTATTGACTTATATTATTCGTGACCATGACCGAGATCGTTTCGAACGTCGCAAGAAAGAACTCGAACATTTAACTCGTAAAATAAACAACGAGTTCCCGGGTTGTGCCAGTATCGAAATAAACGACCAATACTATAATATGCGTGAGAAGGTCGAACCTGTGATGCATATCGTCGATTTGGTATCCGAGGCTATGAGAGCCGTAGATGTTGTGCCGATGGTGAAGCCTGTACGTGGCGGAACCGATGGAGCGCAACTGTCGTTCAAAGGATTGCCTTGTCCCAATATTTTCGCCGGTGGGTTGAACTTCCACGGGCGTTATGAATTCGTGCCCATACAGTCTATGGAAAAAGCTACCGAGGTGATTGTGCAAATTGCCAGAATGGTAGCCGAGAAATAATAATCTTTGTCGAGTTTGGACAGATATGGAAATTATTTTTCATATCTGTTCCATTTATTTCATAGCGAAAAGTTCATGTCGGGCACACTCATTGTTCTTACAGGGCCTACCGGGGTGGGAAAGACCGAGCTTAGCCTTCAATTGGCAGAGCGGTATGCTTGTCCTATTGTGTCGGCCGATAGTCGGCAGTTCTATGGCGATATACCTATTGGAACGGCGGCTCCTACAATCGAGCAACTGTCGAGGGTCGAACATTATTTCGTAGGGCAGTTGGCGTTGTCTGACTATTATAGTGCTTCGTGTTATGAAGAAGACGTCTTGAAGCTGCTCGATAAACTTTTCAAGACAAATGACTATGTCCTATTGACAGGAGGCTCTATGTTGTATATCGATGCGGTTTGTAAAGGTATCGACGAGATACCTACCATTACCGACGAGATACGTCGTGAGGTTGTGGCGCATTACGAGAAAGTGGGTTTAGCCGCCCTTTGCGAAGAGCTTAAAGTGCTCGATCCAGTATATTATGCAGAGGTTGATTTGAATAATCACAAGCGGGTGATTCATGCGATAGAGATTTGCCGACAGACCGGTGGACGATACAGTGATCTGCGTACTCGTCGGGTGAAATCCCGCCCTTTCCGAATTATAAAAATAGGATTGATTCGTCCACGGGAAGAGCTATTCGAGCGGATAAGTCAGAGAGTGGAGCAGATGATTACCGATGGCTTGGTCGATGAAGCTCGAAGGGTATACCCTTATCGTCATCTTAATTCTTTAAATACAGTGGGCTATAAAGAGTTGTTCGCTTATTTCGATGGGAAGATGACCTTAGAAGAGGCTGTCGAGAAAATCAAGAGAAATACCCGGGTCTATTCCAAGAAACAAGTCACATGGTATAAAAAGGATCTCGATATGAAGTGGTTCTCCCCAGATGATAAGGACGGGATTATCGCTTATATCAACAAAAATAGTGAATCGTATTAAGTATGAAAATCAAAACAAGACTGGCTTTTGCGAATAAGAAAAAATGTCGCCATGCCGATGCATTAAAAGAGCAAAGATTTATTAGTTGGACGATGAACAGAAACCGTTTCTCGGTAGGAGATATTGTTTATCTTTTTATGTCGGATGAGCGTTGTGTTCGTTTTAAAACAGAGGTTGTTGAAGCCGATTGTGACCGTGGAGATTCTGCTTATTGGGTAATTTCGGCGCCGAATGATAAAACGTATAAGTTGCAATTAATTGCTGAATATGAGGGCGATAAATTGAGTGAAGATAAACTTGCTGAATATGGATTTAAGGGAGGAAGGAGTTTACAGAAACCAATTTGTAATAAATTGGCGTTGTTGAATTATATTCAATCGGTATTTTGAACAGAATGACTTCAATTCTTAGATTTACAAAATATAAGGATTTGTGAAACTGAAATATGTTTTTTCCGGACTGGTTGTTGCTGTTGCTGGGCTGTGCTCTTGTGTGACCACCTCCTTGCAGACTTATCGCAATGGCTATATCATGGATAAGAATAATGTAGTTGTCGGATACTATTCGAATGGGCATATCCTCGATTTGGAAAAGAATATCATCGGATACTATGCAAACGGGTATATTTACGATACTCGCCATGAGGTTATAGGAAATTATGTAAATGGATATATAAAGAACTTGAAATTAAAATAGGTCTGATGTAAATTTCACGTTCTTATTTATTTGAAGGTTGGGTTCACGGGCTCTATGTGATACTCCGTCACTCCTTTGTTGTATTTTGAAAATATCTCATGGGCTTTTTCCACGAATCCTTTCAGATGAGGCCGATGGGGATGCTCTTTCAATTCTTGTATCGCAGGTACTACCCGGAAGTTTTCTTTTTGTATAGTTGGTCGTCGGGTATAAACGAGTGTGTGTTGTGCCGATTGTAACAGTATTTTTCCCGTGATATCTCGTCGGATAACAACCTTTACCATTGCTCCGCCTACCGTATCGCGGGTTTTCATATTGGAGATGAAATTCCCCAGTGAATAGACGATGAGGGTACAAGGGTTCCCTTGTTCGTCGTATCGTAGTTCCATAGGTTGTATCACGTGTGGGTGGGCTCCTATAATCAGTTGTACTCCTTCTTTCGCCAAAAAGTCTGCCAAATCTTCTTGTCGTTTGTTCGGCAACAGTTGATATTCATCGCCCCAATGTAGGCAGGCAACGATAAGGTCGGCACTCAACGTTTTGGCACGAAAAATGTCTTTTTTTATTTTTTCTTTGTCTATGTAATTGACAATTAATGGAGAGTGTGGCGTAAATCCATTCGTTCCGTACGTGTAATTCAGAAAGGCGATTCGTATTCCTTTTATAGAGGTTATGAACGGATAGAATCTTTCGAATGAGTCTTTTGAATCGTAGGTTCCTATATGGTCTGTTCCGATAGAGTCGAGTATATGCAATGTGCGTATAGCCCCTCGGGTATAACGGTCGAGACAGTGATTGTTGGCGGTAAGGAAAAGGTCGAATCCTGCGTTTTGTAATGCGATTGGAAATTCGTCCGGCGCAGAAAAACAGGGATAACCGGTGTAAGGTTGTCCGCCGATGGGTGATTCTAAATTGACGACTGCATAATCCGCCGAAGCTATTTCGTGAGTAATGTCTGCAAAACAAGGTGAATAATCATATGCCTCGCCTTGTTTTGCAGATTGTATTTGGGCTTTATGTTGCATAGCATCGCCAGCGAAAAGAAGAGAAACTTCGGTAGCGGGTACTACCGGAGCTTGTCCTAAAATGAGCGGTGCTAAAAAAGATATAAGCCCTATCATACGAGTTTAGGGATAGATTGCTTTTTTCCCGGCCAACAGGGTGTTACGCATGAGCGACACGATAGTCATAGGGCCTACTCCGCCGGGAACGGGGGTGATAAAAGAGCACTTGGGAGCTACTTCGTCGAATTTTACGTCTCCGGTGAGCTTGAATCCCGATTTTTTTGTAGCATCAGGAACTCGGGTCGTACCCACATCAATGATTACGGCCCCCTCTTTTACCATATCGGCAGTGACGAATTCGGGAGAACCGAGTGCGGCGATAATAATGTCGGCCGTACGGCATATCTCTTTGATGTTGGGGGTTGCACTATGACATACGGTTACCGTGGCATTGCCCGGATAAGCCTTTTGCATCATGAGTGTAGCTACCGGTTTGCCAACAATGTTGCTTCGTCCCAGTACCACACAATGTTTTCCTTTGGTTTCTATTTCGTAGCGGGCAAGCAACTCCATGATTCCGGCGGGTGTAGCCGATACGAAACAGGGCAACCCGATGGACATGCGCCCTACATTGACCGGGTGAAATCCGTCGACATCTTTTCGATAGTCGATAGCTTCGATCACCTTTTGTTCCGAGATGTGTTTGGGCAAGGGTAGTTGGACGATAAATCCGTCGATATCGGGGTCGTTGTTCAGTTCGTTTACTTTGTTTAAGAGTTCTTCTTCGGTAACATCGCTTTCATAGCGAACGAGAGTCGATTTGAACCCGCATTGTTCGCAGGCTTTTACTTTGTGCGCCACGTATGTTTCACTCCCACCGTCGTGTCCCACCAGAACGGCTGCTAAATGAGGCCGTTTGCCTCCGGTACTGCAAATATATTCTACCTCTTGGGCGATTTCTTGTTTTATGCGGTCGGCCACCGCTTTTCCATCGATTAGTTGCATAATATTGAGGTTTTGTAAAAAAAACTACCGGACACACTCCCTTTTTTGCCTATTGGCAATCGATTGGAATCGGGAGTATATCCGGTAGTTTCATGTTGAGTGATTAAAATTATCTTCTTTTGAATCCTTTCATCATGGCTCCTTTGTTTTGGGTAACCATTCGCATCATTTTGCGGGTTTGGTCGAATTGCTTGATAAGTCGGTTCACCTCTTGTATCGAAGTTCCGCTACCTGCGGCGATACGTTGTCGGCGGCTACCGTTGAGCAGTTCGGGGTTGCTGCGTTCTTTGGGGGTCATCGAGTAAATAATCGCTTCGATACTTTTGAAAGCATTGTCATCGATGTCCATGTCCTTGATCGCTTTTCCCACACCGGGAATCATAGAAGCCAAATCTTTGAGATTACCCATTTTTTTGATTTGGTGTATCTGGCTGAGGAAGTCGTTAAAGTCGAATTGGTTTTTGGCAATCTTCTTTTGTAATCGTTTGGCTTCTTCCTCGTCGTATTGTTCTTGGGCTCGTTCTACCAAAGAGACGATATCGCCCATGCCCAAAATGCGGTCGGCCATACGAGCCGGGTGGAAGTAGTCTATGGCTTCGAGTTTTTCGCCTGTTCCTACAAATTTAATAGGTTTGTCGACTACGGTGCGGATAGAGAGTGCCGCACCGCCACGGGTGTCGCCGTCCAATTTGGTGAGAACTACTCCGTCGAAATCGAGACGATCGTTAAATTCTTTGGCTGTGTTGACCGCATCTTGTCCGGTCATGGAGTCAACGACGAACAAGGTCTCGGTCGGGTTGATTTTTTTCTTGATAGCCTCGATTTCGTTCATCATTTGCTCGTCGATAGCCAAACGTCCTGCCGTGTCGACGATAACCAAATCGAAATGGTTTTCTTTGGCATATTTTACGGCATTGGCGGAAATGCTCACAGGGTCTTTGCTATCTTCCTCGGTATAAACCGGTACATCGATTTGTTCACCTAAGACCTTTAATTGCTCGATAGCGGCAGGGCGATATACGTCGCAAGCGACCAGCAAGGGGCGTTTCCCTTTTTTCGATTTTAGCATTTTTGCCAACTTACCGGAGAACGTGGTTTTACCCGAACCCTGTAATCCTGACATGAGGATAATCGACGGATTTTGCGACAAGTTTACTTCGGCGGTTTCTCCACCCATCAAGGTCGCCAGTTCGTCGTGTACGATCTTCACCATCAATTGTCCCGGCTTCACGGCGGTGAGTACGTCTTGCCCCAATGCTTTGGTTTTTACCGTGTCGGTAAATTGTTTGGCTACTTTGTAGTTGACGTCGGCATCGAGCAGTGCGCGTCGTACGTCTTTCAGCGTTTCGGCGACGTTGATTTCGGTGATTTTACCTTCACCTTTCAGTATTTTAAAAGACCGTTCGAGTCTTTCACTAAGGTTTTCAAACATAGTTTTATAACAATATTTTTACACAGATGGATAAATCGTTGCGAAATTACTCAAAATCGTCGGAATATGCGAATAAAAATATAAGAATAACATCTTTGAACATACGACAGTATGTAAGAGAGTTGGTATATGAGTAGAAATTTGAATTTAAAATATGAGTATTTAAAAATATTTACTATTATTGTATTTGAATAAAAAATGAAAAGAACGTAAATCTTTTGAGAATAAGGAGTAGCCGTTTTTTTTGTAAATAGAATATTGATTTTAATGACGAGTATATGAAAAAGTTTTTTCAAGTTTTAGGAATTGTCACTTTACTTTTGGTGGGATTGTATTATATAGAGGAATGTTCTGGAACAAAAGATCAATCGGAAGCGGTAGAAGATGTACAAGATGACTTGGAGATGGAAAAGTCTGTTCACTTGAAATTTAAAGGAGTACCCATAGACGGGACATTGAAAGAATTTATTTCTCGAATGGAGCGTAAAGGGTTTGAACATCGTTCGTCGTATGATTCAAAGGAACGGCTGGTGGGTGACTTTGCAGGGATTAAACAGTGTATGGTTTATGTGGAAACACTTGATAATAGAGATTTGGTATCTCGCATTATTGTCGAGTTTCCCAAACAGGAACGATGGGAGGAATTGTTTGGCAATTATAAAAACTTGAAAAGTATGCTTATGGAGAAATATGGAAACTTTTCATCGTGTGTCGAACGATTCCAAAATTCCTATATCAGAACAGATGAGGATCGTATGCGTGCCGTTCATATGGGGGAATGTATGTATAAAACCAATTTTTCAATTGCCGAGGGAGATATTACACTTAGTATAGATTATGAAGAATGGGGGAAGGGGTTTGTCGTATTGAAATATCAAGATAAAATAAACAGTGCGATAATTAGAGAAGCTGCGATAGAAGATTTGTAGTAATACTGAATTTGAAATATAGACTTTAAAATATTTAATATTATTGTGTTTGGATAAAAAATGAGAAGCATGCAATTTTTTTGAATAAGGAGTGGTTGTCTTTTATAGTTGAATCTTGATTTTAATAACGAATATATGAAAAAGTTTTTTCTGTTAGTTAGTTTTGTTCTTGTAGGGTTATTAATACACGCCCAAAGTTCGACACATTTATTCTTTGAAGGTATACCTATTGAAGGGAGTGTGGAAGAATTTGGAAAGAAATTGAAAGAGAAGGGATTTACACAAGTAGATGAAACCGATTCGATAAAGGAATTTAAGTTTATTGGAAATGTAAATCCTTTTGGATTATGTTCGGTTTTCTTAACTCCAAATCCTAACATAGGAGATATTGCGGCTGTAATCCTTTCTCTGCCCAAAGCAGATAATAGCTGGATTGCATTGTCTGTTGCATATACAAAAGCGAAAGATGTGTTGGAACAACAATATGGGAAACCGTTTTTTACTATGGACACATTTAACTCAGAAGAACAGCCTGTTACAGATGCAGAGAAAATAAAAGAGTTAAAGCATGGAAACTGTAAATATATTACAGTATATACTGCGGTCGGAGGTTCTATGATCGTTTTAACCATTACTTATAATGAAAATGATGGGGGACAAGTCGTTGTTATTTATGGGAGTAACGGTTTGGGAGAGCTTATGTCAATGGCTATGAATGGAGAGAAAGAGGTGTCTGGGTTTGAAGGGATACCTATTGAGGGAACGGTAGAGGATTTTAGTAAAGCGTTGTTGGAAAAAGATTTCACACAGACAGGAGATAATGAGTTTATTGGTAATTTGGGTAACTATGGGCGATGTGAGATTCAATTAATGACAGTCCCAGATACAGATCAAGTTATGGGATATGTTATGATTTTCCCTAAAAAAGATGCAGATTGGGCAGAATTATCGGCTACTTATTTTTCAATAAAAGAGTTGTTTCGTAGTTCATATGGAGAACCGGAGAGTTGTAAGGAAACTTTTGAGCTTGCGAAACAGCCGGTTACGGATGCAGATAAATTATTGGCTGTAAATAATGATAAATGTAGATATAGTACAAATTTTTTCTTCCCTGAGGCTGGTGGGGTCATTCTTTCCATTGTACATGTGAATGACGGTAATCAAATTTCTGCGTTTGTTACAAATAGAAATTTTGGAAAGCATTTTGTTGATCAAATGTCTCATTTGAAATTTATGGGAATTCCTATCGATGGACCGCTCAACTTATTTGTAGATGAATTAGAGGATAAAGGACTTCGAGAAGTTCCATATTTTAGTCAAGAGGGTGTTACTGTAATGCAAGGGACATTTGCCGGATATAGAGATTGTAATATTTATGTATTTCATTCTGATGATAAAGGAAAAGTTAAAATGGTTGCAGTCTCGTTCCCCTCTTTGGATAAATGGGAGCACCTTTCTTCTAACTATTTCTCTATAAAGGAAAAATTGACGAAAAAATATGGTGAGCCTTATGAGTGTGTAGAAGAGTTTCAATCAGCCCCGAGAGTAATAGACGATTTGATGAAAATGCATTTTGTAGAAACCGATAGATGTAAGTATAGCACTAAGTTTTATGCTCCGGGAGGAGTGATTCAATTATCAATAACTCATATAAAAGTGGATTATAAGGACTATTGTAATGTGCACTTGATTTATAATGATGGAGTAAATAGCCTTCTTGAACGAGATAATTCTATTGATGATTTATAAAATGGATCGTAAAAGTTATAAACGGGGACGGATATAAAATTTCGCCCCCATTTTTTATGTATTATATCTTCTTCACTTTCCAGTTCATTTTTTTGAAAAAGAGGAAAGATAGGAGTAGTTTGAATCCCCAATAGATGTACTCTACTGTCCAACAAAAGGCTATGTCTACCCGAAGGGTAACGATAATCCAATAAATAGCCAGCGTATAGAAAACGATCGTGATCATTTCGATGAGAAAAGCCGTGCGAGTGTCGCCGGTTCCCGATACAGATTGAAAGAGGATATTTCCCGGTAGGGCTATAAGGTAGAACGACGACATGACATAGACCGAATGTGTACATTCTGCGATAAGCGAGCTATCGTTGGTATAGATGAGGAGTATCCAATGAGGAGCTAAGCATAGCAAGGCAATGAGGGGTAATACTATGGCGTAACACATATTGACGATACGCCGCACGATTGGAATTACATCGTCGGCTCTGCGGGCTCCCATTGCATTGCTCACGAGGGTACAGGCTGTCGCTCCAAAAGCATTGACCGGCATGAACAGCAGGGTAGAGGTGCTGCGGATAATGTTGGAAATGGCCAGTGGAAGTTCTCCCAAATGTTCGACGGCTACGAAAAAAAGAAACCATGTGCCTATGGTGAGAAAGTAGAGAATCATGCTCCATACCGATACATTCAGTATTTCGCGAATGAGGCCGAATCCTCCGGAACGAAATCGGAACAGTTGGTATTTTCCCCGATCTATATAAAAGAATGCGTAGAGGAAAAAGTGCAATGCGGCTGTCGCTTCTGCCAAAACGGATCCAAGTGCAGCTCCGGCAATACCCATTTCGGGTGCACCGAAGTGCCCGAATACAAAAATGTAGTTGAATACGACATTGGCGACAGTCATGATGACTGCATTCATCATCAGTACTTTGGTGCGGGTGACAGCTACGAAAAAGGCCCGGAACATCACCCCGATAGAAGTGAACAGGAGCCCGAATATCCGATATTGCATGTAATCTTCTCCGGCTTGACATACGGCAGTGGAGGAGATGAGGACTTTCAACATTTGTGGGGTCCCTATAAGAGAAGCGAAGATGAGGATTATTGAAAATATTTCCAAAAAGAGAATACCTTGCCCCATGATAGGGCCCAAAGTCCCATATTTGGCTTCACCGTTTCTACGAGCCATGAGAATTTGTGCTCCGGTGCTAAATCCGAAAGTGACCATGTAGAAAGCAAGATACAATACTCCGGCTAAGGCGGAGGCTCCTAATTCTACTTGTCCGACACGTCCCATAAAAGCCGTATCGGTGATGTTGATGAGATTTTGTACAAAAAGGCTTACTAATATGGGGAGAGAGATTCTCCAAATTTCTTTACGACTATACATGCAGGAGATGAAGATGATTATATATTAAAAAAGCCCACCTGACGAATCGGGTAGGCATTCGCAAGCGATATTCTTTATTATATGAGTTTATTGGTCGCTGTATCTGGAAAGATAACAGCCGGCGTAAAACTTTTTGCCTCTTCGGGAGTCATTAGAGCATAGGCCATAATGATGACGATGTCTCCCGGTTGTACTTTTCGGGCGGCGGCTCCGTTAAGACATATTACTCCTGAACCTCGTTCTCCTTTTATGACATAAGTCTCGAAGCGTTCTCCATTGTTGTTGTTTACGATGGAGACTTTTTCATTGGCAATAATGTTCGCCGCATCCATTAAATCTTCGTCGATTGTGATACTTCCGATATAATTCAGATTTGCTTGGGTGACGGTGACTCTGTGAATTTTTGATTTTACGACCTCTATAAACATGGTTTCATAAGTTATTGTTCGGGGCGTCGATATGCGATGTTGTCGATTAATCTCACCTCTCCGTTATATACGGTAATACAACCTACTATATAATCGCTGTCGTTCCAGTCTGCGATAGGCTGTAACGTGTTTCCATCGACTATTTCGTAGTATTCTACTCTCATTTCCGGTATTGCATCGATGGTAGAGATTACTTCATCGATAGTCTCTTTCACCGAATGGTTGGCTGCAAAGGTACGACTTTTAAATAATGTCTCTGCTATTTTGGGTGCATTTCTTCTTTGAGACTCTGTCAATCGAGTATTACGGCTGCTTAGTGCTAATCCGTCTGATTCGCGTACGATGGGGACAGCTATGATGTTGAATGTATAGCCCATTTGAGCGGCCATAGCTCGTATAACGGCAATTTGCTGAAAATCTTTTTCTCCGAAGTAGGCATTATCGGGATTGACTATATCGAAGAGTTTACTGACGATTTGAGCCACTCCGTTGAAATGTCCCGGTCGGTATTTACCTTCCATGACTTCCGCTACTTTTCCCAAGTGAAATATCCGGGTATCTTCGGTCGGATAGATTTCTTCTACCGAAGGAGCGAAAGCATAATCACAATTTACCGATTCGAGTAATTGACAGTCCTTGTCGAGCGTGCGGGGGTAAAGTAGCAAATCATTTTTGTCGTTGAATTGGGTGGGGTTGACGAATATGCTGACTACTGTCACGTCATTATTGGCCACGCTGGTCTTTACCAGTTGCAGATGTCCGTTGTGTAAAGCGCCCATTGTTGGGACGAGACCTATCTTTTTCCCGGCATTTCTGTCCGAATCGAGTTGCTTACATAATTCGGCTATTGTTGTGAATACTTTCATAATTGAACATTGGTTGAAAAAATTGTGCAAAAGAAACAAATAAAACCCAAACGACGAAGATAAAGCTGTATTTTTTTATGGAGAGTAACCTTAAATGTTTCTTTTTGAGAGGGAAATATAGGGTGTCTGACGATTTTTTGGTGTTAATACTTCTAATATTTGGAGGGTTACGCTATTTTTTTTATTATCTTTGCAGAAAGATGCAAAAGTGGGCTGTATCTTGGCATGACCGGTTAAATTCGTTTCAAGCCGTGGGTATACTATTTTTGCAAAATAAATTGAGTTTAAGAGGAGCAGAATGAAAGAAGCCAAAGTCCTATTTATTGCACAGGAGATTACCCCTTATCTGCCAGAATCGGAAATCGCTAATATTTGTCGAAATTTACCGCAAGGTATTCAGGATAGAGGGCATGAGATACGTACCTTTATGCCTAAGTACGGTTCTATTAACGAGCGTCGTAATCAATTGCACGAGGTGATTCGATTGTCGGGAATGAATTTAATAATCGATGATACAGATCATCCTCTTATTATTAAAGTCGCTTCGATACAATCGGCTCGTATGCAGGTCTATTTTATAGACAACGATGATTATTTTCAACGTAATGCCGACGGGGTAGTCGACGAGGATATGCGTCCCGATAATGACGAACGGAGTATTTTCTTTGTCAGAGGGGTTATGGAGACCGTGAAAAAGTTGCGTTGGACTCCTGATATTATTCACTGTCACGGTTGGATAACGGCGTTGACTCCTTTGTATATTAAGAAAAGTTATGCCGAAGATCCTTCTTTTCGTGATGCGAAGGTGATATATTCGTTATACGATAATGGTTTCAAGACTCCATTCGACCCCAATTTTGCTGCAAAATTGAAGTTGGAGGGGATACAAGACACCGATATACCTTTTGCGGTAGGAGAGTCTATTGATCCTGTTGTTCTTAATAAATTGGCTATACAGTATTCCGACGGTGTGATTCAAGCCAGTCGAAATATAAATTCGGAAATTACGGATTATGTACAAAAAACGGGCATTCCTTTCTTGGGGTATCAAGATCCTGAAAATTATATAGATGCCTATAATGATTTTTATAATAAAATTGTAGGTAACGAATAACGTCAGTTACTAAATAGAAAATGAAAATATTTAGATTTTTACCGATAGCTTTTGCGATAGTTTTAGGCTTATCTTCTTGTGGAGACGAAAATAGCGCAATCGGTTCTTCGATAGTCGATACGAATATTGAAATTGTGGTGGACTCTTCTTTTCAAGAGTTGATAACGGTTGAGTCTGTTCCGAATGATAGTGTCGTTGGAAGAACTATAACACAATTAATCGGGCGTATTTCTATTCCGGGATATGGTAGGTTAGAAACCGATTTTCTTACCCAGTTTATGCCGGCTGCAAACTTTGATACGGTTGGTGTGAATAAACTCGATTCTTTGATTTTATATTTAAGTTACAATACAGAATCCTTTACAGGAGATTCTTTGGCCCCTATGCAGTTGAGTGTATATCCGTTGGATAAACGGTTGGAGTCGCCTGTATATAGCGGTATCGATCCGGCGGAATATTATAATGCACAAGCTGCACCGGTTGCTTTGACAAGTTATAATGCTTCGTTTTTAGGATTACCGGATTCTCTTATAGAACTCGGCTATAAGATGATTCGGGTGAAATTACCCGATGAAATGGCTGACCGTTTTTACCAGAAATATAAAGAAGATCCAACTGTATTTTCGTCTCCCAGTAGGTTTACACAATATTTTCCGGGTTTTTATGTAAAGACATCTTATGGAAGCGGGTGTGTTGTGAATGTCCAAAATACGGTAATGAATTTACATTACACCAAAACAACCGTGATTAATGATAAGGATTCTACATATAACTCGACTCAAACTCTAATGGCAGTAACTCCCGAAATAACAACTGGAAACCATATAAAATTGGAAATAGATGCGGAGATAAAAAACGAAATATCTTCGGGGAAGGTCTATTTACAAGCCCCGGCAGGGTTAAATGTTTTGATTCACTTTCCAACGCGTAAAATTATTGAGACTTTTGAAGATGCAGTAGGGGGAAGTGGTAGTGCTTCGACTGTACAAGGACTTGTGAACTCGTTGACTTTACGTATTCCCGTAAAGACGGTTTCTAGTAATTATAATCTTGATCCTCCGCAATTTTTGTTGTTTATTCGTAAATCTGAGTTGCAAGAGTTTTTCGAAAAGAAAAAACTACCTGACAATGTGAATACATTTTATGCTAAGTATGATAGTGATGCCCATGTTTATAATTTTACGGGATTGAGGACCTTTATCAATAATATTATAGAAAAGAAACGGACGGGTACTGAAATCACAGATGCCGATGAGGAAATCGTTCTTGTACCGGTGTCGGTGTATAGCGAAACGGTATCTTCCGGTGGAAGTTATTACTATTATTCTTACAATGAGAAGGAGGTAGTTACCGATGTTGTTCCCTATATTTCTGCTCCATCATTGGCGTTAGTCGATGTAGATAACATTAAGTTGCGATTAACGTATAGTAAACAGGATATGAAATAATTCTCTTTATATTTGAATACAGGAGGGAGAGATAAAATTTATCTCTCCCTCTTATGTATTGTTGTGTTTAGTATTTTCATACATAGAAATCTCGTTAGTGATTTTCAAGGAAAACAGGAGAACGAATTTCTTTTTTTGTTTAGTAAGAAAAAAAATAGAGAAAAAGAGTTGCGGTGTTTCTTTAAATATATTACCTTTGCACCGCAATTGCCACAATAGCTCAGTTGGTAGAGCATTTCATTCGTAACGAAAAGGTCCCGGGTTCGAGTCCCGGTCGTGGCTCAGGAAAAGAGATTCAACTTACTTTTCAAATAGTTGAATCTCTTTTCTTTTTATATAAAAGTTTGGAAATCATCATATATAGCTTTTACGATTGAGGTATAATCGAGTCTTTGGTTGGCTTTGAAAGTTCTGTTGGTTATTCATGGATATCGGTTTTGAGCGAACGAAAATAGTAAAAGCCTGTGTTTAGGGTAGATAAGGTAGAGGTGAATTTTTTTTGTAATTTTCTTAGGAAAGATGTTGCGTAGAAATAAAAAAAGATCTATCTTTGCCGTCGCAAAACGAAAATGGTGCGGTAGTTCAGCTGGTTAGAATACATGCCTGTCACGCATGGGGTCGCGGGTTCGAGTCCCGTCCGCACCGCAGTAAAGAAGTAAAGTTCTTTATAACCAATTAAAATGGTGCTTGTAGCTCAGTTGGTTAGAGCATCGGATTGTGGTTCCGAGGGTCGTGGGTTCGAGCCCCATCTAGCACCCCAAAAGAAAAGGCGAGAGTAAATAACTCTCGCCTTTTCTTTTAGAGGGAAGTCTCTCAAATGAGATATTACATTTCTCTCCTGTGTTGCGTTAGCGAAATTATCGGCTGAGTCCTAAAAATATCAATGATTATACTTTTGTGAATGAGGGTTGGACTGGGTAAGGAGAAATAAAAAATTCTATTTCCCATTTTGTTTGGGCTAAACCTGTGTTTATATTTGTGGAATATAGGAGGTGTTTTGGCAAAAAAACTTAAACAAGTTCAGGTTTTTGCAGTTGACTTTCGCTATATTTGTAAAATATAGGATGCGGTTCGGCAGAGTCAAATCGGAAATGTGATTTCCGTTTGCCTTTGCGCTCACCTTTCGCTATATTTGTCAAAACTAATCAAAGTATGGGACAAAAGTTTGGATTTGTAAAAGTGGCAGCGGCGATTCCTCGTGTGGAGATAGCCGATTGTATATATAATGAGAGAGAAATATATAATCAGATAGTAGAGGCTGTTCGTCGAAATGTACAAATTATTGTTTTCCCGGAACTTTCTATAACAGCCTACACTTGCGGCGATTTATTCGGCCATACGCTTTTATTGGAACAGGCTCGAAAGGCTTTGTCTCTGTTGGTGGAGGAAACTAGCGATTATCCGATATTATGTATCGTGGGAATGCCTGTGGCTGCTGGGAATTGTTTATATAATTGTGCCGTAGTATTCCAATCGGGTAAAATATTGGGAGTCGTTCCCAAAAGTTATTTGCCCAATTATAAGGAATTCTATGAGGAACGTTGGTTTACTTCTGGTATTTCGGCAACGATCGATACTATTGAACTATGTGGTGATAGAGTTCCGTTCGGTACAGATTTATTATTTGAGAGCGCAGGTGTTGTTGTAGGAGTAGAATTGTGCGAAGATTTGTGGGTTCCTATACCTCCCAGTTCGTATCTTGTACAGCAAGGTGCAGATATTATAGTAAATTTATCGGCTACGAATGAGTTGATAGGGAAACATTCTTATCTTCTTTCTCTCGTTCGGCAACAATCGGCGAGGTGTGTGGCTGGATATGTTTATGCTTCGGCCGGGTTTGGAGAGTCATCTACCGATTTGGTATTTGCAGGGAATGGCCTTGTTGTAGAGAATGGTAGTATTCTTGCCGAATCGAAGCGTTTTTCTTCAACGCCTCAACTTGTAGTGAGTGAAATCGATGTGGAGCGGCTGCGTACGGAGAGAAGAGTGATGACTTCGTTTGCAAAGGGAGCTTGGGCACATGGCAGAGATGCACGTTTCATTCCGTTTGTCTTGAACGATATTCCATTGCGATTGACTCGTAAGGTGGGGGCTTTCCCTTTTGTGCCTTCCGATTCGTTGGTCTTGAACGAACGTTGTGCCGAAATACTCGATATACAAAGTTCGGGATTAGCCAAGAGGTTGGTACATACCCAAGCTCAAAGTGTGGTTCTCGGTATTTCGGGCGGTTTAGATTCGACATTGGCTTTGGTGGTAGCAGTCAGAACACTCGATAAACTCGGTTGGAATCGAGAGAAGATAATAGGTGTGACTATGCCGGGATTCGGGACGACAGGTCGTACTTATCATAATGCTATGATGTTAATGCGTTCGTTGGGTATAACTATTCGGGAAATTTCTATTCGGGAGGCTTGTGAGCTTCATTTTAAAGATATTGACCACGATATTTCAATCCAAGATATTACTTACGAAAATTCCCAAGCGCGGGAACGTACACAAATTTTGATGGATATAGCGAACCAGACCGGAGGATTGGTTATAGGAACCGGGGATTTGTCTGAATTGGCATTAGGTTGGGCCACATATAATGGCGATCACATGTCGATGTATGGTATCTCAACAAGTATTCCCAAAACTTTGGTTAAGTATTTGGTGAACTGGGTTGCCGAGAATGAGCTGGTAGGCGAGGCTCGGGATACGTTGATCGATATTGTCAATACTCCTATTAGCCCAGAATTGATACCTGCCGATGAAAATGGAGAGATAAAGCAGAAGACCGAGGATTTAGTAGGTCCCTATGCTCTGCATGATTTTTTCTTGTATAATATGTTGCGATTCGGTTTCTCTCCTGCCAAATTATATTTCCTTGCCCAATATGCTTTCGAAGGGGTGTATGAGCCGGATACGATAAAAAAGTGGCTGAAAATATTCTGTCGGAGATTTTTTAATCAACAATTCAAGAGGTCGTGTCTTCCCGATGGTCCAAAGGTGGGAACGGTAAGTCTTTCTCCTCGCGGGGATTGGCGGATGCCTAGTGATGCGTCGAGTGCCATGTGGCAAAAAGAGTGTGACGAGTTATAATCTGTTTTTCCTGCTTACTGGTCGGTCTGAGGAATTTTTTCTTTGGATAAAGAGCTTTTTGTAGAAATTGTATCGTTGGGTAATATCGTGTTCCGTGGAATAGAATCGGATTGTATATCTTTGGTTTTACCGTTGTTTTTGGGATTTTTTCTGAATAAATCTCCCCAACGGTTAAAATCGTGACGCAACATGATTCCTACACCTTGTGTCGTCAATGCCGATTTGATGTAGTAGTTACGGTCGTTATAATGATTATAGGCCTTCAATCGTATTGTTCCGCTTTTATTCAGCAGGTATTCCAAATCGAAATCTCCGATGAATGTATTGTTATTGACTGTGTTGTCTCTATATCCGAAGTTCCCATTGAAAATCAATCGATTGTTCAGTAGTTGGCTGGATAGGGCAAGCTCCACCTCCATATCGGAAAAATCACCTTTTTCACTACGGAAGTTTGGCGAAATATTCCAGTTTTCGCTTAATTGTCCCAGAATGTTACCTAATTGAGCGGATAAGGTCGAGGAAGCGACAGAGACAAGTTCGTTATTTCTACTTTGCCCCATATTCATGAAGTCCGGAGTGTAGAACCTATTCAAGGCCAATAGATAGATAATCTGACGGTTCATCATGTCGTTTGTACTGATGATACTACGTACCCGTCGGTCTACGTCTTGGGTCAAAGTAGGGAATGCTATGTCGAAGTTTAGGTCTGGTCGACGTACGTCTCCGGATACATTCAAAATAGTTTGTACGGGTACTGTCGTTCTTGATAATTCTTTGTCATTGGCGAAGTTTTCATCGAGATCGAGCAGATTGGCCGAAAGGGAGTAAATAGCCGATATATCCAAGTTGGTAGCCATAGGATCCCCGTGGAAAGAAACTCGGCTTCCTTCTTTAATAGAGAAGTCTCGTGTAATGATATCTTGCAAACTGAAATTGTAACTCCCTTTTTCCAAGACATAGGAACCATATAATTTTATATCGCCGTCCATTGAATTATATTCCAGTAATATACTGCCCTGACCGGTCGCTTTTATCATATCTCCGGTAGATTTGTCCATGATTAGGTTCATTTGGGCTTGGTTGGTCGCTTCTATTTGCAGATTTAAATTTAATGCACTACTGTTTTGTATTTTACTGTTTTCCATCATGCGGGCATTGTTCTTAATGACAATGCTATCGGCTTGGAGCTCTCCTATCTTTGTGTTCTGTTTTCCTGAATTGGTGAAAGTAATAAAGTCATAATCTCCGGCAGCTTCCGATCCTGATAGGACGAAGGTGAATTTCGACTGGTCTCCGGTGGACATGTTTACGTCGATTTGGGTTTGTCCCGGACTTCCTTTTATCATAGTAGAGCCTGTCCCGTAAATGGTTCCATAATATATGGGGCTTTGCCTTTCTGTCATGTCGTAGGACAGGAAATCTTGGGCTTCGGTTATGGCAATATCGTAACTTACATCTTTGAAATTATGATGTTCTATCCAGCCCGAACCTTTTGCCGTATGTTTCAATTTATCATAAATCGTAACGTTGTCAAACCAAATACGGGTAGGGGATAAATGAATACTGTCGGATAGATTGTACCGAGTGTTCAAATATTCAATACCGAAATCTAAATTTTCGACATAAGCATCACCGGTAACATTTAGGGCCTTGAATCTTCCGAAAAAGTCTATGTGACCGCTGGCTATTCCCGATATGTCGCTCATAACGGTAGAAACAAATGGTCGAAGGAATGCAATATTCAATTTATCGGGATCGAACGAAAGAGAGAGAGAGTCTTTTGTCGGGAATATATATCCGTCGATATAAGTTTGTTTATCTTCTTTATTTTCGATGAACCCTTTCATGAGAATGCCTTGATTGTCGTTATCCCACATGCTGAATAGATGTAAGTCCCCGAAAATCGCTTCATTGTAGGAGAAATCTTTTACATCGAATTGTTCGGTACTTAACCGAGGGGCGCCTGTCAATAGATGTGTAGCTAATAAATTCCCGGTAGCGTTCCCCCCGAAAGTGACATTTTTTATATTGAGTGTACCGAAAATATAATCGAGGTCTACGTCGTTGAGTTGTATTTTCAATTCGTCTTCTTCTCGATTGGAGGCGATACCGTCTATAAGTATATATTGGGGAGCATGTGATATTTCGAAATCATTGATTTCTATTTGTTTCTCACAATAGGAAATATCCGAGGGGCTCATTTGCCAAATAGTATCGTTGAAAATAAGAGTGGAAGGATTGATGTGAGTTTGTATTTGTAATTTATTCCCTTCGTGGGTTCGTGAAAAATGGGTCGATGTATTCAATTCTCCATAAAATGTCGATTGGGTGTCGTTATTCCAGTTGAGTACAAGGTCGAGACTGTCGCGATAGGCCTTGCTTCTAAGGCTCCATGTCGTTCGTATTTGTTTTTTATTGTAGGAGTTCGTTTCTATGAATAAAGCCATTTCGGTGGAATCTTTTCGTGCTGAAATGAATGCATCTTCGATATGACTTTTTTTATACCAGAGATGGGGAATCGTTCCGGTTATGAGTGCTGTGTTTCGGAGGCTATTCATTTCACCTTCGATAATAGCTCTATCTGTGAATGTAACAGGTAGTTCGAGCACTTGTGCCATGTGTATATTAGGCTCGACGGTAAATCTGAATTTAAAATTATTCGGTTGTTGATTTTTTTTGTGTTCTGTTTTTTTAGGTTGGTTCTCTTGGAATGGGAATATAGATGGAAGGGATTCCGATAACAGTGTTTGTAAAGATTTTTGTAGAGTAGAGAATTTGTAATTGCCTTCAATCCAACCGTTGATATAATCCGAAGTAACAGCTATACTTTGTGGAGTGTTTTGGTTATGAGCTTCTATATTGAATTTATTTAGTCTGAATGTATCGTCGTTGTTTGTAAAAGATAAACTATCGATAGATAAGAGGCCTTCTGCGTTGTCCAAGTTATTCCCTGTAAATTTGGCGACTATGTTGAATCCTAACTTGGAATTTTTATACTTGGGCGTTAGCTTTAAGGCCGATACATTGAGGTCTCGTGCCTGTAAGACGAGGTCGAATTCGGAGTCTTTATCTTTTAAGACAGAAAGACCATTGACTCGGAGTTTTCCATTCGGGTCATTAATTTCGATTATACCATTATATCGATTGTCCCCGAACTCACCGTTAAGCATGATGTTTTCGTATGGATATCCTTTGTATTCAAAATGGCTGATTCCCCCGACCACTTTGCCGGTTGGGGCTTGATGTTTGGCTTTTTTACTGTCGAGTTCTACTTTGAAAATAATTTCGCCATAAGGATTTCCTTCGGCGAATAGTCCATTTAGATTAAATTTTTTCGATTCTATCAATCCGCTGTATCGAGTCGTATTCAGACTATTGTTTTGGTTGATGGATATATCGGAATGAACAGAGCCGAGATCTGTTTCCAATGTTCCGCAGGCTGTCAGATTTTGGTTTTGGTTCGAGATATTACCGGTGAAATGAATTGTACCTAATCGGGAAATAGTTTTACATTGTTCTTCGGTTAGAAAAGGTAATTTGGAAGAAATATCGGCCAATCCCGAAGATGAAGCGTTTAATGTGATAGGGTCGCAGAGTATATCTCGTTTTTGTGGATTTGTTATGTTTTTCACTGATATTTGGCTGTGAGCGATGATATCTTCTTTCCCGAAATTAAAATCAAAGGTATGGAAATATAGATTGTTTGGAGTTCCTGTCAAATGCATCGAAATGAGTATCGGAGTATTTATTTTTTCCAAAACCGGAATAAAGGCAGCTATATCGCTGGGATTAATTAGGGATTCCGTTATCTGTAAAGAGAATCGTGTTTGGTCGTAGAAGTGTTCGGCCGAGAGCGTATCGGGCAGCGTGGCGATAATTGGTTTGATTTCAATACGGCTATGGGGTAATTGTATTTTAAAGTCAGATAACCTTGCTTGTTGTCGGTTGGCTTCGAATTTAAATTGTAGACGATTTAAAGAAAAACCCGATTGCTCGTCGAATCCCAATCGCTTGATGGAGATATTTACCGAGTCTTCCGATAGTGCTTTGATAGATAGTTTTGACAATAAGTTTCTCAAATCGATATGGTTCGGGTCGAATTGTCCGCGTCGTATGGGTGCGGATAATATGTCGTATTTGATTTTTCCACGGCGTATGATCGCATTGTTTATTTTGAAATTTATTTTCTTTTTCGGTGTATTCTTATCGCTTTTGAAAGCGTCGATAATAAATTGCAGGTTTGTTTCAGAGCTTGGAGTCTCTTTTGTTATGCGGGCATCCAGACCGAATAGCTGTATATTCGTGAAAACCAATTCTCGATCGACGAGTAAATCTGAAAGGGAGATACCGGCCGATATTTTATTGGCATATAATAAAGTGTCTCCATTTAAGTCGGGTATATATGCACCGAACAGCTCTAACTTGTTGAATGGTGATATTTGTATTCGGTCGATAGTTATGTTTGTATCTAAAAGTGCGGATAGTTCTTTTATGCCGATGTGCCTGACTTTATCCTGTATGTTGGGGATAGATAACAAGATATAGCCAAGTGTATATATCGCTATGATAGAGAATATAACGATATGCACAAATATCCGAAATGCAGAATAGATTTTCCTCATCTTTATAAGTATGCAAAAGTAGTGTTTCCTTTTGAAAGTAGCGATAGGATGCTTGGCTTTTCTTTTTTATTAATGTATGAAATAATTATAAAAGTCAAATGGTTTTACCGATGAAATATGTACTTTTGCAGACCTTGATTTGATGAAGGATTGAAAGGAGTAAATGTATATGAGCATAACTATTTTAGGTATAGAATCTTCGTGTGACGATACTTCTGCCGCAGTTATTCGCGATGAAGTCATGCTGTCGAATGTGATTGCTAGTCAAGCGGTTCACGAGGCTTATGGAGGTGTTGTTCCTGAATTGGCATCTCGGGCGCACCAACAGAATATTATTCCGGTTGTGTCGGAGGCTTTAAAACGTGCGGGGGTGACTCCGGAAGATTTGAGTGCGGTGGCGTTCACGAGAGGCCCCGGACTTATGGGGTCTTTGCTCGTCGGAACTTCTTTTGCCAAAGGTTTTACGACAGCATTGAATATTCCTCTCGTCGATGTCAATCATTTGCAAGCTCATGTTATGGCTCATTTTATCAAACGGTCTCCCGATGATAACACTCAGCCTCCCTTCCCGTTTTTGTGTTTACTCGTTTCGGGAGGAAATTCGCAAATCATTAAAGTAGAGTCTTATAATGAAATGACTGTTATCGGACAAACGATAGACGATGCTGCCGGTGAAGCTTTTGACAAATGTGCCAAAGTAATGGGATTGCCTTATCCGGGAGGCCCGGTTGTAGATAGATTGGCGAAGGAAGGGAATCCCAAAGCGTTTGTACTAAGCAAACCTCACATACCCGGTTTTGATTATAGTTTCAGTGGACTGAAAACCTCCTTTTTATATTTATTGAGAGACAAAATAAAAGAGGACCCCGATTTCATCGAAAAAAACAAGTGTGACTTGTGTGCATCGTTGCAGACTACAATTGTGGACATTTTGATGGACAAACTTTATAAGGCCGTTAAACAAACTGGAATAAAGCATGTGGCTGTTGCAGGGGGCGTTTCGGCGAACTCCGCTGTGAGGGCTGCTTTTGAAGATTATGCCCGAAAGTACGGTTGGACAGTTTATCTGCCGCCCTTCTCTTTTACGACCGATAATGCAGCTATGGTGGCTATTACGGGTTATTATAAATATTTGGATAAAGAGTTTTGTGATATAGCGAAGGCTCCTTTTGCCCGGGTTGAATTATAAATACGAATGAAATGAATGTCGAGATTATTGTTATCGGCGATGAGTTGTTGATCGGACAGGTGACCGATACGAATTCTGGGTGGATTGCTCGGGAGTTGAACCATATAGGGTGGGAGGTTACCGAGATAACGACAGTTAGAGATAGGTCTCGGGAAATAACCGATGCTCTGAATAGCTCGTTCGGTAGGGTCGATGTCGTTTTGATGACCGGCGGATTGGGCCCGACGAAGGACGATATTACAAAGCAGACTCTTTGCGATTATTTCGGTGGAAAGTTGGTCTTCGACGAATCGGTATTTGCCAATGTGGAAGCCATTTTTCGTCGTCGTAAATTGACGATGAATGATAGTACGCGCAATCAAGCCTATGTTCCTAATGTGTGTACAGTTATTCAAAATCCCGTGGGTACGGCTCCTGTCATGTGGTTTGAAAGAAATGGCAAGGTATTGGTGTCTATGCCGGGTGTCCCGACAGAAATGAAGACCGTCATGAAAGAGGTGGTTATAAGTCGTTTGAGGGAGTATTTTCAAGATCATTCGTCTATTTTGCATCGCACTTGTTTGGTGAAGGATTTTACGGAATCGAGGTTGTCCGAAACTTTATCCGACTTTGAAGCGCAATTGCCGGCGTGTATCAAACTTGCCTATTTGCCTACGCCGGGAGTGATTCGGTTGAGACTGACTGCTCGTGGCGATGAAGAGTCATATTTGCAGAAGATTATCGATGATGAGTTTTTTAAATTGAGGACTATATTGGGTAGCCATCTGTTTTGTGGTTCGGATACAACTCTCGCAGGAGCATTAGGGTCGATATTAACCGAAAGAGGAGAAACGTTGGCGACAGCCGAAAGTTGCACGGGAGGAAATATAGCTCATGAAATAACAAGGGTAGCGGGTAGTTCGGTCTATTTTAAAGGTAGTGTCGTGGCGTATTCTAACGAGGTGAAAATACGTGTTTTGAATGTGTCGTCGGAGACATTATCGGGTTTTGGCGCTGTGAGTAGGGAGACCGTCTTGCAAATGGTATCGGGGGTACAAAGATTGTTGTCTTCCGATTGTGCGATAGCGACTTCTGGAATAGCAGGTCCGGGTGGAGGCAGTGTTGAGAAACCGGTAGGTACGGTGTGGATTGCGGTTCGGTATGGCGAGCGAAGCGAGGCTGAATGTTTTTGTTTCGAAGGCGATAGAGAGCAAGTAATTGCACGTGCGACCCAATCGGCTTTGTTGATGTTGATACAACTGATGACAAAATAGAACTGAATAAAAAAGTTCCGATTTTAATACCTTAAAAATTTGGAACATATTTCTAAAATGCTTTACTTTGCACTCTGTTTGCGAAAGCAGTAAGAAAAAACAAATAAAATAATAGATAGCGATGTCAAAGATTTGTCAAATTACAGGGAAAAAAGCAATGGTTGGCAACAACGTTTCGCACTCAAAAAGAAGAACGAAAAGAAGATTTAATGTCAACCTCTTTACAAAGAAATTTTATTGGGTAGAACAAGATTGTTGGATCACGCTTACACTTTCAGCTGCCGGTCTTCGTACAATCAATAAAATGGGATTAGATGCAGCTATCAAGCAAGCTGCCGGAAATGGGTATTTAACAGAAATAAAAATGTTATATTAAGATATGGCAAAGAAAGCAAAAGGTAATAGGGTTCAAGTAATTCTTGAATGCACGGAACACAAGGCGAGTGGTATGCCCGGAACATCGCGTTATATTACTACTAAGAACAGAAAAAATACCACAGAAAGATTGGAGTTGAAAAAATACAATCCCATCTTGAAAAGAGTTACTGTACATAAAGAAATAAAATAAGGAAGGATTGAACCATGGCAAAGAAAACAGTTGCATCATTGCAAAAAGGCGAAGGCCGTACTTATTCTAAGGTGATAAAAATGGTAAAATCGCCGAAAACAGGGGCTTATACTTTCCAAGAGGAAATGGTTCCGAATGACGCGGTTAAAGATGTACTTAGTAAGTAAGTCATAATTAGCGTAATATAAAGAAACTTTCTTATACGAAATGTGTAAGGAAGTTTTTTTTTACCATGATAATTTTATAGCTTTGCATATCCACCGGGGTAGCTGTTTACAGTTACTTTTCTTAAAAATTTTATATATGGGATTGTTTGATTTCTTTTCGAAAGAGAAAAAGGAAACCTTGGATAAGGGATTATCTAAGACCAAAGAGGGCGTATTTTCCAAGTTAGCGCGTATTGTTGCCGGGAAGTCGCAAGTCGATGAGAATATATTGGACGATTTGGAAGAAGTATTGATCACGTCTGATGTCGGAGTGGAAACTACACTTCGTATTATAGACCGAATAGAGAAGCGGGTGGCTCGTGACAAATACATAAATACGAACGAATTAAACTCAATTCTCCGGGAAGAAATCACAGCGTTGCTAACCGAAAACGATGTTGAGGATGCCGGTGAATTTTCTGTCCCCGAAGGGAAAAAACCGTATGTAATCATGGTTGTCGGGGTGAATGGTGTAGGCAAGACTACAACTATCGGTAAGTTGGCATATCAATATAAAAAGAGAGGGAATAGTGTTTATTTGGGAGCTGCCGATACGTTTCGTGCCGCTGCGGTCGAGCAGTTGATGATATGGGGCGAACGGGTTGGAGTCCCTGTTGTGAAACAAAAAATGGGAGCCGATCCGGCATCCGTGGCGTTCGATACGTTGAGTTCGGCGAAGGCGAATAATGCCGATGTGGTAATTATCGATACGGCAGGTCGTTTGCACAATAAATTGAATTTGATGAACGAGTTGACCAAAATAAAGAAAGTAATGGAGAAAATCGTTCCCGGTGCTCCTCATGAAATCTTGTTAGTATTGGACGGCTCCACAGGTCAGAATGCTTTTGAGCAAGCCAAGCAGTTTACTGCCGCGACCGAGGTGAACGAGTTGGCCATAACGAAACTCGATGGTACAGCCAAAGGTGGTGTGGTCATAGGTATATCCGATCACTTTAAGATACCGGTTAAGTACATAGGGCTGGGTGAAGGCATAGAAGATTTGCAGGTGTTCCGCCGTAAGGAATTTGTGGACTCGTTGTTCGGAGATTGATATTCGTGAGTTTTTAGGATAGACGGCTGGGTGGTCTTGCAAAGGCTTCATAGCCGTATTTTTGTGTAATGACAATGATAAAAAATAGCGTTGATATTATTACGTTGGGTTGTTCGAAAAATTTGGTGGATTCCGAACGATTGATGCATCGTTTCGCAGAAGCCGGTTATAAGGTGAGACATGATCCTGAAAAAGTTTCGAGTGAGTTTGTCGTAGTGAATACTTGTGGCTTCATTGGAGATGCCAAAGAAGAATCTATCGAAATGATTTTACAAATGGTCGAGGCTAAAAAAGCTCATAAGATACATCATCTTTATGTGATGGGTTGTTTGTCTCAACGTTATCGGGAAGAACTGGAAACCGAGATACCCGAGGTAGATAAGTTTTATGGAAAATTCGACTGGACTGATTTGTTGACGGATTTGGGATCGCGAATTTCCGAGGAGAAAGATTTCGGGCGCATACTGACAACTCCGCCTCATTATGCCTATGTGAAAATTGCCGAAGGTTGTAATCGATTTTGTTCTTATTGTGCTATTCCTTTAATTACAGGGCGCTTCGTTTCTTATCCTATGGAACAGTTGCTCGACGAGGTGAAGAGCTTGGTTTCGCAGGGCGTGAAAGAGTTTCAGATTATTGCTCAGGATTTATCTTCCTATGGACTTGACTTGTACGGGAAATTGAAATTACCGGAGTTAATCGATCGCATGGCGCAGATTCCGGGTGTGAAGTGGATACGGTTACACTATGCTTATCCGTCACAATTCCCTTATGAGATATTACCTGTTATACAGCGTCATGATAATGTTTGCAAATATCTCGATATCGCATTGCAGCATATCAGTGACCATGTGTTGGTAGATATGCGTCGGCATGTGACGAAGCAGGAGACTTATGATTTGTTGAAACGCATACGAACGGAAGTCCCCGGCATACATATTCGTACGACATTGATGGTGGGATATCCCGGTGAGACCGATGAGGATTTCGAGGAATTAAAGGAGTTTGTTCGGGAGGCTCGTTTCGAGCGTATGGGAGCGTTTGCCTATTCCGAAGAAGAGGGTACTTATGCGGCCAATCATTTTCCCGACTCTATCCCGGAGGAAGTGAAACAGGCCAGACTCGACGAGTTGATGGCATTGCAAGAAGAAATAGCACTTGAAAGCAATGCTTCAAAGGTAGGTCAAATATTTGATGTGATAGTCGATCGGGAAGAGGAGGATTATTATGTGGGGCGTACGGAGTACGATTCTCCCGAGGTCGATCCCGAAGTGCTTATTGCAAAAGATCGTTTTCTGACTGTTGGAGATTTTTGTCGGGTAAAAGTTGTCGAAGCTCTGCCTTTTGAGCTTATGGCTGTTCCCGTGGAGTTGGATTGATAAGTCGGTGCAATATGGCGAAAGAGGTTGATTCTATACATTTGTTATCTTGTGCTATTGAGGCGAGTTTGGGGAATGATTTCCCGGCTTTCGCTTTTCGTCTGCCGGGCGAAGATGGTTTTTATTGGGGCGCTTGTGAGCCTGATAGACTTATGACTCTTGCAGATGGAGTTTTCCCGGAAAGACAGGAGGGCTTTTTTTTCGCACCTTTTGAGGAAGGCGAGTTGCCTCGTTACTTTTTCCCTGTGAAGATACAACGAGCCGAAGAGATAAGTTTGGAGGCGTTGAATTACGGGGTGGGACAAACTTTGGCAAATTTGGAGATAAAACCGGTAGATAGTTCTTTTGAACAGTATGAAAAACAAGTAAATACGCTTGTCGCAGCAATGTCTCGTAAAGAGATAAAAAAGACTGTTCTTTCCCGCACCGTTACATTGAACCGTCCGGAAGTTTCCGATGGGCAGCTGTTTTTTCGACTGGTTGCAAAATACGATTCGGCTTTTGTTTCGTGGGTCAATGTGCCCGGTGTAGGACGATGGATAGGAGCTACGCCCGAAACATTGCTCGATTGTGCCGGAGTGTCATTGACTACGATGGCTCTCGCAGGTACGCGAAAGGCGGGAGCGCAGGGACCGTGGGGACAAAAAGAACAAGAGGAGCAACAAATTGTGACCGATTATATATCGAAGGTATTTAGAGATAAAGGTCTCGAACCGATTATCGGTGAGCGGTTTTCTCGCAAGGCTGGACAAGTGGAACATTTGTGTACGCCTATTTCTTTGAAAGTCGGTTCGGCAAACGGGAGATTGGCCGAGATATTGTCGGCGCTTCACCCTACGCCGGCTGTGGGTGGGTATCCCAAAGAACTTGCGATGGAATGGATTCGTCGAGTAGAACCGCATGAGCGCAGATATTATGGCGGTTATTTGGGTCCTATGTTTGGTGAGCATGTTCGTTTGTTCGTCAATCTTCGGTGCATGGAAGTAGACGATTCCCGATTGAGACTGTATGTCGGCGGAGGTTTGACCGATAAATCGGACCCGGAAAGTGAGTGGAAGGAAACCGAGGCGAAAGCGCAGACTTTGCTGTCGATTATCAATGGTTATAAGTAGAGTGAATATGAAAACGACCGATAAACAGGGCTGTAATATTCTTGTCGCACTTTTGGCGGAACATGGTGTAAAGCGTGTCGTTCTGTCGCCTGGATCGAGAAATGCTCCTTTATTAATGGCATTTTCGCGTACACCCGATATACAAGATTATGTCGTTGTCGATGAACGTACAGCGGCTTTTATGGCATTGGGTATGTCGCAACGTAGCGGTGAACCTGTGGCACTGGTTTGTACATCGGGAACAGCGTTACTCAATTATGCTCCGGCTGTTGCCGAGGCCTATTACCAACATATTCCGTTGATAGTTATTTCGGCGGATCGTCCTATGGAGTGGATCGATCAAGACGATAGTCAAACATTGCGGCAGTACGGCGCTTTGTCTCACTTTGTGAAACGTTCGTATAATTTACGGGCGGAACTATCTCTGCCGATGGACGGGTGGTACTTCAATCGTTGTATAAACGACGCTTTGTTAACGGCATTGTCGGAAGAAAAGGGCCCTGTTCATATTAATATCGCTGTTTCCGAGCCGCTCACGCAAGAAATGGATATGCCTTCCGTACGGGAGCGTTTTGTTACTCGCATACCTTCGTCGAATATTCCCGATGAGCAATCTATGAAACTTTTGTGCGATGAGTTTATGTCGGCTCGAAAGGTGTTGGTTTTAGTGGCTTTCTCACAGCCTGACGAGCAGTTGAGTCAAGCTCTTTTACGTTTAGCGGAATTGCCGCAGGTTGTCGTTCTTACCGAAAGCATAGCCAATGTGAGGGGGAAGAATTTGATACCTACGATCGATAGGGTTTATTCGGTAATCGATAAAGCGGAATGGGAAGATTATGTACCCGATTTGCTCATTACATTAGGCGGATCATTGGTGTCGCGTATGATAAAGGCTTTTTTACGGCAGCATAAGCCCAAGTTGCATTGGCGTATATCACAAGGCGATCGTGTAGTAGATACGATGCAATCGTTGACTTGCCATATCGATTCTCAGGCTGCATCGTTTTTAGAGGTGTTGTCTCGAAGTGTATTCCCGATAGAGAGCGACTACTCGATGCTGTGGCATAGGAAAGAGGTGATTGCTACTCGTTTGCACGACGATTATATCGCTCATGTCGGGTGGTGTGATTTGAAAGCATTTTCATTGATATTACCTGCGATTCCGCCGGGAACAGCATTGCAGTTTTCCAACGGTACTACGGTACGCTATGCCCAGTTGTTCAAGTGCGAACAGGTGTTGCGGAGCGATTGTAATCGGGGCGTGAGCGGTATAGACGGATCCACCTCGACCGCTGCGGGTGCGGCTTGTGTGGGTGAGGAGATGACGGTGTTGATTACGGGAGACATGAGTTTTTCGTATGATGTAAATGGGTTATCATCGACTTATCTTTCTCCCCGGTTTAAAATTATCGTAATGTGTAATGGGGGTGGGGGAATCTTTCGATTTATTAAACCGACTTCCGATTTGCCTGAACTGGAAACTTGTTTTGAAATACATAGAGATATTTCGGTCGAGAAATATGCCGATTTGTTCGGACTTCGTTATTTCGAGCTCAATGATGAAAAATCGGCCGCAGAGGTACTTTCTCTCTTTTTCGCCGAGAAAGATCGGCCGGCTATACTGGCGGTCCACACCCCGAATGTTTATAATGCCGAGGTTTTGCGGGGATACTTTCGCCGGTCGAGATAATGATGATAATGATTGAAATAAAAAATATAAGAATATGGAACCGATAGATTGGAAAACGATTAAGGAGTATGAGGATATACTTTTCGATTATTGCGATGGAATCGCGAAGATAACGATTAACCGCCCGCAAGTATATAATGCGTTTCGTCCGCAAACGAATTGTGAGATGCTCGATGCCATGTCTATTTGTCGGGAACGTTCCGATATTGGCGTTATCATTCTGACGGGAGCGGGAGACAAAGCGTTTTGTTCCGGTGGAGACCAGAAAGTGAAAGGAATTGGCGGTTATATCGATGAAAACGGTGTCCCGAGGTTAAATGTTTTGGATTTGCATAAAGCTATACGTTCCATTCCCAAGCCGGTTATCGCTATGGTCAACGGTTATGCGATCGGAGGCGGGCATGTGTTGCATGTGGTATGTGATTTGACAATCGCTTCGGAGAACGCTCGATTCGGACAGACTGGCCCGAAAGTGGGAAGTTTCGACGGAGGATTCGGTTCGTCCTATTTAGCTCGTATCGTAGGGCAGAAGAAAGCGCGCGAAATATGGTTCCTATGTCGCCAATATTCAGCGAAAGAGGCAGAAGAAATGGGGCTGGTCAATAAAGTTGTTCCTTTCGACCGATTGGAGGAAGAGACAATCGAATGGTGTCGAACGATATTGAAACGTAGCCCGATGGCTATACGAATGATTAAGCGGGCGTTGAATGCCGAACTTGACGGGCAGCGGGGTTTGATGGAATTTGCCGGTGATGCCACTCTCATGTATTATCTCATGGAAGAGGCGCAGGAGGGCAAGAATGCTTTCCTTGAAAAGAGAGACCCCGATTTCCAGAAATTTCCCAAATTCCCCGGATAGATGTTAAAGGCAAGTTATACTCCTTATATACTTCATTTCAAAGTCCCTAGCGGAACTTCTCGGGGCGTTTTCACGCAAAAGGAGACCTATTTCTTGAAAGTGTGGGACGAGCATAATCCCGATTGTTTCGGGATAGGAGAATGCGCACTGTTTAAGGGATTGGGAGCAGACGATCGTCCTGATTATGAAGCTATGTTGCAAACGGTTTGTCGGGGTATCGACCGAATAGATGAAATAGATTTGTCTACATGGAGTTCTATCCGTTTTGGAGTGGAGACCGCCTTACTCGATTTGCAGCATGGTGGACGACGCATGATTTACCCGTCTGAGTTTACTGCCGGGAAACAAGCGATTGAAATAAACGGATTGATATGGATGGGCGATAAGCGCACTATGGCTTCCCGTATTGATGAGAAATTAGCGGCCGGGTTCTCTTGTATTAAGTTGAAAATTGGAGCGATAGATTTCGATGATGAATGTGAATTGCTGGCTGCAATTCGGCGACGATATCGCCGGGAGGATATAGAGTTGAGGGTCGATGCCAACGGTGCGTTCTCTCCTTATGATGCATTGGAACATTTGCAACGTCTTTCGGCTTATGATTTACATTCGATAGAACAGCCCATACGAGCCGGACAATGGGAGGCGATGGCTCGGTTGTGCGAAGAAACTCCTCTACCGATAGCTCTTGACGAAGAATTAATCGGGATAACCGATTCCACCGAAAAATTGGCGTTATTGGAGACGATTTCTCCGCAATATATCGTTTTGAAGCCTTCTTTGATAGGTGGATTTTCGGGTGCGGAAGAGTGGATCGAATTTGCTCGGAATTGTCGTGTGGGTTGGTGGATAACATCGGCATTGGAATCGAATGTGGGATTGAATGCAATTGCGCAATGGACGGCGACATTGCCTATAAATATGCCTCAGGGATTGGGCACGGGAGCTTTGTACACCAATAATATACCGTCACCGTTGGAGCAGATAGGAGATGAGTTGAGATATAATCCTGATAAAACTTGGATTTTTTCGATGGATTCATGGAAATAAGGCTAAATCATCGTATTTGTCGTAATCGAGAAGAGATACTCAATGCTTCTACACCCGAAGTGGCTGCTTTTCTTGATGAGTGGTTTGCACCTTCCGATTTTGTTTGGGGACATACTTCGGGATCGACCGGAACTCCAAAGCCGGTAAGATTACTGAAACGAGATATGGAGGCTTCGGCACGGTTGACCAATGACTTTTTCGATATTACCTGTCGTTCGGTAATGTTGTTATGCCTGTCGCCCGATTATATTGCCGGTAAAATGATGATTGTAAGAGCCTTGTTATCCGGTGCTGATTTGTTGGTCGTAACTCCTTCGTCGTTGCCTTTGACGACAATAGACGAGCCTATCGATTTTGCCGCGATGGTTCCGGCGCAAGTAGTCGAATCTTTGAAAAGTACGATGCAGAAATCAAGACTTTCTCGTATAACGTCTCTGATAATAGGTGGTGCACCATTATCTCCCGGTACTGAGGTGGAGCTGGAAAAACTTTCTGTCGATACGTATGCTACTTATGGTATGACCGAGACAGTTTCGCATGTCGCATTACGCCGTATTGGTGACTCTTTGTCGTTATACCGTGCGTTGGGTGGTATATCTTTTTCGATAGATGAACGAAATTGTTTAATCATTTACGCTCCGCACTTTTCTGTAAAAGAGTTTGTAACGAACGATGTGGTTGAGTTGGTAGATTCTCGGAATTTTCGATGGATAGGACGGTATGACCATGTGATCAATACGGGAGGGATAAAGGTTTTTCCAGAGTTGATCGAAAAGAAAATAGCAGGTCTGTTTACACGCCGTTTTTTTGTAACGTCTTGTGACGACCTGAAATGGGGTGAATCGGTTGCTCTCGTTATAGAAGGCGAGGCTTTGTCACTGGAACAAGAAAAAGTATTGCTGGAAAAGATTCGGGCAAAAGTAAATAAATATGAGCTCCCACGTAAAGTATTGTATGTGCAGAAGTTTAAGGAGACGTCTTCGGGAAAAGTTATACGGAATATTTAGTCCTTTTTCTTCGTTGAGAAAGAATTAGAAATATAAAATTTATAATTTTATTTTGATAGTAATGAAAATGTATTTGTATCAACTTGTCTTGCCGAATACTCAAATTATATTTACCTTTATTGCAAATTTAATATATCTCTAACAATTTAATATTTAACCATGAAATTTTTTCAAAATTTAGTATGGGCAGCACTTTTTTCGTTATCGAGTACAGTAGCCGCTCAAACGCCTGTTTATCTTGATGAAACCAAACCGATGGAAGACAGAATAGAGGATGCTCTGTCGAGAATGACGCTCGAAGAAAAAGTGGCATTGTGCCACGCACAATCCAAATTCAGTTCACCGGGAGTGCCTCGTTTGGGATTGCCCGAAAATTGGATGACCGACGGTCCTCATGGAATCCGGGCCGAAGTCATTTGGGACGAATGGGACCAAGCAGGGTGGACGAACGATTCTTGTATGGCATTCCCGGCATTGACTTGTTTGGCGGCGACTTGGAATCCTGAGATGGCTCTGTTGTATGGCAAATCGATAGGCGAGGAAGCGCGATATAGAAATAAGAATGTATTATTGGGACCGGGTGTCAATATCTACCGTACTCCGTTGAATGGTCGTAATTTTGAATATATGGGAGAGGATCCCTATTTAGCTTCGGAGATGGTGGTTCCTTATATCGAAGGGGTACAGTCTAACGGGGTAGCAGCCTGTGTGAAGCATTATGCGTTGAATAATCAGGAATACGATCGGCATGCTGTCAATGTCGAGGTTAGTGACCGGGCTTTATATGAAATTTATCTTCCAGCGTTTAAGGCTGCTGTACAAAAAGGAAAGGCTTGGGCTATTATGGGAGCCTACAATCGTTATAAGAATCAATATTGTTGTCATAACCAATATTTGTTGAACGATATTCTCCGAAAAGAATGGGGATTTGATGGTGTCGTAGTATCGGATTGGGGCGGAGTATTCAATACGATGGAGGCTGCTTATAATGGTTTGGATATGGAGTTCGGGACTTGGACAGATGGTTTGACGAATGGTAAAGGAGATGCGTATAGCAATTACTATTTGGCACAACCGTTTCTTGATTTGTTGAAAAACGGGACGATTCCGGAATCTGTTGTCGATGGCAAAGTTCGAAACATATTGCGTCTGATGTTTCGTACTACGATGAATCGAAATAGACCTTACGGCTCTTTCAAAACCCCGGCTCATGCTTCTGCTGCTCGTAAAATCGCCGAGGAAGGCATTGTGTTGTTACAGAACAAAAATAATGTATTACCCATTCGTTTGTCCGAAACCAAACGTATTTTGGTTGTCGGAGAGAATGCGATAAAGATGATGACGGTAGGTGGCGGAAGCTCTTCGTTGAAAGCCCAATATGAGATATCCCCATTGGACGGATTGAAGGCAAGAGTCGGAGATGCTGCTGAGGTGATGTATGCTCGTGGATATGTCGGTAACATCGATGGATCTTATAATGGGGTGGTTTCCAAAGTCAATCTTGCTGAATCTCGGTCTGCCGATGAACTGCTCGATGAAGCTGTAAATAAAGCGAAGTCGGCCGATTATGTCGTTTTTGTCGGCGGTTTGAATAAGAATAGCCACCAAGATTGTGAAGGTGGAGATCGTAAATCGTATGGGCTTCCTTATGGTCAAGACCGAGTTATCGAGGCTTTGTCTCAGGCCAATCCCCGCACGATAGTCGTATTGATTTCGGGAAACAGTGTGGCAATGCCGTGGATAGACCAGGTCCCTGCCATCGTCGAAGGTTGGTATTGCGGTAGTGAAGCCGGTAACGCGTTGGCTTCTATATTGGTGGGCGATGTCAATCCTTCTGGGAAACTCCCGTTCAGTATGTATGCCAAATTGGAAGATTATCATGCTCATTCATTCAATGATTCGATTGTTTATCCGGGGTTGAATCACCAACAAATTTATAAAGACGATATTTTTGTAGGCTATCGTTGGAGCGATCTTCACAAGAAAATACGACCGATGTTCAGTTTCGGTCACGGATTGAGCTACACGACATTTGAATATGGTAAAGCCGAGATCGATAAGAAAGTCGTACAACAAGGTGAAAGCCTCCGTGTTCGTATCCCTGTAACCAATACAGGCAATAGATTTGGGGCTGAAATCGTTCAGTTGTATGTGAGTGATTTGAAATCGAGTTTACCCCGTCCGAAGAAAGAATTGAAAGGATTTAAGAAAGTTGATTTGCAACCGGGAGAAAGTCAAATCGTGGAATTTGAGATAGACGAGTCGAAACTCTCTTATTTCGATGATAAGAAACATGCCTGGGTTGCGGAACCCGGGAAGTTCGAAATATTGATAGGAGCTTCTTCGAGTGATATAAGATCGAAGGTCGCGTTTGAGTTGAAATAATTAATCTGTGTAAAACAAAGCACTCTCGACAAATTTGTCGAGAGTGCTTTGTTTTATTTATTATAGCCTAAATAGGATATTACCCGAATTTGCTAATTTTTCGTAACCGTTCTTCATCTATAATTTGTATGCGTCGGCCATCGACTGTTATGATTTTTTCGTTTGTAAAACTCGATAGGGTGCGTATGGCGTTAGATGTGGTCATGTTCGATAAGTTAGCTAAATCTTCACGAGCCATATAGATGTTGAGTGTAAGTCCATCTTCTTCGACACCGTAATTTTCTTTAAGTACCAATAAGGATTCGGCTAATCGTCCTCGAATATGTTTTTGTGTGAGATTGACTGTGCGGGCATCCGAAATGCCTAAATCGTTAGATAGTTCTTTAATGAAAAACCAAGCCAAGCCGTTATTTTTGCGAATATGTTCTTCTACTAACGGCATGGGCAAGAATCCCACAATAGAATTTTCAATGGCTGCTGCTGCCGTTACATAAGGTTCGCGAGAGAAATATGCCCGATAACCGAAATATTGAACCGGTCGAATTAATCGAATAATTTGGCTCCTGCCACCAACGCCGTCTTTGTAAATTTTTACTTTACCTTTTAATAAGCACATTAGTTGTGCGGGATCTTCTCCCTCACTGTAAATAATTTCATTCTTTTTGAAATTCTGAATTTTAAAGTTTTCGGCGATAATGCGTTTTTCCTCATTTTCAAGTAGAGCCCAAAAATCAGACATTTCTTGTTGTAGTATGGATTCTAATGTGCTTTTTTTAACCATTTGCCTTATAACTATGTTTTACAGCACAAAAATATATAAAAAATTGATACATTGTTCCTTAAAAGAGGAAAAACTATAATATTTAATAGTAAATCGGGATTTATATCAATAAAAAATAAGGAGCGAAAAAATCATTTACGCTCCTTATTTGTATAAAGCAAAAGTGTCCTTATAGGCTGTTATTTATAAGATATCGTTCGGCATCCATTGCCGCTTTACAACCCGATGCCGCCGCAGTGATAGCCTGTCTATACCGGGGATCTGCGACATCTCCGGCAGCGAATACACCTTCTATGTTAGTTTCGGTTGTGTGAGGTGCAGTAACTATATATCCGTTTTCATCGAGGGTAATGGAATGTTTGAATATATCTGTATTAGGTTTGTGTCCAATGGCAAGGAAAAATCCGTCTATGGGTAAATCGTAACGCTCTTCATGCGCTGTGTCTTTGCCTTTAACCAAATGTACTCCTTCCACTCCGTTTTCTCCGAACAATCCTTCGGCTTGAGTTTCAAATAAGATTTCTATATTAGGATTTTCATTGACACGGCGTTGCATGATATTGGAGGCTCTTAGAAAGTTTTTTCTGACGATTAAGTAAACCTTAGAGGCTAAGTGGGAAAGGTATTCTGCTTCTTCGCAAGCCGTATCGCCTCCACCTACTACCGCGACTATTTTTTTTCGGTAGAAAAATCCATCGCAAGTAGCACAGGCCGACACTCCCATGCCTGCATATTTAACCTCATCTGGGAGTCCTAAATATTTGGCCGAAGCACCAGTAGAGATGATTAAGGCATCGGCTTCTATAATTTTTTCACCGTCTATGGTTATACGATATGGTTTTTGAGAAAAATCGACAGCTGTGGCAATCCCTCGGCGAATGTTTGCCCCGAATCGTTCGGCTTGTTTTTTCAAATCTTCCATCATATCGAATCCTGATATACCTTCGGGGTATCCCGGGAAATTTTCTACATCGCTGGTCGTTGTTAGTTGTCCGCCCGGTTGCATGCCTTCATATAGAACCGGTGATAGGTTTGCTCGTGAAGCATAAATAGCTGCCGTATAACCGGCCGGTCCTGAGCCTATAATTAGACAACGTATGCGTTCGTTTTGTTCCATAATTTCTATTTATTTGTATTATTAGCGTAAATCGATAAGTTCTGCTTTTGGATATTGCTTTTTGTTAAAAACAAATGTCGAGTCTGGAAAGTTTTGGTCGGTAGCATATTTTGATAGGTTGATTATGCTATATGTCCGATCGCTATAATAGAGTTTAAAAGAGCTTGGATTCCACGTAGTTGTATTGATAATAATTATAATGTGGTCTATATTTGTTCCTTTCTTCTTTGGTGTAAGTTCTGCTATACTTTCTTTGGAACTTTTTGACTTTAATGTTTTAATGTAGAAGTCTTTTTTGTAGTTATTGATGAGTATGTAGGGATTGACTGTTGCGATTTCTTCGGTCGTTGGTTCGGTTAGGTTTACTTCCTCTGTTGCCTTTACGTATGCCCATTGTTGCAAACCATCGTACCATACAGTCATAGATGTTGTATTCCAGTAAAATTTGTTCCCAGATAGTTTTATAGTTCCGTTTTGTTTTTCTACGGGTTCGTTCAGTGCATTAAAAACGGTCAGTGTAAAAGTAGCCGATATACCGTTCGATTGTTGGAATTTACCAACGACTTTATCTAATGCCTGTGTACCGTTTTGTGCATGTAGAGGTTTCATGCTTAATAGTAGAAAAAGTACAGAGCAGTATAGTAGAATGCGATTTGTTTTCATTTCATTAATTCTAATTTGTTTTCGAGAGCCATAATATCCACAATCAGTACTTGTCGAGGTTTACCCCCTTCGCTTGGGCCTACGATACCGGCAGCTTCCAGTTGATCCATCAGTCGTCCCGCTCTATTGTATCCGATGGAGTAGCGTCTTTGTAAAGACGATGTGGAGGCCTGCCCTGAAACGACGATCATTTTAGCGGCTTCCTCGAATAGAGGGTCTCGGTTAATTACATCGTTTCCATTGCTCCCTGCGTCACTGTCGGGATTTTTATATTCTGGAAGTTCATATGGTTCGGGGTATCCTTGTTGTTTGCTGATATACTCACAAATTCGTTTTACTTCGGGAGTATCGATAAACGCACATTGAATACGTTTCAAATCACCTCCTTCGGTAAATAACATATCACCTCGTCCGATGAGCTGGTTTGCTCCGGGAGCATCGAGTATAGTCCGTGAATCGACCATTTGCATGACTCTGAAAGCGATACGTGCCGGGAAATTTGCCTTAATGTTACCGGTGATAACGGTCGTTGAAGGACGTTGTGTAGCTATGATCATGTGAATACCGACAGCTCTCGCTTTTTGTGCTATTCGAGCGATGGGCATTTCGACGTCTCTACCTGCCATCATAATTAAATCGGCGAACTCATCGATAATCACCACGATATAGGGCATGAATTTGTGTCCGTTATTCGGATTCAGTTTTCTATGGATAAACTCTTCGTTATACTCTTTGATTGTTCTCACATTTGCTTTGGCGAGTAGGGCATATCGATTATCCATTTCGATACAGAGAGAATTTAAAGTGGCGATAACCTTGTCGCTGTCGGTAATTACGGACTTTTCTGCGTCGGGTAACTTAGCCATAAAATGTCTTTCTATAACCGAATAGATACTGAATTCGACCATTTTGGGATCGACTAATACGAATTTTAATTGAGCCGGGTGTTTTTTATAAAGTAAAGATGTGATAATGGCATTCAGCCCGACGGATTTTCCTTGTCCGGTAGCACCAGCCACCAATATGTGAGGCATTTTACAAAGATCTGCTATGCAGACTTCGTTCGTAATACTTTTTCCTAATGCAAGGGGAAGTTCATATTTACATTCTTGAAATTTTTTGGAAGCTAAAACAGAATACATGGAGACCATTTTAGGGTCTTTGTTCGGTACTTCGATACCGACGGTTCCTTTGCCGGGAATAGGAGCTATAATGCGAATCCCTAACGCCGACAGGCTGAGGGCAATATCGTTTTCCAAACTTTTTATCCGGGCTATTCTTACTCCGGGTGCTGGTTTTATTTCATAAAGAGTAACGGTAGGACCCACAGTCGCCGTAATGGAACTGATTTCTATATTGTAATTTTTGAGGGTTTCGGTGATCAATTTTTTGTTGGCGGACTGTTCTTCCATGTTGATCTCCACCTCGCTGTTTTCCCGTTTGTCCAGTAAATCGAATGTCGGTCTTTTATAATGCGAGAGATCTTTCGTAGGATCATAATCTTCCATAGGAGCTTGTGTGGCTAATACTTCGGTCTCAGCCGTCTCGATGACAAAGTCGGGGTCACCGGTCTCGATGGTAACTCGTTTAGTCTCCTCTTCGACAGGAAGAATATTTTCTTGTATATCTTCGAGTGTAGGGATTTCTTCGGTAGGGTCATCGGGGTATTCGGGCAATGTATTTATAATATCGTTTTCCGATGAGGGTATGTTTTCAGTGTTTTGGATTTCGTTAGATTCAGTTCCCCTATTGTCATTTTCGTTATCCGTTTCTGGGTTATCCGTTTTGTTTTTTATTGCTTGGATCGCCTTCCCTGTGAGGTTGACGGACGATACTCGTCGAATATATTCGATGGTTTTATAACTTAGATGGACGAGCAATATGATAACGAGAGCTATAATGAACAGAGCCGTTCCCCATGGTCCTATCCATGCATTGAGCCATAAAGTTGCATAATACCCGTGATATCCCCCTAAATATAGGAAGGTGTTGTTATAACTGTGCATGAAAATGAATCCGAAAAAGAGAGACAGAACTATTATCGACAAGGCACAGCTAATCGTAAATCGTATCATTCGAGTATGGGCGACTTTCATGAATCGACGGCCTACGACATATAACCATAGAGAAACGATGAAAGCAGATATACCCATCCAGCGATTTATCATGAGGTTGGATAAGTATGCCCCGAATGCACCCGTCCAATTTTGAATCTCGTTTCCAATGGAAGAAAGTTCTCCTACCGATAGATTCTCAACTTTACTTTGATCGATGCTTCCTGTGAAAAAGAATGAGATGAAAGAGATAGTCAAATAGAGGGAGAATATGACTAAAATGACACCTAAAATGAAATTTACACGTTCATTTTTAAATATGTTTTTACGTATTTCTCTTTCATTCTGAGCTGTATCGTTTCCCTCTTCGGGTTGGGCTTGTTTTATTTTATTTTCTTCTAAGTCTGTTGTAGGCATATTATGAGAATACTTCGCTTTGGATTTTAGATTAGATACAAATGTACAAAAAATACTTATTCTCAACAATATTATGAGTTTTTCCAAAAGTAAGATGTGAATAAAATGAGGACTGTAAACAGTTCAAGCCGGCCGATGAGCATGATGATTGACAAAGTCCATTTTCCTAAATCGGGGATAAAAGCATAGTTACCTGCCGGACCGGTTGAACCGGCCCCGGGACCGATATTGCTGAGGCAGGAAAGTGTCGAACCGAATGCTTCTTCCATAGATAGCCCCAATGCCGATAGGATAATAGACCCTGCTATAAGTACCATGACATATACTAAGATAAATGCTAATATTTTGGATACTATTTCGTGAGATATGGCTTTCCCATTTACGCGTACAGGTAATATAGCATTGGGGTGTATGACTCTGTAAAGTTCATTTTTTGTATTTTTGGCGAGGACCACCAGCCTGTCTATTTTTGCTCCTCCACAAGTGGAGCCGGCACAAGCTCCGAAGAACATGAGTAGTAAAAATATAGTTGTAAAAAATGGGCCCCAAGCGACATAATCATCTCCGGTGTATCCGGTTGACGTAACAATTGTTACAACCAAGAATAGCGATCTTCGAAAAGTATCTTCAAAGGATCCGTTTTGGTCGGTTATGTATAGTCCTGTAATGACTAATAAAGTGGCCCCTAATACAATTGCCGTGTACCATTTGGTTTCTTCGTTGTGTAATAGTTTTTTGAAATCTCCGGTTACGGCTCTATACACCAAAGCAAAATTTATACCTGCGATAAATGTGAATATAGTCATGACATATTCTGTGTAAGAGGAGTTCCAAAAATTTATACCGGCTTGTTTGGTCGAAAATCCGCCTGTTGCCATAACGCAAAATGCTTGACAGATAGCATCGAAAAGATTCATGGGACCCAACCACAATAGGAGACAAAGGATAATGGTGAGTATGATATATACACTCCATAATTTTTTTGCTGTTTCTCCAATTTTTGGTTTCAATTTTTCGGTTGTTATGCCGGTTACTTCGGAATTAAATAAAAGTAATCCACCCTGATGGTTGAGCATGGGCAGTATGGCGATTGTTAACAAGATGATACCCATTCCTCCGATAAAATGCATGAAACTGCGCCAAAAGAGAATACCATGTGGAAGAACGTCTACGTTTTCTATAATGGAAGCTCCTGTCGTTGTTAGACCGGATACCGTTTCGAAAATAGCGTCTGTAATACTCAAATGATTGGGCATTAAGCAAAATGGGAGCATCCCGAAAGCCGAGAAGAAAAGCCATATAGAAGTTACCAGTAAATAACTTTCACGCTTTCCTACGTCGTTACGGGAATTTCTAAAAATGTAGAATAATATACCACCAACGATTGCAGTTATTGATGCCGATTTAATAAAGGCCGGCGCATCTCCTTCTCCATAAATAAGAGCTACGACAAACGGAACGAGCATGAATATAGATTCCATGCATAGTAATATTCCGATGAATTTCAGTATGACATGAAAGTTAATTTTGGACATGATATTCCTAATTGAAAAGCTTCTCTATTTTATGTAATGCTGTGTCGAGACAGAAAATAACGACGTGATCATTCGGTTGTATCCATGTGTTTCCGGTTACGACCATGCCGTGTCCATTACGAACCAATCCACCGATTGTTAAATCGGACGGGAGTTTTAGGTCTTTTACTGCGGCTTTGGTAATTTTAGAATTTTCTTTTGCAACCAATTCTACGACTTCGGCATCGGATAATGCGAGGCATTTAGCATTTGAGGAGTCTTCGTCAAGCAACAATTGGAAGATACGGCTGGCCGCTAGTAATTTTTTATTGATGATATTTCCTATATTTAGCCGTTCGGCAGTAGAGATGAACTGGATATTTTCGACTTCTGCAATAGTCTTTTTTACCCCTAATTCTTTGGCGGTTAAACAGGCTAATATATTTGTCTCGGAACTATCGGTTAATGCTATAAATGCATCCATGTCACGGATTCCTTCTTCTTTCAAAAGATCCACATTGCGTCCGTCTCCTTGAATAATGATTATATCGTTCATGTATTCGGCTAATTTATAACTCTTTTGCTTGTCGCATTCGATGAGTTTTATTGCCATATTATCAGGCGCGTAACTCGATATGCGTATAGCGATACGGCTGCCTCCCATGATCATTATTTTGTGAATTTCTGCTTCTGTTTCACCTGAGAGTTTTTGAATTTCTTGTATATGATTAGGAGTCGTGGTAAAGTATGCGATGTCTCCTATTTTTATTTCGTCGTTTCCTCTTGGAATAATAGTTTCATGTATACGTTTGATGGCCGCGATGTGAAATTGGCTTTCGGCTGTTGTAAGTTCATAGAGTTTTTTATTCAGAATTTTAGCGTTGTCGTGTAATTTTACACTTAGTACGATTAATTCTCCATTACAAAGTTCAAACCAGTTGCGTGTCCAAGTGTGTTTTAATGCGGTTATTACTTCTTCTGCGGCCAGTTTTTCGGGATATATCAGTTCATTTACTCCCAGATTTTCAAAGAAGGCTTTATTTTCAGGCAAAAGGTATTCGTAGTTGTCTACTCTTGCCAGAGTTTTTTTTGCGCCTAGTTTCGATGCCATTGTACATGCCATGATATTACGAGACTCGAAGGGCATGACAGCAATAAATAAATCGGCTTTATATACTTGGGCTTGTTTTAATGTTTGGAATGCAGTAGGGTTCCCGATGACAGTCATTAAATTATAATTGGCATCGAGTTCTCGTAGTTTTTCTTCATCATTGTCGATTAGAATAATATCCTGTTCTTCTCGGGATAACAGTTTTGCTAAATGTGTTCCAACCTCTCCGGCTCCAGCAATGATTATTTTCATAATTATTAGTTCTCTTTTATTTCTATGATTTACCAATTACCAATAATTACCGAGTAAATATTTTCTTCATCTATACCACATAGTTGGTGTAGTTCTTTAACTGTCCCCTGTGCTATGAATTTATCGGGGATTCCTATTCGTTTTATATGGGGTGTATATCCATTGTCGGACATGAATTCTAATACAGCACTTCCGAAGCCTCCTGTTATGCATCCATCTTCTACGGTTATGATTCGTTTGTATTTTTGGGCTACTTCGTGAAGAATTTCTTCGTCAATGGGTTTGACAAAAATCATATCGTAGAGAGCTGCTTTTACACCTGTCTTTCGGGCTCGCTCTACGGCTTGTCGTGCCGCGACACTCGCAGTCCCGATACTCAGTACGGCTATCTCATTTCCGTCATAGAGCTTGCGACCTTTCCCGATAGGAATTTCGTGCATAGGGCATTCCCAATCGACATGACTTCCGCAACCGCGAGGATAGCGAATGGCAAACGGCCCGCGGTCGGATAGTTGTGCTGTGTACATGAGATGTCGCAGATAATGTTCGTCCATAGGTGCAGCAATAGTCATATTGGGTATGCAACGCAAATAGCACATATCGAATGCACCGTGATGGGTAACCCCGTCTTCTCCCACGAGTCCAGCGCGGTCGATACAAAATGTTACCGGTAAGTTTTGTATGGCGACATCGTGAATGACTTCGTCGAATCCTCTTTGGAGAAAAGTCGAATAGATACTGCAAAATGGTTGTAATCCTTCTTTGGCCAAACCAGCGGCAAAGGTGACGGCATGTTCTTCGGAGATACCGACATCAAAAGACCTTTCGGGAAATTTCTCCATCATAAAACAGGTGGAACTTCCCGTTGGCATTGCAGGTGTGATAACTGTTATTTTATCGTTTTTTTTAGCCAATTCGACAAGCGTGAGTCCGAATACATCTTGAAATTTGGGAGGTTTTTGCTCTTCTTTTGCGGTAATTCTATCGCCCGTTTCTGGATTAAAACAGCCTGGAGCGTGCCAAATAGTCGGTTCTTTTTCGGCCGGAGCATATCCTTTCCCTTTGATCGTACGTAGGTGAAGTATTTTCGGACCGGTCATATCTTTTATATCGTTGAGTTTATTGACGATATTAACCACATTGTGCCCGTCTATGGGACCGAAATATCGTATATTTAAACCTTCGAAAATGTTTTGTTGCTTGGTTAGCAAAGCTTTTAGGCTATTGTTGAAACGTAAAATGGCCCCCCTGTGTTCATCGTCTATCAGATTTAGCTTACGTAGGGTACGATAAGCATCGTATCTGAGTTTATTATAGCTTTTCGATGTAGTGATGTTTACTAGATATTCGTTTAGCCCTCCGACATTATGGTCGATTGCCATATCGTTGTCGTTCAGTATGATGAGTAAGTTATTGGGACTGATGGATGCATTATTCAATCCTTCGAAAGCTAATCCTCCGGCAATGGATGCATCTCCGATGACAGCAATGACTTTTCTTTCTTTTTGTTCGTGTTTCAGTTGTGTAGCAATGGCCATGCCTAATGCTGCTGATATGGAATTAGATGCATGCCCGGCGATGAAAGCGTCGTATTCGCTTTCGGCTGGGTTTGGAAATCCACTCAATCCGTTGAGTTTACGACAAGTATAAAATCTGTCTCGTCTTTCAGTTAAAATTTTATGCCCGTAGGCTTGATGTCCCACGTCCCAAACTATGCGGTCGTATGGAGTGTCGAATACATAGTGTAAGGCCACGGTCAATTCCACGGCCCCCATGCTAGACCCAAAATGTCCCGGATTATGGGCGAGAGTATTGATAATGAAATGTCTGATTTCATCACACACTTGGGGTAGCTCGCTAACCTGTAATTTTCGTAAATCGGCGGGTGTGTTTATTTGTTTCAGTAGTTCTGTATTGTCGGGGTTCATTTTTAGTCTCTTTTACGTAAATACAATGGTACTATTTACCTTTACTCTCTTGCTTCCATCGTTTGTAGAGTGGAACGAATACAATGATTCCCGAAGCAATGATAGCGAACAGAGCTTGCCCGTCGATGCCTCTTCCCCTAATTAGAAGAACGCATAAGAATACCCATAATAAGGCTATGCATGAAATACGGAACGTATTATATTTTCTCATGTTAATCCATAGGTTTGTTAGTGCGCTTATATATACGCCTAAGTTAACCTACAAATATAAATATTCTTTTGCAATCCATGAAAATATTGTATCAATTTCATTTTATAAAGTTGGTGAGGCAAGGCGTGCGTGAAATGAAAAAGGCTTGCGTTAAGCAAGCCTTTTTCATGATTTTGAGCTATTCTATGTTTTTTCTCACTTGGGTGAGGTATTCTTTCATTTTTATGGAATCTTTACGCTCGATAATATCGAGGAGAGACGATAACTGCTTCTGTATTCTCCGCACTTGGTCGGGGGTATTGGGATTGAAAAGAATTTCGGTTAGCAGGTAGTCGTCCTCCGAAAGTAGCCCCCTTGCTATGTCCATATGTTTTTTGAATGTCGTGCCGGGAGCTTCTTGATGTTTCATAATCGAGGCGAACACCAGCGTCGAAGTGAATGGAACCGAGAGCGAATAAGCTATGGTTTCGTCATGCTCTTTAAAACTGTATTCGAATATATTCAATCTCAGTCGCTGGTAAATATCCTTGAAAAAAATTTTGCCCATGTGGTCGCCTTCGGTAATGATGATTGTATTTTGTGTACTTAGGTCGCTCAAATTAGCGAATGTCGGTCCGAACATAGGGTGTGTCGATACGAATGGGTGTCGGGCTTGGGCATAAAATTCGGGTAATCCGGTCTTGACCGAAGCAATATCCGATAGGATTGTGTGAGCCGGTAAATAGGGGAGAACGGTTTGAAACGCTTCTATCGTATATTTTACGGTTGCCGCATTGATGACTAAGTCGGGAGTAAAATCTTGTATTTCTTCTGGCCGGGTCATTCGCAAAGTATTGAATGCGAATCTCAGTCGATGAGGGTCTATGTCGTATAGGGCGATTTCATGGTCGAAACTGAGTACATCGGCAAAGAAAGAGCCCATTTTTCCGGCTCCGAGAATTACTATTTTCATCGTATTTATTTATTAATAATATCCATTTGTTGATGTACCGATTCTTCGTGAATGGCTTGCATCACTTCTTTCATGAATTCTCCGCTCATTCCCAACTCAACGGCTTGTGCCATGCGTTTTTGTAGGATTTCGTCATAGCGGTTAGTTTGCAGCACGGGCATACTGTGCTCTTTTTTATATTGCCCGATTTCTCTGGATATGCGCATGCGTTTGGCTAACAGTTCGAGCAGTTGATTGTCGAGGTTGTCTATTTGGTGACGTAGTTCCGATAGGTTTTCTGTCGTCTGTGTGGTCTCTCGTATTACCAACATGTTGAGTATATAGTCCAGAGCGTCGGGGGTCACTTGCTGATTTTTATCGCTCCATGCACAATCGGGGTCGCAATGGGATTCAACGATTAGTCCGTCGAATCCCAGATCCATCGCTTGTTGGCTCAATGGAGCTACAAGTTCGCGTTTACCGCCGATGTGGCTAGGGTCGCAAAAAATAGGAAGATTGGGGAGACGGCGACGTAGTTCGATGGGAATGTGCCATTGAGGCATATTGCGGTACAACTGTTTGTCGTAGCTGCTAAACCCCCGGTGTATGACAGCCAGTCGATGGAGACCGGCGTTATAAATGCGTTCGACGGCTCCTATCCATAGTTCTAGGTCGGGATTTACCGGATTCTTGATGAGTACCGGAATGTCTACACCTTTCAGTGCGTTGGCTATTTCTTGAACCGCAAAGGGATTGGCGGTCGTGCGTGCTCCGATCCATAAAATGTCGATACCATGTTTTAATGCTTCGAATACGTGCCGTTCAGTGGCAACCTCTGTTGCCGTGTACATTCCGGTTTCTTCTTTGACACGTTTTAACCAAGCAAGGCCTTCTACTCCGACACCTTCGAATCCACCCGGTTTGGTACGAGGCTTCCATATACCTGCACGAAATATTTTAATGCCGCGCTCGGTGAGGCTTTTCGCTGTGGTAATTACTTGCTCTTCGGTTTCGGCGCTACATGGGCCGGCTATGATAATAGGGCGTTTAGAGTCTATTCCGGGAAGTAAAATCGATTGTAAATCTTCCATAATGGTATTGTTATTTATTTGATTTGATTTTTTCTATACGGTGTAACGCTTCTTGCATCTTTTTTTCGGGGGCGCAAAGCGAAATGCGAATATATCTGTTCCCTCGACTTCCGAAAATGAATCCCGGGGTAATGAAGACGTGCGCGTTGTATAATATTTCGTCGGCTAACGATTCGGCATCTGTTGCACTATCGGGAATTTTTCCCCATACGAACAATCCTGCTTGTGACGGATCATAACTGCAACCGAGAGCTTTCATGATTTTTTCTGCGATATCACGTCGGTTACGGTACACTTCGTTTAATTGGTCATACCATTCTTGACCGCATGACAATGCTTTTGTCGCAGCCATTTGTAGCGGACGGAACATTCCTGAATCGATATTACTTTTCACTTTCAAAATCCATTCGATAAATTGAGGGTTGGAAGCAAGCATACCGATTCGCCAACCGGACATATTGTGAGATTTGCTTAAAGAATTCATTTCGATACAAATGTCCTTAGACCCGGGGACAGCTAGTATACTCATCGGATTGTCGTTGAGAATGAAACTGTACGGGTTGTCGTTCACGATGATTATGTTGTGACGCTTCCCGAAATCCACCAGCTTGGTAAACAATTCCATAGATGCTTTGGCTCCCGTAGGCATATTGGGATAGTTGACCCACATTAACTTTATACGATCGAGCGGTAACGACTCTAATTGCTTGAAGTCGGGTTGCCAATGGTTATTTTCGTCGAGGTCGTAGGTGAAAATTTCGGCTTCGGCCAGTCGGCTGACGGAACTGTATGTGGGGTATCCCGGATTGGGAACCAATACTCCGTCTCCGGCATTGAGAAATGCCAAACTGATGTGCAATATACCCTCTTTGGACCCTATAAGGGGTTGTATTTCTTTTTGAGGATCGAGGGTTACATTGTACCATCTGTTATACCAATCGGCGAAGGCTCGGCGTAGTTCGGGTAGGCCTATGTAGGGTTGGTATCCGTGAACATCAGATTTCCGGCTCTCCGTACACAGGGTTTCGATCGTTTCGGGGTGGGGCGGCCTGTCAGGCCCGCCTATGCCCAGACTGATAATATCCAAACCGCGGGCATTTAGTTCGGCTATTTCTTTCAACTTTTTTGAGAAGTAGTATTCGCTTATGTTATTTACCCGATTAGCGGGTCTGATATTAAAGGGGTTGATTGAATTCTGCATATTCTCCGAGTATTTTAAAGTCTTTTGTTAGAGGTCTTATTGCTTCGAGGGATTGTTTGTATCGAGTAAAATTATCGAATGTAAGGTCTATATAAAATCGGTATTCCCATTCTTTCCCGATAATGGGCATGGATTGTATTTTGGATAAGTTGATGTCATAGAAAGAAAGTATGGTGAGTACTTTTGATAAACTGCCTTGTGTATGTGGTAAACTGAAAACAAGTGAAGCTTTGTTTATGCGTTTGCCTGCTATTAAAATTTCACGGTGAAAAGGATCGGCAAGAATTAGAAAACGAGTGAAATTTCGTTTGTTGGTTTCGATACCTTCTGCCAAGATATTCATGTTGTAAATTTCGGCAGCCAGTTTGCCGCAAATGGCGGCATGGCCCGAAAGATGGCGGTGCGAAATTTCTTGGGCACTACCGGCCGTATCGTCTTTTTCTACAACTTTCATTTTAGGGTGAGCTTGTAAAAAATCACCGCATTGCATTAATGCCATGGGGTGAGAGTTCACTTCGAGGATATCGTCCATAGTTTCTCCCGGTAGTGCGGCCAGTACGTGAGAAATACGTAATTTATATTCTCCTATGATACTTAATTCACTTTTGCGTAATAGTTCGTGATTCTGTAAAAGGCTGCCTGCAATGGTATTTTCAATGGCAATGATACCCAATAAAGAACGGTCGTTATTCATGCGGTCGAACATTTCGGGAAATGTCGAGCAGGGAACCGTTTCTATTTCTTCTTCCCCGAAATAAGCTCGGGCGGCCGCCTCGTGGTAGCAACCGGCTATGCCTTGTATGGTGACTTTTTTATTCATAAGCAAGATAAATAAAAAATCCCGTTCGTATTGAACGGGATTTTATCATAAGTTTCTTAATTGTTTTCTATTTCTTTTTTTGCATAAAACCCCGTTTCTATTTTTCTCCAAAATAAAAATAAAAGTAAAAGTAATATGCAAAATCAAAATTCTTCATTGCCTATCAAATATGAGTTTGATGTTGCAAATGTAATGAAATCATTTTTGAATCCAAACAAATAGTTATATATTTTTGAATAAAACGAGATTTTTTTTATCACATCGTTTTATATATGGTATTTGAAACTTGCTTTATATGTGACGAATAGGAGAAAATTTTGTATAACGGCGATGTCTACGGATTTTTTCGCTATCTTTGTCGTGAATGTAAAGGTAGGTTAAGCCGGGCATGACTAAATAAATTGGTTTCCATCTTCGGTTATACTATCTTTGAAGTACAAATAATTATGTATTTATGGAAACTTCGGAATTAACACTTTTTTCTGCAATGTGTGAGTCTTTTTGTACGGCAGTGGAGAAGGCGCGTGCAGAGGCGATGTCCTTGACCGATATGTATGTGCAGGTGAAATACGATGAACAGTTGTTTTCGGTATTTGATGATACTGAAAATATATTGGTGCAATCGGTAATTGATGGATTGGACGAGTGGCGAGATTCCAGTGGAGAACGTTCGGATGCTGCGATAATTGCTTTTCTGAGGAAGGTGTTGAATCATGAAGATGTGAATCATGCTTTACATTCGCTGGATATTATACCACCTTTTTCTGTCGTGTTGGTAGATAATGAGATGGAGCCCGTTGCCGATTTGATTACATTGGACGATGAGAATATCTATTTGCACGATGATTTTTGGGAAAAAATGGATAAAGAGCTTGACGATTTTTTTGAACAATTGATGTCTGATACGAAGTAAGGTTGGGTATTGGGGTTCAAAGGAGGCTGCTCTTGCGGAGTGGAAAGTCTTTTCACGATATAGGTAGAAAGAAAAAAATTAATAATAATTTGATTATCGAAAGATAAGCACTAATTTTGCGCTCTCAAATTTGCACGCTTTTTGTGGAAAGTTGAGAATAAATTTGTGAGTCTAATTTAATAAAATCATAAGAATGAACGTTTCGCATCAAAACACTGACAACCTGAATGCCGTGATTTCGATTGAAATTTCAAAGGCTGACTATCAGGAAAAAGTAGACAAATCTCTTCGTGCTTATGGGCAAAAAGCGAATATTCCCGGATTCAGAAAAGGGAAAGTTCCTTTTAGTATGCTTATGAAGATGTTTGGAAAATCGGTTCGAGTTGAAGAAATTAATCGTTTGGTTTCCGAGTCTCTGTACAATTATATTCGTGATAATAAGCTCAATATCTTGGGTGAGCCGATGACCGCAGAAGATATGACTGTCGATTTGGATACACAAGACGATTTCACGTTCCGTTTTGATGTGGCATTAGCCCCCGAATTGAATGTAAAGGTCGATAAAAAAATAAAAGTACCTTACTATACGATTACTGTCGATGATGACATGGTAAAACGTCAGAATGAATCCTTTTTGTCACGTTTCGGTAAACAGATTTCGGTAGATGAGTCTACCGATGAAAGAGACCTTATCAAAGGTTCGATGGTAGAAATGGTAAAAAAAGGGACTCCGGTAGAAGGGGGAATTACGGTCGAAAGCACCATCGTTTCTCCTGCATACTTCAAGAATGACAAGGAAAAAGCTAAATTTGCCGGTGTGAAGAAGGGTGACAAAGTGATGTTCAATCCTTCGAAAAGTTGTGATGCTTCGGTTGCAGAACTGGCCTCTATGTTGAATATCGATAAGGAAAAAGCTGCCAATGTGACATCGAATTTCGAGATGACAGTGACAGATATCACACATTTGCAACCTGCCGAATTGAATCAAGAATTATTTGACAATGTATTCGGTAAAGATGTTGTAAAAACAGAAGAGGAATATTTTGCTAAACTTCGTGAAATGATAGCGCATCAATTGGTTCCTGAAAGCGATTATAAATTTTCGATTGATGCACGTGCTGCGATAGAAAAGGCAGTAGGTGAGTTTGATTTGCCCGATGCATTTTTGAAACGTTGGTTGTTGGCTACCGATAAAAATCGTAAAGCTGAAAATATCGATGAGGATTTTGCGAAGATGGTTCCCGATTTGAAATGGCAGTTGATTAAAGAGCAAATCGTAAAACAATTCGATATTCATGTCGATGATGCCGATTTGTTGGCTTTGGCAAAACGGGTAGCGGCAAGTCAGTTCGCACAATATGGTATGACAGGTGTTCCCGATGATGTTCTCGAACGTTATGCTAAGGAAATGTTATCGAGCAAAGAGTCTCGTTCGCGTCTTATTGACCAAGCTACGGAGCAGAAGATTCAAACTGCCATTAAGGAGTCTGTAACGCTTACGGCCAAAGAAGTGACGATGGATAAATTCCAGAAAATGTTTGAAGTTGCCGAGTAATAAAATCGATATAATTATCGATAGCCCCGAGACGTAATGGCTTCGGGGCTTTTCATTGTTTGAAATCTTCCAATATAGTTAATTGATGCTTGTAGTTCGGTAGATGTATTATTTTTTGTGAAGATATTGGCAAAAAAGACCGGGCAGCAGAATTTTATTTGGGGTATAATTGTTTTTATTTATATCTTTGACTAAAAATAGGGATTAAAAAACAATCTAAAAACGATATAATTATGACTAATGATTTTAGAAAATATGCGGTAAAACATTTGGGTATGAATGGACTTGCCCTTGATCAATATGCGCAGTTTACCAGTAGCTATCTTTCCCCTTCTATTATGGAGGAGCGCCAACTGAATGTAACCCAGATGGACGTGTTTTCGCGTTTAATGATGGACCGTATAATCTTTTTGGGAACTCCTATCGATGATTATACATCGAATGTTATAGAAGCACAGTTGCTTTATCTCGATTCTGCCGACCCGGGTAAAGATATATCTATTTATTTCAATACTCCCGGAGGGTCGGTATATGCCGGGTTGGGTATCTACGATACCATGCAGTTCATAAGCAGTGATATTTCTACGATCTGTACAGGTATGGCCGCCTCGATGGGCGCTGTATTGTTGGTTGCAGGGACAAAGGGAAAACGTTTTGCTTTGAAACATTCCCGGGTTATGATACATCAACCGATGGGAGGAGCACAAGGACAAGCCTCCGATATAGAGATTACGGCAAGGGAGATACAGAAACTTAAAAAAGAACTCTATACCATTATAGCCGATCATTCGGGAAACTCGTATGAGCGTGTGGAGAAAGATTCCGATCGTGATTATTGGATGACTGCTCTTGAAGCCAAAGAGTACGGTATGATTGACGACGTATTGGTAAAATCTATGAAATAATATTCTAGGAATGGCTAAGGGCGAAAAGTGTAGTTTTTGCGGAAGAGGAGAAAATGAGGTAAGATTATTAATGCCGGGGCGTGACGGTTGCATTTGCGACGAGTGTGCCGAGCAAGCCTATCTCCTTTCCGAAGAATATTTGCATAAAAAGAAAAAAGCGAGTTCCAAATGGACCGTATCCCGAGAGGATTTACCTAAACCGGAAGAGATAAAAACATTTCTCGATCAGTATGTTATCGGGCAGGACGATGCCAAGCGTTATTTGTCGGTTTCGGTCTATAACCATTATAAACGTGTTTTGCAGGTAGCCGATAATGATGATGTTGAGATTGAGAAATCGAATATTATTATGGTCGGCCCTACCGGAACCGGAAAGACCTTGTTGGCGAAGACGATTGCTCGTTTATTGAAGGTTCCGTTTACGATTGTCGATGCTACTGTCTTGACCGAGGCCGGTTATGTGGGCGAGGATATCGAAAGCATTTTGACCCGTTTGCTGCAAGTTGCCGATTATGATGTCGAGGCGGCTGAGCGAGGTATTGTGTTTATCGACGAGATCGACAAGATTGCTCGTAAAAGCGATAATCCTTCGATTACCCGTGATGTCAGCGGTGAGGGCGTACAGCAAGGTTTGTTGAAATTATTGGAGGGTTCTATCGTAAATGTTCCGCCGCAAGGCGGGCGTAAACACCCCGAGCAGAAAATGATACCAGTGAATACAAAGAATATTTTGTATATTTGTGGTGGGGCTTTCGACGGGATAGAACGCAAAATCGCCATGAGGTTGAACACCCATGTCGTAGGTTATAATGGAGGTGGTAGCAATGGTCGTATAGATCGGGAAAATCTGTTACAGTATATTGCACCCCAAGATTTGAAATCGTTTGGTCTTATTCCTGAAATTATAGGACGATTGCCCATTTTAACCTATTTGCAACCTTTGGACAAGGCCGCGCTACGGAGAATTCTGGTAGAGCCTAAGAATTCGATTATCAAACAATATATCAAACTTTTCGAAATGGACGGAGTGAAACTTTCGTTTGATGAGGATATGCTTGATTATGTTGTCGAAAAGGCCGTAGAGTTCAAGTTGGGAGCCCGAGGATTGCGCTCTATTGTCGAAACGATTATGATGGATGCTATGTATGAAACGCCTTCTTCGACAAAAAAGAAATTGCATATAACACGTAGCTATGCAGAAAAGAAGTTAGAAAAAGCAAAACTATTGGCAGTATAAGAAAAAACAGCAAGAAAAAATTTGGTAATTAAGAGGAGTTGTTTATAAATTTGTTTGACCGATAAAGGTCGGCAAATATACATAACGAGAAAGAGAGTAACCGTATGGCAAAAGAAGTAAATTTGACTGAGGAACTGAAAAGGAATTTCGGATTCGATACATTTAAGGGAAATCAGGAAGCGATTATCAGAAATTTGCTTGCCGGGAATGATACATTTGTATTGATGCCTACCGGAGGAGGGAAGTCGCTTTGTTATCAATTGCCGTCGCTGATTCTTGACGGTACTGCGATAGTTATTTCGCCTTTGATTGCATTGATGAAGAATCAGGTCGATGCTATGCGGAATTTCAGTGCCGAAGATGGTGTCGCTCATTTCATAAACTCCTCTTTGAACAAAACTGCGATAGACCAAGTGAAAACCGATATTTTATCGGGGAAAACCAAATTGTTATATGTTGCTCCTGAATCCTTGACGAAGGAAGAAAACATTGATTTTCTTAAACAGGTGAATGTGTCGTTTTATGCGGTAGATGAAGCCCATTGTATTTCGGAATGGGGACATGATTTCCGTCCTGAATATCGACGTATCCGACCTATTATTAATGAGATTGGCGTACGTCCTGTAATAGCTCTTACCGCGACTGCGACTCCGAAAGTCCAGCATGATATACAGAAGAATCTGGGCATGTTGGAAGCTACTGTATTTAAGTCGTCGTTTAATCGTCCTAATCTTTATTATGAGGTTCGCCCGAAAACAGCGAATATCGATAAAGACATTATTAAATATATAAAATCGCAGGAGGGTAAATCGGGTATAATCTATTGTTTGAGTCGAAAGAAAGTAGAAGAACTGGCAGAATTGTTGCAGGTAAACGGAATTCGTGCGCTGCCATATCATGCCGGAATGGACTCTGCGACTAGGACTCAGAATCAAGATGCATTCTTGTTGGAGAAAATAGATGTTATCGTTGCCACGATAGCCTTTGGTATGGGGATTGATAAACCCGATGTCAGGTATGTCATACATTACGATATACCCAAAAGTCTAGAAGGCTATTATCAAGAGACGGGACGAGCCGGTCGAGATGGAGGAGAAGGTCAGTGTATAACTTTTTATATCAATAAAGATTTACAGAAACTCGAAAAGTTCATGCAGGGAAAACCCATTGCCGAGCAAGAGATTGGTAAACAGCTTTTGTTAGAAACTGCTGCTTATGCCGAATCTTCTCTTTGTCGTCGCAAGATTTTACTGCATTATTTTGGAGAAGAGTATGAGGAAGATAATTGTGGAAATTGTGATAATTGCCTAAATCCTAAAAAGCAAGTGGAAGCAAAAGATCAACTTTGTGCGGTTCTTGAAACTATTATTGCACTGAAAGAAAAATTTAAAGCCGAATATGTGATAGATGTCTTGTTAGGTAAAGAAACGAGCCAAATACTTTCGTATCAACATGAAGATTTAGAAGTGTTTGGAAGCGGACAGGGTGAAGATGAGCGTACGTGGAACGCCGTCATTCGACAAGCATTGATAGCCGGCTACATAGGTAAAGATATTGAGAATTATGGACTATTGAAGGTAACGAAGGCTGGGCATGCGTTTTTGAAGAATCCGGTTTCGTTTAAGATTGTCAAAGATGTCGATTTTGACGAGGTGGAGGAAGAAGTGCCCATGAAAGGTGGAGCTTCTTGTGCGGTCGATCCTGAGTTATATTCTATTTTGAAAGATTTGCGAAAGAAAATCGCTAAACGATTGGAACTTCCTCCGTATGTGATTTTTCAAGATCCTTCATTAGAAGCTATGGCGACAACCTATCCGATTACAATTGAGGAGTTACAAAATATTCCGGGGGTAGGAGCGGGTAAAGCGAAACGTTACGGAGAAGAGTTCGTTAAAGTCATCAAAGCTCATGTGGAAGAAAATGAAATTGAGCGTCCCGAAGATTTAAGGGTGCGTACGGTTGCCAATAAGTCGAAATTGAAAGTATCCATTATTCAGGCCATCGACAGGAAAATTGCACTTGATGAATTGGCCGAGTCGAAGGGCCTTGAATTTGGAGAGTTGCTCGACGAGATAGAGGCGATTGTTTATTCGGGAACGAAAATCAATATCGACTATTTCCTGCACGAGATTATGGACGACGAGCATATTGACGATATTTTTGACTACTTTAAGGAGAGTGAAAGCGATAGTCTCGAAGATGCCATTGAGGAGTTTGGTATGGAGTATAGCGAAGAAGAAATTCGTTTGATACGTATCAAGTTCCTTTCAGAGATGGGAAATTAAAAGCCGAGAAATAATAGTAAAAAAGCGACATTCCGATAATCGGTTGTCGCTTTTTTATTTTAGCTTTTGGGGTGATAAATAATTTAAAAATCTTCATGTATAGATAATAGCTTGCCGAAAAATGATTATCTTTGCATGCAATAAAATTCTAATGAACTCCATTATGTCATTTGTTGCAGAAAAAGTGGTGATGGACGGATTAACTTTTGACGATGTTTTGTTAATCCCCGCTTACTCCGAAGTCCTTCCTCGTAATGTCGAGTTGTCGACGCAGTTTTCACGCAATATCCGATTAAATATTCCATTAGTTTCGGCAGCCATGGATACGGTAACCGAGGCGCAATTGGCTATTGCTATCGCTCGTGAAGGAGGAATTGGAGTCATTCATAAAAATATGAGTATCGAGGCTCAGGCCCGTCAAGTTCATGCTGTTAAACGAGCTGAGAATGGAATGATTTATGACCCTGTGACGATCAAGTGCGGGTCGACGGTGCGCGAAGCGTTGTCTATGATGAGTGAATACCATATAGGAGGGATTCCCGTAGTGGACGATAAAAATCTTTTGGTGGGTATTGTAACGAATCGGGACTTGCGTTTTGAACGCGATTTGGAAAGATTGGTAGACGAAGTAATGACCAAAGACAATTTGGTGACGACTTCACAATCCACCGATTTGCAACAGGCTGCGGATATTCTTCAAAGGCACAAGATAGAGAAGCTCCCGGTTGTCGATAAAGACGGCCATTTGGTAGGGTTGGTTACTTATAAGGATATAACGAAAGCCAAAGATAAACCGTTTGCTTGTAAAGATAAATTAGGCCGGCTGCGTGTGGCTGCGGGGGTCGGTGTTACAGCCGATTCGATGACTCGTGTGGATGCGTTGGTAGAAGCCGGAGTCGATGCTATCGTTATAGATACGGCGCATGGACATTCTAAGGGCGTAATCGGTGTATTGAAAGATATAAAAGCAAAATATCCCGATATCGATGTCGTTGTGGGAAATATTGCGACGGGTGAAGCCGCTAAATTTTTAGTGGAAGCCGGAGCTGACGGAGTGAAAGTAGGTATAGGCCCCGGTTCCATTTGTACGACCCGAGTGATTGCCGGTGTCGGGGTTCCTCAATTATCTGCCGTTTATGACGTGGCGAAAGCATTGAAAGGAACAGGCGTGCCATTGATTGCCGATGGTGGAATTCGTTATTCGGGTGATATTGTAAAAGCATTGGCTGCTGGGGCTTACTCAGTTATGTTGGGCGGTATGCTGGCTGGTGTTGAAGAATCGCCGGGAGAAACGATCATATTCAATGGACGTAAGTATAAGTCATATCGGGGTATGGGATCTCTCGAAGCGATGGAGAAAGGTTCGAAAGACCGTTATTTCCAAGCTAATGAGACTGATACTAAAAAATTGGTTCCCGAGGGAATTGCGGCTCGTGTTCCCTTTAAAGGATCTTTATATGAAGTGGTTTATCAGATGGTCGGCGGTTTGCGTGCCGGAATGGGATATTGTGGAGCTAAGGATATAGAGGGTTTACATGATGCTAAGTTTACTCGTATTACCAATGCTGGTGTAGCCGAAAGTCACCCTCATGATGTGTCGATAACCAGCGAGGCTCCGAATTATAGTAGAGGATAACTTTTCCGATAAGGAAGGTGGATTTTTATTTTTGGGAAGAATACACTATTTTAGTGATTACGATATAATTTTCTTATATTTGAAGCGTTAAAATAGTGTATTATTTTTGTTGATAACTCGGGACTATCAAGTCTCAATAAAATGTAGTGCATAACACAATGAAAAACAAATGGCTCTTAGCGGCTTTGCTTGCCGGAAATTCTTGGTTTGGAGGGGGGGCTACCGATGTCGACCCTGTTATTATGAGAGTGAATAATAAAGATATTCACAAATCGGAATTTGAGTATATCTATAATAAGAACAGCCAGCAACAAATCGATCATAAATCTCTCGATGAATACGTTACACTATTTAAGAACTACAAGTTGAAAGTTGCCGAGGCCGAAGCTATGGGGATTGATACGACTTCGGCATTTAAAAATGAATTGGCGGGGTATAGAGAAGAGTTGGCTAAACCCTATTTGATCGATGCTTCTGTTGATGACCGTTTGGCACATGAGGCTTATGACCGAATGAAAGAAGATGTGGAGGTAAGCCATATTCTCATAGGATTGAATGCTCGGACTCCTGAGGACCGAGTCGAGGCAAAGAAAAAAGCCGAATCGGTATTGGCTGAAATCAAGGCGGGTGAAGACTTTGGAATGTTGGCAGAGAAATTCAGTGAAGACGGATCGAGGCAGAATAAGGGATATTTAGGATTTATTAGAGGCGGACGTACGGTTTATCCTTTTGAAAAGGCTGCTTTCGCATTACAAGCGGGAGAAGTTTCCGATATAGTGGAAACCCAGTTCGGATATCACATTATAAAAGTACATAGTCGTCGTCCCAATCCGGGAGAGTTTCTATTTTCCCATATCATGATATTAGTACCTCGTGGTGCTTCTGATGAAGTAAAAGCGCAGAAAGAATCCGAGATACGAGCCATTTATGAAGAATTGAAGTCGGGAGCCGATTTTGCTACGATGGCAAAGGAGCGGTCGGAGGATAAGGCTTCTGCCGTACGAGGTGGAGAATTACCGTGGGTGAGTAGTGGACAATTTGTAAAAGAGTTCGAGGATGCTGCATTTGCTCTTAAAAATAAAGGTGATATTACAGAGCCTGTATTATCCCTCTATGGCTGGCATATCATTAAGTTAATGGACCGGCGGGATATTAAGCCGTTTGAACAAATGCGCTCGGAGATTACGCGAATGATGGCACGAGACGAAAGAGGTAGCATGGCTCGTAATGCGATGGTGGCTAAATTGAAAAATGATTATGGCTTTTCTTTGGAAGAATCGCAGCAGGCGAAGTTGATGAAATTGGCTGGCGATTTAGGTAAAGTTGATTCTTCTTATATAGCGGCTATTCATAATGACCAAAGTGTTTTATTCTCGTTTGAGAACCATTCATATACAGTGGCCGATTTTGCCTCGTTTTTGTCCAAAGGCCGAGATGTGACAGTTAATGCCCCCGATTATGTTTCGACTATGATTGGTTATATGGCCGATATGGAAATATTGGATTTCGAGAAGGCTCATTTGGAAGATAAGTATCCCGATTTTCGCAATTTGATGAATGAATATCGAGACGGCATGTTGTTGTTTGAAATCAGCAATAGGGAAGTTTGGGAAAAGGCATCGAAAGATACCGAGGGCTTGCAGAAGTTTTTCAAGAAAAATAGGAAAAAATACAAATGGGATAAACCTCATTATAAAGGATTTTTGATTCAATGTTGTGATGCGGCTACCGCCGATGGCATAAAGAACCGGATTAAAGAACTTGATGACGATTCTGTAATCGTCGTGTTGAATCGAGAGTTCAATACCGACTCTTTAACAAGAGTAAAAGTGGAACGAGGTTTGTTTGTTGAGGGAGATAATGAAAAAATTGACGAATTGGTATTTAAGGGAGCTCCGGTGAAAGCCGATGAGAAGTTGCCGATAGCTTTTGTGTCTGGTAAACTATTGAAGAAGATGCCGGAAGCGTATACCGATGTGAGAGGACAAGTAACGGCCGATTACCAAACTTACCTTGAAAAAGTTTGGGTGAAGAAACTCAATAAAAAATATCCGGTAGAAATCTATGAAGATGTCCTAAAAACAGTTAATAGGCCGTAGTTGCCATTATTTAGTCGTAATTTAGCGGATATTTATGTAGGTAATATAGATGTATAGAGTCTCGATAATAGTATTATGCGCAGCATTTTCGGCATGCCTTTTTTCGGCATGCCGAAGTGGGTTACAGAGCGATGAAAATTCATTGGTACAAGTGGGCGATGAAATACTATCGCGTCAAGAGCTTGCCGATGCCATGCCAGAGGGACTTTCGCGCGCTGATAGTACCGATTTTGCCGACAAGTATATCCGTCGATGGATTTGTGATGTCTTACTATATCGAATAGCACAAAAGAATATTCCCGATATAGAACGTATTGATGCATTGGTTGAGAAATACCGACGAGATTTAGTCATATTCGAATATCGTAAGAGATTGGTTAATGAACGGGTGACGAAGTCTTTTGATGAACAAGAAATGCTGGATTATTATGAGCGAAACTCAGAAATGTTTCGTTTGCATGAAGCCATCTTGAAAGGGTTGTTTCTTAAAGTACCGGAGAATACGCCCAATCTTGGACAGTTGAAAAAATGGTATTGTTCTACAAATCCCGATGGAGTAGAAAAGATCGAGAAATATGCTTTGAAAAATGCGGTGATCTATGACTACTTTTATGACAAGTGGATACCGTTTGAAGAAATCGTCAATAATATTCCATACGAGTTTGGAGGAGCTGAATCCTTTTTAAAGACACATTCTAAGTTGGAATTTAATAAAAACGGATATTGGTATTTACTGAATATTACAGAATATCGTTTGCCGGGAGAAGAAATGCCTTATGATTTTGCTCGGGCTCAAATTCAGGAAATTTTGACAAATAGCAGTCGGTTGAACTTTGATCGGGAGCTGGAAGAAAATCTGTATCGGGATGCCGAGAAGTCGGGTGATATAAGATGGTTGTATAAAGGTGAGAAATCTATTGAAAAAGAGAGTATAAAATAATTGAATTATGCGTAAAGTTACTGATTGGCTTTTATTTTTCTTTATGGCGGTGTCTTTGCCGGTTTTTGCCGATGACAATGTTATCGATGAGGTTGTATGGATAATAGGAGATGAAGCTATTTATAAGTCTGAGGTTGAAGAGCAATATCGACAAATGCAATACGACGGACAACGTATTGATGGCGATCCTTATTGTGTAATACCCGAACAGCTTGCCGTGCAGAAACTTTTTCTGCATCAGGCGAAATTGGATACGATTACAGTTCCTGATGCTACTGTTTTTCAACAAGTAGAGGCTCGTATCAATTATCTGATCGCTAATATCGGGTCGAAGGAAAAAATGGAAGAATATTTTAAAAAGCCGGTAACCGAAATTCGTGAAGAGTTGGCGAATGTAATTCGTGATCAGGGAACTGTACAGGAAGTACAACGGAATTTGGTAAAAGATGTAAAAACCACACCGGCCGAGGTGCGTAAGTTTTATAATCAATTGCCGGTCGACAGTATTCCTTATATTCCCATGCAGGTAGAAGTCCAAATTATTACTTTGAATCCTAAGGTTCCGCAGCAGGAAATAGATAATGTGAAAGCTCGATTGCGTGATTTCAGCGAACAAGTAAATAAAGGCGAGCGGGATTTCTCTACTCTTGCGGTTCTTTATTCCGAAGATCGGGGATCTGCCATGATGGGGGGAGAAATGGGCTTCGTGAGCAAAAGCAATTTGGTGCCGGAGTTTGCCAATGTCGCGTTTAACTTGAATGACCCGAAGAAGGTTTCTAAAATTGTGGAGACCGAATATGGTTACCATATTATACAGTTGATAGAGAAGAGAGGCGACCGTATAAATGTTCGGCATATACTACTTCGTCCGCACGTTTCCGAGAAAGATATATCCGATGCTTTGGTTCGTCTCGATTCGTTGAGGGTAGATTTAATAGATAAGAAAATATCGTTCGATGAAATAACCCAATATATTTCGCAAGACAAGGATACTCGCAATAACAAGGGACTTATGGTAAACCCTCAAACCGGAAATTCTAAGTTCGAGATGGGACAATTGCCCCAAGATGTGGCTAAGGTGGTTGCCGATTTGAAGGTGGGCGAAATTTCGAAACCGTTTGTCATGACCGACGAACGTAAAAATAAAGAGGTGGTTGCAATCGTAAAGCTGAAAAACAGAATAGATGGGCATAAAGCCAATATGTCTGATGATTATCAAACCTTAAAAGCCATTGTAGAGGAAAAGAAGAAGACCGATATATTGAATGAGTGGTTGGCTAAGAAGCAGAGCGAGACATATATCCGCATAAAAGAAGGTTGGCGAAACTGCGAATTTAAGTATGACGGTTGGATAAAGAAATAAGATCGACGCCAATGGGGCATCAAAAAAGAATAAGAGATGAAAAGAGAAGGCATAAAATACTGGTCGGTATTTTATGCCTGCTTACTCTTGGTATGTGGGCGGCATCGGGCACTCCCGAAAAGAAACTTCCTAAACAGGACGATCCCGATAAAGTGTACTTGGTGAATAGTGACGAACTTACTTTCGATAAGGAGCAGAGTGCCGATTATCGAGTATTGAGGGGAAATGTTGTCTTTCGGAAAGATAGTATGTATATGTACTGCGACAGTGCATATTTTTATGAAAAAGACAACTCACTCGATGCATTTAGTAATGTTCGCATGGAGCAGGGCGATACTCTGTTTATTTATGGAGATGTGTTATATTATCGTGGAGATGAGCAGATAGCTCGACTGCGGAATAATGTGCGCATGGAAAACAGAGATGTAACTTTGTTTACCGATAGTTTGAATTATGAGATGATTCCGAATATCGGCTATTATTTCGATGGGGGCAAATTGGTTGATTCTCAGAATGAATTGACTTCTGTATACGGTCAATATTCCCCCGATACCAAACAGTCGGTCTTCAATTTCGATGTGCAGTTGGTGAATGAAAAATATACATTATATTCCGATACGCTCGAATATAATACGCAGACTAAGATTGCCGATATTGTGGGTCCTTCGACTATTGTGTCGGATAGTAATATCATTTATTCGTCGGCGGGTTGGTATAATACCGAAACTGATAAATCGATGCTTTTGGATCGTTCTTTGGTTACGTCGAAAGGACAGAGCCTTACGGGAGATACGATTTTTTACGATAGGAGATCGGGATTCGGCGAAGTGTTCGGTAATATGGTGCTCAACGACTCCATTCGTTCGGTGATTATGGAAGGACAATATGGTTTTTACAATGAAAGAACCGAGTATTCGTTTGCGACAGATTCGGCACGCTTGTTGGAGTTTTCGCGAGGCGATACGTTGTATTTGCATGCCGATACTCTTAAATCTCACTTGGTATTGCCCGATTCCACCCGTCTTTTGCAGGCCTATCATGGTGTGAGATTTTTTAGGATAGATGCGCAGGGAGTTTGTGATTCTATGGAGTTTACGTCGGTAGATTCGCTTCTTCACATGTATAAACTCCCTATCATTTGGAATGAAAATTATCAGATAACCGGAGATACGATTCGTATACACATGAATGACAGTACGGTCGATTGGGCCTTGATTCCCGGGTCTGCTTTTGCTGCACAGCATAAAGATTCTGTTTTTTATGATCAGGTTTCCGGTAAGGAGTTGAAAGCATGGTTTGAGCAAGGGCAGTTACGTCAAATAGATGTAAACGGCAATGCTCAAACGATTTTCTATCCTCAGGAACGGGATTCGACATTGACAGGGCTGAATAAAGCCGAGAGCGGATTTTTGAGAATGTACTTGAAAAATCAGCAGATGGAGAAGATAATTATTTGGCCTCAACCGCAGGGAAGCATGACGCCGTTGGACTTGATAAAGCCCGAGCAGCTATATTTACCGGCCTATAAATGGTATAGTGATTTGAGGCCGGTAAGCCCCGAAGACATATTTCGAAAACCAGAAGTGAAAATAGAAGTTGTTGAAGAGAAAAAACATCGCTTCAATCATTAAGATTTGGTCGAATTATGAGTGATATCATACATTTATTGCCCGATTCCGTGGCCAATCAAATTGCAGCTGGAGAAGTGATACAACGTCCGGCCTCGGTAATTAAAGAATTGGTGGAGAATGCTGTCGATGCGGGAGCTACGTCTATTCAGATTATTTTGAAAGATGCAGGACGTACTCTTATTCAGGTGATAGACGATGGCAAAGGAATGTCTCCGACCGATGCCCGGTTAGCCTTCGAACGTCATTCGACTTCTAAAATTCGTTCGGCCGACGATTTATTCTCGCTACGTACGATGGGGTTTCGAGGAGAAGCGTTGGCTTCTATCGCCGCTATTTCGCAGGTAGAGCTTCGTACGCGCAGAGTCGACGATGAGGTAGGCACTTGTATACGTATGTCGGCTTCCCAATGTGAAGGGCAGGAGGCGATTTCTACTCCTGTGGGGAGTAATTTTGCGGTAAAAAATATCTTTTTTAATGTGCCAGCACGACGTAAATTTCTTAAATCCAATCAGGTGGAGTTGAGCAATATACTCAATGAGTTTGAGCGTATGGCATTGATTAATACTCAGATTAGTTTTATTCTCGTCCATAATGATTCGGAATTGTATAATTTGCCGGCGACCAATTTGAGGCAGCGTATTGTTGCACTTTTTGGTAAGAGTCTTAATCAACAGTTACTTTCTTTGGGAACGGAAACATCTTTGGTGAAGATTTCGGGTTATGTGGGGCGTCCCGAAGCTGCTCGCAAAAGAGGAGCACTACAATATTTTTTTGTAAATGGCCGGTATATGCGCCACCCATATTTTCATAAAGCGGTGACGATTTGTTACGAACATTTGATACCGGTAGGTGAAATGCCCAATTATTTTATCAATCTTACGGTCGATCCCGAGACGATTGATGTGAATATCCACCCGACTAAGACCGAAATAAAATTTGAGAACGAGCAGCCCATCTGGCAAATTCTTTCTGCCTCTGTAAAGGAAGCATTGGGAAAATTCAGTACGGCTCCCTCTATCGATTTCGATATGGAAGATGCGCCGGAAATTCCAACATCGAAGCCGGGTACACATGTTCTTCCCCCTACGGTTCATGTGGATACGACGTATAATCCTTTTCGAGCAGGAGGTGGCGGTTCTTCTGTGAAGAGACCGAATTATGATTGGCAGCAGCTTTATAGCAGCTTTAACAATACAAAAGAAGGTTCGACCGTTCAGCCCGATTCAGACAACGATTTTCCGTCTAAATTGGATTTCTCTGATGGATATGTTTCCAATTTTTCTAGTGAAGGGGAACAATCGGTTTTTCCTGAGTTTGAGTCGAAACTGAATCAAAGCGGTAGGACTGTGTTGCAGTTGAAAGGGAAATACATTATGACTCCTTCGGCTGAGGGGTTAATGGTGATAGATCAACATCGGGCTCATGGCATAATTTTGTTTGAGCGTTTTGTGGCGGGAATATCCTCTCGCGAAATGGCTTCGCAACGTGTTTTGTTCCCCGAAATCATGCAATTGACAGTCTCTCAATCAGAAATTTTACATGGAATCTGGGAAGAATTGATAGCGCTTGGATTCGATTTAGCCGATATGGGGCAGAATAGTTATTCTATCAATGCGATACCGGCCGGTATAGAAGGGATAGATGTACGAGACCTTATTGGGCAAATGCTTGTAACTGCTTCGGAGAAAGAACATGATGCAAAGGCCTCGTTGCAAAAGCGTATGGCTTGGACTTTGGCCGAGACTGCTGCTGTACCGGTGGGACAGTCTCTTTCTCAGGAAGAAATGTCGTCTATGGTCGATGATTTGTTATCTTTGAAAACACCGGCTTATACGCCCGAAGGCAAATCAGTTTTTATTATCATCTCGTATGACGAGTTGCAGAAACGGTTTAATTGATTGAGTTATGTTGATTTTGTTGTCTCCGGCAAAAACGATGGTAGGGAGTAGTAGAACTACTGTCCCTTTTGTTACCGTTCCGTTATATAAAAGTGAGGCCGAGCATATAGCGATGGAAATGGCTGGTTATTCGGTCGAAGAACTGTCGGGTATGCTGGGGATAAATCGTAATTTGGCCTTGCAGACGAAAGAGAGATATAATGTATTTCATTCGCCCGATGTGCATGGATTACCGGCTCTTTTGGCCTATACCGGTATTGTCTTTCGTTACATTTCGCCAGCCGATTTTACCGAGGCCGATTTTGAATATGCTCAGAATCATCTGCGTATGGCATCGGCTTGTTACGGACTGACTCGGCCGCTCGATGTAATAAAACCCTACCGTATGGAATATGCTGTTGAATTGCCTTCGATGGGTATTCCTGTTTCGGAATATTGGAAGCCGCTTTTAACCGATAAATTGATTGACGATACAAAAGAGGCTGGTGGAATATTGGTCAATTTGGCAAGCCGTGAAATCCAGCAATCGTTCGATTGGTCTCGAATAAATAAAAGGGTACGAGTAATCACTCCCGAATTTAAAGTATATAAAGGCGACGGGTTTAAGACAATCGTGATATATGCGAAAATGATGAGAGGGGCGATGACTCGTTATATCCTAAAAAACAAAATATCTCACCCCGACGATATTTGTTCTTTCTCGGCAGAGGGCTTCCACTTCTCGCCCGAACATTCGAGCGAAAATAATCCTGTATTTGTCGTTTAATCAGCGTTGTTGTCTTGTTATATAAATAGTTCCGGTTCTTTTCTTGTTTCGCATTTTTCCTTGAAAGCCCGAATAGATAGAAATAATTTCAGTGGATTTATTTTTCTCGCATTTTGAGGACAGAAGGCGATACATCTCATGCAAGAGATACATTTGCTTTCGTCCGTCATTCGGGGATTCTCTTGGGGAATAGCGTTGGTGGGGCATAATGCCGCGCATTTCCCGCACTGTGTGCATTTTTTACCGGCACGAGGTTTCAGGGGTACTCCGTTATATATTTTATAATCAGCATTTCCTTTCACTTGTATTTCTGTGAAACTCTCTCCATTTTTCAGTTGCACCAATTTAGTTTTGATTTGTTCTGAAAAATTCTTTAAGATCGTTTCATCGTCAGAATCCGGACGACCTTTGGCATAAACCCTCATGATAGAATGCTCGGCAATACAGGCGATACAAGCAACGGTTTGAAATCCGTTCGATTCTATCGTTGTCTTTAATTCAAGTAAAGCATCGTCGTAATCCCGATTCCCGTAGACGACCACGAGTATAGCCGGGGTGTTATGCCCGGTTATACGTTTCAGTCGATCTATGGCTACGGAAGGAACTCTCCCTCCATACACAGGAACAGCCACTAATAGGGTGTCTTCCCCATTTAGATCGTAAGAGTTCTGTTGCCGTGTATGGTCGGTAATATCTATTTCCGTAGCCTGAGGGTCTATCTCTTTGCCGATGATATAGGCAGCCTTTCGGGTTCCACCCGTTGGGCTGAAATAAACGATGTGCATTTTTTTATTGTTTGTTTCTACGCTCCTGAACAATGGCATCGAGAACTGCGACAGTCGTTAGGTTGACAATATCTCTCGTCGAACTGGCAATATCGGTGAAGTGAATAGGTTTGTTCAATCCCATTTGTATCGGGCCGATAGACTCTGCCACACCCATTTCCAGCATCATTTTATAAGCCGAGTTCGCCGAACTTAAATTCGGGAAAACAATCGTATTTACTTCTCGTCCTTTCAGCTTGTTGAACGGGTACGATTTGTCTCGGAGTTTATTATTGAGGGCAAAGTTCATTTGCATTTCTCCGTCGATGATGATTTCGGGATATTGTTCGTGTAAAATTTTAATGGCTTCGTGTACTCTTAGGGGACTTCCTTGATTATCCGACCCGAAGTTAGAATAGGATACCATAGCGATAACAGGATCTTTGGCAAAAAACCTTACAGAGTCATAGGACAATTTTGCAATGTCGATTAATGTTTCGGTAGTCGGTTTCCGATTGATGAGTGTATCGGCAAGGAAATAAGTCCCGCACTTGGTGTTCATGATGTGCATGGCTCCGAAATGTTTGTATCCTTCGCGTATACCGATAACCTCTTTTGCAATCTGTATAGTCTCTGCATACTTGGAGTATGTGCCTGTGATGAAGGCGTCGGCTTCTCCGGCTTCGACCATCATCATACCGAAATAATTGCGGTCGAACATCTTTTCATGAGCTTCGGCGTAGGTCATGCCCTCGCGTTGTCTCTTTTCTGTAAGAAGCTGTGCGTAGCGGATACGGCGGTCTTCTTCGTTCGGATGCCTCAAATTGATAATTTGCATGCCCGATAAATCTACACCTATGGACTCTGCCAACTTTCCTATTAACTCATCGTTTCCTAATAAAATAGGTTTACAAATGCCCTCTTTCATTGCCGTAGAAGCTGCTTGTAACATATTGGCATGATTGGCTTCGGCAAACACGACACGTTTGGGCTCTTTGCGGGCCATTTCGGTAAATTCCCGTAACATCTTGTTGTCATATCCCATCAGCTTTTTCAGCCGGTCATTGTAGGCATCCCAGTCGGTGATGTGATGCTGGGCGACACCGGAGTCCATCGCTGCTTTGGCGACTGCGGGGGCTACTGCGGTCAATAGTCTGGGGTCGAGAGCTTTGGGGATAATATATTCGGGACCGAACGAAAGTCTCTTTATTCCATAGGCCGAGTTGACAACATCGGGTACAGGTTCTTTGGTTAGTTTGGCAATGGCATACGTAGCGGCCAGTTTCATCTCTTCGTTAATGGCGGTAGCGCGAACATCGAGAGCTCCTCTGAAAATGTAAGGGAATCCCAATACATTATTTATTTGGTTGGGATAGTCCGACCGACCGGTAGCGAATATCAAATCTTTGCGAGAAGCCATTGCTTTATCGTAAGATATTTCGGGATTAGGATTGGCCAATGCGAATACGATGGGCTTTTCATTCATGGATTGTACCATTTCTGTTGTCAAGACATCGGCCACGGAAAGTCCCAGAAAAATATCCGCTCCGCGCATGGCATCGGCTAAGGTCTTTATATCGGTTCGTTCGGTGGCGAATTGCTTTTTTGCCGGCGACAAATCGGTGCGGCTGGTGCTGATGACCCCTTTGCTGTCCACCATGACGATGTTCTCTTTTTTAATGCCCAATCCCATGTATAATTTCGTACAAGAGCTGGCTGCGGCTCCGGCGCCGTTAACGACGAGTTTCGCCTCTTCTATTTTTTTCCCTTGTATATCGAGAGCATTTAAAAGTCCGGCCCCGGAAATAATCGCTGTCCCGTGCTGATCGTCGTGCATAACGGGGATATTTAGTTCCTCTTTTAATCGGGTTTCTATTTCGAAACACTCGGGAGCTTTTATATCTTCCAAATTTATACCTCCGAAAGTGGGGGATATGGCTTTTACTGCGGCAATAAATTTGTCAGGATCTTTTTCATTGACCTCAATATCGAATACGTCGATTCCTGCGAATATCTTGAATAGCAAGCCTTTCCCTTCCATGACGGGCTTTCCGGCCAAAGCACCGATGTCGCCTAAACCCAATACAGCCGTCCCATTGGAAATGACTGCTACCAAATTACCTTTGGCTGTGTATTCATACGCCTTTTCTGCATTTTGTTCTATTTCAAGACACGGTTCTGCTACTCCCGGAGTATAGGCTAGGGATAGGTCCCGTTGTGTACTATAAGGTTTGGTAGGAATTACTTCTATTTTTCCGGCTTTACCTTCACTGTGATATTTTAAGGCATCTTCTTTTGAAACTTTTGACATAAGTATACTATTTAGTGGTTTATCTGTTTAATTTGTATTCCTAAAAGTTAAATAACTTTTAATCTGTAAGCATATCGAGTACAAATGTAGCAAATTTATCTCATCTCTTATGTTAAGAAAAACATTTCTTTAAAAATAAAAGTTTTACAAGGGGAATCAGCTCTTTCGATATTCTTTGGGTGATAATCCGATTTGATGTTTAAAATATTTACTGAAAAAAGTTTGTGAGGGAAAGTTCAGTTCATTGCTGATTTGCTGAATCGTCATGCTGGAATTTTTGAGTAATCTTTGAGCCTCCAAAATAACATACCTCTTTATCCATTCGCTAGCCGATATGCCACTGTTGTTTTTTACGATTGTGGATAAATATTTGGCTGTAATACATAGCTTGTCGGCATAGAAATCCAACTGTCTATATTTTCTGAAGTTTTTTTCTACCAAATCTAAGAATTCGTAGGTAATATGGTCGGCTCTTGTCTTTTCGTTTTTTTTGTAAGAATTTATTTGTTTCCAAACTGTCGAATAGAAGAGTGCTATGGTGAGGTGTTGTACCGATTTTATTCGGTAAGGATTGTCCGTATCGGCTATTATCTTTTTTATATAAGAACAATAGTCCAATAATGCAGTTAAAGTTTCCTGATGCAAATGGTGAGATATATTGTCCCGCCGGGGAAACCTTAATAATAAAATTTCATTTTGGGAATACGATGCGATGTTGCTGGCGAAGTTTTTGGTAAAAGCAATGCACATGATATAAAAATCCTCGCTGTTACTATCGTGTTGTAAAATTTGATTGGGATAAATGCTGATTGCGCAAGGAGCGATTGCGTTATACTCTATGGAATTTATTTTCCCTTTAACCCAACCTTTCAAGACAATACATAATGTGAATGCTTCTGCTTTGTAAGGATAGTTGAATTTTGATAAATCCGAAATATTATCTTTGTTAATCTCTATAAAAGCGAACTCGTTATCGACATGTAAAACATGCTTGTAATGATTGAAGCTCTCGTTGGGAATATCGGTTATGTGAATGGTCATAAATATATTTATTTTTTCAGGACAAAAATAGTCTATTTGTCTTATAAATTATCTTGAATGAGAAAAATAGACCTGAATAGGGGGATAAAAGGACTCATTTGTATGTAAAGATGGATTTATATTTGCAACCGAAATAAAATCGATGAAAGAGAATTTGTAATAGAATGAAGGATATGATTTTTATTTATTTTATTTTTTCATTCTTTCCAGCTATTATACAGAGTTTATGCCTAAATTTGTAGCATTCGAAATGTGTTTGAAAAAGCTCCGTTTATAGGGGTTATAAAGGTTTTATGTAGGTATTGATTGAATTTATCAATAAGTTGTGTTTAGTATTTTTTAATATAAAATTTTAACTCGACTTGGATTATCAATGTTGAAAATAATTTTTGTTGTTTATGAAATTGACTAAAAATTTTATTCAGCCTATCGCTGCTGCGATGCTTTGTGTTTTTTTATTTTCCTGTGGAGGAAAAAATGCCCAGAATGGAAGCGGAATGGTTCGCGAATATGCCGTAATGACATTACAGCCCGATTCGATGGAGTGGTATAGCAATTACCCTGCTGCGATTAAGGGTAAGCGGGATATCGAGATACGTCCGAATGTTAGTGGCTTTATTACAGATTTGAGAGTCGATGAGGGGTCTGTCGTAAGAAAAGGTCAAGTTCTTTTCGTTATCGATACAGTCCCGTACAAAGCTGCATTGAAAGTCGCCGAGACTAATGTAGAGGTAGCGAAAGCCAGTACCGAAACCGCTCGCCTTACGGCAGAAAACAAACGGGAGTTGCAGAGACGAGATATCATCAGCGAATATGATTTGCAAATGGCCGAAAACTCTTATGCTTCGGCTAAGGCCCAGTTGGCTCAGGCGGAAGCCCAATTGGTAAATGCCCGTAATAACGATTCCTATACGCGGGTTATTAGTCCGCTCGATGGAGTAGTGGGGGAGATTCCTTTCCGTGTGGGAAGTTTGGTGTCACCGTCTTCGGCCACTCCGCTTACCACTGTTTCGGATAATTCCGAGATGTATGTTTACTTTTCGATGACCGAGCGGCAAATTTTGGAATTGGTGGCACAATACGGTGCTGAGAATTTTTTGCAAAAACTTCCGACTGTATCGTTGAAACTTTCCGATGGTAGTATATACCCGTTGAAGGGGCGGATCGAAACGGTCAGTGGAATTATAGATACACAGACAGGCTCCTCGAATATGCGTGCTACTTTTGAAAATCCGAATAGGTTGTTGCGTAGCGGAGGTTCGGGAGTTATCATGATTCCTATGAAAAACGACCATGCTATTTTGGTTCCGCAAAAAGCTACTTACGAAATTCAAGATAAGAAATTCGTTTATGTTTTAAATGATGACTCTACGGTGACTTCTACCGAAATAACTGTTGCATCGATCGACAATGGAAAAGAATATATGGTAATTTCGGGATTGAAATCCGGGGATCGTATCGTGACAGAAGGTGTCAATACCTTGAAAAATGGCATGACTATTAAAGCTGCCGGTTCGCAAAATAATCAATAACAAGAACATAAAAGATCATGAAGTTAGATAGATTTATCAATCGCCCGGTATTATCGACCGTTATTTCCATTTTTATGGTCATACTGGGTGTTATAGGACTTTTGTTTTTACCGATTACGCGATATCCAGATATCGCACCTCCTACCATACAAGTTTCGACAAATTATACAGGTGCTAACGCTCAAACCATATTGAATAGTGTTATAGCTCCGTTGGAAGAGTCGATCAACGGTGTGGAAAACATGCTGTATATGACATCTACGGCAACCAATACAGGAGCAGCGTCGATCAACGTATATTTTAAGCAAGGAACCGACCCCGATATGGCTGCCGTGAATGTGCAGAACAGGGTCGCTAAGGCTCAAAATCTGTTGCCGGCAGAGGTAACCCGGGTGGGTGTGATTACCGAAAAACGTCAGACGAGTATGTTGATGGTATTCTCTCTGTTCAGTCCCGACGACCGGTACAGCTTGGAGTTCCTTGAAAATTATGCAAAAATTAATGTCCTTCCCTTAATTCAGCGTGTATCGGGTGTAGGTGCTGCCGATGTTATGGCGACAGACTATTCTATGCGTATTTGGTTAAAACCCGATGTGATGGCGCAATATGGTTTGATGCCGGCGGATATTGCAGGAATTTTGGCTGAGCAGAATATCGAAGCCGCTCCCGGTCAGTTCGGAGATCAAGGAAATCAATCGTTCCAATACGTTTTGACCTATAAAGGCCGTTTACAAACCCCTGAGGAGTTTGGTAATATGGTGATACGGGCAAACGATGATGGGCAAATTTTGTACTTGAAAGATGTTGCCGATATTGAATTAGGTCGGTTGACCTATGGGTTTAAAAACTTCCAGAACGGGCATAATGCGGTAAGTGCGATGGTCTATCAGGCTGCCGGATCCAATGCCACTGCAATTATCGGAGATATTACAAATTTGTTGGAAGATATAAAGAAAGACCTTCCCCCCGGAATGGAAATCGAAACGACATTGAATGCCAACGACTTCCTGTTTGCTTCGATTCACGAGGTAATCAAGACCCTTATCGAAGCCTTTATTTTGGTGTTCTTTGTAGTGTATGTTTTCTTGCAAGATTTCCGTTCGACGTTGATTCCCGCCATCGCTATTCCGGTGTCGTTGATCGGTACATTCTTTGCCTTGTATTTGATGGGATTTAGTTTGAACTTGTTGACTCTTTGTGCATTGGTTCTTGCCATTGCGATTGTGGTCGATGATGCGATAGTGGTCGTCGAGGGAGTCCATGCCAAGTTGGATCAAGGATATAAGTCACCCCGTAAAGCATCTATCGATGCCATGCGCGAGCTTTCTGGCGCTATCATTTCGATTACGTTGGTGATGATGTCGGTGTTTATTCCGGTAAGTTTCATGCCGGGGACTTCGGGAACATTCTATCGGCAGTTCGGTCTCACGATGGCATTTGCCATTGGTTTCTCGGCGATCAACGCCTTGACGCTGAGTCCGGCTTTGTGTGCTATTTTATTGAAACCTCACAATAAAGACGGACATGAAAATAAAAAAACATCGTTTATGGACCGTTTCCATATTGCTGTGAATACGGCTTATGATACGTTGTTGAGTAAATATAAGAATGGGGTTACCCATTTTGTCCATCATAAAAAACTTTCGTTTGCGGGAGTTATCGTAGGAGTTATTGTCTTGGTTATTTTAATGAACATCACTCCTACGGGGCTTGTTCCGAGCGAAGATCAGGGTACGATAATGGTTACCGCCGATTTGCAACCGGGAACTTCTCAGGAACGTACGGAGGAAGTCTTGAAAGAGATTGATAATATCATTGCTTCTCACCCGGCCGTGGAGAGTCGCACGCAAATCTTAGGATTCAGTTTTATCGGTGGACAAGGAAATACCTATGGCTCTTTTATCGTGAAATTGAAAGATTGGGACGAACGTCCGGGAAAAGGTATGGATGCGAACTCTGTTCTTGGTGCGATTTATATGAAGTGCGCCACGGAAATAAAGGATGCCCGTGTATTGTGTTTTGCTCCGCCTATGATTCCGGGGTACAGTATTGGTGACGGTTTCGAGTTGAACTTGCAGGACAAGACCGGTGGTTCGCTGGATCATTTTTATGAAGTCGCTCAAAATTTCTTAACCGAGTTGTTGAAACGACCGGAGATAGCAATGGCCTCGACGACATTTAATCCTTCGTTCCCGCAGTATATGGTCGATGTCGATGTCGCCAAATGTAAACAGGCCGGTATTAGCCCGAGCGATGTGCTGGCGGCTCTACAAGGTTATTTGGGAGGTATGTACTCTTCTAACTTTAACCGTTTCGGTAAATTGTACCGTGTCATGATACAAGCAGAACCGAGTGCTCGGGCCAATCCCGAAAGTCTCAATAACATAAAAATTCGTAATGGCTCCGAGATGGCTCCGATTACCAATTTCATTACCTTGAAAAAGGTATATGGTCCCGATAATATCAAGCGTTTCAATATGTTTACGGCTATGACTATTAACGGTAATCCGGCCGACGGATATAGTTCCGGTGAAGCTATTAAAGCTATCGAGGAAGTCGCCGCCGAAACATTGCCGGTAGGTTATGGGTATGAGTTCTCGGGTATGACCCGTGAAGAGCAGGGTTCGAGCAGCGGTACGACAGCTATTATCTTTATGTTGTGCTTGGTATTTGTTTACCTGTTGTTAAGTGCTCAATACGAAAGTTACATTTTGCCGCTTTCGGTAATCCTATCGATACCGTTTGGATTGGCCGGTAGCTTTATATTTGCATTGATGATGGGAGTCGAGAATAATATCTATTTGCAAATCGCTTTGATTATGCTTATCGGTTTGTTGGCGAAGAATGCGATTCTTATCGTAGAGTTTGCGTTGGATCGTCGTCGTACGGGTATGCCTATTATCAATGCTGCTATCGATGGAGCGGCAGCCCGTCTGCGTCCTATCTTGATGACGTCATTGGCGATGGTTATCGGTTTGTTGCCTATGATGTTTGCCAGTGGAGTAGGTGCTAACGGTAACGGCACTCTGGGAGCCGGAGCCGTGGGAGGTATGCTCATCGGTATGATATGTCAGATATTTATTGTTCCGGCTTTGTTCGTTGTCTTCCAGATTATTCAAGAAAAGATTAAACCTCTTAAATGGAACGATCTTGATAATTCGGAGGTTATTTCGGAGATTGAACAATATTCCAAATAAATTTGAGGTAACTCTATAAAACAGAGAATATATGAAACGAATTCTTTTATATACCGTGTGTGGTTTAGCTATGCTCACTATGTTTAATAGCTGCCACATATATAATAAATATCATCGACCCGATGTCGATGTAGAAGGCTTGTTCCGAGATACTGTTGCGGCAGGCGATACCCTTGCGGCAGATTCCTTGAATATGGGGAATTTGCCGTGGGAAGAAGTCTTTACCGACACGATATTGCAGAATCTCATACGCATTGGATTAGAAAAAAATAGCGATCTGCAAAGTGCCATGTTACAAGTAGAAGCGGCTCAGGCTAGTTTCAATGCCGCTCGCTTGGCGTTTTTGCCAACGTTGAATTTGACTCCGCAAGGCGGTGTAAGTAGTTTCGATGGTAGCAAAGCCTCATGGACTTACAATGCGCCGGTTACGGCAAGTTGGGAGATCGATATATTTGGAAGAGTGCTGAATTCAAAACGCAATGCAAAAGCTGTATTAATGCAAAGCGAAGCGTATGAACAAGCGGTTCGTACACAGATTATCGCTACCATAGCTAATGGTTATTACACCTTGTTGATGCTCGATAAGCAGCTCGCTGTTACGGAAGAAACCGCTTTGTTGTGGGAAAAGAGCGTGGAGACGATAAAAGCGATGAAGATTGGAGGCATGACAAATGAAGCTGCGGTAGCGCAAAGTGAAGCGAATAGTTATATGATTGCGGCTTCGATACCGGCTTTGCGGCAACAGATAAGAGAAGCGGAAAACAGTTTGTCCACATTGCTTTATCAAGCGCCTCAGTCGATCGAGAGAGGAACGTTTGAAGACCAGAAACTCCCCGAAATGTTACAAGTGGGAGTCCCGGTTCAATTACTTTCCAATCGTCCCGATGTACGGTCGGCAGAGCTCTCGTTAGCTGCGGCATATTATACTACGAATATAGCGCGGTCTGCCTTTTATCCCAACTTGGTAATTTCGGGATCTGCCGGATGGACCAACTCTGCCGGGAGCATGATCGTTAATCCCGGAAAAGTGTTGCTGTCTGCGGCTGCATCATTGGTACAACCGATATTCAATCATGGTAGTAATGTCGCGAATCTGAAAGCTGCCAAAGCTCAGCAGAAGATGGCTGCTATTAATTTCCAGCAGACAATCCTTAATGCAGGAAAAGAGGTAAGCAATGCTCTTTATCAAATTCAAACGACAAAGGAAACTCTTGTAAATAGAAATCAGCAGGTCGCTTCTTTGGAAAGAGCTGTTGAAGCTACCGAGTCGTTGATGAAGCTGGGTACTTCGACCTATCTCGAAGTCCTTACGGCTCAACAGTCGTTGTTGAATGCCCAGTTGTCCCAGATTTCCGATTCGTATCAATGTATGGTCGCTGTCGTCAGTTTGTATCATGCCTTAGGCGGAGGACGGGAAATAGAGGAAAATACGAAGTAAAAATTAAAAATAATATACTATGATTAGTCCGTTAGCGTACGTCGATTCCAAAGCGGTGATTGGGAACAATGTGACGATTCACCCCTTTGCTTATATCGATAAAGATGTTGTCATTGGAGACAATTGTGTGATATATCCATACGCCAGTGTTTTGGCGGGAACTGTCATGGGAAAAAACAATCGGGTTTTTCAAGGTGCTATTTTGGGCGCCGAGCCGCAGGATTTCCATTATAAAGGCGATGCTACCCGGTTGTCTATCGGGGACGATAATATGATTCGAGAATATGTTATCATCAATAGAGCTACGACTCCCGAAGGAGAAACTGTCATTGGAAATAGAATTTGTCTGTTGAAAGGAACACGTATCGGACACGACTGCCGTGTGGACGACGATTGCATTTTAGGTATTGATTGCGACCTCTCGGGAGAGTGTCATATTCATAGTAAAGCAATTCTCGCCGGACGTGTAATCGTGAAAGAGCGCTGTCGGGTAGGTAGCTGGACTTTGGTGAAAAGCGGTTGTCGTACGGGTAAAGATATACCTCCGTATATTTTAGCTGCACATAATCCCATTATATATAAGGGAATAAATGCATTTATTCTTAGACGGCGAGGATTCAGTGAGGCTACTATCGAGAATATCGCTTTGGCTTATCGACAAATATATCAGTCGGGTACTAGTCTCGAAAATGCAGTGCTTCGTATTAAAGAAGTGGTGGAGCCAAGTCCCGAAATTGATTATATTCTATCTTTTATAGAAGATTCGAAAATGGGTATAATTGCTACCTATGGAGAAGAAAAATAAAGTAGAAAAGTAGACTGAAAGAAACCCCGGTTATTTTTAACCGGGGTTTCTTTTTATAAATGCCTATTCTCTTTTTTTTCTATTTTAAATATATAAATATTTGATTATTATATAATTATATACTTTCTGGATAGCCTAAGTCTAATAGCGTTTGTTTTTATTAACGAAATAGTACATAATTAAGATTTGAAAACTATTTTAGTTTTCAAAGTTTTCTGTACATTTGCCGCGGTAATGAGATAATTATTATGAATACAGAGTTACAACAGCGAATTATCAAGCAGGCGACCCGTATGTTTTTCTGTAATGGAATTAAATCTGTTACGATGGATATGATTGCTTCTCAATTGGGTATTTCGAAACGGACTCTTTATGAGAACTTCAAGGAAAAGAACGAGTTGTTATTGGCTTGTTTGGAAAATCAGGAAATGGAAAAAAGGGCTCGGTTGGAGGTGTATTTAACCAATCGAAAGAATGTAATCGATTTGTTGTTGAATGTTTATGAAGATATTCTTCGTTTCATGCGGAATACGAGTCCCATGTTTTTTGTGGATATGAAACGGCATTATCCGAAGGTTAATGATAAGTACGAGAATGACAAGGAGTGCCATAAACAAGCTATGGTCGATTTATTGAAAGAAGGTGTAGGCGAAGGTGTGATACGAGCCGATATCAATATGGAGATTGTAGCGACACTATTGACTTTTCAATTTGAACTTTTAAAAAAATCGGACCAAATATTTAATTCTAAATATACTTTTACCGAGATTTTTGAAACGATATTTAAAAGCTTTATTCGAGGAATAGCTACTCCGGAGGGAGTAAAATATACAGATGAATTTTTTGAGGAGAATAGATAAAAAGATGGTAAAAACTTTAATGATGAAAAAAGACGTATGAACAAAATGACGATCATGCACCGAGTCGGTGCTATGTTGATGCTGTTCCTTGTCCCCGGAATATCTTGGGCTCAGGAACAGAAAGTTCAATCGGTAACTCTCGATTTGAAAACAGCTATCGGTATAGCGCTCAATGAGAATCCAACGATTAAGGTTGCCGATGTGGAGATAGAGAAAAAAGATTATTCCAAAAAGGAAACTATCGCAGGATTATTCCCTCGTATAGACGGTTCTGCATCATATAGTCGTACGATAGAGAAACAAACCATGTATATGGATTCAGAAGCATTCGATATGAGTGCCATGTTTACTCCTATATATAATACGATAAGTCAGCTTCACCCCGAATTTCAGGTTCCGCAGACAGGAGGAGCTTCCTCTTCTTCCGGTGAAACAGGAATGAAAGTCGGGACAGATAATACTTATTCGGTAGGGTTTAGTGCTTCGTTACCGATTATCGCCCCTCAATTGTGGAAAAGCGTTCAATTGTCGAGTGCCGATGTCGAACAGGCGGTAGAAGCAGCCCGTTCCTCTCGGTTGAGTTTGGTTAATCAAGTAGAGAAAGCATATTATAGTCTGTTGTTGGCGCAAAACTCCTATGAAGTTATCAAAATGAGTTATGACAATGCCAAGTTAAATGCAAGGGATTACAAAAATAAGTTTGAACAGGGAACGGCTTCGGAGTACGATGTGTTAAGGGCCGAGGTGCAAGTCCGTAATCTCGAACCTACATTATTGCAAACCGAGAACAGTGTCAAATTGAGTAAACTTCAATTGAAGGTTCTGATGGGTATGGATATGACGGTTGATATAGAAGTTACCGACAAATTAGACGATTATGAGGCATCCATGTATGAGGAGACTTTGAATATCAATACCTCGCTTGAACAAAATACCGATTTGCGTAAATTGGATTTGCAAACGGCCTATTTGAAAAAGGCAGTCGATGTACAGCGCATGGCTTGGTTTCCTACATTGTCGGCGACAGCTAATTACAACTGGATATCGATGAGTTATGGCGGTATGTTTAACGATTTCCGATGGAATCCTTATTCTACGGTCGGACTTTCTTTATCGCTGCCGATTTTTCAAGGAGGGGCTCGTCACTTTAAAATAAAACAAGCTAAATCGAATGTCTTGCAGTTGGGACTACAACGAGATAACTTGGTAAACTCTCTTTCGATGCAAGTGCAAATGTCGATGGATAATATCCAGAAATCTATAAAACAGATTGCTTCCAATAAGGAAGGTGTTCGACAAGCCGAGAAAGCATATTCCATCATGCAAAAAAGTTTCGAGATTGGTTCCGCTACTTTTGTGGAGCTTAACGATGCCGATTTGGCTTTGACGAACTCTCGTCTCTCGTATAATCAAGCCATATACGATTTCTTAGCGGCAAAATCCGATTTGCAATTGCTGTTGGGTAATACCGATTTGGAACAATATAAACAAGAGAAAAGCCAAGATAAGTAATACATTCATAGAATAATATAAGAAAATAAACATATGAAAAGAAATCATTTTTTCAACGTAATGGCTGTTTGTGCGGCCTTGTCGTTCGTCGCTTGTTCTGGACAGAAGGAGACTAGCGAACAAGTTGAGGAAGAAACTGTTCAACTTGTGAAAATTGCTAAGGTTATGGAGCAGGCTGTTCCGCAGGTCGTTTCATATACAGCTACGGTGGAACCCTATAAGCGTAATTCGATTAGTTCGTCTGTTCCCAATCGTATCAAAAAAATATATGTAGAAGTCGGTGATAAAGTCTATGCCGGACAAAAATTGGTAGATTTGGATCAAGCCAATTTAGCTCAGCAGAAGTTACAGTTGGACAATTTGGAGTTGGAGTATAACCGTGTAAAGGAGCTTTTTGCCGTAGGCGGTGCTTCTCAGCAGCAAGTAGATCAGTTGCGTACGCAATATGAGACGACCAAGACCGCTTATGGAAATTTAGATGAAAATACGGTTTTGGTTAGTCCTGTAAACGGAGTGGTGACTGCGCGTAATTTTGATAATGGCGATATGGCCAGTGGGGCTATTTTAACGGTGATGCAGATACAGCCTGTAAAAGTATTGGTCAATGTATCGGAGAGTGATTTCACGAAAGTCAAAATAGGTATGTCGGTCGATGTAAATGTCGAGGTATATGGCGATGAAGTTTTCAAAGGAAAAGTATCGTTGATACATCCTACGATAGATCCTGCTACCCGCACATTTGTGACCGAGATCAATATACCCAATACCGATAGTCGCATTCGTCCGGGAATGTTTGCCCGCGTAAATATCGATTTCGGGAATGTCAATCGTGTCGTAGTACCCGATCAGGCTGTTGTAAAACGTTCGGGTTCTGGGGACAGATTCGTTTACGTGTATAAAGATGGAAAGGTTTCCTTTAATCAAGTTCAGTTAGGGCGTCATATAGACAAAACTTATGAATTGATTTCTGGTGTAGAGAATGGAGCCGAAGTTGTGATCGCCGGTCAATCCAGATTGAAAGATGGAGCCTCTGTGAAAATTGCAGAGTGATTTTAAGATACCTAATTAAACTATTCACACATTAAAGAAAAATTATATGAGTCTATATGAAGGTTCGGTAAAGAAGCCAATTATGACGTCATTGTGCTTTGTCGCAGTGGCTATCTTGGGTATCTTTTCCCTTACAAAGCTGCCTATTGACCTCTATCCCGATATTGAGACCAATACGATTATGGTCATGACAGCGTATCCCGGAGCCAGTGCTGCCGATATAGAGAATAACCTTACTCGTCCGTTGGAGAATGCGCTGAATGCGGTGAGCGATTTGAAGCACATTACTTCGGAGTCGAAAGAAAATATATCGTTGATTACCCTTGAATTTGAGTTCGGTGAAGATATAGATGTACTGACGAACGATGTGCGCGATAAATTGGATATGGTAAAATCGGAACTGCCCGATGAGGCGGAAAATCCCATTATTTTCAAATTTAGTTCCGATATGATTCCCATTGTGCTGCTTTCTGTTCAGGCGAATGAAAGTATGCCGGCACTGTATAAAATCCTCGATGATAACGTCGCCAGTCCTTTGGCCCGTATCAGTGGAGTCGGCTCTGTCTCTATCAGCGGTGCTCCCGAAAGAGAAATACAAGTCTATGTGGATCCGGTCAAACTCGAAGCCTATAATCTCAGTATCGAAGCTATTTCGTCGGTTATTGGTGCTGAAAATAGGAATATACCGGGAGGTACGTTTGATGTCGGTTCGGAAACTTATTCATTGCGTGTGCAAGGGGAGTTTAGCGACGCCACGCAAATGAACGATATCGTAGTCGGTAATTTCGGTGGAAAGACAATCTATTTAAGAGATGTCGCCGTCGTACACGATTCAGTCGAAGAGCGGGCGCAAGAAACCTATAACAATGGAGTACAAGGGGCGATGATTATCGTTCAGAAACAGTCGGGGGCGAACTCTGTGGAAATCTCCGATGCTGTTATGGAAGCACTGCCTAGATTGCAGAAAAATTTGCCGAGCGATGTTAAATTGGGTGTGATTGTCGATACTTCGGATAATATTCGGAACACGATTGATACGTTGTTCGAAACCGTTATTTTGGCATTAATCTTTGTGTCGATTGTGGTATTCCTGTTTTTGGGTCGGTGGAGAGCTACTGTTATCATCGTCATTACCATACCTATATCTTTGGTAGCATCGTTCATTTATTTGGCGGCTACGGGAAATTCGTTGAATATCATTTCTCTTTCTTCTCTTTCGATCGCTATCGGTATGGTGGTCGATGATGCTATTGTGGTACTTGAAAATGTGACGAATCATATCGAGCGGGGAAGTGAGCCGATGCAGGCCGCCGTTCATGGAACGAATGAAGTGGGACTTTCTGTGGTGGCATCTACGTTGACGCTTATCGCCGTGTTCTTCCCATTGACATTGGTGACAGGTATGACCGGAGTTCTTTTCCAACAATTAGGTTGGATGGTAACCATCATTATGGTTATTTCTATCGTGTGCGCTTTGGCCTTGACTCCCATGCTTTGTTCTCGTATGTTGAAGTTGCAACCGAAACAATCTAAGGCTTTCAAGATACTTTACGGTCCCATTGAGAGAGGATTGGACAGTTTCGACAATGCCTATGCACGTTTGTTGCATTGGGCGGTAGGACACCGCACGATAGTTATTGTTTCGTGTATGTCTTTCTTTGTTCTCAGTTTATTCTTGGTTCGGTTCGTGGGAACGGAGTTTATGCCTACTCAGGATAATGGGCGTATAGGGGTAATCGTGGAATTACCTATTGGAACGCGTACTGAAATTTCCAAAGAGATAGGTATGCGGTTGTATAATCAATGGATGGAACAATATCCCGAAATTGAAGTTTGTAACTTTACGGCAGGACAGGCCAGTACAGACAATACTTATGCTTCGATGACCGATAACGGTTCTCATATTTTGACCTTTAATATCAGTTTGAGTGATCCGGGAGAACGGAAGAGAACACTGTCGGAGATTTGTGATTTGATGCGTAAAGATTTGGCGGGATATCCCGAAATTAAGAAATCGCAAGTGAATTTAGGTGGTGGTATGTCGGCTATGGGTGGTGAGACTATGCTTGATTACGAAATCTATGGTTATTCGTTCGAAGAGACCGATAGTGTAGCGGCTCAGCTCTCTGCTTTACTCCGGGATATAAAGGGTGTCAGCGAGGTTCGTATTAGTCGTGCCGATTATCAGCCTGAGTATCAAGTGGATTTCGACCGAGAGAAATTGGCTCTTAATGGTCTTAACTTGGCGACAGCCGCTACTTATTTGAGAAATCGTATTAATGGAGCTACGGCTTCCCAGTTCCGTGAGGAAGGAGAGGAATATGATATTAAAGTAATGTATGCTCCCGAATATCGTACGTCGATAGAAGACATAGAAAATATTGTCGTTTATAATGCTCAGGGAAAAGGCGTTCGTGTGAAAGAATTAGGAACGGTCGTAGAGCGGTTTGCCCCGCCGACGATTGACCGTAAAGACCGTGAGCGTATCAATACGGTTTCGGCTATTCTGTCGGGAGCTGCGATGAGCGAAGTTGTTGCTGCGGCTCAGGAAAAAATAGACCAAATGTCGCTTCCTTCGGGTATCAGTATACAATTGTCCGGTACTTATGAGGATCAACAGGATTCTTTTGGCGACTTATTTACTTTGATGTATCTCATCGTGATTTTGGTGTTCATTGTAATGGCTGCCCAATTCGAGTCGTTGACCTATCCGTTTATCATTATGTTCTCGTTGCCCTTTGCATTCTCTGGTGTATTCTTGGCCCTGTGGTTATCGGGCAATACGTTGAATGTAATGTCGTTGATCGGTGCGATAATGCTTATCGGTATTGTGGTGAAAAATGGTATCGTGCTTATCGACTATATATCGTTGAACCGGGAGAGAGGTATGGGAATACGTGAAGCCGTTGTAACAGGTGGACATTCTCGTTTGCGTCCTGTAATCATGACGACTTTAACTACGATTTTAGGTATGGTTCCTATGGCTATCGGTACGGGGCAAGGTTCTGAAATGTGGAGGCCGATGGGTACGGCTGTGATCGGCGGTTTGACAGTGTCTACGATATTGACGTTGATTCTCATACCTGTACTTTATTGTGTATTTGCCTCTGTCGGTGTGAAGCGCAAACGCAAGAAACATCACGAACGGCTGCTTCAAGATGTAAAGATGAATTCTAATAACTAAATCAAAATGTTCTGTTTTCCTTTTTCCGATTCTGGGAAAAGGAAAACAGAACACTAAAAATATAATTCGATATGAAATCTGTTCTTATCACTTTTGATCAAGCTCACTATGTGCGAATTATCGAACTGTTGGATAAACTCTCTTGTCGGGGGTTCTCTTATTTCGAACAGATGAGAGGACGTGGTTCCAAGACAGGGGAACCTCACTATGGCAGTCATGCATGGCCTTCCATGTGTTCTGCCATTATAACCGTTGTCGAGGATAGTAAAGTAGAGCCGCTGTTGGAAAAACTGCATCAGATGGACGAGGCTACTCCCCAACTTGGGCTACGGGCCTTTGTCTGGAATATAGAGCAAGCAATTTGAGCCGGATTTGAAATAAATGGAAACATGAAAGAGGCTGTCCCAAAATAAAAAAAGGGGCAGCCTCTTCTGCATAAAGGGAGATAAGTCTTTTCGTGAATTTGTTTGTGCCGTTTTGGAGGGTACAATTTCTTTCTTTTTTGGAAAAGACCGTTTCTGAAATTCAAAAGTTGCACGTCCCTCCGATTTCGTGTACCTTTGTAAATCCTTTAATTTTGTTTGTTATGAAAATTCTTCTCGACGTACATACTCACACGGTTGCTAGCGGACATGCTTTCAGTACTTTACAGGAGATGGTTCGCACGGCGGCCGATAAAGGCCTGCAAATATTGGGTATTACGGAACACACGGGTGGCATTCCGGGAACTTGTTCACCCATATATTTTCGGAATTTACCGGTAGTGCCGCGGCTGATGTACGGGGTGGAACTCTTATTAGGCGCAGAGATAAATATAGTCGATTATGAAGGTTCTCTCGACTTGGAAGAGGAATATTTTAAGTTTTTGGATATTCGCATAGCCGGACTTCATTCGCTGTGTTATCGGCCGGGAACGGTCGAGCAGAATACATTGGCTGTGGAAGGTGCTATACGTAATGGTCATATCGACATTATCAGTCACCCCGGAGACGGTACGGCCGATCTGTTTTTTGAGCCGTTGGTGCTGGCTGCCAAAGAGAACGGGGTATTGTTGGAAATAAACAACAGTTCTCTCAATCCATATCGCCATAAGGAAAAAGCGAGAGAAAATAATTTGGAAATCCTGCGTTTGTGCAAACGCTATGAGCAACCTGTCATTTTGGGGAGTGATGCCCACATCTCTTTTTCCATCGCCGATTACAGATGGCTGTATCCTCTGTTGGTGGAGACCGAGTTTCCCGAAGAGCTTATTCTCAATGATAAGCCCGATGTGTTTAAAGCTCGATTGAAGTGAAGCCGGGAGGAAATAGTCGTTTAGAATTTCGTCATTCCGTATTTATCGAATGTTTTCTTACGGGAAATCCATAGGGTGAGCAAAACCGATATGAGCGAAGATGCGAAGATGGTTATCATTAGCATGATTTGATATTTGATGGCTACGCTTGGGCTGCTGCCTCCTAAAATTTGTCCGGTCATAGTTCCCGGAAGGGCGATAAGTCCCATGACAGCCATTGATGCAATCGTGGGGTTGAACGATTTGATGAGGGCTTCACGCATGAAGGGGGTCAGGGCTTCGCTGGGAGATGCGCCGTTCCCCAACAGATAAAGGTATAATTGTCGTTCTCTGTTTAGAGAGCCGTAAAACGAATTGAGAGCGATAACGTTGGCCGATAGCATATTGCCTAAAATCATACCGCTGATGGGAATGAAATATCGGGCGGTAAAGATTTTTTCCGGGCGAACGACTAAGCCTAAGAAGTAAAAGTCTATGACGAGTAGTGAGACGAGAAATGCAACGGAAACAGCCATGAATAAAGTTCTTACGGGTAAGTGGGTTCGTTTCAGTGCGGTCGATGAAGCTATGATTATCATGAGCAATATCCATAACAGATTTATCCACAGTTTATCCCATAAAAACAGGTATTCGAGATAAAATCCGATGAGGAAGAGTTGTACGGTCATACGTAGCGCGGCGATGAGCGTGTCTTTTACCAAACCGGTACGGTAACGGTAGAGAAAATAGGTAGGGATTATCAATAACAGAAATCCCAAAGCCATGTGTCCGTATCCGATATTTATTGTTTCCATAATCAATCTCCGATGTATATTTTTCGGTCGAACGCCTCTATGAAGCGAGTGTCGTGCGACACCATCACTACGGTTGTTTCCCGCATGGCGTGAATGTAATCGATGATAAGAGAAATAGAGTCGGGATCGAGAGCCGAGGTAGGTTCGTCCAAGAGAACGATTTTTTTGTTTAACAAAGCCGTTATCATCAGCATAATGCGCTGGCGCTGTCCTCCCGATATTTCAATAGAGCGTTTTCCATACAGTTCGGGTTCCAACCCGAGTCTTGCGAAATGATTCAGGACAGTTTCTTTCGTAGGTCTCGACGGTTGGTTTATTTTTAGCCTGAAAGGGGCTGCTATCAGTTCTTCGACTGTTTCAAACGGGAGAGTGAACTCTTGGGGCAACCATGCGGTTATCCGTCGTATTTGTTGTATGGCAACGTTGTCGAGGACTTTACCGTTTATACGGATAGAGCCTTCGTCTGGTAAAACAAAGCCGGCTACCGAAGCAAGAAGGGTGCTTTTACCGTGTCCCGAAGGTCCGTAAAGCACCACTTTCTCGCCGGAGCTGATGCAACACGAGAAGTGTTGCATCAGAGGCTTGTTGTCATAAATGAAAGTTATGTTGTCGAATTCTATCATTTTTGTTGGTCGGTAGTTGTAGCTTGCGGCTTCAACCAACGGTCGAGCCAACGGAAGAAAATTCTTTGCCACAGTACACCGTTCTGAGGCTTCAAAATCCAGTGGTTTTCATCGGGGAAGATGAGCATTTCTGCCGGAACTCCTCGGAGTTTGGCTGCGTTGAACGCCGACATACCTTGCGAGGCAAGAATGCGGAAGTCATATTCTCCGTGAGTGATGAGTATGGGGGTATCCCATTGGTCTACGAATTTATGCGGCGATGTAGCGAACGTACGTTGTGCCGTGGCATTCTTTTTATCCCACGGAGCTCCGCCCATATCCCAGTTGGCAAACCACATTTCTTCGGTTTCTACATATTGTTGTTCGAGGTTATAGATACCTGCGTGGGCGATAAATGCTTTGAATCGTTTTTGGTGATGTCCGGCCAGCCAATAGACAGAGAATCCTCCGTAGCTGGCGCCTACTGCGCCCATGTGGTCGCCGTCGATGAACGGTTCTTTTTTCATCTCATCGGTCGCACTGAAATAGTCTTTCATGTTTTGGCCACCGTAGTCTCCACTGATTTGTTCGAGCCATTCTTGACCGAATCCGTAGAGACCCCGACGGTTGGGTGCGATAACGATATATCCGTTGGCAGCCATTAATTGTAGATTCCAACGGTAAGACCAGAATTGGCTCACCGGTTGTTGAGGTCCGCCTTGACAATAGAGGATAGCGGGGTATTTTTTAGAAGGGTCGAAATGGGGAGGATAAACGATCCACGTAAGCATCTTTTTGTTATCTGTCGTCTTTATCCAGCGTTCTTCGACTTTACCCATAGTGATTTGATCCAGAATATCTTTATTCTCGAAAGAGATTTCCTTTACTTCTTTGCTTTGCGGGTCGATACTATAAATTTCATCGGGCTGAGACAGAGAGTGACGCATGGCGATCAAACAGTTGTCGTTAACGGGAGCCAATGAGGCATAATCGTAATATCCGGTCGTGATTTGTTCGATTTTTTTATCGAGCCCTACTTTGAAAATGTGTATTTCTCCCTGATAGGCCGAACGGATATAGAGAGATTTTCCGTCGGGACTCCAAGCCAATTCATCGGTGCTGTAATCGAAGTCGGAGGTCAGGTCTTGTTTTTCTCCTGTTTCCATGTTCATGATGAAGAGTCGATTTTTGTCCGATTCGTAACCCTCGCGTTCCATGCTGCCCCATGCCAGATATTTCCCATCGGGCGAGAACGCCGGTGTAGTATCGTATCCCATCATACCCTCGGTAAGGTTTTTGGTTTCTTGGGTGGAGAGGTCATACAGATAAATATCTGAATTTGTCGATAAAGAATATTCCATACCGGTTTTCTTTCGGCTGGTATAAGCGACGGCTTTACTGTCGGGAGTCCATGCGAAAGATTCGATACCACCGAATGGCTTCATGGGAGATTCGTATGGCTCTCCTTCCATAATGTCGGTAATATCGGTTAACTGTTTACCGTCGAATGAAGCGATATAAGGGTGGGGTATCTCTTCCACCCACTCGTCCCAATGCTTGTACATTAAATCGTCGATCACACGTCCTGTCGCCTTATCGAGGTCGGGATAGAGGTCCGAGGCTTTCTCGCTGTATTTCACGTTGCCGATGAAAAGTATATGTTTCTCGTCGGGCGAGAATAAAAAACCGTGGACACCTTTCTCATGGTAGCTTATTTGTCGGGCATTGCTACCGTCGGCATTCATAATCCATAATTGTGAATCTCCGCTCTTTCCCGACAGGTATGCTATTTGTTTGCCTCCGTCGATCCATACGGCATTACCTTCCGATTCGGGAGTACAAGTGATTTGCTTTTTGTTTTGTCCGTCGATGTCCATGACGAAGAGCTCACGGTTGCTTTTGTTTTGTTCCAGATTTTCGTAAGAGACACCATACAAAATTTTACTCTTGTCAGGAGAAACTACGGGACCGCTTACTCTGCCGAATGCCATGAGCACTTCTGTGGTCATGATTCCATTCTCGACTTTTACGGGTTGTTTGCCGATTACGTCTCCGGTTTTTCCGGTCGGCTGACAGGCCGTTACCAATAAAGTTCCTGCCATCATCATACAATTTAGTTTGTTCATAAATAACGGTTTATAGTTTATTTATTGTTCGGTTTTTTCTTTTTTTGTCTACTCTTTGTCTCACCTACGATTCTTGCCGGTTTTCTCCACGGGGTGTTCCCATATAGTTTTTCCGCCAAATCGTTTCTGTGCATGCGTTTGAGTGAATTTTGTATGTCGTTTCTCTTTTCGGGGAGATACCAGAAGAAATATTTGCGTTGGTTTAACTTCTCTTCCGGTTTTCGGGCTGTGAAAACTTTCTCACCGGTGTAGGGGTGTATTCCTGTATAATAAATTTCGGTGGACAGAGTCATAGGAGTAGGCGTAAAATCCTGTACTTGTTCCAATTTGAAATTCATTTGTTTTGTCAAAGCCGCCAATTCTGCCATATCTTCCTCTGTACAGCCCGGGTGGCTCGATATGAAATAAGGGATAATTTGCTGGTTCAGACCTTTCTCCTTGTTTATTCGTTCGAAAATTAGTTTGAATTCTTCGAAGAGAGAGAACGAGGGTTTGCGCATGATGTTGAGAACTCGGTCCGAAGTGTGCTCCGGGGCTACTTTCAGTCGACCGGAGACGTGACGGGATATGAGCTCCTCTGTATAAAGCCGAGTACAATGGTTTAACTCATTATCTTTGTGGCGGTGGAGCAAAAGGTCGTACCGTACCCCGCTGCCGATAAACGATTTTTTTATGCCGGGTAGGGCATCGATGGCTTGGTATATATCCAATAAAGACGAATGGTCGGCATTGAGATTCGGGCAGATTTGAGGAGCCAAGCAGGAAGGCCGTTTACACTTTCGGCAAAGTTCTTCATTTGCCCCGTGCATTCGGTACATGTTTGCCGAGGGGCCTCCCAAATCGCTTAGATATCCTTTGAAGTCGGGCATATCGATGATTTGTTTTACCTCTTTGAGAATGGACTCTTTGGAACGGGAGGCAATGAATTTGCCCTGATGTGCCGAAATGGTGCAGAATGCACATCCGCCGAAACACCCTCTATGCAGATTGACCGAAAACTTTATCATTTCATATGCTGGAATTGTTTTCCCTTTGTATTTGGGGTGGGGCATACGGGTATAAGGAAGGTCGAACGAGGCATCTATTTCCGTTTCGGTCATGGGCGGGTAAGGAGGATTGACCATAATTGCCCGCTCTCCCACGCTTTGCCAAAGTCGCTTAGCATGGTATTTATTGGATTCTTCCTCGATGTGCTTGAAATTTTCCGATTGCTTCCGTTTGTGGAGTAGGCATTCTTCATGTGATGCGAGGACGATATTCCCTTCGTCTTCCGTAACGCGAGGCATATTCGAAAGAGGTTGCATGCTTGCTGTTTGTGGAATGTCGTCGAGCTGTTTTATGTTCTCACCCTGTTGTAACCGGCGGGCTATTTCGATAATGGGACGTTCCCCCATTCCGTAAATTAACAAATCGGCCGGGCAGTCAGCCAGAATGCCGGGTAATAGTTTGTCTTGCCAGTAGTCGTAGTGAGTCAGGCGTCGCATAGAGGCTTCGATTCCCCCCACGATAATCGGAGTGTCCGGGAATAACCGTTTTAAGATACGGCTATAAACGATTGTAGGATAGTCGGGCCTCATGCCATGCCGGCCATTGGGAGTATAAGCATCGTCGCTCCTCAATCTCTTGTTTGCGGTATAATGGTTCACCATCGAGTCCATAGCTCCCGCCGAAATACCGAAGAATAACCGGGGGATACCCAATTTTTTGAAATCCCGCAAATCGTCTTGCCAATTAGGTTGGGGAACGATAGCCACTCTCAATCCTTCGGCTTCGAGCGTGCGTCCGATCACGGCAGCACCGAAAGAGGGGTGGTCCACATAAGCATCTCCCGAGAATAGGATTACATCGACGTAATCCCAGCCTCGTAAATCCATCTCCTTACGGGTGGTCGGTAACCAATCTTGTAATCGGTATTCTTTCATTTTTTTGTTAATAGAGTCCTTCGATCTTTCCGTTTACTACTTTTATTTGATGTGCTTGCGGATGCTTGGGGAGACCCGGCATGCGTAGCATTTCTCCGGCTATGGCTACGATAAAGCCAGCACCTGCATTTAATTCTATATCGTTGATGGCGAATTGAAAATCTTTAACCAACCCGTATCGTTTCGGGTCGGCTGAAAATGAATATTGGGTTTTGGCGATACAAACCGGTAAATGATTTAGGTTCCAGTTCTTAATTTGTTTCAGCTTCTTCTCGGCTTTTTGACTGAATACGACCTCTCCCGCACCGTAGATAGTGTGTGCGATCTTTTCTATTTTTTCGGCCGGGGAATCGTTATCGTCATAGGTGAAACGTAACGGACGAGACGGATTGTTTTCTATCTCTTCGACAACGGCGTGTGCCAAATCGGTGGCCCCGATACCGCCGTCGGTGTAAGCGTTGTTCACGACGCATCTTATACCTTTTTGTTCGCAATGGCGCATGATGAGTTCTATTTCTTCATCAGTATCGCTGGTGAAACGGTTGAGAGCCACCAATACAGTTTGTCCGAAAGATTGCAGGTTTTCGATGTGTTTATCGAGGTTGGCGAATCCTTGAACGATACCCTCTCTATTCGGTTTCGTTATGTCTGCTTCGGGAACGCCTCCGTGCATTTTCAGCGATAATGTGGTCGCCACGAGGACTGTCAAATCGGGACGAAGTCCGCTTTGACGGCATTTGATATTGAAGAATTTTTCGGCCCCCAAATCGGCTCCGAAGCCTGCTTCGGTTACGACATAGTCGCCGAAAGTGAGAGCCATGCGGGTGGCTATGGCCGAATTGCAGCCGTGAGCAATGTTGGCGAACGGCCCTCCGTGTACGAGTACAGGATTATGTTCGGTCGTTTGCACCAAATTAGGTTCTATCGCATCGCGTAACAGGGCGAGCACAGGGCCTGTGATACCCAAATCGTTTACCGTGAACGGCTCTCCATTATACCGATGTGCAACGACGATACGGCCGATGCGTTGTTCCATGTCTTCCATATCTTTCGAGAGACAAAGAATCGCCATGATTTCCGATGCCGGAGTAATGTCGAATCCTGCTTCCGTGGGAATCCCGTTGTTGAGTCCCCCCAATCCGGTCACAATCTGCCTTAGTGATCGGTCGTTCATGTCCATTACCCGCCTCCAAAGTATGTTTTTCAGTCCACTGCCCTCGGCTCGGTTCTGGAAAATATAGTTGTCCAACTGTGCGGCTATTAAGTTGTGAGCCGACGTAATGGCATGGAAATCTCCGGTGAAGTGCAGATTGATTCTTTCGGGAGGTAGTACTTGTGCGTACCCGCCGCCGGTAGCTCCGCCCTTAATCCCGAAACATGGACCCAGCGAAGGCTCTCGTAAAGCGATGATGGCTTTCTTACCGATATGGTTGAGTCCCATGCCCAATCCTATGCTCACGGTCGTTTTTCCCACACCGGCTTTGGTTGCGGTAATAGCGGTTACCAATATGAGGTGGCTCTTTTTCGCTTTATGGTCGTCGATAAGTTTGAGCGGTACTTTGGCTATATAAGGACCGTAGTGGAATAAGTTTTCGACAGGAATACCCGCTTTGCGGGCTATGGTATCTATTTCTTCCAAGACTGTGCTGTCGGCTATTTCAGTATCACTTTTCATAAATTCAGGTAGTCGTGGTTGTTTTTTGATATAAATCTTCTAGTTTTATAAGCTCGTCCCGATATTGTGCCGCTTCGATGAAATCCATTTTTTTTGCCGCTTCGACCATCTGTTTGCGAGTACGTTCGATGGCCTTTTGCAACTGTTCTTTCGACATATATTTGACGATAGGATCGGCGGCGACATCTACATGTTCCCGATATTCGTCGCTGTACGCTTTTGTCGGTTTGGTCGCTTTGGACGGTTGCGCCTGTTGTTTTGTATCTACATTCGATATGAGCACCGAGCTCTTCGACTTTTGTATCGCTTGGGAAGTGATATGGTTTTCTTCGTTGTAAGCTAACTGTTTCTCTCTCCTTCTATTGGTCTCGTCTATGGTTTTTTGCATGCTTTCGGTGATTCGGTCGGCATACATGATTACCCGCCCATTGAGGTTTCTTGCGGCCCGTCCTACGGTTTGTGTCAGCGAACGATGCGAGCGGAGGAAGCCCTCTTTATCGGCATCGAGTATGGCCACTAACGAGACTTCGGGCAAATCCAATCCTTCGCGTAAGAGGTTGACCCCGATAAGCACGTCGTAAACACCCGCTCGTAAATCGTCCAAAATTTTAATACGATCGAGAGTGTCGACATCAGAGTGTATATAATTACAGTTGATGTCGAGCTTGGCGAGATAAGCGTTCAGCTCCTCGGCCATACGTTTGGTTAGGGTCGTTACCAGAACTCGTTCGTCGCGTTCTATCCTTAGTTGTATCTCTTCTAATAAATCGTCGATTTGGTTCAGGCTGGGACGTACCTCTATGACAGGGTCGAGCAATCCCGTCGGACGGATAACTTGTTCGACGACGATACCTTCGCTCTTTTCCAATTCATAATCGGCGGGAGTGGCGCTTACATAAATGATTTGCCGAGCCAATCCTTCGAATTCGTCGAATTTCAAAGGCCGGTTGTCTACGGCGGCAGGCAGTCGGAATCCGTATTCTACCAAATTCATTTTTCGGGATCGGTCGCCTCCGTACATCGCTCGGATTTGCGGTACGGTCACATGGCTCTCGTCGATAATCGTTAGGAAGTCTTTGGGAAAATAATCGAGTAGGCAGAAAGGTCTGGTTCCCGCTTCTCGGCCGTCGAAATATCGGGAATAGTTTTCTATCCCCGAGCAGTGGCCTATTTCCCGAATCATCTCCACATCGTAGGTCACCCGTTCGTAAAGCCGTTTGGCTTCTAAGTTTTTTCCGATAGATTTGAAAAATTCTACTTGTTTACCGAGATCGATTTCTATCTCTCCGATAGCTTTGTCTATTCGCTCTTTGGTCGTGACGAATAGGTTAGCCGGAAAAATTTTGTAAGCATCGAATGTCCCCGTGCTGTTTCCCGTCGCAGGGTCTATGGTACGTATCGACTCGATTTCTTCGCCCCAGAACTCGATACGGACAATCACGTCGTCATAGGCGAGATAAATGTCTACCGTGTCGCCCTTCACTCTGAAATTACCCCGGCTCAGTTCTATCTCGTTACGGGAGTACAGCGAATCGACGAAATGTCGCAATAGTCGGTTCCTTCCGATATTGTCGCCAACCTTTATGTCGATGACATTGCTGTGAAAGTCTTCGGGATTCCCTATACCGTATAGGCATGAAACCGAAGATACCACGATAACGTCCTTGCGACCCGAAAGAAGGGCCGATGTGGTGGATAGACGCAACCGGTCTATCTCTTCGTTGATGGCCAAGTCCTTTTCGATATAAGTGTCGGTCGAGGGGATATAAGCCTCCGGTTGATAATAATCGTAATATGAAACGAAATATTCTACTGCATTTTCGGGGAAAAAACTTTTGAACTCATTATATAATTGTGCGGCCAGAGTTTTGTTGTGGCTTAAAATGAGAGTCGGCTTCTGGACCCGCTCGATTACATTCGCCATAGTGAATGTCTTTCCCGACCCGGTTACACCCAATAGAGTCTGATAGGGAGTCCCGTCGAGTATTCCCCGACTTAACTCGTCGATAGCCTCCGGTTGGTCCCCTGTCGGACGATAAGGTGAAATGAGTTTAAAGTCCATTGAAATCGATTCTTTAATAAGATTCCGGGATTACAAAACAAAGGACTAAATAAACCAGCAGGGCGAGGCCTATTGTCCCGATAGATAACAGTACACAGATGATACGGACCACGGTAGGGTCTATACCTAAATATTCACTTATACCTGCGCATACGCCGCCTAACATGCGGCCGTTGCGGGGACGGGTAAGTTTCTTTATCGTATTCATTTTATGTTTGATAACTTTTCAGATACAAAGATAGTGAAAGGAGAGGGCAGAGACAAACGGAAATCACATTTCCGTTTGGGCTATGCCGAACCGCATCCTGTTTTCGCTATTGTGCAAAGATAGTGAAAGGTGAGCGTAGGGGCAAACGGAAATCATATTTTTGACTTGGTTATGCCGAGCCTCCTCCTATTTGTATCTACGAGGATAATAAGACAAAACGAGAGAACCGGATAAAACGCACCTATCTGTTTTTTATAAAGGCCGGTGTGAAAATATGAAAGATAATATATTTGCTGATACTGACAAAAAAGTTGGTCGATATAAACTTTATTATTACCGATAAATACTATCCATTTATCCCGGTCATCGTTAAATTTCTCTTATTTCCTTTCTATATTCGTGTGAAATCTCTAACTTTGCAAACTGATAAATAAATTAATAATGAGAAAAGTAATCTGTTCGATAGTTTGTGCTTTGCTCCTTGTGTCGTGCGGCGAATATAATAAGATACTGAAAAGTACTGATTATGAGCTGAAATACGACTATGCTAAGAAGGCGTTTGAACGGAAAAAATATATGCAGGCTGCGACCTTGCTCGAAGAGTTGGTTGCAATTTTCAAAGGAACGGATAGAGCAGAAGAGTCGTTGTATTTATTGGCTCGGAGCTATTATTTGAATAAGGATTATATTACGTCTGGCGAATATTTTCAGGCGTATTATAAAAATTATCCCAAAGGGGAATATACCGAATTGGCTCGTTTTTATTGCGGATATGGTTATTATTTGGACTCTCCCGAGGCTAAATTGGATCAGACAGGCACTTATAGAGCAATCGATGAAATGCAGCGTTTCCTCGATTATTTCCCGAATAGCGAACGGGCTAAACAGGCACAGGATATTATTTTTGAGTTACAAGACAAACTTGTGTATAAAGAGTTATTGAATGCCCAGTTATATTATAATTTGGGTAATTATATGGGGAATAATTATCAATCGGCTATCATTACGGCGCAAAACGCTTTGAAAGAATATCCCTATACGCGATATAAGGAAACTTTGTCCATGTTGATTTTGAAGTCGAAATATCAAGAAGCGGTACAGAGTATCGAAGAAAAGAAACCTGAGCGTTTTCGCGATGTCATCGACGAATACTATTCGTTTATCAACGATTATCCTTCGGGAGAATATTCGAAAGAGGCCGAGAATATATTTAAAGTGGCGAATAAATACGTAAAAGATTAATCTTTAAAATAATGGATTACAAGAAAACAAATGCACCGACAAACACCGTAACACGCGATATGGTGGCGTTGTCTTCCGACACGGGAAACATTTATGAAACGGTTTGTATTATTGCCAAGAGAGCCAATCAAATTGCAGTCGAGATGAAGACCGATCTTGAAAAGAAACTTCAAGAATTCGCTTCTTGCAACGACAATTTGGAGGAGGTTTTTGAAAATCGGGAACAAATTGAGATCTCTCGTTATTATGAGAAATTGCCGAAACCGGTTCTCATTGCTACGCAAGAATATATAGAGGGTAAAGTATATTATAAAAATCCCGAGAAAGAAAAATCGGCTATTGAATAATAGTCTGTAAAGTATACCTGCAAGCCGCACTATTCTGTATGATGATGGTGCGGCTTGCAGATTTCTTTGTCTGTCGGTACAATCGTTTTATTAGTTTGTTACCGAGAAAAGTAAAAAGCTCAATTAGTTCATTAAAACTATGATTAATAGAATATTAATCCGTTCCAAAGTCGTTCAAATAGCCTATTCGTATTTCCTGACGAAAGACAAGACTGTTATGGAAGCTGAGAAAGAATTGTTTTTCAGTTTCGAAAAATCTTACGAGTTGTATCATTTATTATTGACTTTGATGGTCGAATTGACCGATACGCAAGCTGCAAGGGTGGAAGCTGCTCGTATGAAATTCTTGGCGACTCCCGAGGAGAAGAATCCCAATATGCGCTTCGTTAATAACCGGTTTATCGAACAGCTGAGGAATTGTGACGATTATAAAGATTACCACGAGAAGAAACCTGTGACTTGGACCAATGAACCGGAGTTCCTGAGAGACTTTTCGGAGCGTATCGTAAAGAGTGAATTGTATAAAGAATATATGGATTCTTCGGACGATTCTTATGAAAACGATTGTGAGTTCTGGAAAAAAGCCCTTAGGGCTTTGATCTGTACCGACGAGGAGTTGACGGAATTGTTAGAGCAAAAGTCTTTATATTGGAATGACGATTTGGAGATTATAACGACATTCGTTTTAAAAACGATTAAACAATTTAGTGAGGAAAACGGAGGCCCGCAATCGTTGTTACCGATGTTTAAAGATGACGACGATGCTGAATTTGCCAAAGAGTTGTTCAGGAATACATTGATTCATGGGGGAGAATATCGCAATTATATAGAAAATTTCATCAAAAATTGGGAGATCGAGCGTGTCGCTTTCATGGATATTGTGATTATGATGGTGGCTTTGAGCGAGTTTCATAGATTCCCTTCGATACCGACAAGAGTGACTTTGAACGAATATATCGAGTTGGCAAAGGCTTATAGTACATCGAAGAGCGGGCAGTTCGTAAACGGTGTATTGAATGCGATAGCCGATAACCTTAAAAAAGAAGGCGTTCTAACAAAAGAATAATGAAATTTGTTATATATTTGTGCACGGGTTTTAGGATCCAAGTATAAATTTTTTATTAAAAGCTAAATTATGACAGTGTTATCAATTTTTTTACAAGCTGCAACGGGGAGTGGAATGTCGAGCATTCTGATGATGGTTGCATTGATCGCTATTTTTTATTTTTTCATGATTCGTCCTCAGACGAAGCGTCAGAAAGAAATTCGCAAGTTCCGTGAGTCTCTCACCACCGGCGACAAAATCGTTACGGCAGGAGGTCTATTCGGAAAAATAAAAGAGGTCAAATCCGATTCTTTTATTATCGAAATAGCCGAGAATACTCGTGTTCGTATTGCCAAAGATTCTGTTTATCCTTCTGCTGCCGAAGCTAAGGATAGCGGAGCCGATCAAGCTAAGTAATCTATTTTTTCAAAGGACTCCTTTGTAGGAGAATAAGAAGATAAGGTTTTTTATCAAGGAACATCGGTTCTGTCGATAAAAAACCTTATCTTTGTTGTATGTAGTCGTTGCATGATATATGGAAGAGAATATTTCAGACCGCATAGTAGCAAAGTTTAAGTCGATTATCCATAGGATTGGTACTGCATTCCGTCAGGAACGCACGCGGGAATTGTTTACATTTTTGGGGTTTGTTCTCCTTTCGTTGATATTCTGGTTTATGCAGGGACTGAATGAGGAGGTTGAAAATTCTTTCAAAATACCGATAGATCTACAAAACCTTCCCGAGAAAACGACTCTTATTAATGATCTTCCATCTCATATCGAGGTGAGAGTACGGGATAAAGGTCCTGTTATGTTGGGGTATGCGATAGAAGGATTGTCCCCGTTACGGATTAATTTTCAGGAGTATGATAAGGGGAGAAATTCTTTTTTGTTGTTGTCGTCTCAGCTTGAAACTATATTGCGAAAGTCCCTCCGTTCGTCAACGAGTATTGTTTCGATTATTCCCGATACGTTGAAAGTGATGTACACACACAATGCCGGCAAACGGGTGAAGCTAGTTGTGAAAGGTGTCGCATCGACTACACCTCAGTGTGTACTGAGCGGTGATATGATAGCCGATGTCGATTCGGTGATGGTTTATGGAGAATCTTCCTTATTAAAACGAATTAAAGAGGTTTATACGACCGATTTTGAAGCAAAAAAGTTGAACGATACTCTTCGCACGGTTGTCAAGATAGCGAAGATTCCGAATCTTCGAATTGTTCCTGAACAGGTGACCGTCACCATACCTGTGGAAGAAATGACCTCTAAAATTCTCGATATCCCTGTAATCCCGCAAAATGTACCTTCGAATTGGTCTCTTATTACATTTCCTTCGTCGGTACAACTTTCTTGTATGATGCCGTTTAGTAAGTTTGCGGCGGTCGATGAAGATAGCTTTTTATTGGGAGTCGATTTTTGGGATTTGTCGCGGCGGCGTCTCTCTGATAAATTAGGGGTGAAGATATTGAATGCACCGGAATATGTCCGAAATATAGTGTTGTCGCAAGACAGTGTCGATTATATTTTGGAGCAGAAAAGACCTGCATTTGTAGTTCCTGTCGATTCTGCCAATCGAGTAACACCCGATTCGATATGAGACGTATAGGTATTACCGGTGGCATAGGTAGTGGCAAGTCGGTTGTCTCTCGGTTGCTGCGTATAATGGGATATTCTGTATATGATACAGACTCGGAAGCGAAGAGGTTGATGGAATCTTCGTTGGAAGTCGTGCAGAAACTATCGGAGTGTTTTGGGAGAGATATATATCATAACGGTCGATTGAATCGAGGTTTGTTGTCCTCTCGGGTATTTGGAGAGTCGGATAAGATAGTATTGCTTAATTCCATAGTACATCCGGTGGTCCGCTTCGATTTCTATCGATGGTCCGAATCTCTAAACGAGGAGATATGCTTTGTGGAATCGGCCATTTTGTATGAATCCCGGTTTGACGAACTCGTAGATGAAGTCTGGACGGTGACAGCACCGGAGGAGTTAAGAATAAGTCGGGTTCGCCAGCGTAGCGGTTTGACCGAGGAAGAGATAAAAAAGCGTATGGCTGCTCAATTGTCCGAGGAAGAAAAACAGAGAAGAGCTGCTCATATTATTTGGAATGACGGTAATGTATCTGTTATCCATACGGTTTTATCTTTATTGAAGTCATTGGAATGAGAATTTTTCGTTTTGAAGACGGTTAAACCGGACAAGAATATTATTTTTGTGGTTCGAATGATTTAAGTAATTAAATATAAAACGAAAATTTTATGTTAAAAACGATTTTATCTATTTCCGGTAAACCCGGTTTGTTCAAATTGATATCTCAGGCAAAAAATATGCTGATCGTGGAATCTCTGCAAACGGGGAAACGGCAACCTGCTTATGCCCATGAAAAAATCATATCGTTAGGAGATATCGCTATTTTCACCGATGAAGAAGACGTACCTTTGAGTGAAGTATTGAATGCGATAAAAGAAAAAGAAAATGGAGCGAAAGTAACATTGGATATCAAGAAAGCCGATAATGAAACATTGCGTGCATATTTGGCGGAAGTGTTGCCTAATTTCGACCGTGAACGTGTCTATCCGACCGATATAAAAAAATTGATAAGTTGGTATAACTTGTTGGTCGAAACCGGTAATACCGATTTTGTGGAAGAAGAAAAAACTCAAAAGGATGCCGATGTCGAGAACACGGCAGCAACGGACGATTCTGTAAATGAGAAAGAGGAAAAGCCCAAGACCAAAAAGGCAACAAAGAAAAAAGCAGAATAAGAAGCCATTCTAATGAACGGTAAATATAAGCCTGTGCGGTTTCCCGTACAGGCTTTTTTATGGATCGAGGGTGTGTATCCAAGCTCCTTGTGTGCGAATATCGTGGCAGGGAATACTATTTTCGAAACAGTCGTTTTGTAATTTAGTGGCTCGTCTGGGGTGAACATCGGGACCGATGATAAATTGCCGAACGGAAAATAGTTCGAGTATGTCTTCTATTCTGCCGTTGAACATCTTGCCGATAATAACGTAGTCTATCGTTAGTTTTTTCCCTATTGATAGTTTATCCCATTCTTGTTTACCGAGGAGGACGAGCCGTTTCCCATAAAATTGGGCGAAGGGATAGTCTATAAAGCCGGTGTTGTCTTTGGTTCCGGGGGAGCCGTGTTGGAATATTTCGTATTGTGTCTTTCCGTTTTTCATACGGTATTCTTCTCCCACTACCCTTTGACCGGAGGTGAGGGTATCGGATAAGAGAATATAACAATGATCTTTGTCGCTGAGTTGAACGACTGTTGATTTTTTACTGTCATATACGATAAATTCTGGCTGGGGCGATTTATAAGTGCACAAGTCAAAAATGAGAAAACCGATACAAAAGCCCAGAGTCAGCCAAAGAGTCTTTTTCGAACGATTCTTGACGGTTATATAAGATAATATGCCGCAAATGAAATAAAGCCATAGATAGCGAGCTTCCAACCATACGCTTTCGATGTGGCTCCACGGTAGTTTGTATATATGCAGGCTTATCTGTTGTATATATTGCAGTAAAAAATCGACGGTATTTCCTAACCAATCATAGGGAATATGTAGGGCCGAGAGTAACAATAGTAAAAAAGAGAGTCCGAAAACAACGGGTAAAAGAGGCAGTACGAAAATATTACCGATTAGAAATAATAGAGGAATAGTGTGAAAATAATAGACGGCAATGGGTAGGGCTCCGATTTGGGCGGCGATGGATACTGCGACGCAAGAACTAATCCAACGAACGACAAAGTAGGGTGAATTACCTCCGATATTTAGTTTGGTGTAGAATAGCAAGATAGCGGTTACTGCCGAGAAACTCATTTGAAATCCCACATCGAAAATGAGGTTCGTATCGTACGATAGCATAAAAAATGCTGCGGCGAAAAGTGCATTGAGAGAACTGTTGCGTCGGTCGAGAAATTCGGCTGTTAAAAGAAAGGATGCCATGATACAAGCTCGTACGGCCGATGGTGACAAGCCTGTTATATAAGCATAAATCCATAAAACGAATAAAGTGAATAGAGGCCTTAGTTTTCTGCAAGACTTGAAAAGAGAGAGGGGAAAGAACAAAAAGTAAATCAAAGATGCTACGACTCCCATGTGAAGTCCGCTTACGGCTAACACATGTGAAAGTCCGGCTGCCGAAAAGTACGATCTTAGGTCTTGTGGAAATTCCTGTCGTTCGCCTAACAACAAAGCCCTCAATAAAAGAGTACTGTTTTTAGACAAATTACAGGATTGAAGTTGGTCGGAAAGATGTTTTTGTAGATCCGAAGTAGCCTTTCGAAGATTCGATTTTGGTTTTTCTCCGATATATTTCCATTGTTTCCCGGTCAAATATTGACTTCTCGATATACCTTTGTGCTTCATGAACGAGGCGAAATCGAAAGCATAAGGATTGGTGTTGGGTGGTATTGCTTTCGGTCGAAATTCAAACCCGATGATGTCGCCGTATTCGAGCCGTCGGGCTTGAATACCTTTTTCAAAATAGAGAGCTATTTTTTCTTTATATTTCACGATCGACCCGTTTGTATCCGACAGGGCTGTTATCGTAACGGGACAGTAGTAAGAGTTCGTTTTTTCTACGGCTTTGTCGTTTACGTGAGCTATCGCGATAGGATAAAAACCGGAAGGCTGTTGGGATATGCGGTTTTGAGTGCCATGCAGTATCGCTCCGATAGAAAAGACGATTAGGAATAATCCGACTCCGAAAATACTTCGTTTGCGGTATTGTTCTTCGATACTGTCTCGTTTTATGAATGAACTCCATAAAACTAAGCCGCATAAAGCGGGAATGAGGTTTCCCCATATCGGTGGACATAGGAACTCTTGGTACAGGATACCTGCCAATAGAGGTACTAACAACCGTATGAATGGAGTGCGGGCTGCCGATAGGGAGGAGCTATTCATAAGTCGATTGTTTGAATGGGGCTTATGTTCAGAATTTTCGGGTCATATAGCGCATGAAATCCGATTCGACACCACCGGTTTGACCGGTATTTTGAACGAAGCAGAATTCCCGCTCGCAATCGAAGTCGCTGATTTCGATGACTTTCAATTTTCCGTCGGTTATTTCCGATGATACGGCTTGTATGGAAACAATCCCCACGCTGTCGGTATTGTATAAAAACCGTTTGATACCTTCGGTGGTTCCCAATTGCATGATAATATTGAGTTGGGATAATTTCAACTGGCGTGTACCCAACGCTTTTTCAAAGACCTCTAAACTGCCCGACCCCTGTTCTCGAATAACCAACGGAATTCTTTTCAGTTCCTCTATCGTTATTTCTTCAAGTTTGGCCAATCGGCTGCGCGTACTGGTTATACAAACCAGTTCGTCTTGCATAAAAGGAGTGTAATGTAGATGTATTTGTCGGCTGCAACCCTCGATGAGCCCCAAGTCGATACGATGTTCTTCGACTGCTTTTTCTATATCGCTGGAATTCCCGTTGATTAACGAGAGTTTTATTTGTTTGAATTTCTGTTGAAATGTAGCCAGATAGGGCGGAAGCACATACTGAGCGATAGTTGTGCTTGCTCCCAAACGGAGCTCTCCGATGTGACGCTGGGTCAATAAGTTCATCTCGAAATCGAGCTGTTTGTATTGTTTGAGAATTTTTTCGGCGTGGCTTAACAGCAGTTCTCCGTCGGGGGTCAGCGTTATGTGAGTACCCATTCTCTCGAACAGTCGGGTGCTGTATTCTGTTTCGAGTTCTTGTATGTGCTTGCTGATTGCCGGTTGACTTACATATAGCTCTTTCGAGGCTTTGGTGAAGCTGAGGTTGTGAGCCACGCTGCAAAAAACTTTTAATCTGAAATCTATCATGATAAGAGTCAATTTATTCGTTCCAAATCTTCCATGCCGCCAGTGCTTGCAAATGAAGCATTTCTATTCCGTTTTTTATTTTGCAACCCTGCCGGGCTGCTTTTTGGAGAAATAAAGTCGTTTCAGGATTGTAAATAACGTCGTAACAAAGATGTTCGGGGCTTAGTGCCGTGTAGGGTATGTTCGGAGATTGGTCTATGTGGGGAAACATGCCTAACGGAGTGGTATTGACAATGATTTTGTGATTATCGATTAGGTCGGGAGATAAGTCTTCGTAACTGAGTATATCTCCTCTTTTTTGTCGGGAAACGAATGTCGGTGTGATATGCAAGGCTTTTAGCCCGGCATGAATAGCTTTTGATGCACCACCGGTTCCGAGAATAAGCGCTTTTGTCATGTGGTCGTCCAATAACGGAGCGATAGAATTGGTGAACCCTATGATATCGCTATTGAATCCTTTGAGAAATATCTTGTCTCCTTGCCTCGTAATCTTGATGACATTGACCGCTCCGATTTCGCGAGCCAAAGGGTGCAATTCGTCGAGTAGGGGGATAACTGTGGTTTTATGAGGAATCGTCACATTCAATCCGCACAATTCATGGTTGTCCGAGATAAGTTGTCTCAAACAGGAAATATCCTGTATCTCAAAGTTTTCATAGGTAGCGTTTATATGCTCGTCTTCAAATTTTTGTTGGAAAAAAGAGCGGGAAAACGAGTGCCCCAAAGGATAGCCCACTAATCCGTATTTTCTTTTCATAAAGCCGATAAATTAGCCGTTATATTTCGAAGCCGATAATATTTCCCCTCCATTGTCGGTCGTCTCGATAATTTCGATCGCTTCTTTTTTCTTTTCGTTAGCATAAGCCTTGATGATTTGAAGTCCTATCCAGCGGCCCAATCGTCCCGGTGCATCTTGATGAAGTACCGATACGAAAGGGGCCGGCTCGATATACTTGTTGATAAGCATCGATTCGGTATTGAACAAGTGCTTTTTACCGATAAGTTGTTTCCATATTTCAGCTTCGTTCTCTTTGCACCATTGAGCTTGTTTGTCGGAATATCCCAATAGGACATATTCGTTTATTCGAGGAAATATCCGAGACAAGCAATAAAGAATTTTCCCTTCGTATATCATTCGGTCTAATAGTGCGTTTCGCTGTGATTGGTAGGGATATAAAGTGCGTAGCCAAACTTCGACGACATCGATGGGAATGCGGTCGCTTTCATGTAAATTCCGTTCGTAATTATAATAGCGTTTTTCATAAAGAGGATAGTTTTCACCCAAATAACAGTCTAAGGAAACCGATAGCAAAGTGGTATCGATTGTGACGATCGATTGGTTCAGTCCCGAAATGTGGGTAAGAATGCGGGGACGTTTCTGTGGAGCGAACAACTCGTTGTATCTTAGGAATGCATTCTGTAATTCGGTAATCCATACGGTATCGTTGGAAAATTTTGTTTCAGTATCCGCATACAACTGGGATATAGCCTCGTTGGATAAAAACATTTTTAATCCTTTTTGGAACGATGGAGCATCTCCCAAACCGAGTATGTGTCGACAATAGACCGGAAAAAATGGGGTGTATTTATCTATAAAAAGAAATATTTGGGCCGAGTCTGTTTCTTGGACATAAGAAGGTAGTCCTTTATCGAATCGTTCTATGGTCACGATCGGATTACTTGAATGGTTCGATATCTCCGATGCTTTTCCGTTGCAAGCGATAAAACAAAGGGTAAGTAAACTTACGACGACGGCATATTTGCTTGTTTTCTCGGGCTGTATCATAATACTCTCTTTTTATGTCTCTTCTGCAAATTTACTTTTTTCTTTTGAGAAACCCATAAAGAATATTTTTGTTTTGTTATACGGTGTATAGGACAATAAATATCTATTAATTCGAGGCTTTTTCGGTCTTTATTCGTACCTTTGCGATATATGTGCGGAACAGGACGTGCTTGGGCATAAGCGATAAAGCTTGTTTCTGTTCTTGGTTTACACTATCTTTGCATATAATGAGTAATAGGTTTTTTACTTATCGGGATTAAATGACGGATTATAATTTATGAAGCATTCATATTTCAGCCGGAGGTTATTGTCGGTTTTTATGGCTTTCGCTTTGGGACTTTCCGTCTTGCTGGCCAAAGATTTTGTCGTGGTGATCGATGCCGGTCATGGCGGGCACGATCCCGGCTCTCTCGGCAGCAAGGCGAAAGAGAAAAACATCAATTTGGGAGTTGCCTTGAAATTGGGACGTCTGATTGAAAATAATATGCAAGGTGTGAAGGTGGTCTATACCCGTAAAAAAGATGTTTATTTGACCTTGCAAGAGCGAGCTAATATAGCTAATAAGGTTCAAGGCGATTTGTTTATTTCTATTCATACCAATTCTTTGGATAAAAAGTCCCCTAATCGTAGGAAAGTCGCCGGTGCTTCTACTTGGACATTGGGGTTACACAGAAGCAAGGAGAATTTGGAAGTCGCAAAACGGGAAAATTCCGTTATATATTTGGAGAATGACTTTTCGACTCGTTATGAAGGATTCGATCCGAATTCGACCGAGTCGTATATTATTTTTGAATTCATGCAGTATAAACACATGGAGCAGAGTATAAACTTTGCTTCGGATATACAACGTGAATTTGTTTCGACTGCCGGCCGGGTGGATCGGGGGGTAAGACAGGCAGGATTTTGGGTACTCGCTAAAACGAGCATGCCTGCGGTTTTGGTGGAGCTTGACTTTATTTGTAATCCGACGCAGGAGAGATTTTTGAATTCCGAATCCGGTCAGGAGAAAATGGCAAAGTCTATATACAATGCTTTTGTCAAGTATAAATCAGACTATGACCGCAAGCAAAATGCCGGCAAAAGGGTAGAGGAGTCTCCGTCTTCTTCCGCCGTTGTATCGCCTGATAAAAAGACTCAAACGGGTGATTCGAATGTGGAAGTCTCTGAACAAGCCGAGAAATCCGGGGTTACTTATTATAAAGTACAGTTCATGGCTTTGCCTCGGAAATTGCCGGCTAATTCCAAAGAATTTAAAGGGCTTTCTCCTGTCGAATATTATAAAGACGGAGGAATGTATAAATACACCTATGGAAAATCTACCGACCGAGACGAAATACAGAAACAATATAAAAAAGTAAAATCTTTGTTTCGCGATGCCTTTATCATAAAGTTCCGTGATGGAAAACGGGTCTATTGAAAGGTATTGTGATGCTGAATAAAAAATAGAATATGAAAAAGTGGTTTGGAAAAGAAGTTAAGATAGCACTATCGGTTCTTGCGAGTATTTTGATTTTGTATGTGGGAATTAACTATTTGAAGGGAATCAACGTAATGAAACCTTCTAATTATTATTATGTACAATTCCCGAATGTTGCAGGTTTGGCCCAGTCTGCACCGGTATCTATCGATGGATACAAAGTGGGACTCGTGCAGGAAATCGTTTATGATTATGATGCAAATGGCGCGATTAAGGTGCTGTTGAATCTCGATAAAAAATTAAAAATCCCGGTCGATAGTAAAGTCTATCTCGAAACCGATATGCTTGGAACGGCATCGATTGTTATCGATCTGAACCCTCATGTGAGCGAATACTATGATCATGGAGCCGTTATTGAAGGGGAAGTGAAGTCTGGACTAATGCAAAACATACAAGGAGAGTTGTTGCCCCAGTTTGCTTTGCTGTTACCGAAACTCGACAGTATTCTTTCGGGATTGCAGACGCTAGTCAATGATCCTGCTTTATCTGCTTCGGTAAAACGTATCGATCATATTACCGCTAATTTGGAGCGTTCGTCCGTGCAATTATCACAGATGATGAAAGACGATGTGCCGGCTATTCTCGACAATGTACAAGGAATAACGGCGCAGGTAAATCAGTTCTCGGGAACTTTGAATTCGTTACCTCTCCAATCTACTATGATTTCGGTTCAGAAAACTTCCGATAATTTGCAGCAAATAACCAATCGTTTGACTTCTCCCGACAATAGTCTGGGACTGTTGTTGAACGACCGGCTGCTGTACGATAAAGCGAATGGCGTTTTGGGGAGCGTAGATTCTTTGATGATTGATTTAAGACTCAATCCGAAACGTTATGTTCATTTTTCTCTATTTTGATTTCGTGAATATTTTTATTATTTAGAATCATTATAAATAAAAAGAACTGTGTAATTTTTTTGTAATCTTCCCAGAGCTACGCTTATATGTGTTTATTTCCAAATTTCGTATAAAGGGAACGATTTTTGTCGTAGAACATGTGGAAGATTGTAAGATATTGTAAATAAGTGTGATAATAATTTTCTATGTCAGATAATTTGCTTTGTAAGGTCGGTGCTTATAAACGCCTTGTAATCAATTGTTTGTGATAGAACTGTAAAAAGCAAATATTTTTGAATTTGTTTTTGATGAAAAATAATTTGAATTTTGTACTCACAAAAGTTTTTTGATAGAAGATTTACATAAAAATGGGTTCAGAACAGCATGTTCAGTTGTGGGACCGATGTTTAACAATTATCAAAGACAATATAAACGAAGAGGCTTTCGATAGTTTATTCAAGCCGATAGTCTCTTTGGGGTTTGATGATAATGTGTTGACTTTGCTTGTCCCTTCACATTTCGTTATTGAGCAGATTGAGGAGCATTATCTCAATTTGCTGAAAAAGGTTCTGCCTCGCATATACGGGGCAAGCGTGAAATTGTTGTATCGTGTACAAATCGTTCGTCAGCCGGAAGCTACCGTCGATTTGACCGCTACTACTAAATCGACTGCCGTAAAGAAGATGCAGCAGTCGATGCCCGATCTTTTAGACCCTTTCAAACAACGCGTTTACGATGAGCTCGATCCCCGCCTGAACCCTATCTATACTTTTGAAAGCTATTATCAAGGGGCGAGTAACATGCTGGCACGTACGGCAGCAGAATCTATTGCTGCGAACCCGGGGAGAAACACCTTTAATCCGTTGTTTTTATTCGGTGAGTCGGGGGTTGGGAAAACCCACTTGATTCAAGCGATAGGATTGCGTATTAAAGAGAATAATCCGGCTTCTCGTGTGTTATATTTATCGGCTCATGATTTTTTAGTGCAATATACCGATGCTGTTCGTAATAATCGGGTGAACGATTTTATCAGCTTTTACCAGAGTATAGATGTTCTGTTGATGGACGATATTCAGGAATTTGCCGGGAAGACTCAGACGCAGAATACATTTTTCCATATATTCAATCATTTGCATCAGAGCAATAAGCAATTAGTGCTCACTTGCGACAGGCCTCCGGTTGAGTTGGTGGGTATGGTATCGCGCCTGCTGACTCGTTTCAAATGGGGCTTGACGGCCGAGGTCGAACGTCCAGACTATGAATTACGATACGATATCTTGATGAGTAAGGTTCGTCGTGATGGATTGTCTATTTCCGAAGAGGTTATTGACTATATAGCTCGTAATGTCACCGATAATGTGAGAGATTTGGAAGGTGTCATTGTATCGCTTATGGTACGTTCGAGTGTCTTGAAGAAAGAGATTTCGATAGACATGGCCGATCAAGTGTTGGCTGCCAGTGTAAAAATGACTCAAAAACAGATCACCATAGATTCGATAAAAGAGGCTGTTTGCGGATATTATGGACTGGAAACGTCGAGATTGTTGGAGCGTACTCGCAAGAGAGAAGTGGTCGTTGCTCGCCAAATGTCGATGTATTTGGCAAAGAAATATACCACTCTTTCGTTGGCAGGAATCGGTGATGTGTTAGGGAAAAAAGACCATGCTACGGTTTTGCATGCTTGCAAGACTATATCGGAGCAGGTAGGTGTCGATAAAAAATTGCGCAGCGATTTGGAAGAGATAGAGCAGCGTATTCAAGGATAGTAATATAAATTACTCGAAGAAAAATAAAAGAGCTCCTGAGTAAGGAGCTCTTTTATTTTTCTTCTTCAATCAGGTAAACGGAATCCCTGCTTGACGATGAAGTCAAGGAATGTTTTTGAAAATAGTTCATTGTCTTTTCGGGGAGAACGTACGTCTGTGAAGACTTGGGCTAAATTCTCTTTATGGTTCTCTTCGATATATTTCTTGTTTTCTGCCAAATTCTCTTTTTCGAAATAAAGCCGATGTATTGCTTCGGGGGTATAGTCTTGATATGCTTCGTGGTGAAGAATCGCTTCGATGGGAAGTCGTTCTATTTGCGCAGGTATATCTGCGGGATAACCCACCGTAAGAGTGGTAATAGGAATGACAAACTTGGGCAGACGCAATATTTCCGCTATCTGAGGAGCGTTATATGTGGTAGTTCCCAAATAACAGCAACCCAATCCTGAAATTTCGGCTACTGTACAAAACTGTTGAGCTACAAGCAATGCGTCGATAGCTGCCGTGACGAAGGATTGGAAATTGTCATATCCCGGTTCTGCATGGTTTTGCTCGCACCATTTAATAAATCGGTTGAAATCGGCACAAAAAGTTAATACGACAGGGGCGCTGGTTACAGTGGGTTGATTGAAATGAGCCGGAGCTAACTTTTCTTTGTTCTCCTGTTCTCGGGTTATGACAACACTGTAAACTTGCATATTTTGTGTCGTGGGGGCTCGAAATGCTGTTTCGAGTAACTCATTGAGTAATTGTTCGTCGATATCCTTATTGAGATATTTCCGTATGGTTCTTCTTTCTTTTAAAGACGATATCATATAAAGGTAGTTAGAGGTTAAATGTTCGATTGCAAAATTAAAAATTTATTTGATAAGTTATTTATTTCGGTTACTAATTATTAGTAACTCTTTTTATTCCTTCTCATTGTAAAAAAAGAAAATTTATAAACTGTTTTTATCGAAATGTTTCTTTTTATATTGCTCTCGTTTTTACAGTTGATTTTTAAAGTTGGAAACTTTTTAAGTTTCTTGAAAATATAATATTTTGATAATTAGTATATTATTTGTTTGACTTGGGAAACTTTTTGAAAATTGAAAATTTAAAAATGATATTGTTTGCGTATGTAGAATGTTTTTTATAAACTTGCACCGTAAATCTTTTTCATCAAGAAACCTTTGTCTAAATTAAGTAAATTAACGAAAACTGAAAAACATTTTATCTCGTGGAACCAATTGTTTATACTTACGACGAAGCATATCAGGCCTCGTTGGAGTATTTTAAAGGTGATGAGCTGGCGGCCCGTGTGTGGGTTAACAAGTATGCTCTAAAAGATTCGTATGGGAATATTTATGAAAAGACTCCCGACGATATGCATTGGCGTATCGCTAATGAAATTGCTCGTATAGAGCAAAAATATCCTAATCCTCTTTCGGCACAGGAACTGTTCGATTTAATGAAAGGTTTCCGTTATATCGTACCGCAGGGAAGTCCTATGAGCGGTATCGGAAACAATTATCAGGTAGGGTCGTTGTCCAACTGTTTTGTAATCGGTCTCGACGGAGCACCGGATTCCTATGGAGGGATTATAAAAATCGACGAAGAGCAAGTTCAATTAATGAAACGTCGGGGAGGAGTCGGTCACGATTTGTCTCATATTCGGCCCAAAGGGTCTCCGGTAAAAAACTCGGCTTTGACTTCTACGGGTTTGGTTCCGTTTATGGAACGCTATTCCAATTCCACGCGTGAAGTTGCTCAGGACGGTCGTAGAGGAGCTTTAATGTTATCGGTTTCTATTAAGCATCCCGATTCGGAATCGTTTATTGATGCCAAAATGGTTGAAGGACGGGTGACAGGAGCTAATGTGTCGGTGAAAATTCACGATGATTTTATGGAGGCTGCCATTGCCGGAAAAGCTTATCGGCAACAATATCCCATCGATTCCGACGATCCGAAAGTAACGAAAGAGGTCGATGCGCAGGCTATTTGGAAAAAGATAGTACATAATGCTTGGAAGTCGGCCGAACCCGGAGTTTTATTTTGGGACACCATTATCAGAGAGTCTGTTCCCGACTGTTATGCCGACTTAGGTTTCAAAACTGTGTCGACCAATCCTTGTGGAGAAATACCCTTGTGTCCTTATGATAGTTGCCGTCTGTTAGCGATAAACTTGTACTCCTATGTGGTCAATCCTTTTACGAAAGAGGCTTATTTCGATTTCGATTTGTTCCGTAAACACGTAGGATTGGCTCAGCGAATGATGGACGATATCATCGATCTCGAAATGGAGAAAATCGATAAGATCATAGAGAAAATCAAATCCGATCCAGAGACCGACGAGGTAAAATGTACAGAGCTTAACTTGTGGTACAAGATTCAAAAACGCACTTTGCAAGGGCGTCGTACCGGCGTGGGCACAACTGCCGAGGGCGATATGATTGCCGCGTTAGGACTTCGTTATGGAACCGAAGAGGCTACCGATTTCTCTGAGAAAGTGCATCGCTCGTTGGCGCTTGCGGCTTATCGTTCGTCGGTTTCGATGGCAAAAGAGCGTGGGGCTTTCTCGATTTTCGATGCCGATAGGGAAGTCGATAACCCGTTTATCAATCGGTTGAAAAAGGAAGACGAGGAACTATATCGGGATATGTGCAAGTACGGGCGTCGGAATATTGCCTGTCTGACTATCGCACCCACGGGGACAACGAGTTTGATGACACAGACTACATCGGGAATCGAACCGGTATTTATGCCTGTTTATCGCCGTCGCCGTAAAGTGAACCCCAATGATCCTGAGGTTCGTATCGACTATGTCGATGAGACGGGAGATGCTTTTGAAGAGTATGTGGTTTATCATCACAAATTCATCACTTGGATGCAGGTGAATGGTATCGAAGTGAAAGAGAACTATACACAGGAAGAAGTCGATGCGTTGGTGGCTCGTTCTCCTTATTATAAAGCTACGGCTAACGATATTGACTGGTTGCAGAAAGTTCGTATGCAAGGCCGCATTCAAAGGTGGGTGGACCACTCGATTAGCGTGACGATCAATTTACCTTCCGATGTCAGTGAAGAAATGGTGGGTCAGCTATATGTAGAGGCATGGCGTTCTGGCTGTAAGGGGTGTACCGTTTATCGCGATGGTTCCCGGTCGGGAGTTCTCATCTCTGCCAAGAAGGAGGAGAAGAAACCCGTTGCGGCTATCAATGAACCGGCCGAGACATTGGTCCGTCCTATTGAGTTGGAGGCAGACGTGGTTCGTTTCCAGAATAATAAAGAAAAATGGATTGCCTTTGTCGGTTTGAAAGACGGTAAACCGTACGAGATCTTTACTGGTTTGGCCGATGACGATGACGGTATTTTTTGTCCGAAGAATGTGGTCAAGGGAAAAATTGTAAAAGCTGTGAATGAAGATGGTACGAAGCGGTACGACTTCCAGTTCTCCAATAAGCGTGGTTACAAGACTACTATCGAGGGATTGTCCGATAAATTCAATCCGGAATATTGGAATTATGCCAAGCTGATATCGGGAGTTCTCCGGTACGGAATGCCTATTCCGCAGGTATTGAAATTGGTTTCGAGCCTTGAATTGGATAGTCAGTCTATCAACAGTTGGAAAAACGGGGTCGAGCGAGCTTTGAAGAAATATCTGCCCAATGGGACTAAGGCTAACGGGCAGACTTGTCCTCATTGCGGAAATGAGACGCTCATTTATCAAGAAGGCTGTCTCATTTGTACGTCGTGCGGAACTTCCAAATGTGGATAATATTCGAGCAACAAATATAGACCAAAAGGCAAAAGCGAACTATCATAGGTTCGCTTTTGTTTTTTAGAAAAAAGGTATGAAGAAGAGCATTTGTTTTGTCGGAAAGTTCTTACCTTTATGATTAAAATATAGGATATAGCGATGAAAATAATATTCGAGATATATTATCATACTCGATGGGGTGAAAGTTTATTTCTCTCCGGGGACATAGATGAGCTTGGTGCAAATGAAGAGAATCGGGCTGTTATGATGGATTATCAAGGTGACGGCCTATGGAAATATACAATGGAACTTCCGGCCTCTGCAAAGAAGTTCCATTATGAATATCTGGTAAAATCCGGGGAGGGAATTCGTCGGGAATGGGGGAGTCCTCATAGTTTCTCTCCGGGGAGGAATGCCGGGGAATATCGTTTGGTCGATCGATGGCGCGATGTTCCTGCCGATTTGCCTTTTTATTCATCGGCATTCATTCAAGGTATATTCTTTCGACAACATGCCGATTCTGTCGTAGAAACGATAGAACCGGGGACGCTCACCGTTAAGGTCGATGCGTCGCAACTAAGGCCCGATGAGAGGCTCGTTATGGTCGGCGACTGTCCGGAATTGGGCGATTGGGACGTTTTAAAAGCCCCGTTATTGAATGATTCTGCTTTTCCGGAGTGGCAGATAACCCTCGATGGGAGACAACTGAAATTCCCGTTCGAGTATAAGTTCGTTATCGTGCGTACTCATCAACGGGAAGTTGTTGCTTGGGAGACGGGAGAGAACCGTATTTGCCGGGAGAAACCGCAAAATCCTTCTGAGGCCGTGGTGGTTTCGGGACTTCGTTTCAACGGTTCCGAATCGCAGTGGAGGGGAGCCGGGACGGCGATTCCGGTATTTTCTCTCCGTACGGATTATGGGTTCGGCATAGGGGAGTTTATCGATTTGAAATATTTGGTAGATTGGGCGTTAAGAACAGGACAGTCGTTTATACAGCTACTCCCGGTGAACGATACGACGATGTCGGGTACATGGCAAGACTCCTATCCCTATAATGCCAATTCTACTTTTGCTTTGCATCCGCAGTACCTTCGGTTATCCGAAGTCGGGTATTTGAACGACGAGGTGGAGCAAGCCCGCTTCGATGCGTTACGAGAAGAATTGAACCGGTTGCCCGATGTTGATTACGAGCGGGTGAACCGTGCGAAGATGGAATATTTGAGACTTTTGTTCGAGGAGCAGGGCGAGGCTACGCTATCGAGTGCTGGATTCAAAGCCTTTTTTCGGGATAATAGCTTTTGGTTACGTCCTTACGCGGCATTTTGCAGTTTGAGAGACCGATTTGGAACTGCCGATTTTAGCTGTTGGGAAGAACATTCGTTTTACGATGAATCGGCCATTGCCGACTATTGTGCCGTGTGGAGTCCGTGGTATAAATCGGTTGCATTGTATTATTATATTCAGTATCATTTGCATGTTCAATTATCCGAAGTCAAGGAGTATGCCCATCGGGCAGGAGTGGTTTTGAAAGGCGATATTCCCATAGGAATCAGTCGTACCAGTGTCGATGCGTGGGTCAATCCGCAACTCTTTCACATGGATAGTCAGGCAGGGGCGCCACCCGACGATTTCTCGATAGAAGGTCAGAACTGGGGATTTCCCACGTATAATTGGGAGGTCATGGCTCGTGATGGATATGCGTGGTGGAAAGCCCGGTTGCGCAAGATGTCGGAGTATTTCGATGCTTATCGGATCGATCATATTTTGGGCTTTTTCAGAATTTGGGAAATTCCGTTCAATTCCGTTCACGGTCTGCTGGGACACTTTAATCCGGCGTTACCGTTTTCTCCCGAAGAGTTGCAGGGATACGGATTCCGTTTTGATGCTTCGTGTCAAACGGTTCCTTATATTCGGGAAGATTTTTTGGACGAGATTTTCGGGGCATATACCGGAGAAGTGAAAGAGCGGTTCTTGGTACATAAGGGAGATGGACGATGGGATTTGAATGTCTTGGTCGATACTCAGCGTAAGATAGTCGGATATTTCTCCGGGGCGAGTGACGATATGAGTATTTTGATAAGAGACGGGTTGATGCGGCTTATCGACGATGTCCTTTTCCTCGAAGATCCCGATCGTCCGGGGTATTATCACCCCCGTATCTCGGCTCAGCATACATATGTTTATCATAGCCTCGATGAAGATCAGAAGTCTTGTTTCAATCGTTTGTATGACGATTTTTATTACCATCGTCACGATGTTTTTTGGAAAGACGAGGCGTTGCGGAAGTTACCTGCTCTCATATCATCGACCGACATGCTGGTCTGTGGCGAAGATTTGGGAATGATCCCGCACTGCGTTCCCGAAGTGATGGAGCGTTTACAGATACTCTCGTTGGAAATACAACGAATGCCTAAGGAGTCTTGGCGCGAATTTGGGGATACATGGGCTTATCCTTATCGATCGGTATGTACGACCTCGACTCACGATATGTCGGGAATAAGGGCATGGTGGGAAGAGGATAGAGCTCGAACACAACGATTTTTCAATGAAATTCTCGGCGAACAGGGCGAGGCTCCTTCTTTCTGTGAACCGTGGATTTGCGAGAAGATAGTCGAGTTGAATCTCTTTTCTCCTTCGATGCTTGCTATTTTACCGTTACAGGATTGGCTGTCGATAGACGGGCGATTACGTCGGGAAAATCCGCAGGAGGAGCGGATAAATATACCGGCTCATTCCCGTCACTATTGGCGATACCGCATGCACCTGTCGATAGAACAGCTTTTGGAAGAAGGGGTATTTAATACCCGCCTTCGGGAATTGATTGAACGTAGCGGGAGATAGGGGCTTTTACAAGGCATATCCCTCGAAATCGTATAGCACTGTCGACAGATAACGTTCTCCCGTATCGGGTAAAAGTACGACGATTGTTTTGCCTTTGTTTTCGGGTAATTGAGCTAGTTGGGTAGCTGCGAAAACAGCTGCTCCGGAGGAGATACCTACTAATAGACCCTCTGTCGCTGTCAGTTCTCTACTGGTGCGAATGGCATCGTCGTTGCTTACGGGGATTATTTGATCGACTACGGAAGCATCGAATGTCTTGGGAACGAACCCCGCGCCGATGCCTTGTATTTTATGGGAGCCGGCTTTACCTCCCGATAGAACCGGCGAGTCTTTCGGTTCTACGGCTACGATTTTTATAGCAGGGTTGTGTTTTTTAAGCCCGGCTCCTACGCCGCTGACGGTTCCTCCCGTACCTACTCCGGCGACGAATATGTCGATTTTGCCTTCGGTGTCTCTCCATATTTCTTCGGCCGTTGTTTTCGCATGAATGGCGGGATTGGCGGGGTTTTCGAATTGTTGCAGAATGATGCTTCCCTCTATCTCTTCATTCAGTTTTTTTGCCTTTTGAATGGCTCCTGCCATACCTTCGCTACCGGGAGTAAGGATTAACTGTGCACCCAATGCTTTGAGCAGATTGCGCCTTTCCATGCTCATCGTATCGGGCATGGTCAGTATGAGCCGATAGCCTCTTGCTGCCGAAACGAATGCGAGACCTACACCTGTATTTCCGCTTGTGGGTTCTATAATCGTGGCATGGGATTTCAACAGACCTTTTTGTTCGGCATCTTCTATCATAGATAAAGCGATACGGTCTTTTACACTCCCGGCTGGGTTGAAGTATTCCAGTTTAGTGACCAGTATTCCGTTCAACTCGTGTTTTTTATTGTAATTCGAGAGTTCCAATAGAGGAGTATTCCCTATCAAGTCGGTTAGACTTTTGGCTATTTTCTTCATGTTTATATGTTTATAGTGATACAAAGATAGTGCAAACGAGGACAGGAGCAAATTAATTTGATGATACCGAGTGGGGCTTATATTTGTTTTAGTATTGAAAGTCTGTTAATCTCCCTTTTCGATACGTTTTGTCTCACTTTCATGTGCGAATGTTTCTTTGATTGCAAATACGCACAAAGCTCCTGCGAATAACAGAATACCCGAAATCCCCAACATGACGGGCTGGCTACCGCCTAACCATCGTAGCAGAGAACCTCCTACTAAGGCCGCGAGAATTTGGGGAACACAGATCGTGCCGTTGAACAGTCCTAAATAGGCTCCCATATTTTTCCCCGAGATGGAATTGGTGAGGATAGTGAAGGGGAGAGCCAATATGGCTGCCCAAGCACAACCGATGAGGAAGAAAGGTAGGAACATCAGATAGGCATTGTGAATGAAAGGAACCAGTGTGAAACCGGCTCCGCCGATAAGTAGGCTGAGGCTATATGCCGCTTTTCTGTTTTTTATCAAGGGGAGAAGCGGGGCCCAACATACCGAGCCTATGGCTTGTATAGCGAACAATACGCCCGTCCAGTTCCCGGCTGATTGGTAGCCGGGAGAAGCCGGATCGGTCGAGTGCCAGACATTGTCGGCGATGGCTCCTGTGGAATAGGTCCACATATACATGAAAGCCGACCAACAGAAAAACTGAACGAGACCGACCGTCCAGAAAACTTTCGGAGCGTGGCGCAGTAGGGATATGAAATTATTCTTCTCTGTCAGTTCTTTGTCCGAAATTTGGTGAAACTTCCGGAACTCCGCAGGTGGCATTTCCTTTACTCGTATCGAAGAATAGAGGGTACACAGTATCAATATGGCTGCCCCTCCGTAGAAAGAGAAAATTACCGAATCGGGAATAACTCCGGGGGCTGCGATATTGCTGATACCGATATAGGTGAACAGGATAGGAAACAAGTAGCCGACTAAACTTCCGGCATTGGAAAGGAAACTTTGTATGGAGTAAGCGAGTCCTTTTTGCCGTTCGTTGACCATATCGCCTACCAACATTTTGAAAGGTTGCATGGCCATATTGATAGATGTGTCCAACATCATGAGGGCTATTAACCCGAACCACATTGCATGGATATATCCCTTGAATGAAGCGGCATTAGGCAATAGGCACATGACTGCTACGGCGATGGCCGAGCCGGCGATAAGGTATGGAATACGTCGTCCGAAACGATTCCAAGTGCGGTCGCTCAATGCGCCCACGATGGGTTGTACGATAATTCCTGCTAACGGAGGAAGTATCCAGAAATAACTTAAATTATGCGGATCGGCCCCTAAGGTGGCGAATATCCGGCTAATGTTGGCGCTTTGAAGAGCATAGGCTATCTGAACGCCGAAGAATCCGAAACTAATATCCCATAGCCTTCGGAAACTTAAATCGGGTTTTACTCTCATTCCATCGAAAAGAGAGGAGCATTGGGTTTATTGTAAATCCGTTGTCCTGTTTATTCCGGGGAGGTCATGCCATACAGTTTCTCTATTTCCTGAGGCCAAAGGTTCTCATTCGGAGTTTCGAGAATCAACGGTATGTTATCAAAACGCTTATCTTGCATCAATCGTTCAAAGAACCCCATACCCAATACGCCTGCGCCTAAACTGTCGTGACGGTCTACACGGGAGTCGAGTCCTTTTTTTGCATCGTTCAGGTGCATTCCTCGCAAGTATTCGAATCCGATAATTCGGTCGAATTCCCGCCAAGTCGCATCATATCCTTCGGTTGTCGCCAAATCGTAACCTCCGGCAAAAGCATGGCAGGAATCTATGCAGACTCCTACACGACTTTTGTCCTCTATCCGGTCGATGATAACCGCTAAATGCTCGAACTTGAATCCTACGTTACTGCCTTGCCCGGCCGTGTTTTCTATAACGGCGGTAACCCCATCGGTCTTTTCGAGAGCCAAATTGATCGATTGGGCGATACGGGCTAAACACTCGTCGGTCGAAATCTCTTTCAAGTGACTGCCGGGGTGGAAATTCAATAGTTTCAATCCCAGCTGTTCGCAACGTCGCATTTCGTCCAGAAAAGCCGCCCGAGATTTGGTTAGCCCTTCTTCCTGAGGATGTCCGAGGTTGATTAGGTAGCTGTCATGCGGTAGTATATATTGGGGTGAGAATCCGTATTTTTCGCAATTCTCCTTGAACAGTTCTATGCTTTTTTCCGATAACGGAGGCGATTGCCATTGCCTTTGATTTTTTGTGAACAAGGCGAAGGCTTTGGCTCCTATGGCATGTGCGTTTACCGGAGCGTTTTCTACACCGCCCGCAGCACTTACGTGGGCTCCTATAAATTTCATGATTCCGGTCGTTTTTGTTCTTTAAGCAAAACTACAAAAAAAAGCCGATTGCTGCCGAGATGAATGAGTTAAGATTTGAGATGGTTCCTGAAAACTTCTTTATCTTTGTGAGTACGAAGATAGGATGCGGTTCGGTATAGCCAAATCGGAAATGGGGTTTCCGTTTGTCTCTGCTCTCACCTTTCGCTATCTTTGTAGTTACAAAGTATAGAGTATGAATAAGGTATATCATTGGATATTTTTTCTGCTATTGCTTGCCGGTTGTCAGGATAGAACGGATTCGTCATACGTGATTACAGGAAAAGTGGTTAACTCGCTGACTGACGGGAATGTCGTTTATTTGTCTCATAGTAACGGAGATGAATTGGTGAATTTGGACAGTGCGATAGTCGATGGCGGAGTTTTTTCTTTTCACGGAGTACAGGAGGAACCGATTATGGCTTATCTGCGGTTTAACCGTTATCTCGATTCTTTGGCTGTGCCCGTGTTATTTGTGTTGGAAAATGGAGCGATGGAGGCGGTAATGGATACTTCGTATTCGAGTGTCGCAGGGACGGAGCAGAATAACATATTCGAGGAATATAAACGGGAGGCGTATCGCCTCGATTCTTTACGCCGCTGTTTGCATAACCATTACGTCGAACAGGTGGAGAAGCGTATGATGGATGCCGGTTTGGAACAATCGATGTGCGATGAGGATTTTCGTTTGAGCAGCCAAGAGGAGAAGCTGGCCTACCGATTTATTCGACGGAATCATTATTCACCGGCTGCGATATGGGTGCTGGAACAGATGCAAAGCCGTTTCGATGAAGATGAGTTGCGAAGCCTTTTGTCGGGATTCGGTGGGCGAAGTAAGAATGCGCAGGTATTGTCCGATATTTCTTTGCGCTTGCGTAATGCCGATAAAGTCGAGCCGGGAAATCCGTATGTAGATGTTCCAGTGATAGAGTATTCGGGGCGGAAAGAGAATCTGTCGGGATATATAGGATATGCGAGATATACGGCTATTGGCTTTTGGCGTTCGGATAGCGAGCCTTCTTGCCGGGATATGACGAAATTCGGAGAACTGTATCGGGCGTATGGTTATCGGGGCGCGACCTTTTTGTCTGTTTCATTGGATAAAAAACGGGACATATGGCGAGAAAAAGTGAGAACTTTGGGATTGCCTTCACATCACTGTGCGGCCGCGGAACCCGATGTAATCGAAACCCGATATGCTCTGGTGTCGGTTCCCAATTTTATGCTTATTGCCCCCGATGGGTCCATCGATTCCCGTAACCTGACGGTGACACAGTTGGAACAGAGGTTGCAAGAACTGTTACCCTATCGGGCGAGAAGAGATACTGCTGTGTCGTCTGTACCGGATACCACCGGATTTGTAAAACGATCGTCAATATAGTTCGTCTCCATCATATCCGGTAATGTCGTAGCAATGAGATTTTTCATATTGCAAATATTGTAATTTGTCTAAAAATGGGAGTCAAGGCAAAGTAGAACATTTGCCTTGACTCTGCATAGAGATCCCCTCGGCCTTTAATCTTTGAGATTGGCGAAAGGTCTGTGTCCCCCGTGCTGTTCTTTGAATCGGGTGATAAGTGCGGTTTCGACTGTTTCGGGATCTTCGTCGGGAGTAGGTTTCCAGCACAGCAGCAAATTACCGGAATTTTTTATTTGCCAAATGTATCGGCCGCCTTTGTGTCCGCTTTTCTTTCCGGCACCGAAGTCTAAGTATTGTTTTAATCGGCTTTGAATGGTAGCTTTGCAATTTTTTAACTTTCCAGCTTTTCCGATATAGACCACGCATGTATTTTCTACCCAGTTGGTTTCCAACTCGGTTATCGACACATTGGGATCTTTCCCTTTAAAGAATCCTCCCGTACCGCGGGAGAGAAATTCGGGAATATTTTCCCCCGTATAGACGACCATATACACTCCGGCTGTTCGGGGGATTGCCGTACTGTCGGTTTGCAGTTGAGCTACCGGAATAAATCCCTCGAAACCGGTGGCTTTCAAATCATCGATAGTGTTGAATTTCATAGATGTATCATTTAATTTGTTTCACTATATTTGTAGTTAAGTTTGTTTTAATAAATTAGATTCCCGTTTTCATCGAGATAAAATATTTGATTTTCGTAGTTCATTCCTTCACATCCATTTTTTGCTTGGTATTTTGGACATATTAAGCATGGCTCCGAACGAAACTGTTCCGGAATTATATCGGTATATTCACGAAGCGGACAACAAAGATCTGGTTGGTTTAATATTTGTGTTTGGATTGTATATTGGTTTTCCTTAGCTTGTTGTTTATTCTGTTTATCCAATTTTTCTTTTTCCGCTTTCCCTTTTTCTGATAAAGGGATTCTCCATTGTTTTGGAGATTTTTGCGTTTGATAGGCGTGAGGAATCAGTCCTGATTCTACTATTTTTTTTAAGGCTTTGTTATCAGCGATTAAGCGGGTAGAGGTAAGTAGACGATTAGCTTCCGCTAAAAGCATATAAGGCTTGTTTTTTTGTATCAGCTGAATATCTATTGCTTGTATGATTTTTTCGATATTTCCCATAACGATAATTTTTGTGTAGAATGTCTGGGTGATTTGTAATAACAAGTCTTGGGGTATTGTATTTTATTCGGTATTTTATTCGTATCGTTAATGATTTTCGGTACTTAGTCGCACTCTGTTTCAATAGGTTTGTTTCGTTCGGCGGCTTGTCGCAGCGTATCGTACAGGCGGGTGCGCAGGGTGTGTGGCGCGACTACTTCGACCGATCGGCTGCGGGAAAGTAGTTCCATGACGAAGTCGTTGGTAATGCGCAATCGCAGTTTGACGGTGATACCTGTTTCGTCTTCGGAGAGTATTTGTTGCGAGTGATGCAGGGGTAGTGTTTTCACAAAAGCTCCATCGACCGAATCGTATTTAAGAACGATTTCTTCCACGGGGTCTTCGGGATTGTTCCATATCCCGTAACTTTCCCGAAAGAGTGCGGGGATATCTATGTGTTCGTCACGGAGGAATTGTGTATCTTCGAGAATATTTATCGCCGAGATACGGTCCACTCCGAACGATTTCAGTTTGCCGTCGGTGTCGTAGCCGATGAGATACCATCGGTATTGCGATTCTTTCAAGAAATGGGGCATGAGCCGTTTGTGAACAATTTTTCCGTTATGGCGTACTAAGGTGTAGTCGAATTCAATGGGATTCCTTTTTCGTATCGCTTTTAGGAGGGGAGCGATGAGTTCGTGCCGTATGGCGTTTTGGCGATGCTCGGCGAGGACGTATTTTTGCAAAACACTGTCGGTGTTGATAGAACTGAGCAGCTCGAAGTTGAGCAGTAGTTCTTTGTAGTTGTCGGTCATCTCGTCGAGTTCGGCAATGTAGTATCCTCGTGATTTGTCGTTACGAATGACTATGCCGAACATTTCGTCGATAAGTCCGAAATCGCGCTGCATGGTTCGTTGCGAATAGTTCGAATCTTTGTTGTCGTATAGGGCGAGGGTATTCTCTACGTGTGCGACGAGTGCGTCTGTCGGGACGTATCGAACTGCCGATAGTTTGTTGATGAGTATCGCCAAGCGTCGTATTTGACTGAGTTTTGCCATATCTGTTTGTTTTTGCTTCTTGTGCAAATATAATGATGCAGAACGACAAAACGTGTCGTGTTGATAAATAAGTGGGAATTTAAAAAGAAGAACGCCCGACAAAATCGGGCGTTCTTACTATAAGAGGTTTCGATGATTATTCGGCAACGACTTCGAAGGGGATTTCTACGCTGACTTCTTTGTGAAGTTTCACGATAGCTTTGTAGTTACCCACTTCTTTAACCGTATCTTTAATAACGATTTGTTTGCGGTCTACGATATGTCCCAATTTTTCGAGGGCTTCGGCAATCTGAATGTTGTTTACAGAACCGAAGATCGTACCGGTCGAGCTGGTTTTAGCACCGATGGTAAGAGACACGCCTTCGAGAGCGGCAGCCAAAGCCAAAGCATCGGCTTTGATCTTTTCGAGCTTGTGAGCGCGTTGTTTCAAATCTTCTTCGCGAACTTTCAATGCAGAAGGAGAAGCGATCACTGCTTTTCCTTGCGGGATAAGGTAGTTGCGACCATATCCGCTTTTCACTGTAACGACATCGTCTTTGTAACCGAGGTTAGCGACATCTTCTTTCAATATTACTTGCATGCTAAATTCCTCCTTCGTTTAATTATTTCATCATATCAGTTACATAAGGGAGCAGCGCCAAGTGACGGGCTCTTTTCACAGCTTGTGCAATACGACGTTGAAATTTCAACGAAGTTCCTGTGATACGACGGGGCAGAATCTTGCCTTGTTCGTTCAAGAATTTTTTCAGGAATTCGGGATCTTTGTAATCGATATACTTGATACCGTTTTTCTTGAAACGGCAGTATTTTTTCTTTTTGATGTCGACCGAGGGAGGGGTCAAATATCTGATTTCAGATTGTGCTTGTGCCATTTTTTAGTTCTCCTTTACTTCTTCTTTGTTAGACGATTTAACACTTCTTCTCTTTGCTGCGTATTCGGCTGCAAATTTATCCATTCTGAATGTCAAGAAACGGATTACACGTTCGTCACGACGGAATTGGATTTCCAATTTAGCGATGACAGAAGGTTCGGCGTCGAATTCCAACAGGGTGTAGAACCCGGTGGTCTTTTTTTGGATAGGATAGGCGAGTTTGCGCAATCCCCAGTTTTCTTCATTCACGATTACTGCGCCTTGTTCGGTGAGAATCGTTTTGAATTTTTCTACCGCTTCCTTCATCTGTACATCAGACAAAACGGGAGTTAAGATGAAAACGGTTTCGTAATGATTCATACTCGTTTAGTTTAACGTAATTAGTATAATGTTTTTATTTGCGGGGCAAAGGTAGGTATTATTTTGTAATTATGCAATGCTTTATACTCGTTTTTTGAGGGAACATTCACTCTTAGAAGCTGTTTTAAATTTATTGAGAAATAATATTATTATTGCAGGCAGGTATGTTCCGGCCATATTGCGCCCCTGTCTCGCATCTTGAATCCCTTGATTTTTGTCAATAGCCCGCTATTGACTGCATATCTCGGACTCCAATCTGCTTCAACATAGGTCTCAATCTGTCTCGGAATAAATTGAAAACAGCTTCTACTATATTTTGCATATTCTGCGGTTTTAGTATCACATCTTCTTCGGCTCGTATTTTTTGTGAAACAGCGTTAGGAGGATAAACCCGACGAAGGCGAGGGGTGCTCCTATCAGGGCGGGATATTGATATCCCAGTCCGGCTTGCAGGGGGAGACCTCCGATATATGCGCCGATGGCATTGCCGAGATTGAAAGCCACTTGTATACAGGCTGCTCCCAGTAACTCGCCTCCTTTGGCAAAGTGAATGATAGAGATTTGTTGAGGGCTCGACACGGCGAACAGTCCGGCTGTACAGAGGCACATGAGCAGGGCTGTGAGCCAGTTGATATGGGCTACGAAGAAAATGCCCAATAATGCCATAAAGAGTATGAATTGGGTAGAGGCGGCTACACGTCCGGGAGTATATTTGTCGGACAACTTCCCGCCCAAGAGATTCCCGACTACCATACCGAATCCGGCCAATACCATCAATAGGGTAATGCTTTCTGTGGAAAATCCGGAAACTTTTGTAAGGAGGGGATTTATGTAGCTATACCAACAAAATACGCCTCCGTTTCCAAACATGGTAGCTCCCAAAATAAGCCACGGGGCTACGGTTTTCAAGAAACGGAATTGCCCTTTGAACCCTGTATCGGGTAGTCCTTCGACATGGGGAACCCATTTCCAGATGTAATAAAGTATGATGATACCCCATACTCCTACCAGCATGAATGTGAGTCTCCACGATAACAACGTGCTGAGCGATGTTCCTAACGGGACTCCGAAGAGGTTGGCAATGGTCATGCCAGCAATCATGATAGAGACTGCCTCGGAACCTTTTCCCTTGTCGGCAAGTTTCTCTGCGACAACCGATGCGACGCCGAAATAGGCTCCATGTGGTAACCCCGATATGAATCGGGCGACAAGCATAGTCCAGTAGTTGGGTGATAGTGAGGCGAAGATGTTTCCTACCATCATGATCGCCACCAGTCCTAACAAAATATTTTTTAACGGGAGTTTACGGGCGAGGGTGAGCATGGGAGCCCCTGCGCAAACACCGAGAGCATAGGCCGAAATCAAGTGTCCGGCGGTCGGGATACTGATGTGCAGATCGGCTGCTACATAAGGCAGTATAGCCATCATGACAAATTCGGCTATACCTAATCCTAATGAGCCGAATGCCAGTGCGATAAGACTCTTTTTCATTTCTATTTAATTACCTATTGAGCAGTGAGGTCGTGTGATTTTCGCAGACCTTCTGAAAAAATCGGGTGCAAAGGACGTGAATAAGACTGTTTTGTCCAAAATAATCGACTTATTTTTTTCGTGAGAGACTAAATTTTTTGGGCATCTTTTAAATGTGAACAGATAGTATCTGTCGTGTAGTATTTAAAACAGCTTCTTATTGAAATGAAGATATTGCAAAAAAAACTGCAAATCCTTGTTGAAGAAGGGTTTGCAGTTTCAATGAGCCAGATTTACATTATTTGACCTCGATTGTTTTTACGACTCCGTCATTACTTTGAACGGGTAATTTAGGAAGTTCGACAGACAGAACACCGTGTTCGACGTGAGCCGCTATCTTGTTTTTGTCTACGTTATCGGGCAATATCATTGTCTGTTGGAATTTGGAATAAGAAAATTCACGACGCAGATAGTGCTCTTTTTTTCTTTCTTCCTTATTTTCGCTTTTCTTTTCCATCGTGATAACGAGATTGTCATTGTCATCGATGTGGATTTGAAAATCGTCTTTTGTCATACCCGGAGCCGCCACTTCAATGCAGTAGTCGTTTTCATGCTCTACCACATTGATTGCCGGAGCCGTTGCATTAGCTTTTTCCATCCAATCGTTATCGAAGAAATCATTGAAGATACTCGGTAACCAACCTTGATTTTTTCTTGTGGGTAACATAGTTTTAATCTCCTATTTTTAAGTTGTTTAATCTTTTCTTTGACTTCGGCTCTTTCGATAACCGACGTCATTCGGATATTTGCAAACGACGTGCCAATATATTTTTCGAGGTTTATTGTTCGGGTATGTATGACAATAGTTATCCAAAGTGGACAAAATTATTCCATAGAGTAATTATTGTCACTTTTTTTCAGGCAGGGGAGGACGTCGGGAATCGATAGGTAAGTCATCGTTTTTTCGATTATGCCATAAATCGGGTATGGTGTGATTATACTTTTGCTCAAAAAAAGAGAAGAGTATGGAAATACAAGAACAACAATTTGTCCGGGAACTGGCGGAGAGCCGTATGCAAATAGAATTATTGAGAAATCGAGTGTTGCTGCGTTATTACGCTCAGTTGCTCGAACTCGATATCATGGAGCAAACCCAAGAAGTGAAAGCTCTCATGAGCAGTATCAACACGCTCGAACGCTATGCCCGTAAATATGAGCCGAAAGAACCGACCGTGGAGCCTGTCCCCGTAGAAAACGGGGGATTGGGAGAAGTTTCCCGGAACAAAGAGGGAGAGTCGGAAAGTATCGATGTACTGTCGGGGAAAACTATGCCTTGTGCTTTTGCTTGTTCGGGGATAGAGAATATGACGACTGTACCTTCCCGGTCGGCGGCAGTGCGAAATCTCCCTAACGGATTGAAGATAAAATCGGTTACGACTCGTGGAAAATCGCATCGAAAATAGATTGCAGATGAAAAGGCGCAAATTTCTATTCGGTAAGGTTGTTTTGAAAATTGTTTGAGCTATCTTTGCGCAGGATGCGAAAATAGGCTGCATTCGGCAAAGTCAAGCGAGCTTGCTTTTGCCCTCATTTGCACTATCTTTGCGTATATTGTGAAGGCAGGCCGGGCTCGGCGTAACAAATGGAATTTGGTTCTGCTCCCTTTGCTTGCATGGACTCTACAATTTTACGGAACGATGAAAACGATACGAGAGATATATCGCATAGGGTATGGCCCTTCGAGTAGTCATACAATGGGGCCGAGAAAGGCTTCCGAAATATTTTTGAACCGCCACCCTGAGGCTGTGGCGTTCGAGGTCATTCTGTACGGTAGTCTTGCTGCTACGGGAAAAGGGCACTTGACCGATGTAGCGATTCTCGATACCCTTCAACCTCATGCCCCGGTCGAGATTGTGTGGAAACCGTCGGTATTTCTGTCGTTTCACCCGAACGGCATGACTTTTCGCTCGAAAAATAGTTCGGGCGAGGTGACCGACGAATGGACCGTGTTCAGCGTGGGAGGAGGGGCTTTGGCCGAAGAAGGGAAGCCTTTCGATGAGACACCGGAATTGTACGAAATGAATAGTATGACTCAAATTCTCTCTTGGTGTGAACGGACGGGCCGTAGTTATTGGGAATATGTGCAGGAATGCGAAGACCGCGATATTTGGGACTATTTGTCCGAGGTGTGGTCGACTATGCGCGAGGCTATCGAACGAGGGCTCGATCAGGAGGGTGTATTGCCCGGTCCGTTGAATTTACGGCGGAAAGCCTCTTCTTATTATATAAAGGCGAAGGGTTATAAAGACAGTTTGAAAAGTCGGGGATTGGTATTTGCCTATGCGTTGGCCGTGAGTGAAGAGAATGCATCGGGCGGGCGTATTGTAACCGCACCCACTTGCGGATCCTGTGGAGTCGTGCCGGCAGTATTGTACCATTTGCAAAAGAGTAGGGAATTCAGCGATACCCGCATTTTAAGAGCGTTGGCGACCGCCGGTTTGGTGGGGAATATCGTGAAGCAAAATGCTTCTATATCGGGAGCCGAAGTGGGGTGTCAAGGCGAAGTGGGAGTGGCATGTGCTATGGCTTCGGCGGCAGCCAGCCAGTTGTTCGGCGGTAGTCCCGCACAAATCGAGTATGCCGCCGAAATGGGGCTGGAACATCATTTGGGTATGACTTGCGATCCGGTGTGCGGATTGGTACAGATACCTTGTATCGAACGGAATGCCTATGCTGCGGCGAGGGCTTTGGATGCTAATATCTATTCGGCTTTTACCGATGGGAATCATCGTGTATCGTTCGACAAGGTGGTGGCTGTAATGAAACAGACAGGGCACGATTTGCCCTCCTTGTACAAGGAGACCGGGGAGGGTGGCCTTGCCAAAGATTACGAACAGATGTAAAAAACAGATTTGTAAATCACTCTGGAAATTTCGATCGGGACAAGCCTCGATCAGTCGATTCCTTGTCGGTTGCTTGTGTCTATGTTTTGTCCCCCCGTAGCTGTTTTGGGCTCAGTAGGAAATCAGTAGGGATTGCCCTTTTATATTACCCCTCTCCTTAGAAGTTACCATTTCTTCGGTTTCACTACTATATTGCTATGCAACACAAGAGAGAAGGGGTAAGGTACACTAAGAGACAGATGGGTTAAAACAACAAAAGAGCGATGTTGCTGGAAAATTTTTACACTCCTCCCCTGCCGTGTCCCGTAGCCTTACGGGGTGTTTTGCAACGTAAAATATAGGGGAGGTGGCCGCAGGCCGAAGGGGTTAAAGAAATGTTTCTTTGGTTTTACCACTATATTGCTCTACAATAAAGGGGTGAAAGGGTTACACACACACCAAGTGACGGAAGGATTAATAGATAAGTATGCCAGGAGGTTAAATGCATTCCCTTTTCTCGGAGAGTGAGCAAAAGGGGGGGTGAATTTGTTTTTATGGTGAAGTTACTTTATATTTGTAGTTGTTTAAGCAATGATTAATATATGAACTTTTCTGAACTGAATATAGAAATGGTGTTCGCTTTGATGAGCGGTAAATTGTCAGCTGCGATTAATCGGAAATTATATCGTAGTTTTCGAAAATTGTCTATCGATATAACTCCCGAACAATGGACTGTATTGTATTATTTATGGTCGCGGGACGGAGTGACTCAGCAGGAATTGTGTAATGTTACATTTAAAGACAAACCGAGCATGACCCGGCTAATAGATAATTTGGAAAAGCAACAGCTTGTCGTCCGTTCTCCGGGCGTGAAAGACCGGCGTATCAATTTGATTCATCTTACCGATAAAGGTCGGGAGTTGGAGGTGGCTACGAAACCTTTGGTGACAGCTATTATGAGAACGGCGTTGGACGGCTTTTCGGATAGAGAAGTCGAGATGGCCGGGAGAATGTTGACCAAAGTTTTCGGTAATTTGAAAAATTCATTGGAGGATTAAGAAAATCTGTCATGATTAAATATATGAGGCATATATTCATTTTTATAGTTGTATGGCTTGCGGCAGGGACGATTTGTTCTTTCGCGCAATACAAGCCCGATCGTTTGGGAGAAGGTTTTGAAGCAAAAACTATTGTCATGCCGGACGATTACAGCGGAAAGGTAGTGACGACTCTTGTTCGGAGTTTGTCGTCGTGCGACACGCATAAAGCGGTGCTTTACGTGCACGGATATAACGATTATTTCTTTCAGGAAACGCTGGCTCGGACGTTTAACGATTCCTGCTTTAATTTCTATGCCGTGGATTTGAGAAAATACGGACGCTCGTTATTGCCGGAACAAACGCCGTTCGAGGTTCGAGATTTGCAAGAATATTTTGCCGATATAGATACGGCTCTGACTCTTATTCGGGAGGAGGGAAATACCGATATTGTGTTGATGGCTCATTCGACGGGAGGATTGATAACATCGCTTTATTGTGAGGCTCATCGCAACGATTTGCCGGTACAGGGACTCATTTTGAACAGTCCGTTTCTCGACATGAATATGAATTGGTTCTATGAGAAGATTCTGGTTCCTATCGTGTCGGCTTGGGGGCGTTGGTTTAAAGGAACGAAGATAAGTCAGGGAAACTCTACCGCTTATGCCGAGAGTTTGCTAAAAGATCATCATGGGGAATGGAATTATGATACCGACTTGAAATTTAAGGTATCTCCGCCTGTTTCTTCGGCATGGATACGGGCGATACATCGCGGTCACAATCAAATTCATAAAGGGTTGCATATTCCCTGTCCCGTTTTGTTGATGTATTCGAGTCAATCGGTAGACGGAAATAAATGGACGCCTCAACATCAATCGGGAGATGCCGTACTCGATGTAAAGGATATTGCCCGCTATGGTCGCATGCTGGGACCAAAAGTCACAGAGTTTGAGGTTCAGGAAGGAATGCACGATCTCGTACTTTCGAAACCTTCGGCTCGTCAAGCTGCTTATTCCGAGATGTTTCGTTGGCTTCGGAGCAATGGATTGAACGAATGATACCCCCAAAGTTCGTTTATTCTCCGAGAGGCATCGAAAACACGATGTGGGGCATATCGATGCCTCGGTAGTGTTTTACGATGGTATCGCCGGGCGTCATACCGATTCGTTTTGCGACTCCTTGCGAAGGAAGGTTATTGTCGCGGATAATGGAGTAAATGCGTTTTATACCCAAAATGTGGGAGGCATAGTCGGCACATGATCGTGCGGCTTCGGTAGCATACCCTTTGTGCCAGAAATTTTTGCGAAGGAGATAGCCTATTTCGGGAACGGTTTGTTCTCTGTATGGTTGCATAGTGATGCCACATTGTCCGATGAGTTCTCCGTTTTCTTTAAGAACGGCCCCCCATAAACCGACTTTGTCTTCGGCATATCTCTTTATTTGTCGGTCTAACCATTCCCGGACTTCTGTGTCGTTGAATGCGCCTTCGTAGGCGTACATCACCTCGTTGTCTTGTAAAAGTTTACAAACTTCATGAAAGTCGTTCGGGCATAACTCTCTAAGAATTAATCTCTGGGTTTCTAATATCGTTCTCATTTCACCGGTCTCCGGTTAAAGACGTTGTTATTCGGCATTCTGTTCGGATTGCTGTTTTT
>ENA-UEQN01000014-UEQN01000014.1-human-gut-metagenome-genome-assembly--contig:-NODE-14-length-170314-cov-22.275862_pt1 | contig 170314 bp, 165 predicted proteins | sample MGYA00242940_ERZ507944 | MGnify/ENA primary metagenome ERZ507944 (study PRJEB26167, sample SAMN06115449) | human gut metagenome | host: Homo sapiens | place: China:Fujian | collected 2015-08-20... | reverse complement strand
CCTGTGGAGCTGACCGCCGAACTTCTGAACACTCTAATTGAAAAAATAACCGTCCACGAAGCTGTCAAGGGCGAGGACGGAAGCCGTGAGCAGGAAGTAGAAATCTACTACCGCTTCATCGGCAAAATCGACTGACCTTTCTTTTTTACCCAACAATATCTTTAATTAAGGGAAACGGGCACAGCTCTGCCCGATGCGGGGAACCTCCTAAAGCTGCGGCAGCGCTTCGGCGTCAGCTTGGACTGGCTGCTGGATGATAGCCAAGGCTGGGAAAACCTGACCGACGGCGCTCCGACCGGCAGCGAAGGTGGCGGAACCGCACCATCGCCAAAGCTGCGGAAGAGCGTCCTGCCATGGGCCATCCCGCTGGGGGTGTCCGGCTTCGGCTTGCTGCTGCTTGGAATTTTCTCGTCGATATTCCCGGCGGAATATATGGTCGCGTCCACAGTGATCGCGGGAAATCAGGAGCCGGCGGACCGGATCTATCGCGGCCTGGCAGGCTTTTTGAAGTGCAACAACTTGGAGTGGCTGTTCCGGCTGTGTCTGGTCATCGCCATCGGTTCGCTGTTGGCGGGCCTGTGGCAAAAGGGCGTGATGAAGCGGTTTGAAGACGCCGTGGATCACAAGCTGGATGAACTGGGGGAGAAGAACCGGGACGTATCCGCATAAGCATTGACTTCCGTCCCGTTTCCGCGTATCATAAAAAGGCTATGAACGAAAACGGAAGGGTTTGAAGAACGATGCTGTATATCATGCGCCACGGCAGGACCGTGTGGAATATGGAACACAAGCTGCAGGGGAAAACGGATGTGCCCCTCAGCGAGGCGGGACGGCCTGTGGTGGAGCAGGCCGCAGCTGCCTGCCGGGATACGCATATTGATGTTTGTTACTGTTCGCCGCTGATCCGGGCCGTGGAGACGGCGGAGATCGTGCTGCGGGGACGGGAGATCCCCATCATCACGGACGTCCGGCTGGAGGAGATGGGCTTCGGCATCTGCGAGGGCACAACGGACTTTCAGGATAACCCGGATAACCCCATCTACCAGCTGTTCGCTGCCCCGGAGACCTATCGAATCCCGGTGGAGGGCGGCGAGAGCCTGGAGGACCTGTATGCCCGGACGGGGGCATTTTTGAAAGAAGTGATCGAGCCGCAGCTGCGGCAGGGAAAGGACATCCTGATCGTGGGCCACGGTGCCATGAACGCGAGCATTGTGTGCCAGATCAAGGACATCCCCGTGAAGGACTTCTGGAGCGTGAAGATGAAAAACGCGGAGCTGGTGCGGCTGCTTTGAGCGCCTCCCTGTGACCGCAGTTTGCCAGTACATGATGAAAAAGCCCGCCGCATGAATCATGCGGCGGGCCTTTTTTTGCGTATCGGTCGGTTAAGGGGTTGATAATCCGGCGTTTAGCTGTAAAGTGCATCTGCTTGCAAACGATTTATTTGCAAGGAAACAAACTGCTTGGCCGGGAGAATTACAGCAGATAGGCGTAGTCCTTCAGAACCGTCAGGATGAAGGTCTCCACGTCGGCGGGAAGCTGATTCTGTCCGTCCAGATCGGCCTCAAAGACCTTGCCGTCCAGCCGCACCAGGACCTTGCGGCCCTCCAGCGGCAAGAAGCCCTGATTCTCTGTGCTCTCGTCAAAGCCATCGCGGGTCAGGAACAGGGTGAACTTGTTCCGGTAGGGAGCGGAATCATAGGGGCAGAACACGGCGCAGTTGCCGCACTCATTGCACATCCGGTCCACATGGAGGATCTCATGTCGTCCGTCCGGCAGCGTGATGACCACATTGGCCCGGTTGGGGCAGACGTCGGCGCAGACCTGACAGACGGTGTTGCAGTGCAGGCAGCGCTCGCCCTCGCACCCGGCCTTGGGCGGGCAGAGGACACCCTTCCGGGCGATGGCCTCGTCACGGGCGGCGTGGGCGTCATCGGGGATGGCGACGTTGCGGACGCTGCCGATGACGGCGTTGGCGAAATACTGCGCGTCGGCAATGCCCTCCACCACGGTGGCGGGGCCGCGCATGGCGTCGCCGCCCACAAAGACGTTTTCCAGATTCGTGCGGAATTCGGGGATGCCCTTGGCGTTGACCTCGATGCCGTTGGCGGTGAACAGGTCGCTGTCCACCCGCTCGCCCACGGCGGCGATCACCGTATCGCAGTTGATCTCAGTGAATTCCCCGGTGGGGACGGGGCTGCGGCGGCCCTTTTCATCGGGATCGCCCAGCTTCATGACCTCACATTTCAACTTGCCGTTGGCCTGCTCTACGGGTGCCACCAGTTCCAGGAACCGGACGCCGTCCTCTACGGCCAACTCCAGTTCCTCTGCATCGGCGGGCATATACTTCTTCGTCCGGCGGTAGACCAGCGTGGAGGTCTTGGCCCCGGCACGGAGAGCAGCGCGGGCCGCGTCCATGGCGGTGTTGCCGCCGCCCACCACGGCCACATGGCCCAGAGAGACCTCTTTCCCGGCCTTCAGGTCCCGCAGCCACTGGATCACCGGCACCACGTTGCCGGGAATGTCCAGCTGACCGGCCTTGCCCGCGCCTACGGCGAAGAAGATGTGGGTGTAGCCCATTGCCTTCAGCTCGCTGACGGAGGGAGCGGGGGTGTTCAGCTTTACCTCGGCGCCGTAGAACGTCATGAGGGCGATGTCCTTCTCAATGGCCTCCTCGCTGATGCGGAAGCCGGGGATCACCAGACGGGGCACGCCGCCCAGCTTGTGGCTCTGCTCGAAAACAGTGACAGGGATACCGGCCCGGCCCAGAAAGTAGGCCGCGGCGATGCCGGTGGGACCGCCGCCGATGATGGCGACCTTGCGGCCGTCGGTGACAGGCTCCGGCTTTTTCAGAGAGGCCATCAGGTCATCATAGCCCTTCTCCGCCGCGATGAGCTTGGTAGCCCGGATCTGAACGGGATCGTCATAGTAGTTCCGGGTGCACTTGGTCTGGCAGCGGTGGGCGCAGATGGTGCCGGTGGTGAAGGGGAGGGCGTTCTTCTCTGTGATGAGGGCCAGCGCCTCGGTGTACTTTTCCTTGCGGCACAGCTCAATATACTCGGGAATATCCTGCCGGATGGGGCAGCCGCCCTCGCAGGGAGCGGTGAAGCAGTCCATCAGAGGCACCTTTTCCAGCAGTTTCCGCCGGGGCAGAGGTTTGATGTCCTTCAGATGGTACTTATCCCGCCGGGCGGACAGGGCCAGTGCGTCGATACCCAGTACATCCACGCCGCCGAAGGGGGCGAAGTCCAGCTTGTCCAGAATTTCGCCGATTTGTGTGAAGCGCTGGTAGCCGCCGGGCTTCAGCTCCGTGGTGGCCATGGTGATGGGCCAGATGCCGCAGGTGAACAGCTTGTCGATGTTGAAGGCATCGGCGCCGCCGGCGTAGGACAGCCGCAGCTTGCCGTCAAATTCCCGGCTCAGCCGAGCGGCCATGGTGGTGGTCAGGGGGAACAGGCTCTTGCCTGCCATGTACATTTCCTCACTGGGCAGCTCTCCGGCCTTTACGTCCACGGGGAAGGTGTTGCTCAGCTTGAGACCAAATTCCAGACCCCGGTCCGTGGCCCGTTTTTCCAGACGGTGGAACATGGGGACGGCGTCCTTGTATTGCAGATCTTCCTTGAAGTGGTGGTCATCGAAGGCGATATAGTCATAGCCCATCTCGTCCAGAATGGAGCGGGCGGTCTCATAGCCCAGCAGAGTGGGGTTGCACTTGACGAAGGTGTGCAGCCCCTTTTCCTCAATGAGATAGGTGGCGATGCGTTCGATCTCCTCCGGCGGGCAGCCGTGGAGGGTGGAGAGGGTGACGGAGCGGGAGATCCGGGGGGAGATGGCGTCGATGGCGTCCTTCTCCGCCGGGAACAGCTCGTGGAGAACGGAGATGCACTCCTGGAAGATAGGCGTTTCGGCGGCGTTCATCATGCCGTTCAGGAAGGTGTCCACCTTCTGGCCCTGGATGCCCTCCAGATCGTAGCCCACGGACATGTTGAACACAAAGCCGTTGGGATCGCCCAGGCCGTACAGCTTGGCCAGCATCTTGCAGGCGCACCAGGCTTTCACGTATTCCTCAAAGGCCTGGGGGACCGTCAGCTCCGTGGACCACTCGCAGTTGTAGCACTCGTCCTCTGCCAGAATGCAGGGACGGTTGATGCAGGCGGCCAGCTCAGCGCCGTCCATCTTCTGAACGGTTTTCAGTTCAAAGAACCGGGCACCGCCGAAATAGCCAGCGACGATGTTCTGGGCCAGCTGGGTGTTGGGGCCGGCAGCGGGGCCGAAGGGTGTTTCAATGGTCTCCCCGAAAATGGGCAGGGTCTTGCCGCTGGGACGGAAGGGGCGGTGGACGCCGAACACGGAACCCTCCCGGTCATGTTCCGCAACGATCCAGGTCATCAGCTGCCGGAAGGAAATGGGGGTCATTAACTCAGACATATTCACACCTCATTATGATGATAAGTTTTGTTTTAGTACGTTCTGTGGTTCAGATCGCCCCACAGCTTCTTGGAGGCCTCCAGAATGTGGGCGTTTTCCGCCTCCTCGTCGATGCCCACCAGCTGACGATCCAGCATGAGTGTCTTACCGGCGGCGATGGTGGTCTGGCACTGGCGGCCCGTCATGCCAAAGATCATGTGGCCGTCGATATTCTCGTCGGAGAAGGGGGTGTAGGGCTTGTAGTCCATGACGATGATGTCCGCCGCGGCCCCGGCCTTTAAAACGCCCAGCGTGTCGGGGAAGTACTTCTCGCCGATCTTGGCGTTGTTCTTGAAGAGCATATCCGTGACCTCGCACCAGCCGACGTTGGGCAGGCAGTTCTGGCTCCGCTGGGAGCAGAGGGCCACCTTGAGGGATTCCAGCATATCGTTGGTGTAGGCGTCGGTGCCCATGCCCAGCAGGATGCCCCGCTTGTAGAGCTGGATCACCGGGCAGATGCCGATGGCGTTGCCCATGTTGGATTCCGGATTGTTCACCACCATGGTGCCGGTCTCCTTGATGATCTCCATTTCGGCAGTGTTCACATGGATGCAGTGGCCCAGAATAGTCTTGGGGCCGAGGATGCCGTGGTCCTGCAAACGCTGGACGGGGCGGCGGCCGTAGTTCTGCAGGCTGTCGTACACGTCGTTCATGCCCTCGGAGACGTGGATGTGGTAGCCGGTACGGCCGTTGTTGGCCGCCACCATGCGGTCAAAGGTCTTGTCGGAAATGGTGAAGAGAGCGTGGCCGCCGAACATGGCCGCCAGCATGGGGTCCTTTCGCTGTTCGCACTCCGTGATGAAGTCGGCGTTCTCCTGAATGGCCTGGAGGCATTTTTCCTCGCCGTCCCGGTCGCTGACCTCGTAGCACAGGCAGGAGCGGAGGCCCAGGCGCTTGCTCTCCTCCGCGATGGTGTGGAGGGTGCCGGGGATCTCACCGTAGCTGGCGTGGTGGTCGAAGATGGTGGTCACACCCTGCTTGATAGAGTCGATGTAGAGGGCGGCGGCGCTGGCCCGGGTGCCGTCCATCATCAGATGGCGGTCGATGGCCCACCACATTCCGTCCAGCACCTCGTAGAAGTTGGTGGGATTGTTGCCTACGATGGAAAGACCCCGTGCCAGAGCGGAGTAGATGTGGGTGTGGGCGTTGATGAGGGCGGGCATGATCACGCCGCCCTTGGCGTCGATGATCTCCGCCTCCTGGTATTTGGCTCTCAGAGCGGCCTCCTCGCCGATCTCCACGATCTTCGTGCCCTCGTAGGCCACCGCGCCGTGTTCGTAGTAGCCCTGACCCTCCGGGTCGCGGGTGATGAGCCGTCCGTTGGTAACAAGTGTCATAATACGTCCCCCCTTGAGAAAATATTGGAAATTGGAAAATGATTTGCGAAAAAGGATAAAAGAAAAAGGCGCTCCGGTCTCCCGAAACACCTGCCGCGCAAAGGAGACAGGTGTCAGCCCGTGCGCATGGCACTCCGTTGCAGCTGTCTTGCTTTGCAGTTATGTACTTGTAACCCTATTGTAAAGGACAGCGGGGAAAAATGCAAGAAAAATCTGCGGCCTGAAGACAGAAAGTTGGATAGAGCAAATAAAAAATGGAAAAAAGCGGGAGCCATCGGCTCCCGCTTTCGCTGTCGTGATCTTAAAAAGAACAGATTTACTTGGTGCCGAAGATCCGGTCGCCGGCATCGCCCAGACCGGGGACGATGTAGCCCTTCTCATTCAGGTGATCGTCCAGAGCACCGGCATAGATATCCACGTCGGGGTGCTTCTCCTGTAGGAACTTGATGCCCTCGGGAGCGGCCACGAGGACCATGAGCTTGATGTGCTTGCAGCCCCGCTTCTTCATTTCGCCGATGGCCTCTGCGGCAGAACCGCCGGTAGCCAGCATGGGGTCCACGATCAGCACGTCGCGCTCGGCAACGTCCTTGGGCATTTTGCAGAAATAGGGATGGGGCTCCAGAGTCTCCTCGTCCCGGTACATACCGATATGGCCCACACGGGCGGCGGGAACCATCCGCAGCACGCCGTCCACCAGACCCAGACCGGCCCGGAGAATGGGGACGACTACGAACTTGCGGCCTGCCAGAGTGGGGGCGTCCATCTCGCAGATGGGGGTCTCAATGTGCTTGGTGGTCATGGGCAGATCGCGGGTGGCCTCATAGGTGATGAGCATACCGATCTCGCTGACCAGTTCCCGGAAATCCTTGACGCTGGTGTTCTTGTCCCGCATGATGGTCAGCTTGTGGGCCACCAGGGGATGATCCATAATGACTACTTTACCCATAATTCTGTTCTCCTCTATATCAAAAAATTGAAGACGTTATTGAATCGGCGCCGGTTTCTTTTTCAGGGGGTCCGCCTGCGGCGGCCGGAGGTAGAAAGCCTCCAGCTCCTGAGCGGAGACCAGCTTGCCCTGAGCGGCTAACGCCTCTGCCTCCAGCGCCACGGACGTGGCGTTCTGCATGATGAGGTGGGGGGGAGCCATACGGCAGGGGATGCCTTGCTCCGTAAAGCGGGCGTATGCCAGATGCGCGCCGTCACCCACTAAGGTGATGGGCCGGGGATCGTTTCGGATCTCCTCCGCCAGCTCGTCAAGAGAGACGGCCCGATCCGGGGTCAGCCGGGTGAGGACGCCGTTTTCCGCAGAGAAGTTGGCGTTATAGACCTGACTGCGGCGGGCGTCCATGGCGCAGACGATCAGCCCGTCGGCAAAGGCCGCGTTCCGGGCCATGGCAGCCAGCGTGGACACGCCCACGGCGGGCTTGTCCACAGAAAAGGCAAGGCCCTTAGCGGCGGAAACGCCGATGCGGATGCCTGTAAAGGAGCCGGGGCCGACAGCCACGGCAATGGCGTCCATATCGGACAGCTTCAAGTCCGTATTTTTCAGGATGTGTTCCACAATGGGCATCAAAGTGCGGCTGTGGGTCAGACCGGTATCCTGATAGCCGGAGGCCAAAATGCGTCCGTTTTCGGATACGGCGGCGGATACCGCCTTGGCGGAGGTCTCCAGGGCTAAAATTTTCATGGAAGCTCCACTCCTTCTATGGTAATGCTGCGGCCGGTGTCTCCCTCCCGGGCGATGCGGACCCAGACGGTGTCCTCCGGCAGAGCGTCCATCACGTTTTCGCTCCACTCCACGGCGCAGACGCCGCCCCGGGAGAGATAGTCCTCCCAGCCGATGTCGAACAGGTCATCGGCGCTGTTCAGACGGTACATATCAAAGTGGAACAGAGGCAGCCGGCCGCCCTCGTACTCATTCACAATGGCAAAGGTGGGGCTGGTGACCCGGCCCTTGTAGCCAAGCCCCGCGGCAAGTCCCCGGGTGAAGGCAGTCTTGCCCATACCCAGATCCCCCAAATACGCCACCACCGCGCCGGGGTTCAGCACGGCGGCCAGACGGGCGCCGATGGCTTCCGTCTCCGCCTCATTATGGCTGTGAAATTCCATGGACACCCTCCCTTGCTGCACGTAATCCATCACATTATAGCACGTCCGACAGAAAATGTAAAAACAAAATTCAACAAGTTTACAGGTCCCTTTTTGTGTGGTATACTATCAGCGTGTCGAAAAAGTTTTTTCGCCCCGCTGAGCAAGTTTCCAGAACTTTATAAAAGTTCTGAAAACTTAGGATTTTAATGGCACGAGACACCCTTCTTGGGTTTCCCGCGCACACCCTTCACCCGCAAGGGGTATGCAGCATCCGTAAAGCGGCACAGCCGCTAACGGCTGCCCTACCTTACCGTTGCGGAGGATTTACCACTTTATTGACAGTCTCACTATGTAAGCATTTTTTTCCGTATGAAAGCAAGAGGCAGCTATGTTCAAGCGACTGAAAGAGACCATATTGGAGATCATCCAGCAGGCGGACCTGATCCTACTGGGGCTTTGCTGCGCCGCGTCGGTGTTCGGCATCGCCATGATTTACAGCGCTACCCGGTACAACAACGATAACCGGAAGATCATCGTACAGACAGCGGCACTGCTCATCGGCATCGTGGTGTATTTCGGCATTTCCATGATCGACCTGGAAATGCTCATTAAGCGGTGGAAGTGGATCGCGGCGTTCGATGTGCTGTTTATCCTGCTGCTGAAAACGCCCTTCGGCGTCAGCGACGATACCGGCAATACCGCATGGCTGAAATTCCCCTTTCTGCCGGTGAGCATCGGCCCGGCGGAGGTGGTGAAGATCACCTTCATCATTCTGCTGGCCTGGCAGCTCCAATGGCTCCGGGAGGAAAAACGGGATCTGAGGTCCTTTTCCGCCGCCTTCTATGTGGGCGGTCATACGCTGGGGATAGCGGGACTGTACTTTGTTATTTCCGGCGATATGGGCAACGCGCTGATGTTCCTGCTGATCTTTGTGGTGATGTCCTTCGTGGCGGGCTTTGCCCTGCGGTGGTTCGCCCTGCTTTTCGGCGCGTCGGGGGCCGTCATCGGAGGCATCATAGCCTTTGATCTGGTGCCGGATTCCAAAAAGTATATGCTCAACCGCTTTATCGTTCTGTTTGACCATAGCTACGATGTCCAGCATACAGGCTGGCAGCAGACCCGAAGCCTGCTGACCATCGGCGGCGGAGGCTTCTGGGGACAGGGGTATCTCCATGGCACCCAGTCTCAGGCGGGGGTCGGCTCCGTTCCGGCCCGGCACACGGACCTGATTTTCGCCGTCATCGGTGAGGAACTGGGGTTTGTGGGAGCCACGCTGTCGATCTTGCTGCTGGTGGCCATCATCATCCGGGTACTGGTGGTGGGACGCCGGGCTGCCCAGCCGTTCCACACCTACGTCTGCGTGGGGATCGCCTCCATGGTGATGTTTCAAATGATCATCAACATCGGCATGTGCCTGTTCATCATGCCGGTGATCGGCCTGACACTGCCGTTTTTCAGCTACGGCGGCTCGTCGGTGGTGACGCTGTTTACGGCTATGGGCTTCGTTTCCAGCATCAAGAAGCGGACGGTGGTCCGCCGCCGTCCGGGACGGCCCTTAGGCTCCAACGCGGTATATTGACTTCTAAGGCAACACCAAGCAATGAAAACCGGGGCGCGTAGCGCTCCGGTTTTTTCCATCGGGCCCGTTCACATATTTTTCCGGTTCTTCGACAACACTACCTCTGTATCAATACGGTATATCCGAACTGACAGGAGGTTTTTATCATGAATATCCGCATGAAACGCGGCATGGCCTTGGTCCTGACGGCATCGCTGCTGCTGGCAGGCAGCGCGCAGGCGTTATTCGGCCTCGGAAAGAGCAAGCCGGAGACAGTCTCTCCTGAAAACGGCCCCACGGCCCGGGACCTGGAGATCCGCACCTACCGGGGCATCCCCTATCTGGGGCAGTTGGAGGCTGCGGACCCTGACGGCGGGGAGCTGACCTTTGCCATCGTCACCCAGCCCAAGAAGGGGACCGTGACGGTGGAGGGTACCAATTTCACCTACACGCCCAAGGAGAACGCTGCCGGAGGGGACAGCTTCACCTATTCCGCCGCCAACAGCGCCGGGGCCGTGTCCCTGCCCGCCACCGTGACCGTGACCATCGAAAAGACCCGCTCCGGCGTTACCTACGCGGACACCGGCGAGGCCACCGCCACCGCCGCGCAGGATTTAGCGGAGCGGGGCGTGTTCACCGGGGCGAAGATCGGAGATAAGTGGTATTTCGAGCCGGACCGGACCGTCAGCCGTGGAGAATTTCTGGCCATGGTGCTGGAGACCGCCGGCGCAGAGGTGACGGACGTCACCATGACCGGCTTCCGGGATGATGACGCCATCCCCACTTGGGCGAAAAGCTATGCCGCCGCCGGCGTGGCGGAGGGCATCCTGCGTGGAAAGCCCACGGAGGACGGGGCGGTATTCTCCTGCGAGGACCCCATCTCCTTCAGCGAAGCCGCCACGGTGCTGAACCGGGTGCTGGATCTGGGGGATGTGGAATTGGAGGTATGGTTTGCGGACCGGGAGGCGGTGCCCTCTTGGGCGGCGCAGGCCGTGGGGAACATGGAAGCACTGAATGTCCTCAGCGTGGGCAGTTTCGGAAGTGACCGCCTGGAAACGGCAGTGACCCGTGCCGACGCGGCCCGGATGCTCTCAGCGGCGGGAACCCTGCTGAGAGGGGAGAAGGATACTGGCCTGCTGGGTCTGCTGAAAAAGTCCTGACCCCGCAAGGGAGAACGCACCCACAAAACGATGCAAGCAGCCTGCCCGTTCGGGCAGGCTGCTTGCGTCTGAACAGAACCGGGGGAAAAGTTCATATTGTATTCAGCGGGGGTTTGTGCTAAACTACTATAATTACAATAGACTAAAATAGTATCGTTATGTCCATCGCAAACTGCCATAAAAATAGAAAGGTTCTGATTTTCCATGAAAATCGTTGTTTTAGCCGGCGGCATCTCCACCGAGCGAACCGTCTCTCTGGTGTCCGGCACCGGCGTGTGCCAGGCGCTGCGCCGCAAGGGCCATCAGGCCATTCTGGTGGATATGTTTATGGGACTGGAAAATCCGCCCGCAGATCTGAACACGCTGTTTGACGCGCCGGATGGCCTGTGCCCGGATGTGAAGATCGAGGTGCAGGCCCCGGATCTGGATGTGGTCCGCCGCAGCCGTCCGGATCAAAGCCCCAGCCGTATCGGCCCTCATGTGCTGGATATCTGCCGACTGGCGGACATCGTGTTCCTGGGCCTTCACGGGCAGGACGGCGAGGACGGCCGCATCCAGGCAACGCTGGACCTGCTGGGTGTCCCCTATACCGGCGCGGGCTACTTAGGCTCCGCCATCGCCATGGATAAGATCGCCGCCAAGGAGATGATGGATGCCAACGGCATCCCCAATCCCAAGTGGCAGAAGCTGACCTATACGGAGGAAGAGATCCCCCAACTGGCGGAGACGCTGCCCATGCCCTGTGTGGTGAAGGCTCCCACTGGCGGGTCTTCTCTGGGCGTCTATCTGCCCAAGGATCGGGCAGAGCTGGCGGATGCCCTGCGGCAGGTCCGCAGCTTCTGCCATGAGGTGCTGGTGGAGCAGCGGATCTACGGCCGGGAGCTGACGGACGCCGTGTTGGGTGAGCGGTATCTGCCCCCGGTGGAGACCTTCCCCAGCGTGGAGAACTTTGACTATGAGGCCAAGTATCAGGCCGGCGGCGCCAAGGAGATCTGCCCGGCGGAGCTGACGGAGGAACAGGCGAAGGCCGTGGGTGAGATGGCTTTGCGGGTCCATAAGGCTCTGGGGCTGGCCGTCTATTCCCGGACGGATATGATCATGGACGAAAACGGGCAACTCTGGTGTCTGGAGGCCAACTCTCTGCCGGGAATGACCCCCACCAGCTTCGTGCCCAAGGAGGCCGCCGCCGTGGGCATCAGCTATGATGACCTGTGCGAGGAGATCGTGCGGCAGTCCTTAAAAATCAAGAGGAGATAACTTATGCAGCCAATGACGGTAACAGAGATCGCATCTGCGGTCAAGGGGGTCTGGTGGAATCCCAGTGAACAGGTCCCGGTGGTGAGCGCCGTTTCCACGGACAGCCGGAGGATCGTTCCCGGCAGCCTGTTTCTGCCCTGGGTGGGGGAGAAGTTCGACGGACACCTGTTCATCGACGCGGCGCTGGACGCCGGCGCCGCTGGCTGCCTGTGCGCCAAGCTGCCCCAGAATATCCGGGAGGATAAGTTTTACATCAAGGTAGCGGATACCCGACTGGCTCTGCGGGATCTGGCCTCCGCCTACCGGGACCGGTTTGAGATCCCCTTTGTGCAGATCACCGGCAGCGTGGGCAAGACGACCACCAAGGAGATGATCGCTGCGGTGCTGGGGGCCAAGCTGAACGTCCTCAAGACGCCGGAAAATTTCAACAATGACATCGGCACGCCCCTGACGCTGCTGGGCCTTGCTCCGGAGCATGAGGCGGCGGTGATCGAGACCGGTATGAACCACTTCGGTGAGATCGAATATCTGGGAGCCATGGTGCGGCCGGACATTGCCGTGATCTCCAACATCGGCGACGCCCATATCGAATATCTGGGCAGCCGGGAGGGCATTTTAAAGGCCAAATGCGAGATTTTTGAACATCTGAAGGCAGACGGCGTGGCTATCCTCAACGGCGATGACGCACTGCTGGATACGGTGACGCTGCCCCAGCGGATCGTCCGCTGCGGTCAGAGCGAGCACTGTGAGACCCGGATCAGCGACATTGTGGATCACGGCGTGGACGGCATCACCTGCACGGTGACAACGGCCCGTGACACCTACGTCCTGACCATCCCGGCTCCCGGCGAGCACATGGCCTATTCCGCATCCATGGCGGTGGCCGTGGGGGAGGAGCTGGGCCTCAGCCGGGAGGAGATCGTCCGGGGCGTGGCAGCCTATGAGCCTACCGGCTCCCGAATGCGGGTCATCCGCCTGCCTGGGGGACGGGTGCTGCTGGACGACTGCTACAACGCCAATCCCCAGTCCGTGACCGCGGCACTGGAGGTCCTGGGCCGCACGGACTGTGAGCGCCGGGTGGCGGTGCTGGGCGATATGGGCGAGCTGGGGGACCTGACGGATCAGGCCCACTTCAATGCCGGCGCTCTGGCGGCCATGCTGGGCATTGACTTTGTGATCGCCATTGGCTCCAAGGCTGCACGGATCGCAGACGGCGCCGCCATGAGCGGCGGAGACGTGGTGCATTTCGCCACGAAGGAGGAGGCGCTCCCCACGGTGCGGGAGCAGCTGCGGCCCAACACCAGTATGCTCATCAAGGCGTCACACTCCATGCGCTTTGAGCGGCTGACGGAGGACTTGCGGAAGTATTATGATTGAGATTCAGGTCAACAACCTTGTAAAATCCTTTGAGGTGGGCCACAATGTTCTGGATGGCGTCACCTTTCAGATCGATCAGGGGCAGCGGGTAGGTCTGCTGGGCAAAAACGGCGCCGGCAAGTCCACGCTGTTCAAAATATTGATAGGAGAACTGGACTGCGACGAGGGCACCGTCACCATTTCGCCGGGTCACCGCATGGGTCTGATCTCTCAGATCCCGGTGTACCCGGAGGGGTACACCGTGGACGATGTGCTGCGCTCCGCCTTCGGGCGGCTCCACGCCCTGACCGCTGAAATGGAAGAACTGGCGGGCCGCATGGCGGCGGGAGAGACAGACCCGGCCATTTTGAAGCGCTATGGGAGCCTTTCCGAGCGGTTTGAGGTGTTCGGCGGATACGATACGGACGTGGCCATCAGCAAGGTGGCCAATGGCCTGTCCATTTCCGACGATATGCGGGGCCGGCTGTTCGACCAGCTCTCCGGCGGAGAAAAGACCCGGGTGAACCTGGGCCGCCTGATTCTGGAGGATACGGACATTCTGCTGCTGGATGAGCCTACCAACCATTTGGACCTTCACGCTACGGAGTGGCTGGAGGCCTATATCCAGAAATTCCGGGGTACCGTGGTGGCCATCTCCCATGACCGCTACTTTTTGGACCGCTCCGTGAACCGGGTCATTGAGATTGAAAACGGCAAAGCGGAGTTTTACTCCGGCAATTACAGCTTCTACGCGGTGGAAAAAGAACGCCGCTATCAGGAACGGATGAAGCAGTACGAAAAGGAGCAGGCCAAGATCGCCCAGCTGGAAAAGTCTGCGGAGCAGCTGCGGATGTGGGCATTTCAGGGTATGGACAAGACCTATCGCCGCGCCATTTCCATGGAGCGCCGCATTGAGCGGATGCGCACCACGGCCAAGCCCACCAAGGCCCGGAAGATGGACGCCCGCTTCACCGCCGCGGAGTTCCACGGGGACGAGGTGCTGGGCATCCGGAACCTGAGCAAGGCCTACGGCGAGAAGCCGCTTTTCGAGGGGATCTCCCTGAAGGTGGAGGGGGGCGAGCGCATCGCCCTCATCGGTGACAACGGCACCGGAAAATCCACCCTCATCAAGATGATCGCCGACGAGGTGTACCCGGACAGCGGGCGCATCCGGCTGGGGCCGCAGGTGAAGCTAGCCTATCTGCCTCAGATCATCCACTTTGACCACCCGGACTGGAATCTGGTGGAGAACATGATGGCGGCCAAGCGGGGCATTTCCGCCCAGTCTGCCCGAAACCGGCTGGCGGCCTATGACTTCCGGGGTGAGGACGTCCTCAAGCCGGTGTCCGTCCTGTCCGGCGGCGAGCAGAGCCGCCTGCGGCTGTGTATGCTGATGGATGACGAGATCAACTTCCTGATTCTGGACGAGCCTACCAACCATCTGGACATCGCTTCCAGAGAGTGGATCGAGGAGGCGGTGGAGGCCTATGACGGCACGTTGCTGTTCGTCAGCCATGACCGGTACTTTATCAACCGCTTCGCCACCCGGATCTGGGAGGTGGCCAATGGCACCATTACCGACTATCCCATGGGCTTTGCTCAGTACCGGCAGGTAAAGGCGCAGGAGGAAGCGGAAAAAGCAGAAACTCCAAAGCCTGTAAAGGAAAAGATGGCTACAGAAAAACCGGTTCGCGGCGACCGGGCGCAGCAGGCGGCCCGGCGGCAGCTGACCATCTGCGAGCGGGAGATCGCCAAGGCGGAGGAGCGGATCGGGGCGCTGGACGCCGAAATGGAGGCCAACGCCTGCGACTATGAAAAGCTCAATGCGCTGGTGGCGGACAAGGATGCTGCCCAGGCGGAGCTGGATGCCCTGTACCTCCGCTGGGAGGAGCTCAGCGAGGCGGCAGGCGAGGCATAAGAAACAGAGGTGAAAACATGCGGGATGTACTCTGCATTTACTATTCCCGAACGGGGAATACCAAACGGGTGATGGAGACCATCGCCAAAGAAATGGACGCGGAGCTGTTGGCACTGACCGACGGCGTGGAGCGGAGCGGCCTGCGGGGCTGGCTCCGCAGCGGCATGGACGCCATGCGGAAGGACTGCCCTGACGTTCTGCCCTTTGAAACGGAACGGAAGCTGGAAAATTACCGCCTGGTCATCATCGGCACCCCTGTGTGGGCCGGACGGTGCAGCAGCGTGGTGCGCAGCTTTCTGAAGCAGCACGGCAAGGAACTGGACCGGGTGGCCTATGTGCTGACCCGGGGCAGCGAGCACAAGAGCGAGGATATTTACCGGCAGATGGATCAGTATACGGGAAAGCCCCATCAGGCGGCCACATCCCTGCGGGTGGGCCATGTGGGCCACACCTTCTGGCAGGAGGAGTTTCTCCGGCAGATCCGGGAGCTGCTGGCAGAGGAGGAATAGCGACACTCCTTTTCAAATTTCAACATTTGAGAAAGGAGCACAGTCATGCTGGATAAATTAAAGGATCTGGACCTCCGGTATGAGGATCTGGAATCCCAGTTAGGCGATCCACGGGTGTATGGCGACGCAGAGAAGCTGCGTCAGGTGAACCGGGAATTGAAAGAGCTGCTGCCGGTGGTGGAGACCTACCGGGCTTATCAGGCGGCGGACAGCCGCCGCCGGGAGGCGGAGGAGCTGCTCCATGACCCGGAAATGAAGGAAATGGCTCAGGACGAACTGGCGGAAGCCAAGGAAGAACTGGAACAGCTGAAGGAAAAGCTGACGATCCTCCTGCTGCCAAGGGACCCTAATGACAGCCGAAACGTGATCCTGGAGATCCGGGGCGGCGTGGGCGGCGAGGAAAGCGCCCTGTTTGCCCATTCCCTTCTGCGGATGTATACCATGTACGCCGAGAGCCGCGGTTGGAAGCTGGAGATCGCCAGCATCAACGAAACGGAGCTTGGCGGCGTGAAGGACTGCTCCGCCGTTATTGAAGGGGACGGGGCCTGGTCCCGGCTGAAGTTTGAATCCGGCGTCCACCGGGTCCAGCGGGTGCCGGAGACGGAGTCCGGCGGCCGTATCCACACCAGCGCCGCCACGGTGGCGGTGCTGCCGGAGATGGAACCGGTGGACGTGGAGCTGAACCCCGCCGATATTGAAATGCAGGTCTACCGGGCCAGCGGCGCCGGCGGACAGCACGTGAACAAGACCTCCTCCGCCGTGCGGCTGATCCATAAGCCCACCGGCATGATCGCCGAGTGTCAGGAGGAGCGCAGCCAGTTTCAGAACCGGGAGAAGGCCATGCGCCTGCTGGCCTCCAGATTGTACGAGGCGGAGCGGGAAAAACGGGAGAGCGCCTATGACGCGGAGCGCCGCAGTCAGGTGGGCAGCGGGGACCGCTCCCAGCGGATCCGCACCTATAATTTCCCTCAGGGACGGGTGACGGACCACCGCATCGGCCTGACGCTTTATAAGATCGACGCCATCATGGACGGCGCGCTGGACGAGCTGATCGACGCGCTGGTGACGGCGGATCAGGCAGAGAAGCTGAAACAGGGACAGGAAGCAGAGTGAGCATATTTTGAGAGCAAACGCCCGGCGGCGTTGAATATAAGATAATTCGAGGCGAGAAATGATGCATACACGATATTTTGACCTGCGGGACACCAAGGGTCAGCAAAAGATCATCGAGGATCAGATCTCCGCAGCGGCAGACATCCTGCGGCAGGGGGGACTGGTGGGAATTCCCACGGAAACGGTCTACGGCTTGGGTGCCAACGCATTGGACGCAGAGGCTGTCAACAAGATCTTTGAGGCCAAGGGCCGTCCGCAGGACAACCCTCTCATCATCCATGTTCCGGGACCCCAGTGGCTGCCCCGGTACTGTGAGGACGTGCCGCCGCTGGCGTATACGCTGGCCCGGAAATTCTGGCCCGGTCCTCTGACCATGATCCTGAAGCGGAAGCCCATCGTGCCGGACGCCACCACGGCAGGACTGGACACCGTGGGTGTCCGCTGCCCGGACCATCAGGTAACGCTGTCCATCATCCGGGAGGCAGGCGTCCCTGTGGCCGCGCCCAGCGCCAATACCTCCGGCCGTCCCAGCTGCACCACCGCGGCGGATGTGATGGAGGACATGGAGGGCAAGATCGACGCCGTGGTGGACGGCGGCCCCTGTCAGGTGGGCGTGGAGTCTACCATTTTGGATCTGACCTGCACGCCGCCCCGTCTGCTGAGACCCGGCGGACTGCCTTTGGAGGCATTGGAAGAGGTCGTCGGCCCTGTGGCGGTGGATAAGGCCGTAACAGAGCGGCTGAAGGACGGGGAGCAGCCCAAGGCTCCCGGTATGAAGTATCGCCATTATGCCCCCAAGGCTCCGGTGACTGTTGTCACCGGCCCGGCGGAAGCTTCTGCCCGGACCATTTTGCAGATGGTGAAGCCCGGTGACGGTGTCATCTGCTTTGATGAGTTCGCGGAGCTGTTCAAGGAACAGGAAGTGGAATGTCTGGGTCCCAGTCAGGATAAGCGGATCCAGGCCCAACGGGTGTTTGACGCTCTGCGGGCCTTTGACAGCAAGGACGCGGCCCAGATCTATGCCCAGTGCCCGGACAGTCAGGGCCTTGGCCTTGCCATCAGCAACCGTCTGAAGAAGGCGGCGGGCTTCAAGACCATCGCCGCGGGACAGAAGCGGGTGGTCATCGGCATCACCGGCGGTACCGGCTCCGGCAAGACCAGCGCACTGGAGGCCATCCGGGATCTGGGTGGTCAGGTCATCGACTGCGACGAGGTGTACCATGAGATGCTCCGGGACAGCGCAGAGCTGCGCCATGCCATCGAAGTGAAATTCCACGGCGTGTTTAATTCCGACGGTACGCTGAACCGCAAGAAGCTGGGTGAGCTGGTCTTTGAGAACAAGGAACGGATGGCGCAGCTCAATGAGGTCATTTACCGGTTCATTGTACCGGAGGTACAGCGCCGCTGTCAGGCCGGCGAACTGGTGGCGGTGGACGCCATCAACCTGATCGAAAGCGGCGCGGAGGCCCTGTGCGACCGGACCGTGGCCGTCACGGCCCCGGCGGAGCTGCGGGTGCGGCGGATCATGGCCCGGGACGGCATTGACGAGCGCTATGCCCGTATGCGGATCTCTGCCCAGAAATCCGACGAATTCTACCGCGGTAAGTGCGACTATGAGCTCAGCAACACCGCTGAGACGCCGGAGGATTTCCGGGAGATCGCCAGAGATTTCTTCCGCCGCCTCATCGGAGAGCTCCGGGAGGAAAAGAATGAAGCCAGCCGGTAAACGGCGGGGCAGGAACCGCTAACGGCTGCCCTACCTTACCGTCGCGGAGAATTTACCACTTTATCGACAGTCTCGAAGGAGGATACTATGTCTGATAGCAACAAAGCATTGAAGGAAAAGCTGCTGAGCAGCCGTAAAAACGGCTTTGACCGTGTGGACGCGGCGGAGCTGGAGCAGATGGAAGCCTACTGCAAAGAATATATGGCGTTTCTGGATGCAGGCAAGACCGAGCGTCTCTGCGCGGCGGAGACAGTCCGCCTCGCAGAGCAGGCCGGATACAAGCCCTTGGTCCGGGGACAGGCCTTGAAGGCCGGAGACAAGGTGTATGTCTGCAATCGCGGGAAGAGCGTGCTGCTGGCCCATATCGGCAGTAAGCCCATGAGCGAGGGGGCCCAGATCGCCGCCGCCCACATCGACTCTCCCCGGCTGGATCTGAAGCCTAACCCTCTGTATGAGGACAATGAACTGGCCTATTTCAAGACCCACTACTACGGCGGCATCCGCAAATATCAGTGGGTGACCATCCCGATGGAGCTTCACGGCGTGGTGGCGCTGACGGATGGCACCACGGTCACAGTGAACATCGGCGGCGATGAAGGCGATCCCAAGCTGGTCATCACGGACCTGCTGCCCCATCTGGGTCAGGAGCAGAGCAAGAAGCCGCTGGCCGAGGGCATCGTGGGCGAGCAGCTGAATCTGCTGCTGGGCAGCAAGCCCATCGGAGACGATGAAGGCTCCGACCGGGTGAAGCTGGCTGTGATGCAGCTTTTGAACGAGAAGTACGGCATCACGGAGGATGATTTCACCTCCGCTGAACTGGAAGCGGTGCCGGCTGTGAAGGCCACGGAGATCGGCCTGGACCGCTCCATGATCGGCTCCTACGGCCATGACGACCGCGTCTGCGGCTACGCCGCCTTGAAGGCATTGCTGGATCTGGACAAGACGCCTGCCAAAACCGCCGTCTGCGTGCTGGCGGACAAGGAGGAGATCGGCTCCGACGGTGTGACCGGTATGCAGTCCGCTGCCTTTGACACCTTTATGGAGGATCTGTGCGAGGCTCAGGGCGCGGCCTTGCGGGTGTGTCTGGAGAACTCCTTCTGCCTCAGCGCCGACGTGACGGCGGCCTACGATCCCAACTTCGGTGAGGTGTTTGAAAAGAAGAACGCCGCCTATCTGAACTACGGCATCGGCCTGTGCAAGTACACCGGCGCCCGTGGCAAGTCCGGCGCCAGCGATGCCAGCGCCGAGACGGTGGGCTATGTCCGGGGTATCTTTGACCGGGCCAAGGTCATCTGGCAGATCGCGGAGCTGGGCAAGGTGGACGCCGGCGGCGGAGGCACCGTGGCCATGTATATGGCCAACCGCAACATCACGACGCTGGACGCCGGTGTGCCGGTGCTGGCCATGCACGCCCCCTTTGAGGTGGTCTCCAAGCTGGACTGCTATGAGACATATAAAGGTATGAAAGCCGTTTACGAAGCGGAGTAAGAACTGCTTCGAGAGAGTCTGACGGCGAGAAAATATGGAAAAGGCAGGAGGGAAAACCGCTCCTGTCTTTTCATATATGACCTTTTTCAACAATTTGACCGTAAACGGCGGACAATTTAACGAAATTTTTCCAAATCCCACAAGGGTATCTTTGCCGTTTTCGGTTGCAAGCTGTTGGGAAAGCTGATAGAATAGAACTATTCAAAGACAAATGACCGTATGAGGTGGACGATATGGCGAGAAAAATCAAGTATTATCTGGTGGCGGCGGAGGCCCTGCCGGAGATCTTTATCCGGGTGGCGGAAGCCAAGCGGATGATGCAGACCGGCGAGGCGGACACGGTGGGCGCAGCCACAAAAATGGCCGGCATCAGCCGCAGCGCCTTCTATAAGTACAAGGACGCGGTGCAGCCCTTCAACGATATGAAGTCGGAGCATATCATTACGTTTTACACCCTGCTGAAGGATGTGTCCGGCACGCTTTCCAGCGTTCTGGGCGTGTTTGCCGCCTCCGGCGCTAACATCCTGACCATCAACCAGAGCATTCCCACAAACGGCTGCGCGGCCGTGACCATTTCCGCTGAGACCTCCGCTATGGAGAAGTCTCTGGAACAGCTGATCACCGACATTTCCGCATTGGATAACGTTATCAAATTCGAGATCCTGGCCGGATAAGGGAGGAGCAACGATGATCAAGATCGCAATTCTGGGGTTGGGTACAGTGGGGACCGGTGTTGTGAAGGTAGTAGAGGCCAACACAGCCCCCATCCAGCACAAGCTGGGCCAGCCGCTGTCCGTGAAAACGGCGCTGGTCCGGAAGCTGCGGGCCGATCCGTATCAGCACTTGATGACCGAGAATTTCCGGGAGATCGAACGTGACGGCGAGATCCGGGTGGTGGTGGAGACCATCGGCGGCGTGGAGGCCGCCTATGAGTACACCCGCCGGTGCCTCATGGCAGGCAAGCACGTGGTCACAGCCAACAAGCAGCTTGTGGCGGAGCATGGCTGCGAGCTGTTGGAGCTGGCCCGGAAAAACCATGTGAATTACTTGTTTGAGGCCAGCGTGGGCGGCGGCATCCCGGTGCTGCACCCCCTGACCCAGTGCATGGCGGCCAACCGCGTGGATGAGATCTACGGCATCCTGAACGGCACCACTAACTTTATCCTCACCAAGATGGTGAAGGAGGGCGCGTCATTTGCCGAGGTTTTGAAGCTGGCGCAGGAAAAGGGCTATGCGGAGGCGGACCCCACGGCGGACGTGGAGGGCATCGACGCCGGCCGCAAGATCTGTATTTTAGCGGATCTGGCCTTTGGACATCAGGTGGACCCGGCGCAGGTACCCATGGAGGGCATTACCGGCATTGATCTGAAGGATGTGGAGATCGCCGGACGCCACGGCTACCGCATCAAGCTGCTGGGCCGCTGCCTGCGGCTGGAGGGCGGCCGCCGCACTGCGTATGTGGCGCCCCACCTGATCTCAGAAGAGAACCCCATGTCCGATGTGAATGATGTGTTCAACGCGGTGGTGGTCCGGGGCAACGCCACCGGCGAGGTCATGTTCTACGGCAAGGGCGCAGGCGAGCTGCCCACCGCCTCTGCCTGCGTGGCGGATGTGATCGAGTGTCTGCAGGAGGAGCGCCATCGGCCGGAGATCGGTTGGAGCGCCGACACCGGCGGCTTTGCCTCTCCGCTGACGCTGAAGAACCGCTGGTATTTCCGGGTGGGAACGGATACCCTTCCGGAGGCCTTACATAGCGCAAAGGTGCTGGAACAGGGCACGGAGACCGCCTTTATCACGCCGCCCACCACCGGAACGGATGCGGAGCGGCTGGCGGCTTACCTGCCCACGCTGGCAAAGATGCGGGTGCTGGATTGATTCCCCAATCCCGGCTTCCCGCGTATGATGGAGTGGACCCTGCTGCCGGTCGGTAAGATTTCAATGGACTGGCGGCAATCTGAAGCAAAGAGGGAACAACCATGAGCTTGATCGTACAGAAATTCGGCGGCAGCAGTGTGCGGGACGCACAGCGGATCCGCAACGTTGCCGGTATCATTGCGGAAACTTATTTGGAGGGCAACGATGTACTGGTGGTGCTTTCCGCACAGGGAGACACCACGGATGACCTCATTGCCAAGGCGGAGGAGATCAATTCCCATCCCTCCAAGCGGGAAATGGATATGCTGCTGTCCACAGGCGAGCAGATCTCCGTAGCCCTGTGTGCCATGGCGCTGGAATCCATGGGCCTGCCCTGCGTGTCCCTGACCGCCTGGCAGGTGGGGATCCAGACCACCGCCGTCCACGGAGACGCCCGGATCAAGCGGATCGATTCTGAGCGGGTCCAGGCGGAGCTGGATCAGCACAGGATCGTACTGATCACGGGCTTTCAGGGAATGGATCGGGCCGGGGATGTTACGACCTTGGGCCGGGGCGGCAGCGACACCAGCGCTGTGGCGCTGGCGGCGGCATTCCGGGCCAAACTGTGCCAGATCTACACGGATGTGGACGGTGTTTACACTGCGGACCCCCGAATCGTGCCCAACGCCAGACATCTGGACGAGATCACCTATGATGAAATGCTGGAGCTGGCGTCTCAGGGGGCCGGCGTGCTCCACAACCGCAGCGTGGAGCTGGCGAAGAAGTTCCGGGTGGATCTGGAAGTGCTCTCCAGTCTGGAGAGAAAGCCCGGAACCAAAGTGAAGGAGGTCACAAAAGTGGAAAAGACGACCATCGCCGGTGTGGCGAAGGATACCAGCATCGCACGGATCGCACTGATCGGGCTGCGGCACAATCCCGGCGTCGCGTTTCAGGTGTTTGACCTGCTGAGCAAGCATAACATCAATGTGGACCTCATTTTGCAGTCCATTGGCCGGGAGGACAGCAAGGATATTTCCTTTACTGTTCACGAAAAGGATCTGGAGGACGCTCAGGAGATCCTGACGGAAAATCAGGAGGTTCTGTGCTTTGACCATATCGAGGTGGACGGCAACATCGGCAAGGTCTCCATCGTGGGTGCGGGCCTGATGACCAACTGCGGCATGGCCGCCCGGATGTTTGAGGCGCTGTATGAGGCGGGCATCAACATCCAGATGATCAACACCTCTGAGATCCGGGTCTCCGTCCTGCTGGACGAGGGGGACGTGGACCGGGCAGTCCGGGCCATCCACGCCAAATTCTTTGACGAAATCTGAGTGATATAGCGGAACACGGGGAAGCCGGTATGGGTTCCCCGTGTCCCTTTGACTGTTTGGAAATCATTAAATAAGCCGCATCAAGCGGCGGAATGGAGATAGGTATGAACGCAATTGTAACCGTGATCGGAAAGGACAAGGTGGGCATCATCGCCGCCGTGTGCATCAAGCTGGCGGAGATGAACGTCAACGTGCTGGACATTTCCCAGACCATTCTGGACGGCAAGTTCACCATGGTCATGGCGGTAGATGCCGCCAATGCCAACGTGGGCTTTGAGGAACTGGCTGCCCAGCTTCGGGAGCTGGGGGAGGGGATGGAGCTGTCCATCCGCATCCAGCGGGAAGAAATTTTCGATGCCATGCACAGAATATAAGGAGAGAGAACGATGCTGAATCAAAAAGAGATCCTCTCTACCATCGCTATGATCGACCAGCAGCACTTGGACATCCGTACCATCACCATGGGTATTTCCCTCCTGAGCTGCTGCGATCCCGATGCGAAGAAGGCCTGCGACAAGATCTACGAGAAAATCACCCGGTACGCGGAAAAGCTGGTCAAGACCGGCGAGGACATCCAGCATGAATTCGGGATCCCCATTGTGAATAAGCGGATCTCCGTGACCCCCATGGCTCTGGTGGCCGGAGCCAGCGAGACGGAGGACTATGTACCCTTCGCAATGGCGCTGGACCGGGCGGCAAAGACCTGCGGCGTCAACTTTATCGGCGGTTATTCCGCACTGGTGCAGAAGGGAATGACCCTTGCCGACGAAAAGCTGATCCGCTCCATTCCGGAGGCGCTGGATCGGACGGAGCTGGTGTGCTCCAGCATCAACGTGGGCTCCACCCGTGCCGGCATCAATATGGATGCCGTGAAGCTCATGGGCCGCATCATCAAGGATACCGCCGCCCGGACGGCGGACCGGGACGGTCTTGGCTGCGCCAAGCTGGTGGTGTTCTGCAACGCCGTGGAGGACAACCCCTTCATGGCCGGCGCCTTCCACGGCGTGGGCGAGGCGGAAAAAGTCATCAACGTGGGCGTTTCCGGTCCGGGCGTGGTGTATCATGCCTTGCAGTCCGTGAAGGGCCAGCCCCTTGACGTGGTGGCGGAAACCGTGAAAAAGACGGCGTTCCAGGTGACCCGCATGGGTCAGCTGGTGGCCAAGGAGGCCAGCAGCCGTCTGGATACGCCCTTCGGTATCGTGGACCTGAGTCTGGCTCCCACTCCGGCTATTGGCGACTCCGTGGCCCGTATTCTGGAGGAAATGGGCCTTGAGGTCTGCGGCACCCACGGCACCACCGCCGCGCTGGCCCTGCTGAACGACGCTGTGAAGAAGGGCGGCGTCATGGCGTCTTCCTCCGTGGGCGGACTGTCCGGTGCCTTTATCCCTGTCAGCGAGGACGAGGGCATGATCGCCGCCGCCAAGGCGGGGACCTTGTGCGTGGATAAGCTGGAGGCCATGACCTGCGTTTGCTCCGTGGGTCTGGATATGATCGCCGTGCCCGGCGACACCTCGGCGGAGACCATCTCCGCCATCATCGCGGACGAGGCGGCCATCGGCATGGTGAACAACAAGACCACCGCCGTCCGCCTGCTGCCCACCCCCGGCAAGAACGTGGGCGACACGGTGGAAATGGGCGGCCTGCTGGGCAGTGCTCCGGTGATGCCGGTGCACAAGGAGTCCAGCGCCGACTTCATCCAGCGGGGCGGCCGCATCCCGGCCCCGCTCCACAGCCTGCGGAACTGATTTGAATAGTTGAACAGCAAACCCCCGCCGTAGTCATACGGCGGGGGTTTTTGGCAAAAATCAGCGGTTTGCGGAACAAAAACGCTCTGGAAATGTGAATTGAAACCGGTCAGTCTTCCTTTTTGAAACACCGTACCAGTCCCACAATAGCGAAAGCCAGTCCCACAAGGCTGATAAGATCGGAGGGGAGACTGCCGAGGATGGGGAGCCAGGGAGAGAGCGGGGCATACAGCATCAGCATACCGGCAAACAGAATCAGCGCGATCCCCTGCAACTGATTTTATATCTAAAAACTCCTTTCTGCTACAAAACGGGGCGGGCTTATGCCTGCTCCGCAAATTTTTTCTTGTCCCGGTCGATCTGCTTCTGGTAGCGGTCCTGTTCGGAAAAGACACAGCCGCAGTACTTTTGCATATAAAAGCCAAGCTCTCTGGCCCGCTGATTCCCTGCCCGGAAATTGGGCCGGAAATCCCGGTAGAGAAATTCCACGCCGTACTGCCGGGCGTATTTCTCCGCCGCGGCCTTGATGCCGTCGTGATCCTGATAGAGACTGGCCAGCAGGGTGGAGGTAAAGGTCTCGTAGCCGTGCTCTGCCGCGTACCGGGCCGTTTCCTCCAGCCGGTGCTGATAACAGTAGGTGCAGCGGTGGTCAATATCGCTTGCAACGTGCTCGACAAACGTTCTGAGACCGTAGTCCTCGTCTACAATGACCTGCATTTCAATAGTGGGGGCATAGGCCAGCAGACAGTCCCGCCGGGCTTCATATTCTTTCCATGGATGAATGTTCGGGTTGTACCAGAACGCTACCGGCTCGATCCCTTCGGCTCGGAGCGGATCGATACAGCTGAGGGAGCAGGGGGCGCAGCAGGTGTGCATCAAAACAGATGTCATAGCAGGAACTTCCCTTCTGAAAAAGCATATTTTCTATAGTATAACATAGGCTGTCAAATGAAGAAAGTCCAAGGGTGTAACCGATTTCTTAACGGAATATTCACGAAAATTCCATGTTTTTTACATTGAGAATTATGCCGAAGAAACGTAAAATATTGGTAATAAGCTAATGTGGGGCTGAATGGCCCCTAAAGGAGGAACTCCCCTTGCGGGTCGGACTTGACGTAGGCTCCACCACCATCAAATGCGTGGTGTTGGATGACCGGAACAACTTGATATACCATACATACGAGCGGCATTACAGCCATATTGTAGAGAAATCCGCAGAGCTTCTACGGCGGGTGGCGGAGCGCTGCGGCCGGGAGGCGGTGTTTGCCATCTCCGGCTCTGCCGGCATGGGCATGGCGGAGAGCGTAAAGGCTCCCTTTGTGCAGGAGGTGTTCGCTACCCGTGTGGCGGCCAACCGTCTGGCACCGGGGACGGACGTTATCATCGAATTGGGCGGCGAGGATGCCAAGATCCTCTTTCTGACCAACGGTATGGAGGTCCGGATGAACGGTTCATGCGCCGGCGGCACCGGGGCCTTCATCGACCAGATGGCCACGCTGCTGAAAATGGGAGCCGATGAAATGGACCAGGCCGCCCAGACGGCAGAAAAGACCTATACCATCGCCGCCCGCTGCGGCGTGTTTGCCAAGAGCGACATCCAGCCCCTCATCAACCAGGGGGCCAAGTCCGCCGACATCGCCAAGAGCATCTATCAGGCGGTGGTGAATCAGACCATCGCGGGTCTGGCGCAGGGACGGCCTATCAAGGGTCACGTTCTGTATCTGGGCGGGCCGCTGACCTTTTCCCAATGCCTGCGGCAGAGCTTCGACGAGACCTTGGGCGTCACCGGAACTTGTCCGGAGAATAGCTTGCTGTTTGTGGCTCTGGGCGCGGCGTTTTACGCCGAGGAATCGTGGGACCTGCTGAAAACGGCGGAGCTGTTGGAGCAGCGCGGCATGTCGGAGACCTACCGCTCCCAGCCGCCCCTCTTTGAAAATCAGGCGGAATATGACGCGTTCAAAGCCCGTCACGCCAAGGCGGCGGTGCCCCAGGCGGACTTCCCGACGGACTACGCCAAGCCCGTCCACATCGGCATCGATTCAGGCTCCACCACGGTGAAGGTGGCGGTCATCGACGAGAACGCGGAGCTGCTGTTCACCGACTACCGGCCCAATCAGGGGGACCCCATTGCCCTGCTGAAAACCGTGCTGCTGGGGTTATATGAGAGCCATCCCAAGCTGAACGTGGCATCCGTCACCACCACCGGCTACGGCGAGGATTTGGCCAAGGCCGCCTTCCACGCGGATTTCGGCGTGGTGGAGACCGTGGCCCACTTTACCGCCGCCAAGCATTTTATGCCGGATGTGGACTTCATCATCGACATCGGCGGTCAGGACATGAAGTGCTTCAAGATCGAAAACGGCGCCATCAGCGACATTTTCCTCAACGAAGCCTGTTCCTCCGGCTGCGGCAGCTTTTTGCAGACCTTCGCTCAGGCGTTGGGCTACGATGTGAAGGACTTCACGAAGCTGGGCCTGTTTGCGGACCGGCCCGTGGATCTGGGCAGCCGGTGTACGGTGTTTATGAATTCCAGTGTGAAGCAGGCCCAGAAGGACGGCGCCTCTGTGGAAAACATCTCCGCGGGACTGTCTATTTCCGTGGTGAAAAACGCTATCTACAAGGTGATCCGGGCCTCCTCACCGGAGGAGCTGGGCCGTCATGTGGTGGTTCAGGGAGGCACGTTTTATAACGAGGCCGTTCTCCGGGCCTTCGAGAAGGAAATGGGCCTTGATGTGATCCGCCCCAACATCGCGGGCCTCATGGGAGCCTACGGCGCGGCCCTGTACGGCATGAAAAAGTCTGTCAAGGGAAACCACAGTACACTCCTGACAGAGCAGGAACTGCGGGCTTTCCATCGGGAAACAGAGAGCCGAAGCTGCGGCCAGTGCGGAAACAACTGCCAGCTTACCGTCAACACCTTCTCCGACGGCGGACGGCTCATCAGCGGCAACCGCTGCGAGCGGCCCGTCACCGGCAAAAAGGACGATGACCGCTGGAATTTGTACGAATATAAGCGGCAGCTGATTCTGGGCTATAAGCCGGGGGAGAACCGGCGGGGGCGGATCGGGCTGCCCCTGTGTCTGAACTTCTGGGAACTGTATCCTTTCTGGCACACATTTTTTACGAAACTTGGCTTTCAGGTGGTCCACAGCCCCATGTCCAGTCGAAAGCTGTATCTGGAGGGGCAGGGGAGCATCCCCAGCGACACCGCCTGTTTCCCAGCGAAGCTGGCCCACGGCCACATTGAATTTCTGGCCAAGCTGGGCGTGGACGCCATTTTCTACCCCTGCATGACCTACAACATCGACGAGGGTCTGGGCCAGAACCACTACAACTGCCCGGTGGTGGCCTACTACCCGGAGGTTCTGGCGGGCAACTGCGACTGTCTGAAGAACACGAAATTTATTTATGACTATGTGGGCATCCACCGGCCCCATGATTTCACGAAGAAGATGACCGCCGTGATGGAGCGGGAGTTTGGCCCCATTCCCCACGGAGAGATCGAGGCGGCGGTAGAGGCGGCCTACGGAGAATATGAGCGTCACATGAAGCAGATCCGGGAGAAGGGTGCGGAGATCATGGCCGCCGCCCGGAAGGAGGGACGGCGGATCATCGTTCTGGCAGGCCGACCCTACCACGTGGACCCGGAGGTCAATCACGGCATCGATACCCTCATCACCCAATTCGGCGCGGCAGTCATCACGGAGGATTCCGTTTCTCAGCTGGCAGATCCGTTCAAGACCACGGTGCTGAACCAGTGGACGTATCACGCCCGACTCTACGCGGCGGCGAAGTACTGCTGCTCCCAGCCGGATATGGATCTGGTGCAGCTTGTGAGCTTTGGCTGCGGCGTGGACGCCATCACCACCGACGAGACCCGGGAAATTCTGCGGGAGGGCGGCAAGCTGTATACCCAGCTGAAAATTGATGAGATCACCAATCTGGGCGCGGTGCGTATTCGCTTGCGGAGCCTGTTTGCGGCGTTGGAGGAACAGGAGGAGACCTGATATGGAACAGACCTATCCCCGGTTTACACCGGACATGAAAAAGACCCATAAAATTCTCATTCCCAATATGGCACCGGTGCAGTTCCGCATTCTGGCAGCCAGCATGGAGAACCATGGCTATCAGGTGGAGCTGCTGGGCAACTGCGGCGAGCGGGTGGCGGAGCTGGGACTGAAATACGTCCATAATGACACCTGCTATCCGGCGCTGCTGGTCATCGGCCAGTTTTTGGACGCACTGGATTCCGGCAAGTATGATCTGGACCACACCGCCCTCATCATCACCCAGACCGGCGGCGGCTGCCGGGCGTCCAACTACATTTTCCTGCTGCGGAAGGCTCTGGAAAAGGCGGGCTACGGCAATATCCCCGTGCTGAGCCTGAACTTCTCCGGTCTGGAAAAGGACAGCAGTATGCCCATGGATCTGAAATTCATGCGGCAGGCTCTGGCTGCCATCTACTACGGCGACCTGCTGATGACCCTCCGTGCCCAGACCCAGCCCTATGAGCTGGAAGCTGGGGCGGCGGAGCGGCTGCAAAACAAGTGGCTGGACATTCTCTGCGATGAGGTCCGCCACGATAAGGGCTATTCCGGCCGGGAAATGAAGGCCGTCATGCCGAAGATCGCGGCGGAGTTTGCCGCCATCCCGGTGCGGCGGGTGCCCAAGGTCAAGGTGGGCGTAGTGGGGGAGATCTACGTCAAATATTCCCCCTTAGGCAATAACGAACTGGAAAAGTTCCTGGCCTCTCAGGACTGCGAAGTGAACCTGCCGGGGCTGATGGGCTTCGTGCAGTATTGCGCCTACAACATGGCGGAGACCGTGCGGCTCTACGGTGGCTCTCTGGTGGAAAAAACCGCCGCGGAGGCGGCACTGGCCCTCATCGCGGGCATGGAGAAGGTCATCATCAAGACCCTCAAGGACGCAGGCTACCATGCCCCCATGCCCTTTAGCGAGCTGATCAAGCTGCCGGAGCAGAGCCACACCATCGGCATGGGCTGCAAGATGGGCGAGGGATGGCTGCTGACGGCGGAAATGCTGGAACTGGTGCGCTCCGGGTATGAGAACATCGTCTGCGCCCAGCCCTTCGGCTGCCTGCCCAACCACATCTGCGGCAAGGGCATGGTGAATAAGATCCGGGAGCTGTACCCGGAGGCCAACATCACCCCCATCGACTACGATCCCAGCGCCACGCGGGTCAATCAGGAGAATCGAATCAAGCTGATGCTGGCGGTGGCAAGAGAACGCCTGTCGGAGCGGCGGGAGCCGCCTGCCGACTTGCCGAAGGTCCGGACGTCTATATCTGCCAAGCTTACCAAACCCAAGTCCCTGTGCGCAAATATCTGATTTTGAAGAGAGTCGCTTCGGCGGCTCTCTTTTTTGCTGCTTACAGGGGACCGGACAGACAAAATTGATGGAATTTGGTTGACCGGGCAAGATAAAAAAGGTATAATAAAATGATTTAATATGAGAAAGTATGTCCCTCGGTGCTTTGCGGGACATGGAGGAGGAACCATCTATGTGGATCGCGGATCAATGGCAGGATTATGAGCTGCTGGACTGCGGCGGCGGTGAAAAGCTGGAACGCTGGGACAAGCAGTATCTGGTGCGTCCTGACCCACAGGCCATCTGGGAAACGCCCCGGCGTCTGCCGGAGTGGAAACGGGCCAACGCACGGTATCTCCGCAGTCAGACCGGCGGCGGACACTGGGAGAAAAAGGCTCTGCCGGAAAGCTGGCAGGTGCATTATAAGGATCTGACCTTCCAGATCAAGCCCATGAACTTCAAGCATACGGGCCTGTTCCCGGAGCAGGCGGTGAACTGGGATTTTGTCATGGACAAGATCCGCAAGGCTGACCGTCCCATTCGGGTGCTGAATCTGTTCGCCTATACCGGCGGCGCTACGGTGGCCTGTGCCAAGGCCGGCGCTGCCGTCTGCCATGTGGATGCGGCCAAGGGCATGGTGGCCTGGGCCAAGGACAACGCCCGGCTCTCCGGTCTCTCCGACGCGCCCATCCGTTGGATCGTGGACGACTGCGCCAAGTTCGTGGAGCGGGAGATCCGCCGGGGCAAGACCTATGACGCGATCATCATGGACCCGCCCAGCTACGGCCGCGGCCCCGGCGGCGAGGTCTGGAAGCTGGAGGAAAGCCTGTATCCCTTTGTGAAGCTCTGCGCCGGGGTGCTGTCGGACAAGCCCTTGTTCGTGCTCATCAACTCCTACACCACGGGTCTGGCCCCCAGCGTGCTGGGGTATCTGCTGCATTTGCTGGTGGCGGAGAAGTACGGCGGCACCGTCAGCTGGGACGAGCTGGGTCTGCCGGTGACGGCTACCGGCATGGCGCTGCCCTGCGGCGCCACCGGACGATGGTTTTCTGAGTAATAAACAGATAAACAAGGAGCGGCTATGTTAAAAACGAAGAATAAGCATCTGCGGTATGTGATCACATTTTTTGCGGTCCTGTGTTCTTCGCTGCTGCAGACGTTTGTGATCGAAAGCTTTGTCCATTCCGCCGGACTGCTTTCCGGCGGCTTTACGGGCGTTGCTATTTTGATCGACCGGGCGGCATCGCTTTACGGCGGGTCCATCTCCACTTCTCTCGCACTGGTGGCGCTGAATCTGCCGGTGGCGGTCCTCTGCTACCGCAGCATCAGCCCGAGATTCACGCTTTTTTCCCTTCTGCAAGTGGGCATGACCAGCTTATTCCTGAAATACTTCTCTCTGCCGCCGATTTTTGACGATATTCTGCTCAGCGCGGTGTTCGGCGGCTTCCTTATGGGCATCAGCATCGTGCTGGCCCTGAAGGGAAACGCCTCCACCGGCGGCACGGACTTTATCGCGCTGTATGTCTCCAATAAGACCGGAAAATCCATCTGGTCCTATGTTTTCGTGTTTAACGCCTGTATTTTGTGCATCTTTGGCTATCTGTTCGGCTGGCTGTACGCAGGCTACTCCATCCTGTTTCAGTTTATCTCCACAAAGACGGTGGAGACCTTCCATCACCGCTACGAACGGCTGACGCTTCAGATCACCACCCAAAAGGCAGAGGAGATCATGGCGGCCTATGTGAGCGGGTGCCGGCACGGGATGTCCTGCGTGAAGGCGGTGGGCGGATACAGCCACAAGGATATGAGCGTCCTGCACACCGTGATCTCCAGCTATGAGGAGAGTGACATCGTGCACCTGATCTTGCAGGTGGACCCCCATGCGATCATCAACGTGCTCCGCACGGAAAACTTCTACGGCGGCTTTTACCGGGCCCCGTTGGATTGAATATCAAGTTAAATGAGGTATCCGATACATGGATATGATCGAGACCAAGGCTCTGGAATTCGCCTATCCGGCGGAGGAAGGGGAGAAGCCGGTCCTGGCCCTGCGGGGCGTGGACACGGCCATTGAAAAGGGCAGTTTTGTGGTGGTGCTGGGGCATAACGGCTCCGGCAAATCCACCTTTGCCAAATGCCTGAATGCCATTTTGCTGCCCTGCGGCGGCAAGGTGTATGTGGAGGGCATGGATACGCAGGACGAGGCGTGTCTGCTGGAGATCCGCCGCCGGGTGGGCATGGTGTTCCAGAATCCGGACAACCAGATCGTCGCCAACGTGGTGGAGGAGGATGTGGCCTTTGCCCCGGAGAATTTAGGCGTGGCCTCAGGGGAGATCCGCCGCCGGGTGGATGACGCCCTGGCCGCCGTGGATATGACCGCCTTTATGACCCATGCGCCCCATCTGCTGTCCGGCGGCCAGAAGCAGCGGGTCGCCATTGCCGGCGTCATCGCTATGGAGCCGGCGTGCATCGTGCTGGACGAGGCCACCGCTATGCTGGACCCCATCGGGCGGCAGGAGGTGCTTTCCGCTGTTCATAAGCTGAACCGGGAGAAGGGCATCACCGTGGTGCTCATCACCCACCATATGAACGAGGCGGAGGAGGCGGACCGGGTCATCGTCATGGATGACGGCCGGATCGCGCTGGACGGCACCCCCAAGGAGGTTTTTACCCAGGTGGAGCCGCTGCGGACCATGGGCCTGACGGTGCCAGACACGGTGGACTTGCTGGACCGTCTGCGGAAGGACGGGCTGGACGTACCCCTGGACGCTTTAACGGTGGACGAATGTGCGGCTGCCATTACCGCGGCTCTGGCGAAGAATTGACGGAGGACAGAAGGATTGGAACCGATTCTACAGGTAAAAGACCTGACACATACCTATGGCGCCGGAACGCCGTTCCAGCGCAGCGCCGTGGAGCACATGAGCTTTGATGTGAACGAGGGAGAATTCTTAGGGATCATCGGCCATACCGGCTCCGGCAAATCCACCCTGATCCAGCATCTGAACGGTCTGCTCCAGCCAACGGCAGGAGAGATCCTGCTGCGGGGGAAGAACATCTGGGCGGAGCCGAAAAAGATCCGGGAGGTCCGCTTCAAGGTGGGTCTGGTGTTCCAGTATCCGGAATATCAGCTGTTTGAGGAAACAGTGTACAAGGACATCGCTTTCGGCCCCGCTAATCAGGGAAAGACCGGGGACGAGCTGGATCACGCCGTCCGGGAGGCCGCGAAGCTGGTGGGCATCCGGGACGATCAGCTGGAAAAATCCCCCTTTGAGCTGTCCGGCGGACAAAAGCGCCGGGTGGCGCTGGCGGGCGTACTGGCCATGGAGCCGGAGGTGCTGGTGCTGGACGAGCCCACGGCGGGCCTTGACCCGGCGGGCCGGGAAAACCTCATGGCCAACATCCGGGACTACCACCGCAACAAAGGAAAAACCATTATTTTGGTGAGCCACAGCATGGACGAGATCGCCCGGAACGTGGATCGCATTCTGGTGCTGAAAAACGCCCATGTGCTGATGCAGGGGACGCCCGCGGAGGTGTTCGCTCGGGGCGAGGAACTGCTCTCCGCCGGTCTGGACGTGCCGCAGATCACCCGGATCGCCATGGAATTGAAGCGTCGGGGCGTGGACATCGACCCGGCTGTTTATACGGTGGAGGCGCTGGAGCGTCAGCTCCTTGCCCTGCGGAAGGGGGGAGCGGGATGCTGAAGGACATTACCTTAGGCCAGTATTTCCCGGGAAATTCCATCGCCCATAAGCTGGACCCCCGGACGAAAATCTTGCTGGTGACGCTGTACATCATCGCGCTGTTCAGCGCCAAGGGCTGGATGGGCTACGCTGTCATGGCGGTGACGCTGGCCGCGTGCGTGAAGGTGTCCCATGTGGGCCTGCGGGCGCTGGTGCGTGGCCTGAAGCCGCTGGTGTTCATCATCGCGTTCACAGGCATCCTCAATATGTTCTTCACCCCGGATACCCACTACCTCTGGGAGTGGGGCATCCTCCGGGTCTCCGTGAAGGGTATCGAAAATGCGCTGTTCATGGTCATCCGCATCATGCTGCTGGTGATGGGGACATTTCTGATGACCTACACCACCAGCCCTATCCGCCTGACGGACGGACTGGAATCCCTGCTGAACCCCCTGAAAAAGATCCATGTCCCCGTTCACGAGCTGGCCATGATGATGGCCATTGCCCTGCGGTTCATCCCCACGCTGATCGAGGAAACGGACAAGATCATGTCCGCGCAGAAGGCCCGTGGCGCCGACTTCGACAGTGGGAACATCTTCCAGAAGGCCAAGGCGCTGGTGCCCATTTTGGTGCCCCTGTTTATCAGCGCCTTCCGCCGGGCGGACGAGCTGGCGACGGCTATGGAGTGCCGCTGCTACCACGGCGGCGAGGGCCGCACCAAGCTCCACGTTCTGAAATACCAGCGGCGGGACTACGTCGCGCTGGCGGGCGGCGTGGTCATTCTGGCGCTGGTGGTCGTCCTGCGGAGACTGGGCACCTAAAAGCGAAAAAATACTGTAAACACAAACGCTGTAAAGGAAAAATGCTTTGCGTGAAAGGAGCGGTTTTATGAAGAAAAACTGGTTTCAGATCCTGTCTCTTGCGCTGAATGTGGCGCTGCTGATCGCCCTGCTTGTGACCCGGGGGGAACTGATGAATACGCAGACGATCCTGAAAAGTAATTTGGACGGTATCGCATATCGGCTTTCCGATATGGATGATCAGATCACGAACCTGTCCGCAAAGCAGCGGGAGCAGACGGAGGATCTGTCGGATTTTTCCTTTGAACCCACCGGCCTGGACCCGGAAAGCCATACGCTGCAAGCCGACATGAGCATCACCCTCCGCCGCTGGACGGCGGACACGGAGGTGGCGCTGGCGGTGACTCAGAACGGCCGGACAACGGAACAGCCTATGTCCGGGAACGGCGGCGTGTTCACCGCTCTGGTGAGCCTGCCGGTGGAGGATACCGGCGAAGTGTCCTTCGCGGCGAATATTACTGCCGGCGGTCAGACCAGCCGGGAAGAGGTCACCAGTTACAGTGACCTTGCTGTGCTGCTGCCCCTGTCGAATGACAGCAGCGGTTATGGTGATCCCACCTATCGGGGAGGGAACTTCCAGCTTCAATACGATCTGGGCATCAGAAAGCAGTACGGTACGGAAGTGATCGCCCCTGTTTTTCAGGTGCTGAAAAACGGAGAGACCGTCCGGACGCTTCCGGCAGCAATTTCGGAATCCACATCCTCCAGTGATCCGGATGTCATCTATTATACCCCGGCTTCGGACGACGGAAATATCGAGGTTTCCTGTCAGCCGAAGGACACGATTGAACTGCACCTGCTCTGCCGGGACAGCTTTGGACTTTCCTACGATTTCACCGCCTGCACCTATGAGATCGATCAGAATGGGACGATGGTGGAAGAGGTCTGGCCGGTCACGGATTACAACGTGCGCGTTTCCTGGGAAAAATAACACGGCCAGTGCCGTTAAAGGAGCCAATATGCGTAATATCGCACTGAAACTGATGTATAATGGAACGGCCTACCACGGCTGGCAGGTGCAGAAAAACGCCGTCACCGTCTGCGAGACGCTGCAAAAGGCGTTGGAGAAGATCACCGGGGCCCCGGTGCATCTCACCGGCTGCGGCCGCACGGATGCCGGCGTTCACGCGGAGCGGTACATCGCCAATTTCCGCACGGAAAGCCGCATCCCGCTGGAGCGGCTGCCCTTTGCCATCAACACCCACACGCCGGAGGACATTGCCGTCAGCGAGGCGCTGGAGGTGGCGGAGGATTTCAACGCCATCGGTTCCTGTCTGAAAAAGGAGTATATTTACCGCATTTACAATTCCCGGGTGAAGAATCCGTTTTATGTCAACCGGGCGTATTTCTACCCCAAGCGTCTGGACGAGGAATTTCTGAACCGGGCAGCCCATCAGTTTGTGGGCACCCACGATTTTGCGGCGGTCCGCAGCGTGGGCACGGAGACAAGGACCACTGTCCGCACGATCTACTGGTGCGACGTGACCCGCAGCGGGGAGCTGCTGGAACTGAAGGTCTGCGCCGACGGCTTCCTCTATAACATGGTGCGGGCCATCACCGGCACGGTGCTCTACGCCGCCGAAGGGAAGTTCCTGCCGGAGGATATTCCGGCGATTCTGGAAAGCCGGGACCGGACGCTGGCGGGACCCACGGTACCGCCGGGGGGACTGTACCTGACAAGACTTTGGTATGAGGATGAACGGCTCAATGGCTGAAAATACGACAAAAGACATTTGGAATGACGATGACGGAGCCAAGGAACCGCCGAAAAAGCGGCATATGCTGCGGAAGTTCCTGATTTTCCTGCTGGTGCTCATCGCTGTGCTGGGCCTCGTGCTTGTGGCGGCGTGGCGGGACGGCACCGGGTTCGACGCTCTCCGCCGGTATTTTGCCTACGGAACGGAAGCGGTGGGCGGGGAAAAGACCGTCTACCGCTACGATACAGACAATACCAACCGCTTCGCCCGGGTGGGGGCCAATTCGCTGGTCATCCTGTCGGATACGTCCCTGCGGCTGTTGGGACCTGACGGCAGCGAGGTGTGGAGCGCCAACGTGAAGATGAACGCTCCGGCGCTGGGGCAGGGGGGCGGTCTGGCCGTAGCCTATGACATCGGCGGCACGGCCCTCTACGTGCTGGACGAGACCGGGCCCCGGCTGGAGCTGACCTCCGACGGGCCGCTGGTCTCCGCCAACCTCAACGGCTCCGGAATGCTGGCCGTGACCACGCAGATCAGCGGCACCAAGGGCCATGTGGACGTGTACGGTGCCGATATGCAGGTGCTGTTTGCTTTCAACGCCCACCGCCGCTTTGTGGCGGATGCCTGCGTGACGGAGGACGGCGGCTATTTGGCCGCTGTGACCATGGGGCAGGCGGACAGCGTGTTTATCAGCGATCTGGTGATCTACGATTTGACCCAGGAGGACCCCGTGGCGGACTACTCTGTGCCGGACGGTCTGGTGACGGCCATGACAGGCCGGGGAGATCGGATCCTCACCGTCACCGATACCTGTCTGGCGGTGGGGAATACCGCCGGAAAGCTTCTGGGCACCTATTCCTACAATGGTGAGTACCTCCGGGAATATGACCTCGGAGGCGAGGACTACACGGTGCTGCAACTGAACCGGTATCAGTCCGGCAGTGTGGGACGGCTGGTGACGGTGGATGACGATGGCGAGGAGATCGCCAGTTTGGATGTTGCGGAGGAAGTCCGGGACGTTTCTGCCTGCGGACGGTATCTCTCCGTGCTGTACGCGGACCGTCTGGTGGTCTACAACCGTCAGTTACAGGTCTATGCCACCCTCCACGGCCCGGAGCACACCCGCGAGGTGCTGACCCGGGCGGATGGCTCCGTTCTGATGATCGGTGCGGATTCCGCAGAGCTGTTTCTGCCATAAAAGGCAGGATTTACAGCGATGTTTACAAATTGTTTTCACGGTGAAAGGTAGGCAAGTCCCATGACACCTGCTATAATATTAGACGTTCTGATCGCGGCACTTTTGATCGCCGCAGCTTTGCGTGGCTGCTGGCGGGGGCTGTTCCTGTCCCTATCTGGCATCCTTGTTCTGATCGCGGCCATGATCGGCGCGAATCTGGGGGCGAAGGCCCTGACCCAGCCGGTCTCCGATTGGGTGACGCCAAAAATCGAGGAGCGGATCGCCGGAACGGTGGAAAAGACCTTGGAAAAGAAGGGGCAGGAGAGCAGTCAAACGCTGGAAGAGCTGCTGCCGGACAGTCTGAAGGGCCTTTTGGACCGGACAGGGCTTCTTGATACGCTGCGGGGGACGCTGGAGCGCCGCGCAGAGGACAGCGTTGCCGCCACGGCCAAGGCCATTGCGGCGACTGTGGCCCGGGAGCTGGTGGAGAGCTTCGCCTACGCCATTTTGTACGTGCTGCTGTTCCTGGCCTTGGGGGCGGTGCTGCACGTGGCATCCCTGGGCATTAGTATGCTTCTGCGGCTGCCGCTTCTCTCCAGCGTCAACACCCTGGGCGGCGCTCTGCTGGGCCTGCTGGAGGGCATGATGGTGGTGTGGCTGCTGATCTGGCTGGCCCCCCGCCTTGGCATCGCCCTTCCCGCGGAGAACACCTATCTGCTTCACTTTTTCATGACGGTCGGACCAATGGGCCTGCTGTCATCCCTATCATAATTTCCCTATGGAGCGCCGCGCGCTCCGTGGGGTACGGAGGTAACTATGCAGCCAACACTTTGTTCCAGATGTAAAAAGAATATCGCCACGGTGTTCATCACCCGGATGGAGGGGGACAAGACCGTTAACGAGGGTCTGTGCCTGAAGTGCGCCAAGAGCCTGGGACTGCCGCAGGTGAACGAGATGATGCAGCGCATGGGCATCACAGATGAAGACCTGGATAATTTGAATAATGAAATGATGCAGGCGCTGGACTCCATCGAGAATGTGGAGGATCTGCCCGGCGGAGAGGATGACGAGGAAGCCGGCAAGACCGCTACCTTCCCGTTTCTGAACCGCCTGTTCAACAACGGCGGCGAGCCTGCTCCCAAGGAGGAGACGCCTGCGGAGGACGGCAGCCGCCGGGAGAAAAAAGAGGGGAAGCCCAACGGAAAACGTAAATTTTTGGAGGGCTACTGCATCTCCCTGAACCGCAAGGCCAAGGAGGGCAAGCTGGACCCGGTGATCGGCCGTGCGGAGGAGATCGAGCGAGTCATTCAGATCCTGAACCGCCGCCAGAAGAACAACCCCTGTCTCATCGGCGAGCCCGGCGTGGGCAAGACCGCCATCGCGGAGGGCCTGGCCCAGCGGATCGTTGCGGGGGATGTGCCCTTCAAGCTGCGGGATAAAGAGGTCTATCTCCTCGACCTGACGGCGCTGGTGGCCGGGACTCAGTTCCGGGGCCAGTTTGAGCAGCGGATGAAGGGCCTCATCGACGAGGTCAAAAAGCTGGGCAACATCATCCTGATGATCGACGAGATCCACAACATCGTGGGCGCCGGGGACGCCGAGGGCAGCATGAATGCCGCTAACATCCTGAAACCGGCCCTCTCTCGTGGGGAAATCCAGGTCATCGGCGCCACCACCTTCAACGAATACCGCAAGTCCATCGAGAAGGACAGCGCCTTGGAGCGCCGGTTCCAGCCGGTGACGGTGAACGAGCCTTCCATCGAGGATTCCATCAAGATCCTCAAGGGTCTGGCCCCCAACTACGAGGCGTATCACGGCGTCAAGATCTCCGACGGTATCCTGCGTCAGGCGGTGCTGCTGAGCGAGCGGTATATCACCGACCGCTTCCTGCCGGATAAGGCCATCGACCTGATCGATGAGGCCTGCTCCGACCTGAACCTGAAGGACCCGGACATCTCCCGGCGGATGCAGCTTCAGCGGGAGATCGATGACTTTGAAAAAGAACGGGCCATGCTGGAGGAGCAGGGGGCGCAGGAGGGCGCGGAGCCGGATTACGAGCAGATCGCCACGCTGAAAAGCAAGATCCTCCAGCGTCAGACGGAGCTGAACACCCTGCTTTTGAAGGGCGATCCCCAGCTGACCATGGAGAATATTGCCCACGTTATCGAGCTGTGGACCAAGATCCCGGCCTCCAAGATCCGGGAGGAGGAATTCCAGCGGCTCAGCCAGCTGGAGGAGCGGCTCAAGAGCCACATCGTGGGACAGGACGAGGCCATCGCGGCGGTGTCCGCCGCCGTGCGGCGGAACCGGGTGGGTATCTCTCCCAAGCACAAGCCCGTCAGCTTCATTTTCGTCGGCTCCACCGGCGTGGGCAAGACGGAGTTGGTGAAGCAGCTGGCCGTGGACCTGTTCAACACCCCGGACGCGCTGATCCGTCTGGATATGTCGGAATTTATGGAGAAGCACTCCGTCTCTCGGATCGTAGGCTCCCCGCCGGGCTATGTGGGCTATGACGAGGCGGGTCAGCTGACGGAGAAGATCCGCCGGAAGCCCTACGCCGTCATTTTGTTCGACGAGATTGAAAAGGCCCATCCCGACGTGCTGAACGTGCTGCTGCAAATTCTGGATGACGGTGAGATCACCGATTCCCACGGCCGCCGGGTCAACTTTGAAAATACCATCATCGTCATGACTTCCAACGCCGGCAGCGGCAATCAGGACGGCGGCACTGTGGGCTTTGACCGCAGTCAGACCCAGCAGGACGCCGACAAGGCCATGAAGGCGCTGCAGCAGTTCCTGCGGCCGGAGTTCATCAACCGCGTGGACGCCGTCATTACCTTCAACCGCCTGTCCAAGGAGAACTTCAAGGAGATCGCCAAGATCATGCTGGGCGAGCTGGTCACCTCCTTGGGCGACAAGGGCATCACCTTTACCTATGATGACAGCCTGGTAGAGTTCCTGGTGGAAAAGTCCTTCTCCCGGACCTATGGCGCCCGGAACCTGCGGCGCACCATCCAGAAGGAGCTGGAGGACCCCATGGCCACCAAGATCATCGACAGCTACGAGCATCCGGTATCCCGGATCCACGCTGCCGCGGAGAACGAAGCTATCCGTCTGGACGCGCTGTAAGAAAGGGGAGAGGTACGGTGAAGCTGTTTCGGAAGAATATCGATCCCCGCTGCGCCTACTGCCAGCGCGGGCAGCAGATCAGCGAAACGGACGTCATGTGCGTGAAGCACGGCATCGTTCCGGTGGAGCACCATTGCAGAGGGTTTCACTACGATCCCCTGAAACGTGTACCGCCCCGTCCGGCTTCTCTGGACACCGCCAAGCTGAAAGAGGAAGATTTTTCCCTGTGAATTTCAAACAGGCACCCGCAAGGGTGCCTGTTTTGGCAAAAGGAGGAGACTATGGAGATCAAACGTGTATGCGCCCTATATTTCAGTGCCACAGGAAATACGGAAAAAACCGTTGCCGCCTTTGCGGAGACGCTGGCGGAGCAGTTGGGCGTCCCATGGGAGCGGCTGCCGTTCACCAAGCCTGCGGAGCGGGAACGGGACTATATGTTTGCCGACACGGATCTGGTGGTGGTGGGCACACCCACCTACGCGGGAAAGCTGCCTAACAAGATCCTGCCGGACCTCAAGGCCCGCCTTCATGGTAACGGTGCGCTGGCGGCGGCCTTCGTGACCTTCGGAAATCGGTCCTATGACAACGCTTTGGCGGAGCTGTGTGCGGTTTTGGAGGGTGACGGATTCCATACGGTGGCCGGGGGCGCCTTTGTGGGCCGTCACGCCTTTACGGACAAACTGGCGGAGGACCGGCCTGACTGGGATGACCGGAAGGAATTGAAAAACTTTGCGGCTGCAACCGCAGACAAGGTAAAAAACTTGACAGAAAACCCCGCGCCTGTCACCGTTCCCGGAGACCCGGAGGCCCCGTATTACATCCCCAAGGGCACCGACGGCGAGCCTGCCAAGTTCCTGAAGGCCAAGCCCCGGACCGACCTGACCAAGTGCACGAACTGCGGCGCCTGCGCCCGGCTGTGCCCCATGGGGGCCATTGACCCGGAGGACGTGTACAGCGTCCCCGGCACCTGCATCAAGTGTCAAGCCTGTGTGCGGAAATGCACGAAACATGCCAAGTACTTTGACGATCCGGCGTTTTTATCCCATGTAGCCATGCTGGAGCAGACCTTCACCGAGCCGAAAAAGAACGAGGTGTTCCTGTAAGGAAAGTCCATCGGAATATAGCGAAACAGCGTCCCGTCACGGGACGCTGTTCCTTTTTTAGGGAAAACCGGACCGGTCAAGCCGCTGCTGCATAGCTTGGGAATGAAATCAAATGGGGAGGGGCGGCTATGGCACAGATCACAAATTTCTTCTTAGGGGCCAACAGCGGCAGCGGCTTTCAGAATTTATTTTCCGAGATCATGGACCCGGAAACGGCCTTTGACATCATGATCCTCAAGGGCGGGCCGGGGGTGGGGAAGAACACCTTCATGCGGGAGATCGGCAGGACCATGGAGCAGGCGGGAGCGGACGTGGAGTATCTCTGGTGCTCCGGAGACCCGGATTCTCTGGACGGCGTGGTGATCCCGGCACTGCGGTGCGCCGTCTGTGATGGGACCTCACCCCACGTCGTAGAGCCGAAGTACCCGGCGGCTGTGGATCGCTATGTGGATCTGGGGCGGTTTTACGACCTGCCTGCCGCCAAGGCACAGGCCGGGGAGGTGAAGCGCCACACCCGCGACTATCAGGACGCCTATGGCCGGGCCTACCGCTGTCTGAAGGCGGCCCGACAGGTGGAGTTGGATACGGTTGCCGAGGTCAGCCGCAGCTTTGACCGCCAGCGGGCGGCCCGGCGGTTCTCCGGGATCATGGCCCGGGAGCTGCGGGGCCGGGGGAGCGGCACGGGGAAGATCACTCGCCGATTTTTGGGGAGCCTGACCCACAGGGGGCCGGTCTGGCGGTTTGACAGCGTGGAGACCCTGTGCCCCAAGGTCTATGAGCTGGAAGACAGCTATGAGCAGGCGGGGCCGCTGCTGGCGGCATTATGTGAGGAAGCCACTCGCCGGGACTATGACGTGACCGCCTGCCCGTCCCCGGAGGAACCGGGGCGGCTGGAACACCTGCTGATCCCGGAGCTGGGTGTGGCTTTCGTTACATCCAAGCCAGGGATGGTGTATCCGGGAAAGCCCTACCGCCGGGTGCGGCTGGACGCCCTGAGCCACCCGGAGAACAAGGCCCGTCTGCGGTTCCGCGCCCGGATGACGGGGGTGCTCCGGGAGGAGGCGATCGCCGCACTGCAAGAGGCCAAGGCAGCCCACGATCTGCTGGAGGGCGTCTACAACCCCTATGTGGATTTTGAGGGCGTCCGGGCACAGGCGGCATTGGAGGCAGGCCGCTTACTGAGTTGGATGAAGTGAAAAAACCGTGCTGTTTTATAAACAGCACGGTTTTTTACTTAATATTGTTCGGTTTTCAGTTCAGGAAGTCCTTCAGCTTTTTGCTGCGGGAGGGATGACGCGTCGTCGGGGCATGCTGCGTATCACTCGTTTTCACCTGCGGTGAAAATTCGTTCGCTTCGCTGCCCCTCCTCTTCCCACGCAACCCGTTTCACTGGGCTTACGCGGGAGCCCTAAAGCTGCGCCAACGGTATCGGCAGCCCAGCGGGACTGTTAGTTCAGGAAGTCCTTCAACTTTTTGCTGCGGGAGGGATGGCGCAACTTTCTCAGGGCCTTGGCCTCGATCTGGCGGATACGCTCGCGGGTCACGTTGAACTCCTTGCCGACTTCCTCCAGCGTCCGGGTGCGGCCGTCCTCAATGCCAAAGCGCAGCTTCAGCACCTTTTCCTCACGGGGAGTCAGAGTGGACAGCACATCCATCAGCTGCTCCTTCAGCAGGGTGAAGGACGCGGCCTCGCTGGGCTCGCTGGCGCCCTCGTCGGGGATGAAGTCGCCCAAGTGAGAATCCTCCTCCTCACCGATGGGGGTTTCCAGAGACACAGGCTCCTGAGCGATCTTCAGGATCTCCCGGACCTTGTCCACAGGCATATTCATCTCCTTGGCGATCTCGTTGGGGCTGGGATCGTGGCCAAGCTCCTGCAAGAGCTGACGGGAGACACGGATGACCTTGTTGATAGTCTCCACCATGTGAACGGGGATCCGGATGGTACGGGCCTGATCCGCAATGGCGCGGGTGATGGCCTGCCGGATCCACCAGGTTGCGTAGGTGGAGAACTTGTAGCCCTTGGTATAATCGAACTTTTCAACGGCCTTGATGAGGCCCAGATTGCCCTCCTGAATCAGGTCCAGAAACAGCATACCGCGGCCCACATACCGCTTGGCGATGGACACCACCAGACGGAGGTTCGCCTCTGCCAGCTTCTGCTTGGCGCTTTCACCCTTCTTAAAGGCCTTGCGAAGCTCCGCCTCTTCCTCCGGAGTGACGGCGGGCGTTTCGCCGGCCTCACGCTGCTCCTGCAGCTCGTCCAGACGGGCCTTGGCCTCCGCGCCTGCGGCCATGGCCTGTGCCAGCACGATCTCTTCATCGGGGTTCAGCAGGGGGACCTTGCCGATCTCCTTGAGGTACATACGGACAGGATCGTCGATGGAGAAGTTGCTGACCAGAGAGTTGGGGTCCACCAGCTCCTCTTCCTCCACGTCGGCAATCTCCTCGGCGGCAGGCTCATCGTCGGGCAGCTCGGGGAGGAGATCCTCCTCCGTGCCGATGTCGATGTTCAGCGCTTCCAGAGAATCGTAAAGCTGATCCATCTGATCGCTTTCCAGATTCAGATCGTCCACGGCCTCCATCAGCTCGCCGGAATCCAGCTTGCCCTTCTTCTTGCCGCGGGCCAGCAGTTCCCGCAGCTTTTCCTGCCCCATCAGCCAGCTGGCGGCGGGGAGGGCAGCGACCTGCTTATCGTCCAGACGGACGATGCCGGCCTTTTTGGCCTCTTCATCCGTCATGATATGGTCTGCTTCAGGACGGGCGGCCTTTGCGGCCTTACCGGAACGGCTGCTCTTTCCCGGCATCGGGATTTCATCCGGAATATCCATGCTGTCGGCAGCGGCCAGCAGAGCGTCGGCCTGCGCCTCCAGACTATCAGGGCTCAAATCACGTTTAGACATGTTGCTTTCCTCTCTTTTTGTTCTTGAATTTTTCCACAGCGGCCAGCAGAGGATCATCCTGTGCCGTTCGCTTATCCGCTTCACTGTTGATCACATTTATGTAATCCGTCAAAGCCTGCTGCGCGTGCTGTGCGGATACAGGCTCCTGACAGACGGCGGTGAGACAATCGATCTCCTCCCGGGAAAATTCCTCTCCCAGAGATGAGATCATGGGCCGGCTTCCGGCGGCATGAACCTCCCACAGCCGTTGGTAAGCCCGGCTCAATAGGGGGGAGGAGAACCGCTCCGGCGGGATGGGGATAGTGTCGGAAAACAGGGTGTCATCCGTCAGCAAAAGACGGAGAATGCCTTTTTCCGCTTCTGCGGAGCGCATATTTTCAAAGCGCAGGGATCGCTCCTTGGGCTGCAAGGCCATTGCCGGATTCAGATCCTTCCGCAGCTCCGCCCGCTTTTCCCGCGCGATCCGGCGCTTGAAGGACCGTTGGACCTCCAGCTTCATGGCCTCCGCCGTGATCCCGGCTGCCTCGGCGGCCCGCCCGGTATAGATCTCCCGCTCCACGGCACCGGGGAGGGAGGCCAGCAGCTCACTGACCTCTCCGCAGTAGGTGATGCGGGCTTCGTCATCCTTGAGATCGTATTTTCCGGCGATCTGGGCCATGCGGAATTCCACGCCGTTCTCGCTGCCGTTGAGCAGACGCTCAAAGGCGTCCGGTCCTTGAAGCTTGATGAAATCGTCGGCGTCCTGCTTGATGTATTCGCCATCCACCAGCCGACGGGGAAGCTGAAGCACCTTGACGCTGAACTCGGAGCCGTTCAGGATCTGCAAGGCGCGCTCCGTGGCGATCTTACCGGCGTTATCATTATCGTAACAGAGGACCAATTCCTTGGTGAAACGGCTGAGAAGCCGGGTCTGCTCCACCGTCAGCGCCGTTCCCATGGAGGCCACGGCATTGTCGAAGCCCGCCTGATGCAGCGTGACGATGTCCAGGTTGCCCTCGCAGAGAATGATGTTGGGGCGCTTGGACTTCTTTGCCAGATTCAAACCGTACAGCACCCGGCGCTTGGAGTATACCGGCGTTTCTGAAGAGTTCATGTATTTTGGCTCGGACTTGTCCAGCACCCGGCTGCCAAAGGCCACCACGTCGCCCCGGGTGTCGATCACCGGCAGCATGAGCCGGTTGCGGAATTTATCATAAAGGCCGCCATTTTTGTTCTGGACCACCAACCCGGCGTCCAGCAGCTCAGATTTGGTATAGCCCTTTTTGGTCATGGCGGTGAGCAGCACGTCCCAGGCGTCCAGCGAGGCGCCCATGCCGAATCTGACGGCAGTGGATTTTTTGATCTGCCGTCGGTCCAGATAGTCCTGAACGGCCCGACCCTCCGGCTGCTGAAGAAGCTGGTAGTAAAATCTGGCGGCATCCCGGTTCAGATCCAGCAGACGCTGCCGCCTGCGTCCGGCTTCCCGGTCGCCTTCCTCCTCCGGGACCTCCATCCCGGCCCGCTTGGCCAGGAACCGGACAGCATCCGGGAAGGGGAGGTTTTCAATGTCCATGATGAAGTTGACAACGCCGCCGCCCTTTTTGCAGCCGAAGCAGTAATAGATCTGCTTGTCCGGCGAGACGGAGAAGGAGCCGGTCTTTTCACTGTGGAAGGGGCACAGGCCGAACAGGTTGCTGCCCTTGCGGGTCAGCTGTACGTAACTGCCTACCACGTCCACAATATCACTGCGGGCGGTCAGCTCGTCCATAAAGCTCTGGGGAAATGCCACGGCCGGTCCTCCTTTCACGAATTAAATAGTCACGTTAAGTTATACCCCGCAAAAGGCGAATTTCCTCTTTTTTTAAAATAAAAATTTAATTTTTTTATCCGTGTGCCTTTACATGGGGAAAATCCGGCTGTAAAATAAGGAAAAATGGAAAAACAGACGAATATGGAGGGGAAATATGCCGATCCAGGTATGGCTGGCCAGAATGGAACGGCCGCTGACGGAACAGGAATACGGAGATATGATGGCCCTTCTGCCGGACGCGCGGCGGGAGCGGCTGGAAAAATTGCCGAAGGAAAAGCACCAGGAGGTGCTGTGCGCCTATCTTCTGCTGCGGATGGCGCTGTGGGAGCAGTGCGGCTGGCGGGATCTTCCCCGGATCGAGGTCGATGAACTGGGAAAACCCTTTTTCCCGGACCATCCGGATACCCATTTCAGCCTCAGCCACACGGCTGGGGCCGCAGCCGCCGCTTTAGCGGACACGCCGGTTGGGGTGGACATCGAGCGCGTCCGCCCCGTGAGCGTCCGGGCCATGGAGCGGATCGCCGGCGTTCGGACTGAGGCGGCCTTCTTTCGGAGCTGGGTCCGGCGGGAGGCCCGTGTCAAGCGCACCGGCAGCGGGATCGTGACCATGATGCGGACAGAAGCGCCGCTGAACCGGGGGGAGTTCTACTACGAGGTGGATGCCTTTCATGGCTACGCGGCGGGTGTTGCTGCCGGACAGCCGGAGCCGCCGCAGCCGGTGCACCGTCTGATGCTGGACCAGCTCCTTTGACAGCTTGACTTTTGATGTGTATTCGATATAATAAATAAGGTTAAACACAATCAAACGCGGGATCGTTTCAGACAGGAAAATGAGGAGGCAATCACGATGACATATCCCATCGAAGTGGCAGGCTTGAAGAGAGAACTGCCCATCTGCAAGGTAACGGATGACCTGTATATCGGCGCATTTATCTGCTTTGGTGACGCAGAGCTGACTGTGGCCTGCGCACGGGAGCTTTTGAAGCTGGTGCCCGCCGACAGCTATGATTATATCTTTACTGCTGAGGCCAAGAGCATCCCGCTGATCCATGAGATGGCCCGCCAGTCCGGCGCTGCCAAGTATTTTATCGCCCGCAAGGGTGCCAAGGCCTATATGCCAGACCCCATCCATGTGGAGGACCACTCCATCACCACCGCCGGTACGCAGAAGCTGTTTCTGGGGCGGGACGATGCGGACCTGATCCGGGGCAAGCGCATCCTGATCATGGATGACGTGATCTCCACCGGCGGCTCTCTGAAGGCTATGGAGGCTCTGGTGCAGGAGGCCGGCGGCGTAGTCACCGGCAAGGTTGCCGTACTGGCCGAGGGTGACGCGGCGGACCGCACGGACATCAAGTTCCTGAAAAAGCTGCCGCTGTTCAATGCGGACGGCACCGTGAAGGACTGATACAGATTGAAAAGAACCAGCATGGAGCAGCGCTCCATGCTGGTTCTTTGTGCGTCAACGGGTCAGGAACAGTCCCAAAACGGCGGAGAGCAGGATCACCTTGGGGATGCTGACCTTAAATTTCAGCAGCAGGACCGTGGCGGCCACGCCAATCAGAGCCGCACCGTAACTGATGCTGCCTGCGGCGTTCGTGTAGTTGGTCGCGGTCAATGAGCAGACTACCGCTATGATCAGCCCCAGACAGGCGGGGCGGATACCGTACATCACTTTTTTCATGAAATCGGATTCCCGGAATTTTTCAAACATGACGGCGGCAGCCGCGCAGATCAGCAGGGTGGGGGACAGGACCCCCAGACTGGCGGAGACAGCCCCGGCCAGTCCCGCCACACGGGTCCCGGCAAAGGTGGCGCAGTTCAGCCCCAGCGGGCCGGGCGTCATTTCCGCAATGGCAACAATGTCGCTGACCTCGGAAAGGGTCATCCAGCCGTGGGACAGCATTTCACTGTTGATGAGGGGGACCATACTCAGTCCGCCGAAGCTGGTAAAGCCGATCTTGCAGAAGGACCAGAACAGTTCAAGGAGGATCATGAGCGGCCTCCCTTCCGGCAATGCCAGACGGACAGCAGCCAGCCTAAAAATCCGCTGATGAGTACGATGAGGATGCAGCTCAGTCCGCCGAACAGGTACAGGGCGAAGGCCAGAAAAAGAAAGACATACCCTGCCCGGTCTGTCAACGCCGCCTTCCGCAGCTTCAACGCCGCGGAGGCCACCACAGGCGCTACAGCGGCCCGGACGCCGGTCATGGCCCGGCTGACATACAGGTTATCCTTTACCTGAGTATAGCACCAGGTCACGACCGTCAGAACAATGAGCGAGGGCAGGGAGATCCCCAGCAGACAGGCGAGGGCGCCGGGAAAGCCCGCCACATGATAGCCGAACAGATAGGACACATTGCCGATCATCAGTCCCGGCAGACTGCGGCCCACGCTGGTGATGTCCAGCAGGTCCTCGTCGGTGATCCAGCCTTTTTTCTGCACATATTCCTGCTGGATCTGGGCTACGATGGACCAGCCGCCGCCAAAGGTGTAAAAGCCAATTTTAAAAAAATACAAAAACAGTTCCAATGCCCGGCTGCATTGGGAAGGGGACTGCTGTGCTTCAGATTCCACGGGTATGCCTCCTCAATGGCTTTTCTTAAAGGTGAGATACCCCTCTAAGATCAGAGAGGCCGCCACAGCGTCCACTACCTTCTTCCGCTGTTTGGCGTTCTTGCCGCTGTTGAAGAGGATGTTGTGGGCGTCGATGGTGGTGCGGCGCTCATCCCAGAGGACCACCGGCAGGGCCGTGGCCTCCTCCAGCAGCACCTTCATGGCCTTTGCCTTCTCGGAGCGGGGTCCCAGAGTGCCGTCCATATTCACGGGATGGCCCAGGACCAGTTCCTCCGCGCCGTGTTCCTTGGCTAAAAGTGTTACCTGTTCCACCACGACCTCCTGCCGACGGCTGTTGATCACGGTGGTGAACCCGGCCAGCAGGCCGGTGGGGTCAGAAATGGCGATGCCGGTATGGGCGTCGCCGTAGTCGATTGCCATAATACGCATGGTTTCACTCCTTATGATGGGGGGATGAATGTTTCCTCAACGGGATAGGCTTGCGTGTCCGAATAGTGCCACCACTCGGCGGAATAGGGGCGGAATCCCGCAGCCGTCATGGCGCTTTCCAACAGGCGGGCGTTTGCGGCGGCAGTATCTCCGACATCGCTGTAATCCCGGTCTGCCAGAGCGGTGAAATCATCAAAGTCCGTGGGCATGTCCACGGGCTGACCGTCGGTGGTGACCAGCGTCACGTCAACGGTGTTTCCCCGACTGTGTGAGGAAAAGCCCTTTTTCGGGTTTGCCACATAAGCAGGATCCGGACAGATCTCCCAGAGCCGGAACTGCGCGGAAGCAGGGCGGAAGGCGTCCCAGATCAGCAGGGAACAGCCGCTTTCCGCAACGGTTTCCTGCACCGCCGCCAGCTTCTGCACCGTACCGTACCGCAGGTAGGCGTCTGAAAAATCATAGATGGCCTGTCCGGTGAAATTGTTGTCGGCGGCGTAGCGCAGGTCTGTGTATATATCAGGGATCCAGTCCGTCACACGGACAAAGTCCTCCGGTGCGGGGATCGACTCTGTTACCTCGGCAGGCTCGGAGCCCTCGTCCGGCTCCGCCTCGGCGCCGTCTCCTGACGCGGTGGGCGCGGGGAGCGGGTCGGCCGGCGCTTCCAGAGACGGTTCCGGCGTTGACGGCATGGGAGATCCCTGAAAAGCGCCGCAGCCAACAAACCAGCATAGGAGGGACAAACTGAGGGGCAACCAATGCCGATGCACCTGCTTCACCGCCCTTTCACACATTTTTTATATGGTATCATACCGCCCCTGCGGATGCAAGCCGGAATCTTACAGAAATTATCGAACATCTGTTTTTCTTGTTGCGGTTTGGCGGCAAGTTTGCTATACTATTTTTAATTGAGAAGAAAAGAGGGACACTGTGCGGATCTTAGGCATCGACCCCGGCTACGCCACCATCGGCTTCGGGCTGATCGAAGGGGAGCGGGCACAATACAGAATGGTGACCTATGGGGCCATCACCACCCCGGCGGGCCTGCCTCTGTCCAAACGGCTCTACCAGATCGACCGGGACATGGAGGAGCTTATCGGCCAGCTGAAGCCGGATGTGATCTCCGTGGAGGAGCTGTTCTTCAACACGAATATCACCACCGGCATCGCCGTGGCCCATGGCCGGGGAGTGCTGCTGTGCGCCGCGGAGCGGTGCGGCATCCCGCTGTTTGAGTACACGCCGGGGCAGGTGAAGATGGCCGTCACCGGCTACGGCAAGGCGGAGAAGCGGCAGGTCATGGATATGACCAAGCGGCTGCTGAAATTGGCGAAAACACCCCGGCCCGATGACGCCGCCGATGCGCTGGCACTGGCGTTATGCCACGCAAGGAGTTCTACTTCACGGCTCCCGCAGATCAAGCCGGAGAAGGAAACTGTATAAGGAGAAAACCGTATGTTTTACTATCTGGACGGCACTGTGGCGGAGATCCTGCCGGGGCTGGCCGTCATCGACTGCGGCGGCGTGGGATACGCCTGCATGACCACCAATAACACCCTCTCCCAACTGAAAAAGGGGGAAAAGAAGAAGCTCTACACCTACCTGAACGTGGGAGAGAGCATCTTTGATCTCTACGGCTTTGCCACCCAGAACGAGCTGAACAGCTTCAAGCTGCTGCTGGGGGTGTCCGGCGTGGGGCCCAAGGCGGCACTGGCCATCCTTTCCGCCAACACGCCGGAGGGTCTGGCCATGGCCATCGTCACGGAGGACGCCAAGTCCCTGACGGCGGCCCAGGGCATCGGCAAAAAGATCGCCCAGCGGATCATTTTGGAATTGAAGGACAAAATGGCGAAGGAGACCGCCTCCGGACTGGATTTCTCCGGCGGAAAGGGCGCGGCGGTCCCCGCCGTGTTTACCAGTAAGGCCACCGAGGCTGCCGCGGCGCTGGCGGTGCTGGGCTATTCCACGCAAGAGGTGCAGATGGCCCTCAAGGGCGTGGATGTGGAGAATCTGCCGTTGGAGGAGATCATCCGCCAGAGCCTGAAGAAAATGGTGAAGTGATAGGGAAGTGAAGCTGTGAGCATCGACTTTGGAAATGATATTTACGAGGAGCCTATCGTGGCCAAGACCTTTCTGGCAGAGGACGCTCAGGAATCCTCTCTGCGGCCCAAGACCCTGGCGGAGTACATCGGTCAGGAAAAGGCCAAGGAGAATCTGAGTATCTTCATTCAGGCCGCCCGGAAGCGGCAGGAATCTTTGGACCATGTTCTGCTCCACGGCCCGCCGGGACTGGGCAAGACGACCCTGGCAGGCATCATCGCTCAGGAGATGGGGGTCAACATCCGTATCACCTCCGGCCCGGCCATTGAAAAGCCCGGCGATCTGGCGGCGCTGCTGACGAACCTCAACGAGGGGGACATCCTATTTGTGGACGAGATCCACCGGCTGAACCGTTCCGTGGAGGAAATTCTGTATCCCGCCATGGAGGACTACGCTCTGGATATTATCGTAGGCAAGGGGCCGTCGGCCAACTCCATCCGGCTGGATCTGCCCCACTTCACCCTGATCGGCGCCACCACCCGGGCGGGGCAGTTGTCGGCCCCGCTGCGGGACCGCTTCGGCGTAACGCTGCGGCTGGAGCTGTATACCCCGGAGGAACTGTCGAAAATCGTCACCCGCTCCGCCGGAATTCTGAACTGTGATATTGTACCGGAGGGCGCCTACGAGATCGCCCGCCGCAGCCGGGGGACGCCCCGGATCGCCAACCGGATGCTCCGCCGTGTGCGGGACTTCGCGGACGTGAAGGCCGACGGCGTCATCACCAAGCAGGTGGCGGACGAGGCCCTCTGTGCCCTGGAGATCGACTATCTGGGTCTGGACCCGGTTGACCGGCGGATGATGGCGGCCATCATTGACAATTACAATGGTGGCCCGGTGGGGCTGGAGACGCTAGCAGCCACCATCGGTGAGGAGTCCGTGACGCTGGAGGACGTTTACGAGCCGTACCTCATGCAGTTGGGGTTCCTGACCCGCACCCCCCGGGGGCGGTGTGTGACGCAAAAGGCGTATCAGCACCTCCATAAGCCCATTCCCGGCGGCGCTGCAGAGGGTCCGCTGATGGATCAATTGACCTTTTAAAAGCGTCATTGTGGGAGAGAAAACCTGAAGCAAACGATTTTCTCCATAATTTCACTAAAAATTTTCTGATTTATTCACGAGAATTTTATATTTTGCTTGACATTTCGGCTATAAGATAGGTATAATACGTTATGTGCAAAGTTCCAAATGAAAAATTGAATTTCCCGGAAGCATTGACCGATGAGGAGCTGTGCCGTCTGGTTGCCGAAGGCAATCGTCAGGCGGAGGAGATTTTAGCCGCCCGGTATATCCGGTTGGTTCGCACCTGTGCCCGCCCGTATTTTCTGGCAGGCGGTGACAGTGAGGACCTGACACAGGAGGGAATGCTGGGGCTCATCAAGGCTGTGCGGGAATTCAATGGCAACAAGGATGCCTCATTCCGGACCTTTGCCGAGATTTGTATACGAAGCCGACTGTATTCCGCTCTGCGTTCCGCGGGACGGGAGAAGCATCAGGTGCTGAACCAGTCGGTCTCACTGGATACTCCCGACTTTGACAGCAATTCCTACACCTCTGGCACCAATCATCTGGCGCAGCGCGACCCTGAAGATGACCTTATTGACAGGGAGCATACGGCAGCCCTCTTATCCGGTGTCCGGAAACAGTTGTCCGAATTTGAAGCGAAGATCCTGGGGTACTATTTAGACGGGCTTTCCTGCAGAGAAATCGCCTTGGAAGTGGGCAAAAGCGCGAAGTCCGTGGACAACGCTGTGCAGCGTATCCGGCGCAAGGTGGCACAGCAAATCCTTTCCGGCGAATTCAGCTCACGCTGAACGCAATATATTTTTCTTTTCAAAGAGAGGGTAAAATCATGTACGAAGACAAGACCTTAGTGTGCAAAGAGTGTGGCCAGGAGTTCGTGTTCACCGCCGGTGAGCAGGAGTTCTATGCTGAGCGCGGCTTCCAGAACGAGCCCCAGCGCTGCAAGGCCTGCCGTGACGCTCGCAAGAACGCTGCCCGCGGTCCCCGCGAGTACTTCACCGCTGTTTGCGCTGCCTGCGGCGGCGAGGCCAAGGTTCCCTTTGAGCCCAAGTCCGACCGTCCGGTCTATTGCAGCGAGTGCTTCGCCAAGATGCGTGAGCAGGGCTAATTGAACGAACGATTCGTTTTGTTTCTTGCTGAAAAACAGCGCCTGTCGAAAGACGGGCGCTGTTTTCGCTTCCATCTCTGATGACGGATCCAAAGTGTCACGATCCGGGTCCATATCTCTTCCGTGCCTGAAAATACAAGATTACATGGAACAGGGGGGAGCGGGGCACTGGTGACGGATGAAATTTAAAGAAAAAGCAGACTCTGCGCCGGATCTCACTTGCGGAATAACGAGATCTGCTTCTGATGATGCACACGGAGCGGGGGTTTTCCGGGGAAAATGCCCTGAAAGCGGCTGAAATCGACAAATATTATTTTTTTCAAAAAAACCCTTGACAAATTCTTGTTTTCCGGTATAATAATACCTGTTCGTGCGACACGAGCGAACGAATATAGCGGGTTTGTGTAAAGGTAGCACAGCAGACTCTGACTCTGTATGTGAGGGTTCGAATCCTTCACCCGCTGCCACAAAAGTCCTGAAACCACAAGGTTTCAGGACTTTTCTTTACTTTCCGGAATTGATTTCTTCCGGATCATTCCCTGCGTATTTTACACTTTTTTCTGAATTGCCTGTTTGACCAAAAACTGAATATACCCGGACTGCTTGAATGGCGAGTTGCTGTGTTTTTTGCGCGCGTGTGAACCGTTTGTCTGACGTTTTTCAACAGTGATCCAGAGCGGGTAAAGAGGCATCACAGATCTGCGTTACCGGCGTTCAGTTTTTCCTATATGGTTATTTGCCCGCGGCTGTGGTATAGTCAAAGTGGAGCAACAACGATCCCAAATACGAGATCATTTTTATGAATTTTACGAAAGAGAGGACTGTGACCATGAATCGTGAATGCATTTTAGAGCAGGCCAAGCAGCATGACAGCTTTTATCTTTATGAGGAGGCCATCATCCGGAAGAATACGGAACAGCTGAAGACGGATTTCCCCGGTGTGACTTTCCTGTATTCCGTGAAATGCAACCCCTATCCGGAGGTTTTGCGCTGCGTACTGAATCAGGGCTTCGGCGTGGACGCAGCCAGTCTGGCTGAGTGCGTTATGGGCCAGAAGGCCGGTCTGGGCAAGGACATGGTGATCTTCTCCGCCCCCGGTAAGACCATGGCGGACATCCGGGGCGGCTTGGGCATCTCCACGCTGGTGGCTGACAGTGCCGCAGAGGTGGAGCGCATTCAGGAGGCTGCTGCGGAGCAGGGCGTTGTGGCGGAGATCGGCCTGCGGGTCAACCCTGACTTCACCTATACCGCCGATACCGGTGTCGCTTCCAAGTTCGGCATTGACGAGCAGCTTATCTATGATTCTATGGAGGCTTGGAAGAAGCTGCCCAACATCCGCATCGTTGGCCTCCATGCCCACCTGAAGAGCCAGGAGCTCAGCGCTGAGACTCTGAAGGGCTATTATCGGAATATGTTCCGCCTGTCTGTTTCCATGCGGGAGGCTTTCGGCACCCTGAAGTTTGTGAACCTGGGTTCCGGCATGGGTATTCCCTTCTGCGAGACGGATAAGCCCTTTGATACGACGGCTCTGGGTGCTGAGACCCAGCGGCTCATGGCAGAGTTCCAGGAAAAGCTGCCGGAGACCCGGATCTACATCGAGACCGGCCGTTACGCCGTTGGTACCGCCGGTACCTACGTCGCCAAGGTGGTGGACAAGAAGGTCACCCATGGCAAGAACTTCGTGCTGCTCAGCGCCACGCTGAACGGCTTTGCCCGTCCCTCCATGGTGGCCATGCTGGAGCACTTCATGGGCAATGGCCCCATCGCCGCATGGGAGCCGATCTACACCGGTGATCACTCCTTCCAGATGATCCCCCTGGTGGAGACTGCGGAGCGGGAGACCGTCACCGTGACGGGCAACCTCTGCACCGGCACGGATCTGGTCCTTTCCGATGCGGACATGCCCAAGATGGAAGTGGGCGACACCGTGGTGTTCCCCAACGCCGGCTCTTACGCCGCCGTTATCAGCCCCATGCAATTTGCCTCTCAGCCCAAGCCTGCCCAGCTGTTCCTGCGGGCTGACGGCACTGTGGTGAACACGGATTTCTAAGTCCGTAGGCCCACATTCGATAGTGTGCAATTCAATGACCAGCGGAGCCAGCATAGCTGGCTCCGCTGCGTTTTTATCAGTCAGTTCTTGAGGACTGCCGCCATGAGCCGCTCTGGAACATTTTCGGAACAAGACTTGCATTTTTCCGGGATTTGTGGTAGTGTAAGCACAGAATTTGAAAGATTTGCCCGGGCAAATCTTTTTTTCATGTGAGGAGAAATCATGGAAAATCACTTTGAGATCTGTATGACGGAGGACCAGCTTCGAGGTATCAGCTCCATCGGTCTGGCCCACATGGGGGATGCGGTGTTTGAACTGCTGGTGCGGGGATGGCTGTGTCAGCACGGCAAAGCCACCGGCAAAGGACTCCATCAGGCCACCATCCAGCTGGTACGGGCGGAGCATCAGGCGGCCTGCGCGGAGAAGATCCTCCCCATGCTGACGGAGGAGGAACTGGCTGTGTTCCGCCGGGGCCGCAACGCGCAGGTCCATTCGATACCCAGCCACGCCAGCCGCGCCCAGTACAGCACCGCCACGGCGCTGGAGGCCCTGTTCGGCTGGCTGTATCTGGGCGGACAGCGCCAGCGGGCCAGCGATCTCTTTGACGTGATGATGGAGGAATAAGAAATGCCCTTGGACGCAATTTCCCTCCGGGCCGTGGTGGAGGAGCTGCGGCCCCAGCTTTTGAATTTACGAATCGATAAGGTGCAGCAGCCCGCCCGCGATCAGGTGATCCTACTGCTGCGGGGCAACAAGCGGCTTCTGCTGAACGCCGGGGCTAATGCCCCCCGCCTCCAGCTGACGGAGCTGCTGCGGGACAATCCGGCAGAGCCGCCCATGTTCTGTATGCTGCTGCGCAAGCATCTGGTGGGGGCACGGGTGGCAGAGATCACCCAGCCGGGTTTGGAACGGCTGGTGCGAATTGAACTGGACGTGACCGATGATTTCGGTCAGCCGGGCCACCGGACGCTGGTGCTGGAGGCCATGGGCCGCCGCTCCAACCTGATCCTGCTGGACGGTGAGAACCGGGTCATCGACTGTATGCGCCGGGTGGACGCAGAGATGTCCGCAGCCCGGCAGGTTTTGCCGGGGCTTTTTTACGAGCCTCCCGCCTCCACAGGACGGCTGCCCTTTTTAGAGGAAACAGAGGAGGGCCTTGCCGAAAAGCTGGCCCAAGTCAATCCGGAGATCCAGCTGGATCGCTTCCTGCTGGACGCCTATTTCGGAATTTCGCCCCTGATGGCCCGGGAACTCAGCTTCCGGGCCTGCGGGGAAACGGACGGGCGGCTCTGCAATCTGGACGAGGCCGGAAGAAGCCACTTTCAGGACGCTTTCTTTGCATTTACAAACTGTGTAAAGGAAAACCAATTTACGCCGATCGTTCTGAAACGGGAGGGTGTTCCCTTTGAATTTTCCGCCCTGCCGGTGCACCAATACGGCCTTGCGGCGGAAACGGAGACCTTTGAGAGCTTTTCCGCTCTGCTGGACAGCTTTTATGAAGCCAAGGAGCGGCAGGAGCGGGTGCGGCAGCGGGGAGCAGACCTGATCCGCACCGCTACCACCGCCCGGGACCGGGTGCGGCGGAAGCTGGCCTTGCAGGAGAAGGATTACGCCGCCACCCAGGAGCGGGACGCTCTGCGGCTGTCCGGGGACCTCATCACCGCCAATCTCTACCGCATGGAGCGTGGGGAGAGCAAGCTGGTCTGCCAGAATTACTACGATGAAGATCTGGCGGAGGTCACCATTCCGCTGGACCCGCTGCTGACGCCCCAGCAGAACGCCGCCAAGTATTATAAGCGCTACACCAAGGCCAAGACGGCGGAGAAGTACCTCCGGGAGCAGATGTCTCTGGCTCGTCGGGACCTTGCTTATTTAGAGAGCATTTTGCAGGAGATCCAGCAGGCGGAAACGGAGCAGGATTTTCTGGACATCCGGGGGGAAATGAGCGATGCCGGCTTCATCCGTAAGCAGGGGAAGAAGGTGCTCCAGCGGCCCTCCAAGCCACGGGAATTCAAAACCTCCGGCGGCTTCCGGGTGCTGGTGGGGCGGAACAACCGCCAGAACGACAAGCTGACCCTGAAGGACGCCGACTATCGGGATCTGTGGTTCCATGTGCAAAAGCTCCACGGCTCCCATGTGATCCTCTGTACCAACGGCGGGGAGCCGGGGGATCAGGATATTACAGAGGCCGCAAGTCTGGCAGCCTACTACTCCCAGGCCAAGGACAGCGCTAACGTGCCGGTGGACTGTACACAGGTGAAGTATGTCAAAAAACCGGCGGGCGCCCGCCCCGGCATGGTGATCTACACCACCTACCGCACCGTCAACGTCACCCCGGCGGAGGACTTGGTGAAGCGTCTGCAAGCCGGAAAATAACAGGAAAAAAGAGCACCGTAAGGTGCTCTTTTTTGTTGAATGGCTCAGGCTGTGTGAGGTGCGTGGCCGGTGTTGTCCTCCGTGTCCCGGAACAGCAGCGTGACGCACCAGAGACCTGCCAGCCCGACCAGCGCGTAGACGATCCGGGAAAGGACGGCGGCCTGTCCGCCGAACAGGAATGCGACGGTGTCAAAGCCGAACAGCCCCACGCCGCCCCAGTTCAGCGCGCCGACGATCACAAGGATCAGCGCAATTTTGTCAACAATCATATTGTACCTCCTGTGTGACAAGTGAACTGTCCGTAGTGTTTTCGTAAAAGACGGATTTTATTCATGCCTTGCAAGGCAGATGCGTCTGCATTATAATGAAAAACGAAATCAAAAACAGCGAGGGATACCTATGGATCAACGATTTGAACAGACCGCCTTTTACCCGGCGGATATCTTACTGCCGCAGACGGCTGAAATGAAAAAATGGCCGGTGGTCGCCTGTGACCAATTCACCTCCCAGCCAGACTACTGGCAGGCGGCGGAAGCAGCCGTAGGGGAGGCTCCGTCAGCCCTGCGGCTGGTGCTGCCGGAGGTCTATCTGAACGGCCCGGATGTGGACAAGCGAATTGAGACCATCAACGCTTCTATGGACCGCTACTTGGCGGATGGCCTGTTCCGGACACTCTCGGACAGCCTGATCTATCTGGAGCGTACCCAGTCTGACGGCCGGGTGCGGCATGGATTGATTGGCTGCGTTGATCTGGAGCAATATGACTTCACCCCTGGCTCCGGGGCGCTGATCCGGGCCACGGAGGGGACGGTGTTGGAGCGCATCCCACCCCGGGTACGGGTGCGGGAGCACGCGGCGCTGGAACTGCCCCATGTGATGCTGCTGATCGACGATCCGCGGGGAAGCGTGATCGAACCGCTGGCAGGGGAGACCGGCGTCATGGAAGCCCTCTATGACACGGACCTCATGCTGGGCGGCGGCCATGTGAAGGGCTGGCGGCTGACGGATAGTCAGATGAGCCGGGTGGCCAACACCCTGAGTGCCTTGAAAAGTCCGGAGGCCATGGCGGATAAGTACAGCATGGCGGACGCGGCCCCGCTGCTGTTCGCCGTGGGAGACGGCAATCATTCTCTGGCCACCGCCAAAGCCTGCTATGAAAATCTGAAAAAGGTGATGCCGCCGGAGCAGTGGGCATCCTTGCCCGCCCGGTACGCCTTGGTGGAGGTGGTGAATCTTCACGATGACGCGTTGACCTTTGAACCCATCCACCGGGTACTGTTCCATGTGGACGGCCGGGATCTGTGGGAAGCATTTCAAGCGTTCTATCCCGGCGCGCATACCGGCGGGGGAGAGGGCCATACGGCAGAGGTCTGCGGTCAGGGAATGGACGGCCTGTGGACGGTTCCGCACCCCAAAGCGCAGTTGACGGTGGGAACGCTGCAAGCCTTTCTGGACGCATATTGCAGGGACCATCCGGAGGTGCAGGTGGATTACATCCACGGGGATGACGTGGCCCGAAAGCTGGGCGGTCGGCCGGGGAATTTGGGATTCCTGCTGCCGCTCATGGGGAAGGAGCAGCTGTTCCCCACCGTGATGGCCGACGGCGTGCTGCCCCGCAAGACCTTCTCCATGGGAGAGGCACGGGATAAGCGCTACTATCTGGAAGCCAGGAGGATTCGATGAAGATACAGGAACAGGCCCCGGCGAAAATCAATCTGGCTCTGGACATTTTAGGCCGCCGGACGGACGGCTATCACGAGCTGCGGATGGTGATGCAGTCCGTTTCCCTTTGCGACACAGTAACGGTGGAGGAGACTGGCATCGGCTTCGCGCTGCTGGCGGACGGCTTCACGGTCCCGGCGGGGAAGTCCTCCTTGGAGCAGCAGGCGGCGAAAGCCTTTTTTGCCGCCGTCGGACGGCCCATGCCGCCCCTGACCGTGCATCTGGAAAAAACCACCCCGGCCTACGCAGGTTTGGGGGGCGGCAGCGCGGATGTGGCGGCGCTGCTGCGGTGCCTGCGCCGGCAGTATGCGCCGGAAATGCCCGTGGAGCAGCTGCGGGCCATCGGACTGACGGTGGGCAGTGATATGCCCTTCTGCGTTTCCGGCGGCACGGCTCTGGCGGAGGGCCGGGGGGAACGGCTGACGGCGCTGCCTGCCCTGCCGGATTGTTGGATCGTACTGTGCAAGCCGGAATTCGGCATCCCCACGCCTGCGCTGTTCACGTTGGCGGATGCCGGGACACCGGAAAACCGCCCGGATATCGACGGCATGATCCGCGCACTGTCTGCGGGGGATCTGGACGGCGTGGCGGCACGGCTGTGCAATGTGTTCGAGGAATTTCTGCCAGAGGAATACCATGAGGTGTTTCACATCAAAAACCGGCTTTTGGAGCTGGGGGCGCTGAACGCCGCCATGAGCGGCTCCGGGCCGACGGTGTTCGGCATTTTCCGGGAGAAAACGGCGGCGAAGGCAGCGGAGACCGCCTTGAAGCAGTGCTATCCGCAGACCTATTTGGCAAAACCTGTTGGCGAGTTGGTATAAAACATAGAATTTCCGTCCAGAATCCAGATATATGAGAATTGTATCCGGAAAGGACGGAAATTTTTATGAAACAGCGGTTACATCCCATCGAGCTTACGTTGATGATCGTGGCGGCGCTGGCGCTGACCTCCGGGGCAGTGGCCCTTCACACCCAGAGCCAGCTAGCGGAAAAGGTGGTGCGGCTTCACGTACTGGCCAACTCCGATTCCGAGGAGGATCAGGCGCTGAAGCTGAAGGTGCGGGACGCCGTGCTGGAACAGGCCACGGAGACCCTCCGGGGAGCGGACAGTCAGGCAGAGGCCAGCCGCCGCTTGACGGATATCCTCCCGGAGCTGGAGGAAACGGCCCGTGCCGTCATCACGGCCAACGGCTATGATTACGGCGTCCGAGCGGAGCTGGCGGAAACGTCCTTTCCCACAAAGGAATATGACGGCTTTGCCCTGCCCGCCGGGGAATATCTGGCTCTGCGGGTCCTGATCGGAGAGGCGGCGGGGCAGAACTGGTGGTGCGTGGTGTTTCCGCCCCTGTGTACGGCGGCGGCCAGCGATGTTCCCACCGTCGCGCTGGATGCGGGACTGACGGATCAGGAGGTGGCCCTCATCACGGAGGCGGACGAGGGCTATATCCTGAAATTCAAATCAGTGGAGCTGTGGCAGACCTTAAAAGCAAAGCTGACCAAATGACAACAGCCCGTGCGGAATTGATCCGCACGGGCTGTTACAGGTTTTACAGAACTTTATTCAGGAAGGTGACGAGCCGGGGGCTTTCCGGGTGGGAGAACAGCTCGTGGGAGGGCTTATCCTCGCCGATGACGCCGCCGTCCAGGAAAATGGTACGGCTGCTGACCTCCCGGGCGAAGCGCATCTCGTGAGTCACCACGATCATGGTCATACCGCTCTCCGCCAGATCCTTCATCACGTCCAGCACCTCACCGATCATCTCCGGATCCAGAGCACTGGTAGGCTCGTCGAACAGCATGACCTCCGGGTCCATCATCAGGGAACGCACAATGGCGATCCGCTGCTTCTGGCCGCCGGAAAGCTGGCTGGGATAGGCGTCGGCCCGGTCGGCCAGACCCACCTTTGCCAAAAGCTCCAAGGCCTTCTCCTGTGCGTCGGACTGGGACATCCCCTTAATGCGCACCGGGGCGGCGGTGAGGTTGTGCATCACGTCCATGTTGTTGAACAGGTTGAACTGCTGGAACACCATACCCATCCGCTGACGGCAGTGGTCGATGGCCTTGCCCTTGATGGTGCAGATGTCCGTGCCGTCAAAGAGGATCTGGCCGGAGGTGGGCTGCTCCAGCAGATTCAGGCAGCGGAGGAAGGTGGACTTGCCGCCGCCGCTGGGACCGATGATGGAGACCACCTCATTTTCGTGGAAGGTGGTGCTGATCCCCTTGAGGACTTCCAGCTTGTGGAATTTTTTTTGCAGGTCCACAACCTTCAGAATTTCACGCTTATTTTCCATGGGACAGCTTCCTTTCCGCCAGAGACACCGCCCGGCCGCTGACAAAGGTCAGAACGAAGTAGCACAGCGCCGCCACAGCCAGACATTCCAGATTCTTGTAGGTCACGGCGATCACATCGTTGGTGCGGAACATCAGGTCGGCAATGCCAATCACGGAGACAATGGAGGATTCCTTGATGACGGTGACGAACTCGTTGCCCAGCGCCGGGAGAATATTGCGGATGGCCTGGGGGAGGACCACCAGCCGCATGGCCTCACCGCTGCTGAAGCCAACGCTCCGGGCGGCCTCCATCTGTCCGCCGTCCACAGCCTGAATACCGGAGCGGATGATCTCCGCCACATAGGCGCAGCTGTTCATGCTCATAGCCACGATACCGGCGGCGAACCGGGAGAAGTTGGGAATCCAGGGAATGTTAGGAATGGTAATGCCGATCATGGGCAGACCGTAGAAAATAAACATAAGCTGCACCATCAGCGGCGTTCCGCGGACAAACTCGATGTACGCCACTGCGATCCACCGCAGGGGAGGGATGCGGCACATCCGCAGAGAGGCCATCAGGGTGCCCAGTATCGCGCCGAACAGAACGGAGAAGGCGGCGATGATGAGCGTGTTGACGATGCCTTCGGTGAAAAAGCTGTTGTAGCGTTCTATCAGCTTTGCCATGGTTTCCAAAAAGGCCATGGGAGAATTCCTCCTTGTTTGTGTGCCGGTATCCGGCAAATATCAGGCGGGCACGCGAGGAACCAGAGTTGGTTCCCCGCGCGTCCGTGCTTGGTTCTAATCAGAATCTGTATTTATTTTACAGACCCATGCTGGCTGCCAGCTCCACAGCCTCGTCATAAGCCTTCAGGTAGCTGCCGTCGTTGACCACCTGATTGATGACGGTGTTGACTTCTGCCAGCAGATCCTCGCTGCCCTTAGCGGCCACAACGGCCTTGCCGAAGGCGGCTTCCTCAGAGGTGAAGGCGAAGTTGGAGACTTCCAGACCGCCGTTGCTGGTGGCGATCAGAGACTCGCCCACAGCCTGATCCACCACCAAACCGGCGATGTTGCCGTTCTGGACTTCCAGCGCCAGAGCAGGATACTTTTCCAGCTCGAACAGCTCGCTGTCAGGCAGAGCGGTCTGGATCAGCTGAGACTGGATGGTGCCCTTCTGCGCGCCGACCTTCTGGCCTGCCAGAGATTCCTTGGTGGAATACAGGTCCGCGTTGCCTGCCTTTACAATGAGAAGCTGAGCGCTTTTCTCATACAGGTCGCTGAAGTCGATCTCCTCGGCTCTCTCAGGGGTCTTGGTGAAGGCGGCGATGCCCAGATCCACCTGACCGGACTTCACGGCGGGGATGATGCCGTCAAAGGACATATCCACCACTTCCAGCTCCACGCCCAGATGATCGGCGATCTGCTGGGCCAGCCACATATCGCAGCCTGCGAAGTTAGCATTCAGATCCTTGAACTCGTAGGGAGCGTACTGGGCTTCCGTACCCACTACCAGCTTGCCGCTGGTCTTGACCTTTTCCAGCAGACTTGCCGCTGCGGCCGGTTCTGCAGGGGTTTCCTCAGCCGGGGTGCTGTCCGCCGGAGCGGAATCTTCAGTTTTGCTGCCGCAGCCGGTCAGCAGAGACAGCATCATCATGGCGCCCAGCGCCAGAGACATGAGCTTTTTCCATGTATTCTTTTTCATATGATCCTCCAAATCCTGAGTGATTATTGAATCAACTCTGTTTATACGTATGATTATACACAATATTCAGTTAAAATCAATAGGCAAACTGTATATAATCGAAAACTTGCTGAATGAATATTTATAAATATTCACAACATGCGAATAAATTACCGTCAGAAGGACAGGCCCTCCATCCGGTCAAAGGCTTCCTTCAGGCGGTCCAGCCCCACCGTACACGCAATGCGGAAATGTCCGGCGCCGGTGCTGCCGAACAGCGTGCCGGGTGTGACCAGAACGTGTGCCCGTTCCAGAAGCGCCTGACAGAAGTCCTCGGCGCTGAGGCCGGTTTTCTCAATGCCGGGGAAGAGGTAGAAGGTGCCCTTGGGCCGTACCAGACTGAGGTAGGGGATCTGCTCCATCCGGTCCGCCGCGTAGAAAATGCGGTCCCGGTAGGCCAGAACGTATTTCTCACGAATGGTCTGCCGGATCGCCAGCGCCTGTATGGCGGCCCGCTGGGAGATGGAGGGGGCCGTATAGATCAGGGAGTTGTTGATGTTGCTCATGACCTCCAGTATCTCCGGCTCCGCGATGGCTACGCCCACCCGCCAGCCGGTCATGAGAAAATTCTTGGAAAAGCTGTTCAGGGTGATGACCCGGTGAGCGAGCCCCGGGATCGTGCGGAGGGGGATGAAGTCCCCCTCATAGAGGTAGGTGGTATAGATCTCATCCGCCGCGATCAGCAGGTCATGCTCCTCCGCCACCCGGCCCAGCAGCTCCAGCGTGGAGCGGTCATAGCCCATGCCGGTGGGGTTGCAGGGATTGTTGAACACAATGAGCTTGGTGCGGGGGGTAATGGCCGCCCGGAGACGGGCTTCGTCAATGGCCCATCCCTCGCTTGCATAGGTGGGGACCTCTACGCACACTCCTCCGGCCAGCTCCGCCTGGGTGCGGTAGAGGGAGAAGTAGGGGGAAAAGACGATGACCTCGTCACCGGGGTTCAGAACGGACAGCATCACCAGCGCCATTCCCATGCTGCTGGAAGCGGTGACCAGAACGTGATCCGGGGAGAGGGGCTGCTTGAAATCCGTCTGCCATGCGTCACAGACGGAGCGGATCAGCTCCGGATCACCCTTCGGATCTCCATAGTGGGTGTACCCGGCCTTGGCTTCCCGGAAGGCGGTGTCGATGATGGCGTCATCGGTGATAAAGTCCGTGTCGCCGATGCTGAGATCAATGATGTCCGAATACCGGGCCAGCGCATCGGTGTCCAGACTCAGTCCGGCATCGGAATTCTGAAATCGCTTGGCGATATATGATTTTACAGGTCTCATAGCGTTTCTCCTTTCACCCGGGGGATCACGGTGGACCCGTTGGGAATGATATAGGTGGATTTTCCGTCCAGTTCCGCGGCTTTCAGTAAGGCGTCCATATCGGAAAAGGCGTGAATGCCCATGGGGGCAACGGTCTGGGGATCAATGGAGGAATACATGAAAATGCGGTACCGCTGGGCCTGCTCACAGTTCAGAAAGAAGATGTAGCCTGCCACGGTGAAGGCCTCCCGCAGACGCTGCTCAATGGTGCCGTCCTGTAAATTCTTGCTCCAGTCGAAGTACTCGGCGGGGCCGCCGCCCTCCGGCGCTTCGATCATCAGAACCAGCGTACCGCCGGGCTTCAACGCGGATTCCACATTGTCAATGGTCTTGGTGCCCTGATAGAGGGAGATGTCCTTGGGAAAGCCGCCGCAGCTGGTGACCACGGCGTCTGCCCGGCAGGGAATATCCACCCGGTAAATGTCATCCACGGCAGTACAGGCCCGCTCCCAGGAGGTCAGGTAGTGGCCGGAGAAGATATACGAGAGCTTCATGTCGGCGTTCATCACCAGATTTACCATGAAGAGGTTGTTCACCAGTGACGCCGCCTCGCACATATCCTCGTGCAGCGGGTTTCCCGCCAACACACCGTTTCCGATGGCGGGATTGGTGCGGAGCTTGGTGCTGTCCAGTGAATAGGCGTGGTTGTGGCGAATGGTCTCCAAGCCGCTGATGCCGGGGAGGATGCTCTTCCGTCCGCCGCCGAAGCCGGCCATCACATGATGGGTGGCGGCGCCTAAACAGACCACCAGATCCGCTTCTGCGGCAGTGCGGTCGATCCACACCGGTGTCTCATGGGGCGTAGTGCCCAGATAGGCAAGATCCTTGGCCTCGCAGTCGTGATTCTTCACACGGACCCGGTTATAGACCCCGTCGGTGACCAGTGTCCGCAGTTCCTGCTCATCGCCGCCGATGTGAGTGCCGTTGGCCACCACGATGGTCAGATGCTCCGGCTGTACGCCGCATTCGTCGATGAGATAGTCAACGAGATGGGGGATCACCAGATCCTGCCGCATCCAGAATCGGGTCATGTCACTGATCACCAGCGCCACCCGATCTCCGGGGCGGACCCGCTGGCGCAGAGGCGCGCTGTCGATGGGCTGCTCCAGCGAGGCGAACAGGGCAGAACGGATGTCGCTGATGGGCGGCGTCTCTGTTCCATGCAGCTCCGCCAGAATATCCGCTTCGTTCAGGGAAAGGGACACAGACCCATGTCCATATTTAAAGTTGTAGGTTTTCATAAGCAGCCTCCTATGAAGACACATGAATAATAATTCATTATACACGTCAAAATTGAATGTTCAATAACCAATCTGCCGCCGCTTCACCAAAATTCGGCGTTGTTCAGCGGAGGACTTTTGTGTTTTTTTGACAAGGGAGGGCAAAGATAAAAACCGCCCGCCCGGAAATCCAGACGGGCGGCTGGATCAGCGGCACAGATAAGCGTCAATATCAAAGGGCTGCAATGCAGTAGTGGATTTCAGATATAAGGGATGGTGGGGATGGCCGGATTTCAGAAGCGGCCCGGCGGTGAACCATTGAGCGTTTGCGGCCTGACCGTCAGCGGCGAAATCCCGCATACAGTCCATGAGGTAATCCCGCTTTTCGATGATGTTCCCCCAGGCGGCCCAGATAGCAGGGGTCTCCGAAAGGGAGAGAAGATAGCGGAAGGCTTTCCGGTTCTCTTCGTGGAGAGCGCTGTTGCACACCCGCTCCATATCGTCCGGCCGGGTGGCCCGCTGGGCGTAGACATTGAACATGAGAAAGCTGTCATAGCCGTTGTTCAGGGCGATGCGCTGGGCGGACTGCAGGGTGGGGTCCAGCGCGTCCGGCGCGGCGGTGGAGGGGTTGATCCCCACGCAGATCAGAGGCTTTTGGCCCCGGGTGCCCAGAATATAACGGTATTCGGAATAGGTGTTGGGCACATAGAGCCAGCGGCTTACATCGTAATCCGGGGAGGGGCGCAGGGCGGCGTCCAGCGCCGGATCAAACAGCTCGAGGGCCACGGTATCCGTGGTGCCCTGTGGAATATGGGGCATGACGATCACTCCTGTATGTCAGAATTCATAGCGAAGCTATTGTAGCATGGCGGCGAAAAAAAGGCAATCGGGTCTGTTTTTGGCGGCGGTGTTGTGATAGAATGGGAAAAAACAAACTGCGGGAGGTCACTATGCTGACGATCTTGATCGGCCGTGCCAAAACGGGAAAATCGGATACCATACTGCGGCGGATGGCGGAGCTGGGGGAGAGCAGCCAGCAGATCCTGCTGGTGCCGGAGCACGCCTCCCACCAGGCGGAGGTGGACGTGTGCCGCGCCTGCGGCGATACCGCCAGCCGTCATGCCGAGGTGCTGAGCTTTCGGCGGCTGAGCGAGCGGGTGCTGAGCATCACCGGCGGCATCGCGGATGTGACGCTGGACAACGGCGGCAAGCTGCTGACGCTCCAGCGGGCGCTGCTGGAAACGGCCCCCCAGATGACCGTATACCGGAAGCCCTCGCAGAAGGTGGGCTTTCTGGAACAGATGCTGGCGCTGTTCGACGAACTGCGAAGCTACGAGGTGACCCCGGAGATCCTGTACCGGCAGGCGCAGGACATAGACGGTGCCACCCACGACAAGCTGACGGATCTGAGTCTGCTCTACGCCGCCTATGAGGCCCGGCTCCGCCGTCCCGGTCTGGACGCACGGGACCGGATGACCAAGCTCTGCGACCATTTGGAGGAGTCCGGGTATGTGCGGGACAAGGACATTTTCATCGACGGCTTTACCTATTTCAACGCGCAGGAGCGGCGGGCGCTGGCGATTTTTCTGCGGCAGGCCCGGTCTGTCACGGTCACGCTGTTAGGGGAGGTCAACAGCCGGGAGGAGATCTTTGAACCCACGCTGAAAACCATGTCCATGCTGGAGCGGTTGGCCGCTTCTGAGGGGAAACCTGTAAAGCTACTATCCTTAACAAATGAGGACCCGTCAGCACTTGGACATTTGGAGCACCATTTCTTCGGGGAAAATCTGCCCTATGAGGGCGACAGCACCGCCATCCGGCTCCGGGAGGCCGCCACTGTCTATTCCGAGGTGGAGCAGACCGCCGCCGACATCCGCCGTCTGTTGGCTGCGGGGAAGTGCCGCTGCCGGGACATCACCGTGGCGGCCCGGAATATGACGGAGTACGCCGGGACCATCGAAACGGTGTTTGAGCGGTACGGGATCCCGGTGTATCTCAGCCGCCGCAGCGACATTCTGGAAAAGCCGGTGCTGAGCCTGCTGACCGGCGTGCTGTCCTCCATCTCCAACGGCTATGAGTACGAGGATATGTTCCGCTGGCTGAAAACCGGTTTGGCGGGCCTGACGGCAGAAGAATGTGACCTGCTGGAAAACTATGTTCTGAAATGGGACATCCACGGCCAGACATGGCTCCGGGACGAGGACTGGACGGAAAACCCGGACGGCTACGGCGCGCCGTGGAATGACCGGCGGCAGGCCGTGCTGACGCAGGTAAATCAACTGCGCCGCCGGGTGCGGGAACCGCTGGAGCGTCTGGCGGCGGGCTTGAAGGCCGGGGAGACGGCCCGGGACTATGTAGAGGCCCTGTACGGTTTCATGGAGGAGCTGAAACTGGAAACGGCCCTGACGGAGCGGATGCACGCCCAGGCGGAGGCGGGCCGGATGCAGGAGGCGGAGGAGACCGCTCAGCTTTGGGAGATCCTCTGCGGTGTGCTGGATCAGTTTGTGGAAATTTTAGGGGAAGAACACTTGGAACAGAGCGAGTTTGAGCGGCTGTTCAGACTGGTGCTGACCCAGTACAGCGTGGGTACCATCCCCGTGGCTTTGGATCAGGTGTCCGTCAGTGAGATCACCCGGAATGACCGGCATACCACAAGCTACCTCTTTTTGCTGGGAGCCAATGACCACGTGCTGCCGGACCCCGGTCAGAGCGGCGGCCTGCTGAACGAGGATGACCGTCAGGCGCTGGCCCTCCGGGGCGTCGAGCTGGCCCCCACCGGCATGGAACGGATGGGCATTGAACTGCAAAACCTCTACGCCGCGCTTGCCCAGCCCACGGCGGGCCTGACGGTGAGCTATCCGGTGACGGATGTTTCCGGCAGCGAACTGCGCCCCGCGTTTGTGGTGGAGCGGCTGCGGAAACTGTTCCCGGAGCTGCGTGTGGAACACGAGCGAGCTGACAAGGCATATCGCCTGTCAGCCGTTGAACCTGCGCTGGAAATGGCGGGACAGGACCCCGACGGCCCCCTGTGGCGGTATTTTCAGCAGGAGTCGGACTGTGCCCGGCATTTAAGCGCCATGGAGCGGGCCGCCGCGGCCCGACGGGGCAGTCTGTCTCCCGCCGCAGTCCGGGCCATTTACGGAGAGCGGGTTTCCATGACCGCCTCCCGGCTGGAACGGATGCGCTCGTGCCACTTCGCCTACTTCATGGAGTACGGCCTGCGGGCCAAACCCCGGGAACCGGCCTCCTTCGACGCGCCCCAGATCGGCACGTTTCTCCACTATCTGCTGGAAAACGTCACCCGGGACGTACTGGGACAGGGCGGCTTTGCCGCGGTGGATAACAAAGAACTTCACCGCCTGACCCGACAATATATCGACCAATATGCGGAACAGGAGCTGCACAATTTCCAGAACCGTACCCCCCGGTTCCGGTATCTGTTCAACCGTCTGCGGACCAACGCCTACGCTATCATTGACCAGGTGGCGGAGGAACTGCGCCACTCGGATTTTGTCCCCATGGCCTTCGAACTGGGGTTCGGAGGGAAGGACGGAACACTGCCCGCCGTCACCATTTCCCGCCCGGACGGGGAGCTGCGGGTAGGCGGCAAGGTGGACCGGGTGGACGGCTGGATCAAGGACGATAAGCTGTACCTCCGGGTGGTGGACTACAAATCCGGCAAGAAGAAATTCGATCTGGCCAACGTCCGCATGGGACTGGATATTCAGATGCTGCTGTACCTCTTTGCCCTGCAGAAGGAGGGAACGGAATATTTTGGAAAAGAGATCGAACCGGCGGGCGTGCTGTATCTCCCCGCACGGGACGAGATTTTGCCGGCGGAGCGGGGCATCTCTCAGGAAGCTCTGCAAAAGGAGCGGGAAAAGACACTGAAGCGCTCCGGACTTCTCTTGGAGGACCCGGCGGTGTTACAGGCCATGGAGCATGAGGCCCTGACGGAGCCCCATTATCTGCCGCTGCGGGTCGGCAAGGACGGAAATCTCTCCGGGAGCCTCGCCTCCGCCGCCCGGCTGGGAAAGCTGGGCACGTATGTGGACAAATTGCTGGGCCAGATCTCCGATGAGCTGCGCAGCGGCAACATCGACGCGGACCCCTGCTGCCACAGCGAGGAGGACAGCCAGTGCCGCTTCTGCGACTGGGTCTCCGCCTGTCAGTTCCGGGATGGCCGGGATCGGGATCGTCTGCGGTACATCCTGCCGGTAAAACCGGAGGAATTCTGGAAAGAACTTGAGGAAGGAGGCGGTGACCCATGGCAAAGCTGAAGTTGACGGAGCAGCAGCAAGCGGCTGTGGAAAATCGGGGCGGCAGTCTGCTGGTGTCCGCCGCCGCCGGGTCCGGCAAGACGAAGGTGCTGGTGGAGCGGCTGTTCCGATACGTGACGGAGGACCACTGCCATATCGATGATTTTCTCATCATCACCTACACGAAGGCTGCCGCCGCCGAGCTGCGGAGCAAGATCGCCGCTGAACTGTCCAAACGGATGGCGGAGACCCCGGAGGACCGACACCTCCGCAGCCAGCTTTTGCGGGTGTATCAGGCGGACATCAAGACCGTGGACGCCTTCTGCACGGCACTGCTGCGGGAGAACACCCATCTTCTGGCACAGGAGAGGGAGCGCTATACCCTGACGCCGGATTTCCGGGTGCTGGACGAAAATGACGCAAAGCTCCTGCGCCAGCGGGTGCTGACCCGGGTACTGGAGCGGTTTTACGAGGAACTGGACGAGGGCGGCGCGCTGCTGGCGGATACGCTGGGCGCGGGCCGGGATGACAGCGCCCTGGCGGATCTGGTGCTGGAAACCTACGAAAAGCTGCAAAGTCACGCTGATCCCGAACACTGGCTCGCGGAAAATCGGACGATCTGGGAAAATCGGAGCGGGGACTTCGACGAAACGCCCTACGCCGCCGAGCTGCTGGCGGTCATCCGTCGAAAGGGATTTCACCACATGGAGGCGCTGCGGCGGGCGGGACAGTCCACCGTGGGCGGGGATCTCTATAAGGGCTATGGCGAAAAATTTCTGCGGGCCAGCCGCAGCTTCGCACCCTTGGCGGCAGCACAGAACTGGGAAGCCGCCCGCGTTTCTCTGGATGGACTGGAATTCCTCCGGCTCACCACGCCGAAGGGAATGGCGGAGGACCCGGAGGTCGTGAGACTGAAGGGGCTGTGGGAGAACGCCAAAACTGCCGCCAAAAAGCTGGCCCCCATGCTGGCGGTCAGCGATACGGAGGCCATGGAGGACCTTCAGACCATGGCCCCTGCCATGACGGCCCTTTTGAAGCTGACGGCGGACTTTTCCGACGCGTACCGGACGGAAAAGCTGCGGATGAACTGCGCCGACTTCTCCGATCAGGAGCATCTGGCCCTTCGCCTGCTGGTGGAGCGGGACGGCGCACCTACGGAACTGGGCCGTCAGGTGGCGGGCCGCTACCGGGAGATCTTGGTAGACGAATATCAGGATACCAACGAGGTGCAGAACGCCATTTTCCGGGCGGTGTCCCGTGAAGGCAAAAACCTCTTTACCGTAGGGGACGTAAAGCAGAGTATTTACCGGTTCCGGTTGGCGGACCCTACGATTTTTCTTGACAAGTACCGCCGCTTCACACCTGCTGAAAATGCGGTGGAAGGGGAGGAACGCAAAATTCTGCTGTCCAAAAACTTCCGCTCTCGGAGAGAGATTTTGGACGCGGCCAATTTCGTCTTCTCCAACATCCTGTCGGCGGACATGGGGGAGATGGAATACGGTGAGGACGAGTCCCTCCACTTTGGCGCGGAGTACTACCCGCCCCGGACGGACTGTGAGACGGAATTCCACCTCATCTCCGCCCATCAGAAGTCGGCGGCAAATGACCGCCCGGTGAAACGGCTGCTGGCGGAGGCCCGGTTCACGGCGCAGCGTATCCGTCAGCTTTTGGATGAGGGATATCCCGTCACCGGGGAGGACGGCACGCTGCGGCCCTGCCGCCCGGAGGACATTGTGATCCTGATGCGCTCTCCGGGGAGCCGGTCCGCCGCCTTCGCCCAAGCGCTGGCGGAGCGGGATGTGCCCTGCTCCTTTGAGGAAAGCGGCGATTTCTACCAGACCCCGGAGATCTCTGTCACGCTGGCCCTGTTGGAGATCGTCGACAATCCCCGGCAGGATGTGCCGCTGATCGCCGTGCTCCGCTCCCCGGTGTTCGGCTTTACGCCGGACCGTCTGGCGGAGATCCGCAGCCGTGACCGGGAGGGAGACTTCTATGACGCTCTGCTGGCGGACGGCGGCGAGGACGTACAAGCGTTCCTGACAACGCTGACCGGACTGCGGGACGCGGCGGCAGACATGAACGTGTGCCGCCTGCTGTGGCACATCTACAATACGCTGCATCTGCCGGGCATCTTCGGCGCTATGGACGAGGGCGGCGTCCGGCAGGAAAATCTGGTAGCCCTGACCCGCCACGCCGAGCGCTTTGAGAGCAGCGGCTACCGGGGGCTGTTCGCCTTCATCACACAGCTCCGGCGGCTCATTGACGCCGGGCAGGCTCCCGCCGTGAAAACCGCTGGGGGGAGCGGCGGCGTTCAGATGATGAGTATTCACAAATCCAAGGGCTTGGAATTTCCCATCGTGTTCCTCTGCGATTTGGAGCACGCCTTTTCCCGGCAGGATTTCGATACGCCGGTGCTGGTGCACCCGGCACTGGGCCTTGGCCCTCTGTGCATCGACCTGAAGCGGAAGATCCGCTATCCCACCATGGCCCGGCTGGCGCTGGAAGAAAAGCTTCGCCGTGAAAATCTTGCGGAGGAACAGCGGATCCTGTATGTGGCCATGACCCGGCCAAAGGAAAAGCTGATTTTGGTAGACGCGCTGTACGGCGCGGAAAAGCGCCTTCAAAAGCTGACCGCCGCCGCGGCCTGTCCCGTGATGCCGGAGGTGGTGGCGGAGGGAAAATGCTTCGGAGATTGGATCTTACTGCCGCTGCTGTGCCGCCCGGAGGCCGCGCCTCTGCGGGATATGGCCGGGGTGATGGCGGGGGGCCTGTACACCGGCGATACCGCCCCATGGCAGGTCTTTGTCCACGACGGCAATGACTACGGATGGTCGCCGGGAGGGGTTGTGTCCGACACGGAGAAGGACGTGGAAGAAACGCCCTTTGATCCGGCGCTGTTGACCTTCCGGTATCCCTATCAGCGGGAAACAACTCTCCCCGCCAAACTCACCGCCACGCAGCTAAAGGGCCGGGCGCTGGATCAGGAGATCGCGGAAGATGCCTACCACACGCCCTATATCCGGCCCCTTGTCCAGCCGAAATTCCGCCGGGAGAAAAAGGGACTGACACCGGCGGAGCGGGGCACCGCCACCCATCTTGTCTTGCAGTATCTGGATCTGCAAAATTTGGATGTGCCCGGACAGGTGGAAAAGCTGCGGCTGGAGGCCAAGCTGACGGCGGAGCAGGCGGCGGCTGTGGACATTTTCGCCCTGCGGCGCTTTTTGGGATCCCCGCTGGCTGAGGAAATGCGGCAGGCAAAAACGGCGGCGCGGGAGTATCGGTTCACGGTGCTGATGCCGGCCCGGGATTATGACCCGGCAGCCGCGGAGGAGGACAGCATCCTGCTGCAAGGTGTGGTGGACTGCTGGTTTGAAACGCCGGAGGGCATCACGGTGGTGGACTTTAAGACCGACTTCGTACAGACGGAGGAAGATGTGGCACAGCACGCAGAGCTGTACCGGGGCCAGCTGGCGGCGTACTCTCTGGCGCTGGAACGGGTGCTGGAAAAGGCGGTGACACGGAAGGCACTGTACTTCCTGCAAGCCGGGAAAACCGTGGAAATCTCGTGATTTCAAGCTTTTTCGCAAAAACCGGAAAAAATGCTTGCAATCTGTGTTCCGATGTGATATGCTTATTTAGCTTTTGTGGGGTGAAAGCTCCATAGAGGTAGTTTTGTACCAGAAAGAGGTGAACGAGAGCAATGAAGGAAGGAATCCATCCCAATTATCAGCAGACTACGATTACTTGCGCCTGCGGTAATGTGATTGAGACAGGTTCTACCAAGAGTGATATCAAGGTGGAAGTCTGCTCGAAGTGTCACCCCTTCTTCACTGGCAAGCAGAAGCTGGTTGATACCGGCGGACGCGTGGCCAAGTTCAACAAGAAGTTCGGCCTGAACAAGTAAGCCTGTACACTTCGTCACATCCAGCAGTGGTCTGCATCCGCAGACCACTGCTTTTTTATTGCATTTTTTCAAAATTCGGATATACTGGACACATCAATGAAATGGGAAACCCATTTGACACGGGGCCTCCCAAACGCAAGGAGAGACACATTTGTTACCGAAAAAGGAAGAAATTCGAGATAAAGTTGTATTGGTTGGTCTGAACTCCCCGGTTTTGCGGGAGGACAGTGCCACCGAGGAAAGTATGGACGAGCTGTCCGCTCTGGTGGAGACCGCCGGCGGCGAGACTGCCGGCATCGTTCTCCAGAACCGGCCCACGCCGGATCCTCGCACCTTCATCGGGGAGGGCAAGGTGGCGGAGGTGCAGCTTTACGTTGAAAATGTAGGTGCTACCATGGTCATTTTCGACAATGACCTTTCCCCCTCCCAGCAGCGGGTGCTGACGGAGCTGCTGGGCGTTCAGGTATTGGACCGCTGCGGCCTGATCCTGGATATTTTCGCTCAGCGGGCAAAAACCAAGGAGGGCCGCTTGCAGGTGGAGCTGGCCCAGTACCGCTATCTGCTGCCCCGGCTGATCGGTATGTGGAGCCATCTGGAGCGTCAGGGCGGCACCAGCGGCAAGGGACCCATCGGCTCTAAAGGCCCCGGCGAAACGCAGTTGGAAACAGACCGCCGTCTGATCAACAAGAAGATCGACAAGATCCGGGCAGATCTGGAAGAGGTACGTCGTGTCCGGGCCACCCAGCGACAGCAGCGGCAGAAGAACGAGATCCCGGTGGTGGCCATCGTTGGCTATACCAATGCGGGCAAATCTACCTTGCTGAACCAACTTACCGGCGCTGCGATCCCGGCCAATAACCGGCTGTTCGACACGCTGGACACCACCAGCCGCCTGCTGACGGTCAGCGATACCATGGACGTGGTGGTGTCCGATACCGTTGGCTTCATCCGCAAGCTGCCCCATCAGCTGGTGGAGGCGTTCAAGGCCACACTGGAGGAATTGGAGTACGCAGATCTGCTGCTCCATGTTATCGACGTGTCCAACCCGGAATGGCAGCATCAGGCGGAGGTCGTGGAGAAGCTGATCGTGGAACTGGGAGCCAATGAGATCCCCCGCATCGACGTATTCAATAAGTGCGACCGTGTGGAAGCCGGTGACCTGCGGCCCCACGGCGTGGACATCTGCTCCATCTCCGCCCGGACCGGCGAGGGGATCGATCGTCTGCTGGAAATGATCGACCGGCGGCTGGACAAGGGCACCCGCCGGGTGACCATCCACCTGCCGTATGACAAGGGCAGCCTGCTGGATATGCTGTACCGGGGGGCCAAGGTGGAATCCGTGGAATACAGCGAGACCATTGACATTGTGGCGGTGTGCCCGCCCAAGGTGCTGGGCCAGATCGGAGACTATACCCCGGACTGGACGCCGCCGAAAGAGGACTGGGAATGATCACGCTGAAAACGCGGCGGCTGCTCCTCGACCCCTGGCGGGAGGAGGATGCCGAGGCATTGTACGCTCTGGCGTCGGACCCGGAGATCGGCCCCATGTGCGGCTGGGAACCCCATGGAAGCGTGGAGGAAAGCCGGGAGATCATCCGGGATGTGTTCAGCGCGCCGGAGGTCTGCGCGATTCTCAGCAGAGAGAGCGGCGCACTGCTGGGAGCGGTGGGTCTTCAGCCGTCATCGGAGATTTTTCCGGAGCTTTCTGCCACAGAGCAGCGGGAGATGGGCTATTGGCTGGGACGGCCGTATTGGGGCCATGGCGTTATGACGGAGGCTGCAACAGAACTGCTGCGCTTCGGCTTTGAGACGCTGGGGCTGGAAGCCGTCTGGTGCTCGCATTATGACTGGAACAGCCGGTCTCGTCGGGTCATTGAGAAGTGCGGCTTCCGCTATCAGTTCACGAAAGAGACAACGAATGTCATCGGAATGACCAACAAAACGGTGTTTTACGCCTTGAAAAAGGAAGAATGGCTGGCTTTTTCCGGTGAAAAGGAGTTTGCATGACGGAGTACATCGTCCCCTATCAGGACGCCGAGAGCGAGTTTACGGAAAAGCGCTCCCGCTTCATCACCCACCTCTACAAGGTGGAGACGGAGGCGGAGGCCCGGGCCCGCATCGAGGAAATGAAAAAGAAATACTATGACGCCCGGCACAACTGCTGGTGCTACCTCCTGCAAGAGGGCGGCGTGGTCCGCTACTCCGATGACGGCGAGCCGCAGGGCACGGCGGGCCAGCCTATGCTGAACGTGTTCCAGCGGCAGGAGGTCTGGAATGTGTGCTGCGTTGTGACCCGGTACTTCGGCGGCGTACTGCTGGGAGCCGGGGGGCTGACCAGAGCCTACACCAAGGGAGCCGCTGATGCGCTGACCGCCGCCGGGATCGCCCGGATGGGGCTTTGGACGCTATGGGACGTGCCCTGCACTTATCCGCTGCTGGAGCGGATGAAGCTGGAGGTGGCCGCCGCCGGCGGCGTGGTCCGGGACGCGGAATACGGCGCGGACATCACCCTCCGGACGGCATTTCCCGCCGGGACTGCGGAAACGTTCCAGCTCCGGCTGACGGAGCTTTCCGCCGGGAGTCTGGCCATGACGGCGGCAGGGGAGGAGTTTTTGCCGGGGCCGCGGGAGGAAGCAAACTGACAACTGCCTCCTGTGTTTTTCGACGTTTCGGCTGAAAACGCCGGATTTTCCTTGCATTTTCTCCATAGCTTCTGTATAATGCCAATTTATGATAGATTTTTTCAGGAAGGACTGACAGCAATGGCTGACGAGATCAAGACCACGGCGGCGGAGGCCCCCGAAAGCCGCAATTTCATCCACACGTTTATTGAGGAGGATATTGCCCAGGGCGGACAGTTTGAAGGCATGACCGTCCACACCCGGTTTCCGCCGGAGCCCAACGGCTATCTGCATATCGGCCACTGCAAGGCCCTGACCATCGACTTCGGTACCGCTGAGAAGTTTGGCGGATTGTGCAACCTGCGGATGGACGACACCAACCCCACCAAAGAGGACGAGGAGTTCGTGGAGGCCATCAAGGAGGATATCCACTGGCTGGGCTTCGACTGGGGTGACCGCTTCTTCTACGGCTCCGACTATTTTGAGGAGGATTACCGTCAGGCGGTGGGCCTCATCAAAAAGGGCCTTGCCTATGTGTGCGAGCTGTCTCCCGAGGAGTTCCGTGCCCACCGGGGAGACATCGGCGTTCCCGCAACCTCTCCCTACCGGGACCGTCCCGTGGAGGAGAGTCTGGATCTGTTCGCCCGGATGCGGGCAGGGGAGTTCCCCAACGGTTCCATGACCCTGCGGGCCAAGATCGACCTGGCCAGCGGCAACTTCAATATGCGGGACCCCGTTATCTACCGGATCAACCACATGCACCATCACCGTCAGGGGGACAAGTGGTGCATCTATCCCATGTATGACTTCGCCCATCCCATTCAGGACGCGCTGGAGGGCATTACCCACAGCCTGTGCTCTCTGGAATTTGAGGCCCACCGTCCCCTGTACAACTGGGTCATCGAGCATTGCGACCTGCCTGCCCATCCCCGTCAGATCGAGTTCGCCCGTCTTGGCATCGACCACACGGTCATGAGCAAGCGCAAGCTCCGCAAACTGGTGGAGGAAGGCCGGGTCTCCGGTTGGGACGATCCCCGGATGCCCACCCTCTGCGGCCTGCGCCGCCGGGGCTACACCGCCCGGTCCATCCGTAATTTCTGTGACCGCATCGGCGTGGCCAAGTCTGCCAACGTGGTGGAATACGGCTTTCTGGAGCACTGCCTCCGGGAAGACCTGAACGAGACCGCCCAGCGGGTGATGGCTGTTCTGCGGCCCATCAAGCTGACCATTACCAACTATCCCGCCGGTAAGACGGAGACCGTCACCGTGGAGAACAATCCGCTGGACCCCTCTGCCGGGACCCGGGAAGTACCCTTCTCCGGCAGCCTGTGGATCGAGGCCGATGACTTTATGGCTGAGCCGATCCCCAAGTACAAGCGTCTGACCCCCAACGGCCCGGAGTGCCGTTTGAAGGGTGCGTATCTCATCAAGTGCGTCGGCTATGAGACGGATGAAAACGGTAATGTGACCGAGATCGCCGCCGAGTATGACCCCGACTCCCGCGGCGGCGACCCTGCCGACGGCCGCAAGGTCAAGGGCGCGACCATCCATTGGGTAGACGCCGCCACCGCCGTGGACGCCGAGGTGCGGCTCTATGACAACCTGTTCACCGACGCCAACCCCGACGCTGCCGACAAGGACTTCATCGAGTGCCTGAATCCCGGCTCTCTGGAGGTCCTGACGGACTGCAAGGTGGAGGCCGGTCTGGCCGCCGCCGCAGACCGCTACGCCGAAAGCCACGAGGGCGGAAAGACGGCTCCCGGCTACCAGTTCATGCGTCTGGGCTACTTCTGTCTGGATAACAAGGATACCAAGGCGGGCCATCCGGTGTTCAACCGCAGCGTCAGCCTGAAGGATAGCTTCAAAAAGTAAGCCAAATAAAAAGGTCTGTCCCGAAACTTCGGGGCAGACCTTTTTTGCTCAGTCAATCTTCAGGGGCTTTTTCAGGTTGTAGAAGGTAAAGGTACCGGTGCCATCCAGATTTCCGTCCTGATCCGTGATCCGGATGTCGAATACACAGACGGTGCCGCCGTGCTTGGCCTCCCTGGCCTCGGCGGTCAGAACGTCGCCTGCCTTGGCTGCACGCATGAAATTGTACTGGGCGTTCAGCGTCACCGCCTGTTCACCGTAAGCCGCCATGGCGGAGCCGGCGGCGTTGTCCGCCATGGAGAAGAACAGGCCGCCATGGGCTACGTCCACGGGGTTCAGATCGTCCTCCGTTACGGTCTTGACCACCTTGGCATAGCCGGGGGACAGCTCCGTCACCGTGATGCCGATACGCTGGCAGAAGCGGTTGCGGGCGTTGCGGTATTCCAGAATTTTTTGCATATCCATTTGCAGGAACTCCTCAACATGATTTTGCCCCATTTTACACGCTTTGACAGAAAAGGTCAAACGAAAACAGAAGAAAATGCTCAAAAACCGTTCTGTTTCGCTTGCAACCGCGCGGTGGAATACAGAATTGACCGCCGGAGCAGCGCTCCGGCGGTTTTTCTCCTATAAGTGCTTGCGGATGGTGTTGATGGCCCCTTTTTCCAACCGGCTCACCTGCGCCTGAGAGATGCCCACCTCGGCGGAGACCTCCATCTGGGTCTTGCCCTCGTAGAACCGCAGGGACAGGATGCGCCGCTCCCGTGGGTCCAGCAGCTTCATGGCATCCTTCAAGGCGATGCGCTCCGTCCAGCGCTCATCTGTGTTTTTCGTGTCGCTGACCTGATCCATGACGCAGATGGCGTCGCCGCCGCTGTCATAGATCGGCTCGTACAGAGAGACCGGGTCCACGATGGCGTCCATGGCAAAGACAACCTCCTCCCGAGGAATATCCAGCACCTTGGCGATCTCCTCTACCGTCGGCTCTTTCTGGTTTTCCGCCATGAGGTGTTCCCGGGCCTGCAAGACCCGGTAGGCGGTGTCCCGCATGGAGCGGGAGACCCGGATGGCGCTGTTGTCCCGGAGATAGCGGCGAATCTCGCCTACGATCATGGGCACACCGTAGGTAGAAAACTTTACCGGCTGAGAAATATCGAAATTGTCAATGGCCTTGATGAGCCCTACGCAGCCAACCTGAAACAGATCGTCCACGCTTTCACCTCGCCCCGCGAACCGCTGGATCACCGACAGCACCAGCCGCAGATTCCCCTCGATCAGCTCTTCACGGGCCTGCCGGTCCCCGGCCTTGCTGCGGCGGAGCAGCTCCATGGTCTCACTGCTTTTCAGGACCTTCAGCTTTGCCGTGTTGACCCCCGCGATCTCCACTTTCCCCTGCATATATCCGCCTCCTGCCGTTAAGCTCGACGGAGTCAGTATGCCCCTGCCGTGTTTTTCCTATACGGGAGGTTTTTGCCGATTCCGGCGGCATAGGACAGTCCCGGATCGGCATACCATTTTTTGAAAGGGGGCGGCGTAGATGCGGATACGGGAACTGCGGCGGAAAGAGGTCATCAACATTACGGACGGCGGACGGCTGGGCTTTGTGGGGGACGTGGACCTCCGGATGCCGGACGGCCAGACGGCAGCCCTGATCGTCTACGGTCCCGCCCGTTTTTTCGGGCTGTTCGGCAGGGGAGAGGAGTACTACGTCCCGTGGGACAGCATCCAGCGGATCGGGGATGACATCATCCTCATCGACAAGCCCGCCCAGCACCGGGACCCGGTACTGGAACGCCGCCGGCGGAAAAAATTCTGATAAAAAACAGCTCAACGTGGAATTTTCGGAGAAACGCCGAAAATTTCACGTATTTTTTGGAAATAATTCTTGCAATCCGTTTCACATTGTGCTATGATAATTCAGCATTCCGCATGGCTGCGGACTCTTTGTTTGTGCCCATTTGTAAAAAAAACGGGTTAGCAGAGGGGAGGAAACAGCCAGAGGTACAAACTAAATTTTTGGAGGAAATCAAACAATGGCAAGTGTCGTATCCATGAAGTCCCTGCTGGAGGCAGGCGTCCATTTCGGTCACCAGACCCGTCGCTGGAACCCCAAGATGGCTCCCTATATCTACACCGAGCGCAACGGTATCTATATCGTTGACCTGCAGAAGACCGTGAAGAAGCTGGAGGAGGCTTATGCTTTCGTCCGTCAGCTGTCTGAGAACGGCCAGTCCCTGCTGTTCGTCGGCACCAAGAAGCAGGCTCAGGAGGCTATCAAGGAAGAGGCCACCCGCTGCGGTCAGTACTATGTCAACGCTCGTTGGCTGGGCGGCATGATGACCAACTTCAAGACCATGCGTACCCGCGTGGACCGTCTGAACCAGCTGAAGGCCATGCAGACTGACGGCACCTTCGATATGCTGCCCAAGAAGGAAGTCATGAAGCACCTGGGCGAGATCGAGAAGCTGGAGAAGTATCTCGGCGGCGTGAAGGACATGAAGAAGCTGCCCGGCGCTCTGTTCATCGTGGATACCCGCAAGGAGCGCAACGCCATTGCTGAGGCTCACAAGCTGGGCATCCCCGTGGTGGCTATCGCCGATACCAACTGCGATCCCGACGAGATCGACTATGTGATCCCCGGCAACGATGACGCCATCCGCGCCATCAAGCTGATCGCTTCCGTCATGGCCAACGCCATGCTGGAGGGCAAGCAGGGCGAGCAGCTGAACGAGGCCGCTGAGGCCCCCGCTGCCGAATAAACTAAGACTCTGCGGGAGCGCAAGCTCCGATACTATATAAATTGGAGGAAAAAGATTATGGCTTTTACCGCTGCTGATGTAAAGACCCTGCGCGAAATGACCGGCGTGGGCATGATGGACTGCAAGAAGGCTTTGACCGCTTCCGACGGCGACATGGACAAGGCCGTTGAGTTCCTGCGTGAAAAGGGCCTGGCCGCCTCCGCCAAGAAGGCTGGCCGTGTTGCCGCCGAGGGCATGGCTTACGCCGCTGTCATCGACGGCGTGGGCGTGGTCGTTGAGGTCAACGCCGAGACCGACTTCGTGGGCAAGAACGAGAAGTTTGTGGACTTCGTCAAGGGTGTTGCCGCTACCGTGGCCGCCAACAAGCCCGCCGACCTGGAGGCCCTGATGGCCTGCAAGTACAACGGCACCGACCTGACTGTTGAGCAGCAGCAGCAGGAGATGGTCCTCGTCATCGGCGAGAACATCAAGGTGCGCCGCTTCGCCATCTTCACTGAGGGCGTGTCCGTTCCCTATATCCATGCCGGCGGCAAGATCGGCGTGCTGGTGAACCTGAAGGTGGAGGGTGATATTGACGCCACCGCCGTGGGCAAGGACGTTGCCATGCAGATCGCCGCTTTGAATCCCCGTTTCTGGGACAAGTCTCAGGTTTCTCAGGACGTGCTGGACGAGGAAAAGAAGATCATGATGGTCCAGATGGAGAATGATCCCAAGATGGCCAACAAGCCCGAGCAGGTCCGCGAGAAGATCGTCATGGGCAAGATGAACAAGTTCTACTCCGAGAACTGCCTGCTGCAGCAGGAGTTTGTCCGCGGCGATGTGTTCACCGGCTCCGTGGAGCAGTATATCGCTGACGCTGCCAAGAAGCTGGGCGGCAAGATCACCTTCGTGGACGCCATCCGCTTTGAGAAGGGCGAAGGCATCGAGAAGAAGCAGGAGAACTTCGCTGAGGAGATCGCCAAGATGGTCAAGGGCTAAGCCCAACACCGAATATCGTCTGAAAAAGGACAGCCGCATTGCGGCTGTCCTTTTTGTTTCAATCACGATGACGGCAGAAATCAAGATCCGTCAGAGAAACCGCCTCCGTGTTTGGCAGAGCCAAACATGGGGACGGTTTCGTAGTTTTGCCCGTGTTGGATCGGTCTTTTGAGCGGGGAGCGGCAAGCATGGTCAGTTTTCCAGCTCTGCCGGAGTTTTGGGATAGTCGGCGTAATAGCCATCGTTGGGATTTGCCAGGTAGTACCGCAGCAGCTTGGCCCAACCGGTTTCTTCTGCCGTCAGGGTGTTGGCACTGATGGCGGCGTCCAGAGCGGAGACTGCTGTCTTGCAGTCGGCGGGGTAGTAGTCGGCACCGTAGGCGGTGCCTCCCATAATCAGAGTCTGCACTGCCTCATCGTCGGCAGTGCTGCGGGCCAGCGCCTTGGCATAAGCCACCGGATCAGAAAAGAGAGCCCGGGAGAGGAGATAGCAGTAATCCTCCGCGTAAGCGCCGTCGATGCCGTGCGCAGCATAACCGCGCTGGATGAAATAAATATCACCACTGGAGTAGTGTTCCTGTTGGGAGAGCCAATCCAGCAAGGCAAATATGGTACCACTGCTGTCGATACCGCCCAACGCTCCGAATTCCTGCCAATCCATATCCGGCAGGTTGGTGAAAACATCCCGGCGGTAGGCGTACCGTTCCTCGGCGGAGAGGTTTTCGTTGGTCACAAGCTGGTTCCATGCAATATAGACCTGCCGGGTAGCGTCTACCGGCTCCTGCGGAAGGTCCTGCCGGTGGGAGAAGTCCGGGTCGCCGTTTTCATCCACAGGGAAGGTGGAGGTATTGTTGGCGGCGGCGTAGAAGTCTCCCATATCCTGCATCAGCTCCATGGAGATGCCCGCCACCAGGCCATCCTTTATGAAGAAATAGATCGTCTGATAGCCGCGGCCCTCCTCAAAGGCGCTCCAGATATACAGATAGTCATGGGGAACCAGCGAATACCCATCCGCCTCCTTGAGACCGTACAGCAGCGTTCCTTCCGCCTGATCCTCCTTGCCAGAGTGATAGGCGGCCACCACAAAGGACTTTTCGTTACCGACGCTGATGCCACGGGGCGTCCAGAAGCCGGGGGCCATGGTGGAAATGCGGCAGATGGTATCCCCGGCGGCCTGCCCCTGCTCCGGGTCGGCCTGAAGGTGGATGTAGTCCACATACAGCCTGCCGCAGACCGTGTGGTGGACGGCGGCCAAATGGAGGTCCGTGCCCTCCGTGACGATCTTCTCCGGGGCCGTCAGGTGGAGGGAGGTGTGGAAGGGAAAGGGTTCCGCCTGAGTTCCTAAGGTCAGGAACTCGTACCATTCCCGGCCGTCACGCCGGGGGACCTGCCATTCTAAGTAGAAGTCTGATACGGGCCGCGCCAGATCACCTACCTGTCCCAGGAACGGCTGGCTGGCCCGGTAGAGAAGGAACCCGGCAATCAGAACCGGCAGCAGAACGCATACGCTCAGGAGGAACCACCACTTTTTGCCGGCGTTTTTCGGCGGCACCGGTTCCTCCGGCGTTTCCGTCAGCTCCGCCACGGAAACGCCCAGCTCCCGGGCCAGTCCGATCAGGTTGTTCAGATCCGGGGCAGAGAGGTCGGTCTCCCATTTGCTGACGGCCTGCCGGCTGACGCCCAATCGGGCACCCAGTTCCTCCTGAGAAATATTCAGCTTTTTTCGATACAGGCTGATGCGCTGCCCAAGTGTCATATCGCGTTCTCCTTCCATAGGGGGTATCGGTGGAATTTCGACTTCAGTATACCATACGGGGCCGCTATTGGCTACCACCCGGCTGTCAACTATCGGTTGCGGGCGGAAAAAAGACCGGAATTCCAACAAAAACCGGTCATGGAATTTTCCTGTGAAAATCTTCGGATACCCCCTTTCCAAACGACGGAAAATAAGGTAAAATAGACACTGATAACATATGCCACAGGAGGTCATTATGGAAAAACCGGTATATCATCGTGTCCTATTGAAGATCAGCGGCGAGGCCCTTGCGGGAGACAAGCATTCCGGTCTGGATTTTGAGGTCATTGGTCAGGTGTGCGACGTCATCAAGAAGTGCCTGGACATGGGCGTTCAGGTGGGCCTGGTCGTCGGCGGCGGCAACTTCTGGCGGGGGGCCAAGAACAGCGGCGGCGGCAAAATGGAGCGGACCCGCGCCGACCACATCGGTATGCTGGCTACGGTTATGAACTGTCTGGCAGTGGCGGACGTCTGCGAGCAGAAGGGCATCCCCGTCCGGGTGCAGACCGCCCTTGAGATGCGGGCTGTCGCGGAGCCGTACATCCGTTCCCGGGCAATCCGGCATTTGGAAAAAGGCCGCGTGGTCATCTTCGGCGCCGGTACCGGCAACCCCTATTTCTCCACAGACACGGCAGCAGTACTGCGGGCGGCTGAGATCGACGCGGACGTGATCCTGCTGGCCAAGAACGTGGACGGCGTGTACAGCGCCGACCCAGTGAAGGACCCCACCGCCGTCAAGTATGACAGCATTTCCTATGATGAAGTGCTGGCCCAGCATCTGATGGTGATGGACACCACCGCAACCTCTCTTTCTATGGATAACCACATTCCCGTGCTGCTCTTTGCCCTGAAGGATCCGGAGAATATCATCCGGGCTCTCTGCGGCGAAAACGTGGGCACGATCGTAAAAGAATAAAGGCGCGAAAGGAAGGAACCAAGCTATGTTGAAAGACGATTACAAGATCTACGAGGAAAAAATGAATAAGAGCATCGACTCTGCCGCCGCGGACTTTGCTTCCGTCCGGGCAGGCCGTGCCAATGCCGCCGTGCTGGACCGCATTATGGTGGATTACTACGGCACCCCCACCCCTATTCAGCAGATCGCGGCGATCTCCACCCCGGACCCCCGGATTTTGCAGATCTCTCCGTGGGACGGTTCTGCGCTGAAATCCATCGAAAAGGCCATTCTGAACTCCGATCTGGGCATCAATCCCCAGAATGACGGCCGGAATATCCGTCTGAACTTCCCTCAGCTGACGGAGGAGCGCCGTAAGGAGCTGGTCAAGCAGATCCGCAAGTACGCGGAAAACGGCAAGGTGGCCATCCGCAACATCCGCCGGGATGCCATGGAGTCCTTCAAGAAGAAGGAAAAGGCTTCCGAGATCACCGAGGATGATCTGAAGCAGGCAGAAAAGGATCTTCAGAAGCTGACGGATGACAGCAGCAAGAAGATCGACGAGCTGCTGGCCCGCAAGGAAAAGGAACTGATGGAGATTTGATGAGCGAGACACGAAACACGCTGCATACGGCGGGGTGGGCTGCCAGCCCACCTCGCCATATTGCGATTATTATGGACGGCAATGGCCGCTGGGCCACCCAACGGGGACTGCCACGCACCGCGGGACATAAGGCGGGGGCGGAGACCTTCCGCCGGATCGCCACCTACTGCAAGAACATCGGCGTCAAGTACCTGACGGTCTACGCCTTTTCCACGGAAAACTGGAAGCGCTCGGAGACAGAGGTCTCCGCCATTATGGCGCTTTTGAAGAAGTATCTGCTGGAAGCCGTGGACACTATGGAGCGGGACCATATCCGACTCCACTTCTTTGGAGACATGACGCCCATCGCACCGGAGCTGCGGGCGTTGGCCCACGAGACGGACGAGATCACGGAGCATTTGTCCAAGGACGATTTTCAGGCCAATGTCTGTCTGAACTACGGCGGCCGGGATGAGATCCTCCGGGCTGTCCGCCAGTTTGCGGCGGAGTGTGCGGAAGGGAAGCGGAAGCCGGAGGACCTGGACGAAACGCTGTTTTCCACCTATCTGGACTCTGCCGGCATCCCGGACCCGGAGCTGATCATCCGCCCCAGCGGGGAGCAGCGGCTGAGCAACTTCCTCCTGTGGCAGTGTGCGTATTCCGAGTTTTATTACACGGATACCCTCTGGCCGGACTTCGATGAGGAGGAGCTGGACAAGGCGATCGCCGCCTACCAGAGCCGGGATCGCCGGTTCGGCGGTGTGAAGAAATAAGCCCTTACAGGTGTTGAAAGGACTGAAATTCTATGTTGCAAAGATGGTTGGTGGTCATCATTGGCCTGCCGCTGCTGCTGGCGGCGCTGCTGCTGTGTCCGGACTGGGTGACGGTGATCGTGGTATGCGGCATTGCCGCTGCCGCGGCCTATGAGCTGCTGCACACGGCGGGAAAGAAAGTGCCCAAGTGTGTCTATGCGTTTACCATTTTAGCCGCCGTGGCGCAGGAATGGGTCACCTATGACGCGCATACCTGGCAGTTTTATGACAGTTATCAGTCCGTGGGTATGATCCGCATTTTGTGCGTGCCGCTGGCGCTGGTGACGGTCCTGTTTTTCGTTGCCGTCAAGGGCTACGGAACGCCGAACGCCATGCCCTTTGCCGATGTTGCCACAGCGATGATGGGCGGCACAGTGTTTCCCATGATGTACAGCGCCATTTTCCTGCTGCGGATGGACGGGCTGTACGGTAAAATGTATGTACTGCTGCCGTTCTGCGTGGCCTTTCTGGGAGACAGCTTTGCCATGTACGGCGGGATGCTGCTCGGAAAGCGGAAAATGGCCCCGGCAGTCAGCCCCCACAAGACGTGGGCGGGTTCTGTCGCCGGATTGATCGGCAGCGCCTTGGGACTGGTGCTCTGGGGTGTGGTGGCCCGGATGTGGCTGGGTTACGAGCCGAACTACCTGAATCTGGTCCTGGCCGGTCTGGTGACCAACGCCATCGGCCAGCTGGGCGATCTCGCCATGTCCCTCATCAAGCGGGAGGCGGGCGTGAAGGATTACAGTCACATTTTCCTGACCCACGGCGGAATGCTGGATCGGTTCGATTCCACCCTGTTTATCTCTCCGTGGATCTATTTGTTTGTGTGCGCGGGTATGCTTTAAGAGACATAGAGGACATACTATGATGAATACGATCTCAATATTGGGCTCCACCGGCTCCATCGGCCGTCAAACCTTGGATGTGGCGGAGCAGCTGGGCCTGCGGGTGACGGCACTGACCGCCAATTCCAACGTGGAGCGAATGGAGGCACAGTGCCGGAAGTTCCGTCCCCGCCTGGCGGTGATGACGGAGGAAGCAGCCGCAAAGGAACTGGCAATTCGCTTGCAGGACACGTCTGTAAAGGTGTTGGCCGGTACAGATGCTCTGGTGGACGCCGCCGTGATCCCGGAGGCGGAAACGGTGGTCACCGCCGTGGTTGGCATGGTGGGATTGAAGGCCACGCTGGCCGCCATCCGGGAGAAAAAGCGTATCGCCTTAGCCAATAAGGAGACTCTGGTCTGTGCCGGGGAACTGGTGATGAGTGAGGCGGACCGCTGCGGTGCGGAGATCGTGCCGGTGGACAGCGAGCATTCCGCCATCTTCCAGTGCTTACAGGGCTGCGCCGACCGTCGGGAGATCCGGCGGCTGATCCTGACCTGCTCCGGCGGGCCCTTCCGGGGGATGGGCCGGGACGAGGTGGGACGCATGACCAAGGCCGACGCCCTGCGGCACCCCAACTGGACGATGGGCCCCAAGATCACCGTGGACTGCTCCACACTGATGAACAAGGGGCTGGAGGTCATCGAGGCCATGCGGCTGTATCGTCTGCCGCTGGCGCAGGTGTCCGTCATGGTGCATCCGCAGAGCATCGTTCACTCCATGGTGGAATTTAAGGACGGAGCCGTTCTCGCCCAGTTGGGTACGCCGGATATGCGACTGCCCATCCGCTACGCCATGACCTACCCGGAGCGGGGGGAGAACCCGGCACCGCCGCTGGACCTTTTGAACAGCCCGCCCCTGACCTTCTCGGAGCCGGACCGGGAGACTTTTCCCTGCCTCCGTCTGGCGGAGGAGGCGGCCGAGGCAGGCGGCACGGCCTGCGCCATTCTGAACGGCGCCAACGAGGAAGCCGTCCGTCTGTTTTTGGCGGAAAAAATTGGTTTTTATGACATTTCCGACCTGGTTGCGGCGGCGCGGGCGACCGTCCCGGTGACGCAAACACCCTCGTTGGAGGAAATTTTATCAGCGGACCACGCCGCCCGAGAGGCCGTGAAGTCCGCATTTGCAAGGAGACATTCATGAGCTTTGTCTACATCCTGGCGGCGATCTTGATTTTCGGCGTGCTCATCGCCGTGCATGAGCTGGGTCACTTTCTGGCGGCGAAGCTCTGCGGCGTACAGGTCAACGAGTTTTCCATCGGCATGGGCCCTGCCGTCTGGCACCGGAAGAAGGGGGAGACAGCCTATTCCTTCCGGGTCCTGCCCATCGGCGGCTACTGCGCCATGGAGGGGGAGGACGGAGACACGGGCAGCGCCCGGGCCTTCACCCGTCAGGGCTTCTGGAAAAAATTCGTGATCTTAGCCGCCGGTGCTTTCATGAATTTCCTGACGGGACTGCTGATCGTGGCGATCCTGTTCAGCAGCGCCGGGACCTTCTTTGTGGACGGGATCACAGGCCTTGCCCCGGAGGTGTCCCGGACCGGGGAAAACGGTTTACAGGCCGGGGACCAGATCTATAAGATCAACGGCTGGCGCACCTATTTCAGCGGCGACGCCCAGATGTTTCTGAGCTATTCCGGCGACACGGCGGACATCGAGGTTGTCCGTGCCGGGCGGCATATTCTGGTGGAAAACGTCGCCCGGCAGACCTGCACCGACCAGCAGGGGGAGCCTTATCAGGGCTTCGGCCTGTATGTGGGACGGCTGTCTGTCCCGGCCACCGTATCCAACCGCATCCGCTACACCTGGTATCAGACCATGGACTTCGTGCAGCTTGTGTGGTTCAGTCTGGGCCAGCTTGTTACCGGCGGGGCCGGACTCAAGGACCTCAGCGGGCCGGTGGGCATTGTGACCACCATCAAGGACGTGGGCACCGAGGCTCAGGAAACGGCGGAACAGAATGACCAGAACGGCCTGCTGGCCGCGGCGGAGAGCATCGCCTATTTCGCGGCGCTGATCGCCGTAAATCTGGCGGTGATGAATCTGCTGCCCCTGCCGGCGCTGGATGGCGGACGGATCTTTTTCCTGCTGGTGGACGCAGTTTCCATGGCACTGTTCAAGCGGAAGGTACCGGAGAAATATCAGTCGGCCATCAACACGGCGGGCTTTGTCCTGCTGATGGGCTTTATGCTGCTGGTAACATTCCAGGATGTATTCAAATTGGTAAAGTAGGCGATCAATATGACAAAGAAATTGATGGTTGGCAAGGTGGCTGTGGGCGGCGGTGCCCCGGTGTCCATCCAGTCCATGTGCAATACGAAAACCGACGATGTGGCCGCTACTGTGGCCCAGATCCACGCATTAGAGGATGCCGGATGCGAGATCATCCGGGTGGCGGTGCCGGACGAGGACGCTGCCAAGGCGGTGGACAAGATCAAGGAGCAGATCGATATTTCCCTGATCGCGGACATCCACTTCAACTACAAGCTGGCGCTGATGTGCGCCGAGCGGGGGATCGACGCCCTGCGGATCAACCCCGGCAACATCGGCGGGGAGGAGAAGGTCAAGGCCGTGGCGGACATTTGCCGCCAAAAGAACATCCCCATCCGCATCGGCGTCAACGGCGGCTCTTTGGAAAAGGAGCTGCGGGCCAAGTACGGCGGTGTGACCGCCGAGGCGCTGGTAGAGAGCGCCATGGGCCATGTCCGGCTGCTGAACCGGTTCGATTTTGACGATATCTGCATTTCCGTGAAATGCTCCGACGTGCCGCTGACCATGCGGGCCTACACGCTGCTGAGCCAGCAGACGGACTACCCGCTGCATCTGGGCGTCACCGAGGCCGGAACGCCCTCTATGGGCATGGTGAAGTCTGCCATGGGCATCGGCGGGTTGCTGTGCATGGGCATCGGCGATACCATTCGGGTGACCCTGACGGCGGACCCGGTGGAGGAGATCTACGCCGCTAAAAAGATCCTGCGGGCGGCAGGTCTGCGGAAAGAGGGCGTGAATCTCATCGCCTGTCCCACCTGCGGCCGCACCCGGATCGACCTGATCCCTATGGCGGAGGAAGTGGAGCGCCGATTGATGAACTGCACGAAAAACATCACCGTGGCGGTGATGGGCTGCGCCGTCAACGGGCCCGGAGAAGCTGCCGCCGCGGATGTTGGCATCGCCGGCGGCAAGGGCGAGGGCCTGATTTTCCGCAAAGGAGATATCCTTTACAAGGTGCCTCAGGAGCGGCTTGTAGACGCATTGATGGAGGAAATCGAAAAGCTGTAAGCAGCTTTTACATAAGATAGGGGAAAGAAGGACGCATGTCGAGAGAGATACCGTTTTTTGAATTATTTGCGCAGCTGCAGCTCTCCCCGGAGCTGCGGCTAAAACTGTTGGGGGCGGTGATCGCCAGCGCCTGCATCCATCAGGACACCCTCTCTATGGAGCTGGCGATGATCGTGAAGCACCCTCTGGAGCCGTCGGATCTGGACGAGCTGAACAGCGCCATCCGTAACGGCTACGGACTGAACGAGGTGCGATTCCGGGTCACGCTGAAGGAGGAACAGCTGCCCTCGCAGCGGAAGGCAGCGGCCGCGCCGTCCGCCCCGTCCGGGGGAGGTCCATCAGGGCCGGTCCTGATGGGCAACCCCATCAAGGTCAAGCCCGTGGAAATGAAGACGCTGGATCTGAAAATGGGCAATGCCACGGTAAGCGGCAAGGTGTTCTCCGTGGAATGTGTGGAGACCCGGCGGCCCGGTATGTGGCGGCTCCATGTGGAGATGACGGACTACACCAGCTCCGTGGCCGTCCATAAAAACCTGACGGAAAAGGAAGCCAAGGGCCTGGATGGGAAGATCAATCCCGGTATGTGGCTGTGCGTTCAGGGCAAGATGGAGCCCACCTGGGACGGCAAGGACATCCAGCTCAATCCCTACCACATCAACGTCATCCAGCACGAGGAACGGCAGGATACCGCCCCGGTGAAGCGTGTGGAGCTGCATCTCCACACAAAAATGAGCAATATGGACGCCCTGACGGACACGAAGGAGGTCATCAAGGAGGCCATCCGCTGGGGCCATCCCGCCATTGCCATCACGGATCACGGCGTGGCCCAGTCCTTCCCGGACGCCTGGCACGCCGCCGGGGACAAGATCAAGATCCTCTACGGCGTGGAGGGGTACTTCATCAACAATGTGGACGACCGCATTGCCGTCCACGGCCGGGGAGACTGCGGACTGGACGATGAGTTCGTCTGCTTCGATATTGAAACCACCGGCTTGAAGGTGGATCGGGAGGCCATTACGGAAATCGGCGCGGTGGTGCTGAAAAACGGCGAGATTTCCGAGCGGTTCCAGACTTTTGTGAACCCAAACCGCCGCCTGACGCCGGAGATCATCGGCCTCACCGGCATCACCGACGAAATGCTGAAGGACGCCCCCCAGCTGAAGGACGCCCTGACGGATTTTCTGAAATTTGTGAACGGGCGGCCCTTGGCGGCCCATAACGCGGAGTTTGACATCGGCTTTATCCGGGCGGGGTGCAAGAAGGTGGGACTGGACTTCAACCCCACCTATGTAGACTCCCTGATTCTGGCCCAGAACCTGCTGCCGGAGCTGTCCAAATACAAGCTGGATATTGTGGCGGAGCATCTGGATCTGCCTGCCTTCAACCACCACCGTGCCAGCGATGACGCCGCCACGGTGGGCTATATGCTGATCCCCTTCTGGAAAATGCTCCATGAACGGGGGATCCACACCCTCCAGGCCGTCAATAAGGAGATGGAAAAGCTGCGGCCTCTGGGCAGCAAGTCCAACCGTTTTCCCAAACACATCATTATTCTGGCCCGGAACAAGGTGGGCCTAAAAAATCTCTATCAGCTGATCTCCGCTTCCAACCTGAAATATTTCAAGCGGGTGCCCACCATCCCCAAAAGCGAGTTGATGGCCCATCGGGAGGGCCTGATCATCGGCTCCGCCTGCGAGGCGGGTGAGCTGTTCAAGGCAGTGGTGGACCACAAGGATTGGGACGAGCTGAAGCGCATCGCCTCTTTTTACGACTATCTGGAAATTCAGCCCCTGTGCAACAACGCTTTCATGCTCCGCAACGGCGACGCCCGGAGCGAGGAGGATCTGCGGGAGTTCAACCGCACCATCGTCCGGCTGGGAGAGGAACTGAACAAGCCTGTCTGCGCCACCGGTGACGTCCATTTCCGGGAGCCGGAGGACGAAGTGTACCGGCATATCCTGCTGGCGTCCAAGAAGTTCCCGGATGCCAACGAGCCCCTGCCCATCTACTTCAAGACCACTCAGGAAATGCTGGAGGAATTTCAGTATCTGGGGGAGGAAAAGGCCTACGAGGTGGTGGTCACCAACACCCGTCTGGTGGCGGATCAGATCGAGACCTTCGAGTTGCTGCCGGCGGAGCTGTTTCCGCCCCGACTGGAAAATTCCGAGGAGGACCTGAACCGTCTGGTCTGGGAAAAGGTCCACCGGCTCTACGGCGAGGACCCGCCCCAGCTGATCGTGGACCGTCTGAATGTAGAGCTGGGCGGCATTCTGGGTAAGTATGACGTGGTGTACATGTCCGCCCAGAAGCTGGTGCAGCGCAGCAACGAATGCGGCTATCTGGTTGGCTCACGAGGCTCCGTCGGCTCGTCGCTGGTGGCTTATATGTCCGGCATTACGGAGGTCAACTCCCTGCCGCCCCACTACCGCTGTCCTAAGTGCAAAAACAGCGAATTCATTCTGGACGGCAGCTACGGCTGCGGCGCGGATATGCCGGACAAGGTGTGTCCCGTCTGCGGCACCAAATACGTGAAGGACGGCTTTGACATCCCCTTTGAGACCTTCCTGGGCTTCGGCGGCGGCAAGGTGCCGGATATCGACCTGAACTTCTCCGGCGAATATCAGGCCCGGGCTCACCGCCACGCCATCGAGATGTTCGGTGAGACCCAGGTGTTCCGGGCAGGCACCATCGGTACCCTGGCGGAAAAGACCGCCTACGGCTTCGTGAAGAAGTATCTGGAGGAAAACGGCATCGTGGCCTGCCGGGCGGAGGAAAACCGGCTGACCCTTGGCTGCGTTGGCGTCCGCCGCACCACCGGCCAGCACCCCGGCGGCCTGGTGGTGGTCCCGGACGATAAGGATATGGAGGACTTCTGCCCGGTGCAGCACCCGGCGGACGCCGATGATTCCGATACCATCACCACCCATTTTGAATATCACTCCATGGAGGCCAACATCCTGAAGCTGGATATGCTGGGACACGATGACCCCACCATGGTGCGTATGATGCAGGATCTCACCGGCGTGGACCCCCATGAGATCCCGCTGGACGATCCGGAGACCATGTCCATTTTCATTTCCAGCAAGGTGCTGGGCTATGAGAATGACCCTATTCTGGGGCCAACCGGCGCCGTGGCCATTCCGGAGTTCAACACCCGGTTCACCCGCCAGATGCTCATTGACACCCAGCCCAAGGATTTCAACACGCTGGTACGGCTCTCCGGCTTCTCCCACGGTACGGACGTGTGGATGGGCAACGCCCGGGAACTGATTTTAAGCGGTACCGCCAGCGTTCTGGAAACGGTGGGCTGCCGTGACGATATTATGCTGTACCTGATCTCCAAGGGCCTTGACCCCAAAATGAGCTTCAAGATCATGGAGAAGGTGCGCAAGGGTAAAGTGAAAAAGGGCGGCTTTGACGAGGGCTGGGAGGAGGCCATGATGGAGCACGATGTGCCGGACTGGTACATCGAGTCCCTGGCCAAGATCGGCTACCTGTTCCCAAAGGCCCACGCCGTGGCCTACGTCATGATGGCCTTCCGCATCGCCTGGTTCAAGGTCCATGAGCCGCTGGCCTTCTACGCCACGTTCTTCTCCGTCCGGGCCAAGGCCTTTGACGCGGAGTACTGCTGCGCCGGGATGGACGCGGTGAAGCGGAAGATCAAGGAGATCGAAAACAACAAGGACGCCACCGCCGTGGAGCAGAACCTGCTGACCACCCTGGAGGTGTGCTATGAGTTCTATCTCCGGGGTTTCCATTTCGACACCATCAATATCTACAAGTCTGACGCTACCAAGTTCGTGGTCACGGAAAAGGGCCTGCTGCCGCCCTTTGTAACGGTGCACGGCCTTGGCGAGGCGGCGGCCATTGACACGGTGGAGAAGCGGAAAGGGAAGGAGTTCATCTCCATTGAGGAGTTTGCCATGTGCTGCAATAAGCTGTCCAAGACCCATATCGAGCAGCTGAAGGCACTGGGTGCTTTCGCGGGCATGGCGGACACCAGCCAGATCACCCTGTTTTAAGAGGCGATCGCCAGGAAATAAGCACGCCCGATCCGGCTGATAGCCGCATCGGGCGTGTTTTTCAAAAAAGAGTTGGCGTGTACTGACAACGGCTGAATCCTCTTGGGATTCAGTATGCGTAAGGCTAAAGCACTTTGCAGAAACGCACCTCGTATTCACTGAATACGAGGTGCGTTCTTGTTAAGAAAATCCGTTTTTACTTTTCCAGCTTGCTGTTGCACTTGCTGAGGAAGCGGTCATTGGTGATGATCGCCCGGGTGTGGGTGCCTGCGCCGATGGGGCCCTTCTCGTCCCACGCCTTTACGGCAAAGTCGATCATCTTGCCGTTTTCGGAAACGGCGGTGATCTCAGCCTCCGCCCAGACCTTCATACCCACGGGGGTGGGGGCGTCATGGGAGACATTCAGATGGGTGCCCACGCTGCCCTTGCCCTCCTCCAGATACTGCTGAAGGACGCTGGCTGCGGCATTTTCCATCATAGCCGTCATAAAGGGGGTGCCGAACACCGGCAGCAAGCCGGAACCGGCCACCTGTGCGGTGAGCTCCGGGGTGACCGTCTTTTCAACGGTCAGCTTCGCGCCAATTTCAATCATACTCAGTTCCTTTCCGTCCCGCGTCGGCGGGACTGTGGTTTCTGTTAAATACCCAGCTCCGTCCAGAGATCGTTGTACAGCGTCAGCGTGTCGGCGGGGAGGTTGGTATACAGCTCGCAGCGGGCCAGCACGTCATCGGGAGCGGCCATGATCTCATAGCGCTCCTCGTCCAGAGGCTCGCCGTAGGTCTCCTCGTAGTAAGCGGGATAACCCTCCAGTGCCTCCAGATTGGGGGAGGCATAGCCAATGTAGTCCATGTTGGCCAGGTTGGATTCCGTAGAGGCGATGAAGTTGATCCACGCCTCGGCCTCCTCCTTGTGCTGGGCGGTTTTCAGAACGCACATGGCGTCCACGAACCAGTTGCTGCCCTCCTTGGGTACCACGAACTTCAGATCGGGGTTGTTGTCCAGCATGGTCAGGAAGTCACCGGCGTAGTACATGGCGATGGCGGCGTTGCTGCCCTCCATCTTGCCGAAGACCTCGTCCATCACGAAGGACTGGTACACACCCTTGCTCTTGGCGTCCGCCAGCAGCTCGTAAGCTTCCCGGATCTGAGCCTCGTCGGTGGTGTTGATGTCATAGCCCAGATCCAGCAGGGCGGCGGCCAGAGCGTCCCGGGAGTTGCGGATCATCAGAACGTTACCGGCGTACTTCTCATCAAACATGGCGTCCCAGCTGTCGATGTCGCCGTCCACCATGGTGGAATTGTAGATGATGCCCAGAGTGCCCCAGGTGTAGGGAACGGTGTACTTGTTCTCGGGATCGAAGCTCAGGCTCTTGTACTGCTCGCCGATCTTTTCATAGTTGGGGATGTTGTCATAGTTCAGCTCTGCCAGCATACCCTCGTCAATGAGACGGGCGATCATATAGTCAGAAGGGACGATGACGTCATAGTCACCAGCGCCGGTTTTCAGCAGGGAGTACAGGGCTTCATTGCTCTCGGCGGTCTGGTAGTTGACCTTGATGCCGGTCTCGTCCTCGAATTTGTAGATCAAGTCCTCGTCAATGTATTCACCCCAGCTGCAAACATTCACAACACGTTTGCCGCTGCCGTTACTGCTGCCGGAATTGTTGTCGGAGCCGTTGCCGCTCATGGTTGTATAGTCGCTGCCGCCGCATCCGGTGAGAAACAGGCTTGCCGCCATGGTCATGGCACAAGTCAAGGCTAATGCTTTTTTCAATTGATCATTCCTCCAGTGTTTTTTTGATTTTTCTATTTCAGGCTTACGCCGTGAAACCGTTTTTACCGCCGCTGCTCCGCGGCCAGCTTGCGCTCCTGTCGGGCCTCCCGGACGTTGATGACCGCCAGCAGGACCAGCACTGTCACAAACAGCAGGGTGGAGATGGCGTTGATCTCCGGGGTCACCTTCTTCTTGGTCATGCCGTAGATGGTCATGGCCAGGGTAGAGGAAGAGGAACCGGCGGTGAAGTAGCTGATGACGAAATCGTCAATGCTCATGGTGAAGGCTGTCAGCGCGCCGGAGACAATGCCGGGCTTGATCTCCGGGATGATGACCTTCCAGAAGGCCTGCATCCAGGTGCAGCCCAGGTCCATAGCCGCGTCCACCAGATTGCGGTCCATCTGCCGCAGCTTGGGGCCGACGGAGAGGATCACATAGGGGATGTTGAACGTGATATGGGCGATGAGCAGCGTCCCGAAGCCCATGGTCAGGTGGGTGGGGAGCCGGAACAGCCCCAACGTGTTGAACCAGGAGGCGAAGCTGCCCCAACCGCTGAAAAACGCCACGAACAGCAGGCACATGGAAACACCGGTGACGATATCCGCGTTCATCATGGGGATGTTGTTGACGGTCATCAGCGGATTCCGGACCCGGCGGCGCATGGCGTAAAAGCCGATGGCGGCGAAGGTTCCGGCTACGGTAGCGATGATGGTGGCCAGCAGGGACACCAGCAGGGTGGTGTACACACTCTGCATGATGATCCGGTTGCGGAAGAGCTTCGTGTACCAATGGAGGGAGAAGCCCTTCCAGACCATGTTGCTGTTGCCGGAGTTAAAGGAAAAGACGATCAGCAGCACGATGGGCGCGTAGAGGAACACGAACACCAGCGCCATAAACAGGCGGTCCAGAAACGAATTGTTCTTCTTCACATCATCACCGCCTGTTCTTCGCCCTCGCCGAAGCGGTTCATGACCACCATGCAGATGACCACGATCACCATCATCACAAGGGAGATGGCCGCACCCAGATAGGGATTGTACGCGCCGCCCATATACTGCTGTTCGATGAGGTCACCCAGCAGCATTTCCGTACCGCCGCCCAGCATTTTGCTGATGGCAAAGGTGGACACGGAGGGGACGAATACCATGGTGATGCCGGAGAGAACACCGGGGAGGGACAGGGGCAGGATCACCCGCCGGAACACCTGAACAGAGTTGGCACCCAGATCCCGGGCCGCCTCGATGAGACTGTGGTCCAGCTTGACGATCACGGAATAGATAGGCAGGATCATGAAGGGCAGGTAGTTATACACCATGCCCAGCACCACGGCCCCTTGGGTATTGATCATCCGGAAAAAGCTGATGTCCGTTCCGAAGAGGTTGTTGTACAGGGCAATCAGCCCGATCTTCCGGAACAACTGATTCAAAAGACCGTTGTTTTCCAGAATTGCCATCCAGGAATAGGTCCGCAGCAGGAAGTTTATCCACATGGGCAGCATAATGAGCACCATGGCCAGCCGCTGGAACCGGGGGCCCTCCTTGCTCATTTTATAGGACACGGGGTAGCCGATGAGCACGCAGATGGCGGTGGCAATGAGGGCCAGCTTGAAGGAGCGGGTGAACACCACGGTGTAGGTGCCCATTTTGGCGAAGTTATCCAGCGTAAAGCCGCCGACAGAGGCGGAAAACGCGTAAATGACCACCATGATGATAGGGGCCACTACGAACAGCGCCATCCAGATCACATAGGGGATGGCGAAGCGGGAAAGACGGTTATTCTTCATCCCCGCTCTCCTCCTCATCCGACGAAAGGGTGGCGTCGTCCAGCTCATCGTATTCCTCAGAGAAGGAGGAATAATCGCCGAACATACCAGAGTAGGCACTCTTCTTCATGACGTGGATGCCGTCTGGATCGATCTTGATGCCGATGCGGGCACCCTCGGGGCAGTGGTCCGTGGTCTGGATCAGCCACTTGAAGCCCCGGAAATCCACGATGATGTCATACTGCATTCCCTTGAAGGTCACGGAGGTGACGGTGCCGGTAAGCTGGCCCTGCTCCACGGGGACGATGTCGATGTCCTCCGGCCGGATGACCACGTCCACCGCCTCGTTGGGAGCGAAGCCGCCGTCCAGACAGGGGAAGCGCCGACCGTACATCTGCACCACGTTATCCTCGGGCATAATGCCGTCGATGATGTTGGACTCGCCAATGAAGTCCGCTACGAAGGCGTTCTTCGGCTCATTATAAATATCCTCTGGCGTTCCGATCTGCTGAATGGAGCCCTTATCCATGACCACGATGGTGTCGGACATGGTGAGAGCTTCCTCCTGATCGTGGGTCACATATATAAAGGTAATGCCCACCTGCTGCTGAATCCGCTTTAGCTCGATCTGCATATCCTTCCGCAGCTTCAGGTCCAGCGCCGCCAGAGGCTCGTCCAGCAACAGTACCTTGGGACGGTTCACCAGCGCACGGGCAATGGCTACCCGCTGCTGCTGACCGCCGGAAAGGGCCTCCGGACGCCGGTGCTCAAAGCCCTTGAGGCTGACGGTCTCCAGCATCTCCATGACCCGCTCCTTGATCTCAGCCTCCGGCAGCTTCTGCATCCGCAGACCGAAGGCGATGTTCTCATACACGTTCAGGTGAGGGAACAGGGCGTACTTCTGGAAAACGGTGTTGATCTGCCGCTGATAGGGCGGGACGTCATTAATCCTCACACCATCGAACAGGACATCTCCCGACGTAGGCGTCGCGAAACCTCCGATAATACGCAGCGTGGTGGTTTTACCGCACCCGCTGGGTCCGAGAAGTGTGAGGAACTCTTTGTCATTGATATAAAGGTTAATGTGATCGAGAACCGGCTCGTCGTCGAATGCCATGCAGAGATCCCGCAGGCGAATCAACTCTTTGGACATGTATCCTCCCCCATTTCATAAGGCCGTTTCCCACCCGTTTTCCGGTGGGGGCCTGAAAAATGCCGCCTCTTCTCTCTGTTAAGGGGGGACCCTGTTTCTTTGAAATTCGGCAATTCAGAATCATAGCGGAAAACCCTTGAAATGTCAAGGAAAACGCCCAATTTTGTCGGGCGTTTTTCAAAAAAGATATTAAGAAGGTATTTCTGGGAAATATTTCTCCCGGAAGGGGACGTTTTCCACTGTAAATTCCTGCCCCTTCAGGTAGTTCAAAAGACCGGCGTCGGTTGGAAAATCGAACCGCAGCTTGTAGGAGTACAACGCCTGCCGGGTCTCATGATAGCGGCGGTTCACATCGCCTTTGCCGTACTTGCCGTCCCCCAGCAGGGGGCAGCCGATCTCCGCCATGGAAACGCGGATCTGGTGGGTGCGGCCCGTCAGCAGACGGCATTCCACCAGAGACAGCCCGCCCCGGCTTTCGAGTGTCCGGTAAAGGGTGACGGCGGTCTTGCCGCCGGGCACCGGCTTGTGGAAGAACCGGACCTCCTTTTTGGCTTCGTTTTTCAGCAGGAAGCCCTCAATTTTTCCCTCCGGCTGCTTGGGCCGTCCCACGGTGATGCAAAGGTAGGACTTTTCCAGCTCGTGGGCCCGGATCTTCTCGTTGATGATCCGCAGGGTCTCCGCGTTCTTGGCGGCGATGACGATACCGCCGGTGTTCCGGTCGATCCGGTTGCACAGCGCCGGGGCAAAGGCATTTTCCCACTTGGGATTCCATTCCCGTTTCTGGTAAAGATATGCCTGAATGTGATTGATGAGGGTGTTGACCTTTTCCGTCTCGTCAGCGTGGACGGACATACCGGGACACTTGTCCACCAGCAGCAGATTTTCGTCCTCGTAGACAATATTCAACTGTGGCTTGAACACCGTGAGAAAGAGATTTTCCTCATTGGGCTTGTCAAAGAACTCATCATTGATGTATAATTGAAGAATATCGCCGGTCTCCAGACGGACATCCCGCTTAGACCCCTTGCCGTTGACCTTGATCCGCTTCAGGCGGATGTACTTTTGCAGCAGGGCAGGGGGGAGCAGCGGCAGGTTCTTGGCCACAAAGCGGTCCAGCCGCTGTCCGGCGTCATTTTTTCCAATGGTAAATTCCCGCATGAGCATCCTCCGTTTTCGTTGTGGACTGCTCTCATCATACCTGTTTTTTCTCGTGTTGTAAAGCGCGGGGCGAAAATCAAAGAGGCGAAGCTATGAAGAAACAAAAGCAAGAGCAGACCGGTCAGGTCAATTTTGTCTGGGCCTTGGCTGGAGGTTACCTGATCTATTTAGGCGGCAAGCTGCTGTACAGCCTGTACAGAGACGGAGCCGACAGCACTCCAATCCTGGTGGTCATTCCCGCTGCGGCGGTGTTTATCGGCGTGGGTTTCTGGCTGCTGCGCCGGGAATGGAAGGCGTATCAGTTCGGCGCTGCCCACAAGGACGATCCCTCCACATGGAACGATGATCCGGTGGAAGAGGAGCTTCCTGCGGACAATGGCGATGAGGAGGATCCCTTATGACGGAACGGCTGCTGGCGGCGCTGACGGACAACGGCAAATGGCTGGAGGGCTTTACCCGCCTTGGATATGAGTCCACGTTCCGGGAATACTGCGATCGCTTCACGCCGGACTATCTGGCGGCGGTGCGGGAAGCGGGGGAGTCCGGGCTTCCTGCTTTGGCGGACAGCCTGCTGGACGCCTTGGAGGCCCAGTGGAAGCAGGCCCGCTTCTGGAACCGCACAACGGTCCGGGGCGAAACCAAGCAGGTGGTAGTAGGGTATCTGACGCCTATGCTCATGGCGGATCGGGAACTGCGGCCCTTTGCGGGCGTTCTGCGGGACCGTTGGAACCTGCGCTGGCCCAAGGATGTTTATCATGCCGCCGGGTATGAGCGGATCTGTAAGGGCTTCAAGCTGAGAATTTTGGGTTTTGAGGTCCCGGAGAAGAAAAAAGAGGCGCCGTTGGACGATGAAATTTGATCCCGCCGCCGTTTTTGAAAAAACTGGCGGAAAATCAAAAAAACTGTTTGACATTGCGGATGCAATCCTATATAATACTAAACGTGTCATTGCGAGGTAGCTTATGCTCATTGACGTTAGACCTATTCTGCATATTCCCGGCAAGGAACTGAATTTTCAGTTTGAGCTGGATCTGTCCGATATGGAATTCGGCGGAAGAAATCCCATCAGCCGGCCCGTCGTTGTGGAAGGCGCGGTTCGGAACCGGGCGGAAGTCCTTTATCTGGAGTTGACGGCTCGCACCACGTTGGACGCTGTGTGTGACCGCTGCGGAAAGGAATTCCTTCAGGAGAAGGCGGTTTCTTACAGCTGTATTCTGGCGGAAGAGTTGCAGAACGAGGAGGATGACGAGATCCTCCTGCTGGAAGACGGCAAGGTGGACGTAGGTGAGTTGGCTCGCGAAGCCTTTATTCTCGACATGGACACGAAAACTCTGTGTTCTGAAGATTGCAAGGGACTTTGTCCCCACTGCGGTGCCGACCTGAATCTGGGACCCTGCTCCTGCAAAAAGGATGTAGACCCCCGTCTGGCGGTCCTTGCAAAGCTTTTGGAGAACAAATAAAGTATAAATAAGGCCGCCTGGCCTTTGTAGATCAAGGAGGTGTCACAATGGCAGTACCTAAGGGAAAAGTATCCAAAGCAAGACGCGATAAGAGACGCAGCTCCACCTGGAAGCTGGCTGTCCCCGGTCTCGTTGCATGCCCCAAGTGCGGTGCTCTGCACCTGCCTCACAGAATGTGCCAGGAGTGCGGCAGCTACAATGGCCGTGAGGTCAAAGTTGTCAAGTCCGTGGCGGCGAAGTAAGAGACAATTGCTTGCTTTAGGAGGGAAGAGAATTCTTCCCTCCTTTACTTTTGCGCGGAACCGTAAGGGTACCGGGTCAGCGCACCGTGAAAAGTCTCCGTTTTCCCTTGCCATACAGGGGAATTACGGATATAATAGATTCAATCATTCAACTTCTTGCGGCGGCAGCGAAACACACCAACGCCGCTCAGGAAAGGAGTCATCTTATGTCGAAACCTATCATCGCCATCGTGGGCCGCCCCAATGTGGGCAAGTCCATGCTGTTCAATAAGATCATCGGCCGGCGGCTGTCCATTGTGGAGGACACCCCCGGCGTGACCCGCGACCGGATCTACGGGGAGAGCGACTGGCAGGGCCGGAAGTTCACCCTCATCGACACCGGCGGCATCGAGCCCCGGACGGACAATCAGATCCTGGCCTTCATGCGTTCTCAGGCCCAGATCGCCATTGACAACGCCACGGTCATCGTGTTCCTCTGCGACATCAAGACCGGCATGACCGCCTCCGATCAGGAGGTGGCTTCCATGCTCCAGCGCTGCGGCAAGCCGGTGATTCTGGCTGTCAACAAGGTGGACCAGGGCCGCAGCCCGGACATCTATGAGTTCTACAATCTGGGCCTTGGCGATCCCATCGCCGTCTCCGCCGTCCACGGCCACGGCACCGGCGACCTGCTGGATGCTTGCGTGCAGTACTTCCCGCCGGAGGACGAGGAGGAAGAGGAGGACGACGCCATCAAGGTGGCGGTCATCGGCAAGCCCAACGCCGGCAAGTCCTCTCTGGTGAACAAGATCTTAGGGGAGGAGCGGGTCATCGTGTCCAACGTGGCGGGCACCACCCGTGATGCCATCGACTCCCGCTTCACCAACGATAAGGGCAACTTCGTCTTTATCGACACCGCCGGTATGCGGAAAAAGTCCAAAATCGAAGAGGATATTGAAAAGTACAGCGTCCTCCGGGCTACTATGGCCATCGACCGGGCGGACGTGTGCCTGATCATGATCGACGCCACCGAAGGTGTCACTGAGCAGGACACCAAGGTGGCCGGTATGGCCCACGAGGCAGGCAAGGCCAGCATCATCGTGGTGAACAAATGGGATCTGGTGGAAAAGGACGATAAGACCATGACCCGCATGACGGAGGAGATCCGCCGGGATCTGGCCTACATGACCTACGCCCCCATCCTGTTTATCTCCGCCAAGACCGGTCAGCGGGTGGACAAGCTGTTCGATATGATCGACTATGTGGCCAATCAGGCCGCTTTCCGGGTCACCACCGGTATGCTGAATACCGTTCTGGCGGATGCCCAGACCCGCGTCCAGCCTCCCACGGACAAGGGCCGCCGCCTGAAGATCTACTATATGACGCAGGTGGGCGTGAAGCCGCCTCACTTCGTGGTGTTCTGCAATGACCGGCGGCTGTTCCACTTCTCCTATCAGCGGTATCTGGAAAACTGCATCCGCTCCACCTTCCGTCTGGAGGGTACCCCCATCATCCTGTCCATCCGGGAAAAGGGCGATAAGGAGGATTGACCGTGCAGATCATCTTTCCAAACGGCGCGCCGCTGCCGCTGCTGCTGGGCGCCGCAGCGATATTCGCCTACTTTTGCGGCTGCTTCAATGGGGCGGTCATCGTCTCCAAGTATATCCTGCGGAATGACGTGCGGAACCACGGCAGCGGCAACGCCGGCCTGACCAATTTCTTCCGCACCTTCGGCGGGCCGCTGACCTTTGTGGTGATCCTGTGCGACGTGCTGAAAGCGGTCGTGGCGCTGCTGGTCAGCCAATGGCTGATGTTCAGCGGCTATACGATCTTCATCTCCGCAGACTTTACCGTTGCGTATTGGGACACCTTCGCCAAATACTGGGCGGGGCTGTTCTGCCTGCTGGGCCACATGTTCCCCTGTATGTTCCAGTTCAAGGGCGGCAAGGGGATTCTCTCCGGCGGCACCGTCGCCATTATGATCGACTGGCGGGTGGCGCTTGTGGTCTGGGGCGGTTTTTTGATTCTGACCGTTCTGACCCGGTATGTCTCTCTGGGTTCCCTGTGGGCTGGGGCCAGCTTCCCCTTTATCAGCTGGTACTGCTACCCCCAGACGCCGATCATTGTACTGGCCTTTTGCCTGGGAGGATTGATCGTCTGGAAGCACCGGGCCAATATCCAGCGCTTGCTGGCGGGAAATGAAAACAAACTCAGTTTCCATCGGAAGAAGACTTAGGAGGATAACATGAAAGCAGTTGTAGTTGGCAGCGGCGGCTGGGGCACGGCCCTGAGCATGGTGCTCTGCGACAACGGACATGATGTGACCTTGTGGTCCCATGACCCGGCGAAGGCTGCGGAGATGGCAAAGACCCGGGAGAATTCCAAGCTGAAGGGCGTCCGGCTGCCGGACAGCCTGAAGATCAGCGGAGATTTGAACTGCCTGAAGGGGGCAGAACTGGTGATCTCCGCCACGCCGTCCTTCGCCGTGCGGGAGACGGGAAAGAAGATCGCCCCATACCTGACACCGGAGACCGTTCTGGTCAGTGTTTCCAAGGGCATCGAGCGGGATACGAACCTCCGCATGAGCCAGATTTTGACGGAAGTCACCGGGAACATCTGTAAAGTAGCTGCCCTTTCCGGCCCCTCTCACGCAGAGGAAGTAAGCATTCGGATGCCCACCGGCTGCGTGTCCGCCTGTCCGGATCTGAAAGTGGCCCGGCTGGTACAGGACGCTTTCATGAATGACTATTTCCGGGTCTATACCAGTGAGGATATCGTGGGCGTGGAGCTGTCCGCCGCCATGAAAAACGTAGTGGCTCTGGCCTGCGGCGTATGTGACGGCATGGGCTATCAGGATAATACAAAGGCTTTGCTGATGACCCGCGCCATGGCGGAGCTGACGCGCCTTGGCGAAAAGCTGGGCGGCACCCGGCAGACCTTTGGCGGTCTGGCAGGTATGGGCGATCTGATCGTCACCTGCACCTCCATGCACTCCCGGAACCGCCGCGCAGGCATTCTGATCGGACGGGGAAAGTCCGCACAGGAGGCCATGGCGGAGGTAGGTGCCGTGGTGGAGGGCTATTACGCCGCGGAAAGCATCTACCAGCTCTCTCAGCGGGAGGGTGTGGAAATGCCCCTTTGCCGCAGCGTCTATGAGGTCCTTTATCATGGTGTGGCCGTGCAGGATGTGGTGAGCAGCCTCATGCGCCGGGCCAAAAAGGACGAACTGACAGAGACCACTTGGCTGTAATGCATAACAAAACCACCGGAACGTGTTGCTCCGGTGGTTTTTTCTAAGTTTTATTTCATTCCGCACTTCCAGCTGATCCCAAGGTCACGAAGATTGCGGAGAAACCGCAAAAGGAAGTAAGACTCACCAAAAACGAGCTTCACCGGGAAACCGGCAGAGCTCATTTCAATGGGATCAGAGGGAATGAAACAGCAAACGGAAGCGGGGGAGTGGTGCAAGTGAAAACTGCCCCGCAGCATACCAATAGAAAAAGCACTCAGACCAAAGTCTGAGTGCTTTACCTGTTTATCTGTACAATTAGACCGCTCTGGTGACCTTACCGGAACGCATACACCGGGTACAAACATAAACATGGCGGGGGGAACCGTTAACGATCGCCTTCACACGTTTCACATTGGGTTTCCAAGTCCGATTGGAACGCCGATGAGAGTGAGAGACCTGAATGCCGAACGTAACGCCCTTATCGCAGAACTCGCACTTTGCCATCCGTTGCACCTCCTTGCTGTTGCGTAATTACATGCTTACATACAAGCACAAGTAGTATCATAGCAGATTCAAACACAAAATGCAAGAAAAATTTGAAAAAAATTGAAAAGTTTTTTGAGGGCCGTTCAGCCTGAAAACGGTGAAAGTCTTGCGCCTATGTGGAAAATCATATATAATGAGAAAGAACGAATAAATTGATTTTCTGGCCGCTGGACCGTGTGTGCATTTGGACGCCGGAACAGCGGTGGGCACATGATGAAAGGGTGGAATACGATGAGCGAAAAAGGCACCAGTCTGGCACAATACGTGGAGCATTTCGGACTGGAAATTCTGAACCATGGAGATACCTTTGAAACGGACAAGGTAGAATCTACCATCGTCAACCGGCCGGATCTGCAGATTCTGGGCCTGTTCGACTATTTCGACGCCCGCCGGATTCAGGTCATGGGCAAGGCGGAGCTGACCTATATCATGAAAATGAGCGAGAACCGGCGGACCAAGGTTTTTGATGACCTGTTTTCCTACACCATTCCGGCGCTGGTCCTGGCCCGGAATATGGAATGTCCCGCAGAGTGTCTGCAATGCGCCCGGAACCACGGACGGACGTTACTGCGGACAACCGAGCGGACTGCGGACTTCACCAGCCATACCATGGAATATCTCAGCAAGCAGTTGGCTCCCTGCATCACCCGGCACGGCGTTTTGCTGGACATTTACGGCGAAGGCGTTATGATCACCGGTGATTCCGGCGTCGGCAAGAGCGAATCCGCCATCGAACTGATCATGCGCGGTCACCGTCTGGTGGCGGATGACGCCGTTGAGATTCGCCTTGTGGCCGACCAGTTGATCGGCACGGCACCGGAGGTCATCCGCAACTACATCGAACTGCGCGGCATCGGCGTCATCGACGTTCAGCAGCTGTTCGGTATGCGGGCGGTCATGCCGGAGTCTCAGATCGACCTGGTGGTGGAATTTGAGCCTTGGGACAGCTCCAAGGCCTATGACCGTCTGGGAATCGAGGATCGGTTTATCGACATTCTGGGCAAACAGGTGCCCTGCGTGACGCTGCCCATCCGGCCCGGCCGAAATCTGGCCAGCATCGTAGAGGTGGCGGCCATGAACAACCGTCACCGCCGGTATGGATACAATGCCGCGGAGGAGCTGGCCAGAAAAGTGGATCTGCATGCAGATCTGGGCAGCAAATCGACCAATCAGGGAAAATAACGGCGATTGGATGTAAGGAGGTCCACTATGGACTGGACGATTGAATTTGATAAGGCCATCGAACAGTATCTGCCGGATCTGGAAGTGCTCCAAGACGAGCCTATGAGCCGGCACACCACCTTCCGCATCGGCGGTCCGGCAAAGCGGATGGCATTTCCTTCCAGCCGGGAGCAGCTGGTGCTGCTGATGAGCTTTGCAAAGGATTACGGCGCAAATCCGCTGGTCATTGGCAACGGCTCCAATCTTCTGGTCCCGGATGAGGGACTGGACCGGCTGGTGATCGACACCTCTGCCAACCTGAACCGGGTGGAGCGGGGAAGCGGGAACACCGTCCTGGCGGACGCCGGTGCTACGCTGGCCCGGACGGCGGATCTCGCCTGCAAATCGGGGCTGACGGGGCTGGAATTTGCCCACGGCATCCCCGGCACGGTGGGCGGCGGCGTTTGCATGAACGCCGGTGCCTACGGCGGCGAGATGAAGCAGGTGCTCCGATCCGCGGCGGTGCTGTTCCCGGAGGAGGGCATCCGGACGCTTTCCTGCGAGGAACTGAATTTGAGTTACCGGCACAGTCTGCTGACGGAGCATCCGGAGGCGGTGGTGCTGTACGCGGAATTTGAACTGACGCCCGGCGATCCGGAGGCCATCCGGACAGCCATGCGGGAACTGATGGCAAAGCGCAAGGCCAGCCAGCCCTTGGAATGGCCCAGCGCGGGCAGTACCTTCAAGCGGCCGGAGGGCCACTTTGCCGGGACGCTCATCGACCAATGCGGTCTGAAAGGGCTGACGGTGGGGGGCGCGCAGGTTTCGGAAAAACACGCGGGCTTCCTCATCAACCGGGGCGGCGCAACCTTCGCGGACATGGCGGAGTTGATCCGTCAGGTGCAGCAGCGGGTGTTGGAGGAAACCGGCGTCACGCTGGAGCCGGAGGTCAAAATCGTTAAATAAGCGGGTGAATACATGGAGATCCTGATCATTTCCGGCCTTTCCGGTGCAGGAAAGAGCCGGGCCGCCTCTTTTTTAGAGGATATGGGCTTTTACATTGTGGATAATATGCCGGCGGCCATGATCCTGAAATTTGCGGAGTTCTGCGCCGGTGGCAGCCAGCGCTATGACAAGGTGGCGCTGGTGTATGATGTCCGCACCGCCAACAGCCCCACAGAGCTGTTCGATGTGCTGGACGTGCTGAAGCACAGCAGCGGCGCATGCAGCCTGCTGTTTTTGGAGGCGGAGCCGGAGACCATCATCAAGCGCTACAAGGAGACCCGCCGCCGTCATCCTCTGATGCAGCAGGCGGATTCTCTGGAAAAGGCGGTGCGGACCGAGCAGGAGATGATGGAACCTCTACGCCAGCGTGCGGATGTGGTCATCGACACCACCCATCTTTCCACAGCCCAGCTCCGGGGTGAGCTGCTGCGGCATTTCGGCAGCGATACCACGGAAAAGGGCGGTATGAGCGTCACCATCACCTCCTTCGGCTTCAAATACGGTCTGCCGATGGAGGCTGATCTGGTGTTCGACGTGCGCTGTATGCCGAACCCCTTTTACATCCCGGAGCTGCGGGAAAAGACCGGTTTGGATCAACCGGTGGCGGATTATGTGTTTTCTTTCCGCCAGACCCATGATTTTATGGAAAAGCTCCGGGACCTGCTGACATTTTCCCTCCCGCTGTACGCCGAGGAGGGCAAAACGGAGCTGGTCATCGCGGTGGGCTGCACCGGCGGCCGCCACCGCTCCGTAGCCATGACCCACGCCCTGGCGGAGGACATTCGGAACCTTGGATACCGGGTCCGGGAAAATCACCGGGATATGAACCGGTGACCGCCTGAGAAAGGAGGACGCATGTCCTTTTCCTACGATACGAAAAACGAGCTATGCCGTCTGCCGGTACAGAAGCTGTGCTGTGCCCGGGCGGAGGCCTACGGAATTTTGCTGTTCTGCAATACCTTCAGTGCCACGGAGGTCCGCATCATCACGGAGAACCCCCATTTTGCCGCCCGGCTCCCCAAACTGTTCCGCCGGGCCTTCAACCTGCAATTCGACCGCCAGCCGGAGCCGGAGCAGGAGGAGGGCAAGCGGATCTTCCAGATCACGGATCAAAAAAAGCTGGACCATATCATCAATCTGCTGGGGTTCGATCCCCAGCAAAATCTGGTGCTCCACATCAATTTCGGTATGGTGGAGGAGACCTGCGACCGGGCGGCGTTCCTGCGGGGAGCCTTTTTTGCCGGGGGCAGCATCACGGACCCCCAAAAGCGCTATCATCTGGAACTGACCACCTCCCATTTGCAGGTGAGCCGGGAGTTAGATTCGTTGCTTCAGGAGTGCGGCTATCCGCCCAAAAGTCTCAGCCGGGGCGGCAGCCTCATTACCTATTTCAAGCAGAGCGACCAGATCGAGGACTTTCTGACGCTGATCGGCGCACCCGTGGCAGCCATGAACGTGATGTCCGCCAAGCTGGAAAAGGACCTGCGGAATAGCGTGAACCGCCGCCTGAACTGCGATAGCGCCAATCTGGATAAGGCGGTGGAGGCGGCACAGGAGCAGATGGAGGCCATCCGCCGCCTGCAAGCGGCGGAGCTGCTGGAGCAGCTGCCGGACAAGCTTCAGGAAACGGCGGCGCTGCGGCTGGAATATCCGGAACTGAGCCTGTCAGAGCTGGCGGCGGAATTCGACCCGCCGGTGAGCAAGTCCTGTCTGAATCACCGGCTGCGGAAGCTGCTGGAGCTATCCAGAGACCTGTCTGAATAATACGATTTTACAAAAGAAAGAGAGAATAAGCTATGGATCGGTGTGAACAAGCGGTTGGTTACCACAAGAAAGGCTTCAACTGCTGCCAGAGCGTTCTGGCGGTGTTTCAAGACTGCATCGGGCTTTCGGAAGCCCAGTGTCTGACGCTGGGCGGCGGCTTCGGTGCGGGCGCAGGCACCGGTGAGCTGTGCGGCGCTGTGACCGGCGCCGTCATGGTGCTGGATCTGCTGACCCCAGCTGACCCCGGCGATGTGATGGAGTCCAAGAAACGGTCTGTGGGACAGGCCAAGGAGCTGCAAAAGCGGTTCGCGGAGCGGTTTGACGCCCTGCGGTGCGCGGATCTTCTGCAAAAGAAGTTTGTCCCGGACGATACCACCCCCGCAGCCAAGGCTCTAGGGCTTACTGGCCACTGTGACATTATGATCGCCACGGCGGTCGAGATCGTGGAGCAGATGCTGGCGGAGCGGTGATCCACGAAAAGGAAAGCGCTTTTCAGAAAGGACGCTGACTCTATGAAAGAGAAAAAGCCTGTTGGTCCTCACAAGCTGTTGAAGATATGCAGACGGCTTTTCTTTTCCGGCGCGCTGACCATGCTGACTGCGGCATATCTGATCGGCGAACCCTATCAGTGGCGGGGAAACGATGTGTCGGTATTCCTTTGGATCGCGGCAGGTATCGGAATCCTGATCATGGCCGGAGGCCTGCTGACCGCCTTTTCGAAGCTACGCTGTCCCTACTGCGGGGCCTCCCTGATGGCTGGCGGCCGGATGCCGTCCAGTCTGCCCCATTTCTGCCCGGACTGCGGAAAAACGCTGGATGACTGCGATTAGATCCGCGCAAAACATGTATAGTGAATCAACTTTACATAGATTGAAATTACAACAACTTTAGCGATTGTTTGAGAAAGAAAACAGGAGGTGGCCTATGGCCTTCACCCATCTGCATGTGCATACGGAGTTCAGCCTGCTGGACGGCTTCTGCAAGATCAAGGAGCTGCCGGGGGTGGTGAAGTCCATGGGCCAGACCGCCTGCGCCATCACGGACCACGGCGTTATGTACGGCGTCATCGACTTCTATCGGGCTTGCAAGGCGGAGGGCGTGAAGCCCATCATCGGCTGCGAGGTCTATGTGGCCCCTCAGGGCCGCACCCGGTTCGATAAGGTCCACGAATTCGACAGCGAGAGCCGCCATTTGGTGCTGCTGTGCGAAAACGAGGAGGGCTACCGCAACCTCTCCTACATGGTGTCTCTTGCCTGGACGGAGGGCTTCTATGTGAAACCCCGTATCGATCAGGCCCTTTTGCGGGAGCACTCCAAGGGCCTCATCGCACTTTCGGCGTGTCTGGCAGGGGAGATCCCCCGCCGCCTGCGGAACGGGGAGTATGACAACGCCAAGGCCTACGCGCTGGAAATGGCGGAGCTGTTCGGCCCGGACCGGTTTTATTTAGAATTGCAGGATCACGGCATCCGGGACCAAAAGTTGGTGAATCAGTCTATTTTGAAGATCCATCAGGAGACCGGCATCCCCATGGTCTGCACCAATGACGCCCACTATCTCCGAAAGGAGGACGCCGAGGCCCACGACATCCTGCTGTGCATCCAGACCGGAAAAACGGTGGACGATGAAAACCGGATGCGCTATGAGCCGCAGAACTTCTACCTCCGCAGCGAGGAGGAGATGGCGGCGCTGTTCGAGGGCTACGAGGGCGCACTGGAAAACACCCAGAAGATCACGGAGATGTGCAACCTTGAATTTACCTTCGGCAAGTACCACCTGCCGGAATTCAAGCTGCCGGAGGGGTATGACAGCTTTTCCTATCTGAAAAAGCTGTGCGACGAGGGCTACAAGGCCCGGTACGGCGATGATGACAAATTCCGGGGCCAGTTGAAATACGAGCAGGACATGATCGAGAAAATGGGCTTTACCGACTATTTCCTCATCGTATCCGACTTCGTGCGCTACGCCAAAAGCGTGGGCATCCCGGTGGGACCGGGCCGCGGCAGCGCGGCGGGGTCCATGGTCAGCTACTGCCTCAGCATCACCGATATCGACCCCATGAAGTACAGTTTGTACTTTGAGCGGTTCCTGAACCCGGAGCGGGTGAGTATGCCGGATATCGATATGGACTTCGGTGATACCCGCCGGGGCGAGGTGGTGGACTACGTCCGCCGCAAGTACGGCGACGACCACGTGGCCCAGATCGTCACCTTCGGCACCATGGCCGCCCGGGGCGTCATCCGGGATGTGGGCCGGGTGCTGAATATGCCCTACGCCGATGTGGACGTCATCGCCAAGCTGGTACCAAATACCCTGCACATCACCCTGAATGACGCGCTGCGGCTCAGCAAGCAGCTCAGCGACCTCTATGAGGCCGACGAGCAGGTAAAAAAGCTCATCGACACCGCCAGGGCACTGGAGGGAATGCCCCGCCACGCCTCCACCCACGCCGCCGGCGTGGTCATCACCCGGAAGCCGGTGTACGAGTATGTGCCGCTGGCGAAAAACGACGAATCCGTGGTCTGCCAGTACATCATGACCACACTGGAAGAATTGGGCCTGCTGAAAATGGACTTCTTGGGCCTGCGGAACCTGACGGTGCTGGACGATGCCGTGAAAATGGTGCAAACCCGGCAGCCGGACTTCACTTTAGATGACATCCCGGAGGGGGACCCGGAGACCTACAAAATGCTCTCCGACGGCAAAACCAACGGTGTGTTCCAGATGGAATCCACCGGCATGACCGGCGTCTGCGTAGGTCTGAAGCCCCAGAGCATTGAGGACATCACCGCCATCATCGCCCTGTACCGTCCCGGCCCCATGGATTCTATCCCCAAGTTCATCGCCTGCAAGCATGACCCCAGCAAGGTCAGCTACATCATCCCGGAGCTGGAGCCGATCTTGTCCATCACCTATGGCTGTATCGTCTATCAGGAGCAGGTCATCCAGATCTTCCAGCAGCTTGCCGGGTACACGCTGGGACAGGCGGATATGCTCCGCCGTGCCATGAGCAAGAAGAAGGCCAAGGACGTGGCCAAGGAGCGGGAGGCGTTCCTCCACGGCGACCCCGCCCGCAACATTAAGGGCTGCGTGGCCAACGGCATCGATCCCGCCGCGGCCGAAAAAATCTACGATGAGATCTTCGCCTTCGCCAATTACGCATTCAATAAGGCCCACGCCGTTTCCTATGCGATGGTGGCCTATCAGACAGCGTACTTCAAATGCCATTTCCCACGGGAGTATATGGCGGCGCTGCTGACCAGCGTGCTGGATAACTCCGACAAGGTCTCCGGCTACATCGGTGAGTGCCGGGAGTGCGGCATCGCCCTGCTGCCGCCGGACATCAACCGCTCCGCCGACCGATTCACGGTGGAGAAGGGAGGCATCCGGTTCGGACTGGTGGCCATCAAGAACATCGGCCGGGGCTTCATTCAGGCAGTGATGCGGGAGCGGGAGACCGGTGGCGACTTTACATCCCTGTACGATTTTTGCAGCCGCATGAACGGCAGCGAAATGAACAAGCGGGCGGTGGAAAATCTGATCCGTTCCGGTGCCTTTGACTCCATGGGCGCCAGACGTTCCCAGCTTATCAAGGTTTATGAGTCGGTGATGGACTCCGTGGCGGCCCAGCAGCGGGATAACGTGGAAGGCCAGATGGATTTCTTTTCCATGGCCGCCGACAATGATGAAAAATCAAACTCCGTAAAGGAAATTCCCTTGCCTGATATTCCGGAGTATACACCGGAGGAATTGATGACCATGGAGAAGGCCACCACTGGACTGTACCTCTCCGGTCACCCTATGGACCATTATCGGGACGCTGTGCGTAAGCTCCACGCTCCCACCATCGTTTCAATTATCGAGGACTTTGCCCGGGAGGGCGGCCCGGAGCGCTTTGCCGACGGCCAGCGGGTCACCATCGCCGGGGTCATCACCTCCAGCAAAACGAAAACCACCAAGAACAACAGCCTCATGGCCTATGTCATGGTGGAGGACGATACCGCCTCCATGGAGCTACTGTGCTTCAGCCGGGTGCTGGAAACCTGCGGCGCCTATATGAAGGAGAACCAGGCGGTGGTGGTAAAGGGGCGGCTGTCCGTCCGGGACGAAAAGGCCCCCCAGATCATGTGCGACTCCATTTACCCTCTGTCCACGGTGGAGGGCGGCATCCCGGAGCCACAGCCCAGGCAGGAGGCACCGGGGGAGACGCTGTTTTTGAAATTCCCCAGCCTCAGTGACCCGGCCATCCGGCATATGAAGCTGGTGTTCCAAATGTTTCCCGGGAAAAGCACCGTGAAAATGGTGATGGCGGATACCAGGAAGGTCTATGCCACTCAGGCGCTGCTGCACCCGGCGCTGGTGCAGGAAGCTCAGGAGACTTTGGGTCACGAAAATGTGGTCGTCAAATAACAGCCAAAGATCCAAAAAGCCCGGCTTTCGGAATATTCCGGAGGCCGGGCTTGGTTTATCTGTTCAGTTGCCAACGAAAAAACCGGCCCTCCGAAAACGGAGAGCCGGTGTAGATTTGGTCAGCGCTCTTCCCGGAAGAAGCTGAGACCCAGAGAGGCGGGGGGCTGATCCTCCCGCTTTTTCCGCAGGGAAACGATGATGAGTACCGCCAGCGTCACCACATAGGGGAGCATCTTGTAAAGCTCCTTGATGGCCAGATTGGTGCCGGTTGGGATGTAGAGATACAGGATGTAAAATCCGCCGAACAGGATGGAAGCCAGCACGCTGACGTTGGGCCGCCAGATGGTGAAGATCACCAGTGCGATGGCCAGCCAGCCGCGGTCGCCGAAGGCGTTGTTGGACCAGACACCGGAGGCGTAGTCCATCACATAGTACAGTCCGCCGAGCCCCGCGATCATACTGCCGATGCAGGTAGCCAGATACTTGTACTTGGTGACGTTGATGCCGGCGGCATCCGCCGTGGACGCGCTCTCGCCCACGGCCCGGAGATGCAGTCCGGAACGGGTGTGCTTGAGGAAGTAGGAGGCCAGCAGCGCCAGCAGAATGGCCAGATACGCCAGGAATCCATAGGACAGGAATATCTGACCGAACCAGCCGCATTTGGCGGCGAAGGGGAGGGATTTGCTGAAATAGGCGCTGGTGGCGGAAAGGGCGATGGAGGGGACCTCGCTGCCCGTCAGCTTGATGAGAGAGCCGCCGAAGAAGTTGCCGATGCCCACGCCGAAGGTGGTCATGGCAAGGCCGGTCACGTTCTGGTTGGCCCGGAGGGTCACCGTCAGCAGGCAGTACAGCAGACCCATCAGCAGAGAGCCCAGCAGGGAGCACAGCATAGGGATTCCAACGGCCAGAAGGCCGTTCATAGAGGCCGCAGGGGTGGACTGCTCGTAGAAGAACGCACCGATGACGCCGCAGATGCCGCCCACATACATGATGCCGGGGATACCTAAGTTCAGGTTGCCGGATTTCTCCGTCAGGATCTCGCCGGTGCTGCCATAGAGCAGGGGAATGCCCTGCATGACTGCCCGGGGAAGGAATGAAATAAGATCCATGGTTTATGCCTCCTTCTTTCCGCCCTTGCGCAAGCTGACCCGATAGGTGATGAAAAATTCGCTGCCGATGATGAAAAACAGGATGATGCCGGTGAGAATGTCCGAGAAGGACTGATTCAGGCCGAAGGTACTGGAGATCTCGCTGGCGCCCCGGCCCAGCACCACCAGCAGCAGACTGGTGAAGATCATGATGATGGGGTTGAATTTCGCCATCCACGATACCATGACGGCGGTGAAGCCACGGCCGCCCACGATGGTGGTGGTGAGGGTGTGGTCCGTACCGGCAGTGAGCAGCAGACCCATGAGGCCGCATACCGCGCCGGAGAGCACCATGGTGCGGACGATGACCCGCTCCACCTTGATGCCCGCGTAGCTGGCGGTCCGCTGGCTTTCACCCACCACGGCGATCTCATAGCCGTGCTTGCTGTAATTGAGGTAGATGTACATGAATACGGTGAGCACCGCCACCACAAGGATCACCAGCAGGTATTTCTGGCCGCCGACCACCGGCAGCCAGCCAGCCTCCGTGCCCTGATTGATGATGCCGATCTTACCGGCACCCTTGGGGACCTCCCACACGATGATGAAGAAGGCTGCAAGCTGGGTGGCGATGTAGTTCATCATCAGGGTGAACAGCGTTTCATTGGTGTTCCACTTGGCCTTGAAGAAGGCGGGAAGGAAGCCCCAGAGAGCGCCCGCAGCCAGTGCCGCGGCCAGAGAGACCAAGATCAGCACTGCATTGGGGAGCTTGTCAGCCAGACAGATCATGCAGGCAGCCGTGGCCAGACAGCCAATGAGCACCTGACCCTCGGCACCGATGTTCCAAAAGCGCATTTTGAAGGCGGGCGTCACCGCCAGAGAAATACCCAGCAGGACCGCCAGATTCTGGAAGGTGACCCAGGACTTTCGGGCGGAGCCGAAGGCGCCTTTGAAGATAGTGGCAAAAATATTGACAGGGTTTTCGCCGGTCAGCAGCATAGTGACCACCGCGCAGACCACCAGAGCCAGCAGAATGGCACAGCCCCGGATGGCGAAGCTCTTGTACCAGGGCAGGGTGTCCCGCTTGGCGATGTGGAACAGAGATTGCTTTTTATTCATCTGTCTTGCCTCCCTCCATGCGGGTCATCAGCGCACCGATCTGCCGCTTGTCGGCAGTGCGGGCGTCCACCACGCCGGACACCTGACCGCCGCAGAGGACCACGATCCGGTCGCACAGCTCCAGCAGCACGTCCAGATCCTCGCCCACATACATCACGGCGATGCCCTTCATTTTCTGCTCCGTCAGCAGGTTGTAAATGGTGTAGGATGTATTGATATCCAGACCGCGGACGGCGTAGGCCGTCATCAGAACGGCGGGGGCCTGCGCGATCTCACGGCCCACCAGCACCTTCTGAACGTTGCCGCCGGACATCCGGCGCACCGGGAAGCTGGTGCTGGGGGTCACAACCTCCAGCTCCTGCCAGATGCGCTGGGCCAGATCCTCCGGGTCCTTCCGGTTCAGGAAAACACCATGACCCTTCCGCCAGGAGCGGAGCATCATGTTGCCGGTCATGCCCATGGAGCCGACCAGACCCATGCCCAGCCGGTCCTCCGGGACAAAGGACATGGCAATGCCGCTCTTGCGGATGTCCATGGGGTCCATGCCCACCAGATTTTTCGTTTTGCCGTCGGCGGGATCGTAATAGGTCACGCTGCCGGAGGCGATGGGGTAGAGGCCCGCAATGGATTCCAGCAGCTCCCGCTGGCCGCTGCCGGCCACGCCGGCCACGCCCAGCACCTCGCCGGCGTTGACGGTAAAACTCACATTGTCCAGACGCTTGACGCCCAGCTCATCGAACACCGTCAAGCCGTCCAGCACCAGACGGGGCGTTACGTTCACCGGGTCAGGCCGGTCGATGTTCAGGCTGACGCTGTGACCCACCATCATATCCGTCAGGGACTGCTGATCAGCGTCCTTGGTAGCCACATCGCCGATATATTCGCCCTTGCGGAGCACCGCCACCCGGTCGGAGACGTCCAGCACCTCGTGGAGCTTGTGGGTGATGATGATGAGGGACTTACCGTCCGCCTTCATGTTCCGCATGATCTGGAACAGCTTGTCCGTCTCCTGCGGCGTCAGGACGGCGGTAGGCTCGTCCAGGATCAGAATATCCGCGCCCCGGAACAGCACCTTGACGATCTCCACCGTCTGCTTCTGGGAAACGGACATATCGTAGATCTTCTGGTTAGGGTCGATGTCAAAGCCGTACTTATCGCAGATCTCCTTGACCTTCTTGCTGGCCTCAGCCAGGTCCAGCTTGCCCTCCAGACCCAGAACGATGTTCTCCGTGGCGGTGAACACATCCACCAGCTTGAAATGCTGATGGATCATGCCGATGCCATAGTTGAATGCGTCCTTGGGGGAGGCGATGGTCACAGGCTTGCCGTGAATATAGATCTGTCCCTCATCGGGGAAGTAGATGCCGGAAAGCATATTCATCAGCGTGGTCTTGCCGCTGCCGTTTTCACCCAGCAGAGACAGGATCTCGCCTTCGCGCAGTTCCAGATTGATGGCGTTGTTCGCTACGACCTTGCCGAACCGCTTCGTTACGTTTTCCATTTTTACCGCACACGCAGGAGCCAAGGCAGTCACCCTTTCTTCAGCGGCGGGGGAGAAAGCATAGTCCCGCGCCGGATCGTTCAATATGAATAATTATAGCATACACCCGGCGGCTTGTAAATTCAAAGTACAGGCCTGACGGGAAAAAATCCGGGAAAACCGGAGCGGTGGAAAAGGAAAGCCGGACTGCCTGAGGCAGTCCGGCTGTTTGGAATCGAGAAGCGATCAGCCGCCGAAGTTGGTATCCAGCAGGTTGATGCCGTCGATCTGCAGATCGAAATAGGGAGCGGAACGGAAGGTGGACTCGGCAAAGTAGCCGTCCACGATGGCCTCGGTGTCGGGAGTGTAGTTGGGATCGGTGTCCACGTCAGCCTTGGAGGAGGTCAGAGTCTCACCCTTCACGGTGAAGGTGGAGCAGTCAAAGACGTGACGGGTGCCGTTCTCCAGTTCGGCCTTCACAGCGTCGATGGCCTCCTGAGTGCCCTCAGCGGCAGCAGTGGTGTTGACATCGGTGAGCACCACGGAACCGGTAGCCAGAGTGCCGGTCCAGTCGGCGTCGATGGCCTCGCCGTTCATAGCAGCGGTGATGGCATACTCATAGTAGGGAGCCCAGTCGATCCGGGAGGAAACGATGAAAGTGTTGGGGCAGGCAGCCTGGGTGGAGCCGTTGTAGGAGACGTTGGGAACGCCGGCGGTCTCGCAGGCAGTGGGAGCGCCCATGGAGTCAGCGTGCTGGCTGATGAGGACGCAGCCGTTGGCGATCAGCTTGTTGGCGCCTTCCTTCTCAGCGGTCTCGTCATACCAGGAACCGGTGAAGGTCACGTCCATGGTGACAGAGGGGCACACGGACTTGGCACCCAGATAGAAGGAGGTATAGCCGGAGATAACCTCGGCATAGGTGAAAGCGCCTACATAGCCCATCTTGGCCTGATCCTCGGTGATGTAACCGTTGGCGATCATGTCATTGAGCTTCATACCGGCGGCAACGCCAGCCAGGTAACGGCCCTCATAGATGGAGGCGAAGGCGTTGTGGTAATTGCTCAGGCCCTCGGTGTGAGCCTTGGTGCCGGTGGAGTGGCAGAACTGCACATTGGGGAACTCCTTGGCAGCCTGGATCATGTAGTCCTCGTGACCGAAGGAGTCGGCGAAGATGATGTTGCAGCCGTCATCGGCCAGCTCAGCAGCCTTGTCATAGCACTCCTGACCCTCGGGAACGTTGGTGATGATCTTGTACTCCACGCCCAGCTTTTCGCAGGCTTCCTTAGCGGCGTTGATGAAGTTCAGGTCATAGGTGGAGTTCTCATCATGGAGCATGATGAAGCCGACCTTAAAGTCGGTAGCGGTCTCGGCGGGAGCATCGGTCTTGGTCTCGTCGCCTTTGGCATTGTCATCGTCGCTCTTAGTGCCGCCGCAGGCGGAAAGGGCGAGGACCATAGAGAGACTCAGGAGCAGCGCAAGAAACTTCTTCATTTCAATAAATCCTCCTCAAATTAAATCCTTTTTTTCGGCGGATTTCCACATAGGACAAAGAAACCCGTCACCCATATCATACCGAAAAAACCGGAAAATGGCAACGCCAAATAGTCATCAAATTCATCTTGAAAAGTAATACCTTTTTGGTTAAAGAGTAGACACTATAAGCACAGGTAATACCTTACAAAAGCTGTGCAGAAGACAGGCGGTCGCTTTTTCATGACCGACGCCATAAAAAACAAGACTGTCGATAAAACAGTAAATTCTCCGTGACGGTAAGGAAGGGTGTGTGCGGGAAACCCAAGAAAGGTGTCCTGCATCATTGAAATCCTAAGTTTTCAGAACTTTTATAAAGTTCTGAAAACTTGTTCAACGTGTCGAAAAGACTTTTTCGACACGCTGAAACGCCGCGAAAAATACGCGGCGTCTTTCGCTATGGATATTCTTCGTTAAGACTCCTCTTCGTCCTCCGGCGTGGGGGTGTTGAGCAGGAGGTCGATGATCTCACTGTACAGCTTCTCCGGGGCCTGCCGGAACCGGGCAGCCAGGATCTTTCCCATGTCCTCTCTCGGCACCATGAGCTTCAGGTCCATCACGCTGCCCATATCGTCATCCAGAGACAGGGAAACGGTGAAGGTGCCGTTGGGGCGCGGCTCTGTGGAGCTTTTCACCTGATTCTTCCGCCGCAGAGCCCGGTTGCAGGCATTCAGATTCTTGTCGCACCGCAGTCGGACGGAGTAGGGGAGGCTGGTCTCACAGATCTCACTGTTGCGCCGGCCCTTTTCCGTAATGGCATAGAGGCCGCTCTCCTCGTCCAGAGTCAGGTGTTCTGTTTTTACCAGATCCGCCAGACACTCGGAAAAATCGAAGTAGTCAACGGCATCGTCGCAGAGGGTCAGATCCAGCAGCGTGTCGAAGGGCACCGGTTCAATGACCCGGGCGGCCAGATATAAAATAAGGAACTTGATCTCCAGCTTGTCCTGGATAAATCCGCGTGCGGTCATGGAAGTTCTCCTTTGTATGTGAATCGTTCTTTCATTTCAGTATACCCCAGACGGGCATGATTGTACAGCCGGAAATTTGTCGAAGCACAGCGAAATTTCCCTTGACGGTTCTACCCCGCCTTGGTATGATGAAGTTAACATAACATGAAAGGGCGGGATACCTTGAAAAAGAGAGCATGGGCGCTGGCGCTGGCGTTTCTTCTGGTCCTGACAGGCTGTGGCAAAAAGGAGGAACCGGTCCCTGATCCGGAGCCTCCTGCGGCAGAGGAACCCATTGTGACGCCGGAAGCGGAACCGGAGCCTGCCGTACCGGCGGGAATGAATCCGTTGACAGGACTTCCCATGGAACCGGAATATGAACGGAACCGTCCGGTGGCGGTGATGCTGAACAACCTGAAAAAGGCCCAGCCGCAGCTTGGCAACGCTCAGGCTGACATCATCTATGAGGTCCCCGCCGAGGGCGGCATTACCCGGATGCTGGCAGTCTACCAGACCTTGGACGGAATCGGTACCCTTGGCAGCATCCGCTCCTCCCGCCCCTATTACATCGAACTGGCGCTGGGCCACGACGCCCTGTACGTCCATGCCGGGGGCAGCCCGGAGGCGTATCAGGATCTGAAAAGCTGGAAGGTGAACAATATCGACGGCGTCAACGGCAGTGCCAGCCAGAGCGCCGTGTTCTGGCGGGATCAGGAGCGCAGAAAGACCATGGACTACGAGCACACGCTGGTGACCTCCGGCGAGAAGATCCAGAGCTTCTGGGACAGCAGCAAGTACGCCAAGACCCATGGGGACGGATACACCTATTCCCAGACCTTTACCGACGAGCCGCTGACCGGCGGCGCGACGGCGGAGCACGTCAAGCTGGCCTACACCAGCTATAAGACCGGCCTGTTCGACTACGATGCCGCCACCGGCAAGTATCTGGTGAGCCAGTATCAGGCCCCCTATGTGGACGGCAGCACCGGCGAGCAGGTGAGCGCCGTGAATCTGCTGCTTTTGGAGACGAACATCTCCGTGATCTCCGGGGATAAGGAGGGCCGTCTGAAGGTCCGCACCACCGGAGAGGGAGACGGCCTCCTTTGCCGGAACGGGCAGAGTGTTCCCATCCATTGGAGCCGCGCGGACCAGAACAGCCCCTTTGCATACACCACGGCGGACGGCCAGCCGCTGGCTCTGGGCCGGGGAAACAGCTACGTCTGCATCATGGACCCCAAAACCAGTAAAGTGGAATGCTCCTGATACATAGGATCTGAACTCAAACAAGCCCGGAGACACGAATGTGTCTCCGGGCTTTTCCTTATTTATGACAGCAGGCGCAGAAGTTCTTGGCCTCCTCGTAATCCTCCGGGAGGGCCACGGTGTTGGGCGGGAAAAATTCGCCCACAGGGAAATTGATGTTGCGGAACAGGCTGCAAGGATCGTCGGTGCTGCCGCAGGAGCACTCTTTCTCCGGCATACAGTAATCGTACACCGGCACCAGGAGCTGGGAATCCCGCTCCAGACGGACGATGGAGAACTGCCCCAGAGTAATGTAGATCCGGCGGCCTTCGTCTCCGCCGCAAAGCTCCCCGCCGAAGCACTGGCTGATGGCCGGGGGCACCTCGCACAGATCGCAGTCGCAGTCCCGTCGGCTGCAGCCGCTCTCCACGAGCCGGGCGTCCAGAACGATGGGGTCCACGGCCTCCACAACCGCCTCAGGCAGATTGGACCGGCGCAGCATGGGGATATCCGGCTCCCCGGAGCGGAACTTGGAGGAGAAGATCTTGGCGCTGCCCTCGCTGCCGAACAGGATGGCCCGCTTGTCAAAGACGCACAGGCCCTCCACCGTCACCGGTGCGGGGCAGCTGGTATAGGCTTGCAGGGTCACGTTGTAGAAAAACCGCATATCCACCGTGTAGAACCCCCGATTGAAATTGACCGGCTCCACATCCACATAGACATACAGTAGGTCCGCAGACCCGCCCTTGACGGAGAGAGCGTGATTGATGACGTCCACATACTGGAGCTTCGGATAGAACCGCAGGTCCTCGATGCAGTCCTTATCCCGGCAGGAATCATAGATCTTGCGTGTATGGACGCAAACCGCCTCACGGATGCCGCCGGTGCCCTCCACGGGGCCGGGCATGACTTTCTCAGGCATTGTGTTACCTCCTAAACGATGTAGCGAAGGAAATTTCCTTCAATCCAGTCTATGCGGAGGCTTCCATAAGGTGAAAAATGGGGGACCCCCACTTTTTTCATCTGGCATATCCGGGTGGGGGCCGTCATACACTGGAGCAACAACAAAAGGAGGGACGACCCTTGGAACGAAGAGAATGTGAGACGCGCTATGAACTGGCGGCGGCCATCCTGCCCAGCCGCCTGCGGCGGATCGCCATGGAGCTGCCGGAGACGGACAAGAAACGGGCGGAGGAATTCCGGCTTCGGGCGGGGCACTGTCTGTCGGTGCTGCTGCCGGAGGGGGAGCGGTCGCTGGAGGCCATCGTCACCACGGAGGAATTGGAGACCTTGTGCGACATCGCCGCTGAATTTTCCCGCTACGCCTCCATCGAAACACTACGGCAGGGGTTTCTTCCAGTGCGGGGTGGCTTCCGGGTGGGACTTTGCGGCTCCGCTGTGGTGAAGGACGGGGAGGTTACCAATCTGAAACAGATCTCCTCCGCTGTGATCCGCATTTCCAGGGAGCAGAAGGGCATCGCGCAGGCCGTGGCCCCTCGGCTGTTCCGGGACGGGCGGTTCGTCAGCACCCTGCTGCTGTCCCCACCGGGAGGCGGCAAGACCACGCTGCTGCGGGATCTGGTGCGGCAGTTGTCTCAAGGGGAGGGCGTCCCGCCCCAGCGGATCACCCTCATCGACGAGCGGGAGGAGATCGCCGTCATGTATCGGGCCCAGCCTCAGATGGATGTAGGCCCCCGGACGGACGTTCTCAGCGGCTGTCCCAAGGCGCTGGCGATCCCCATGGCGCTGCGGGCTATGAATCCGCAGATTATCGCCGTGGACGAGATCACCGTCCGGGAGGATCTGCGAGCCATCTCGCAGGCGGCGGGCTGCGGCGTGGCGCTGCTGGCCACCATCCACGCCGCCAACGTGGAGGAGTTACAGGCCAAGCCCTTGTATCAGGAACTGCTGGCCGGGCGGGTGTTCCGTCAGGCGGTGCTGATCCGAACAGGTCCGGAGGGGCGGCTGTACGCCGTGGAGAATCTGCCGTGATAAAACTGGTGGGCAGTCTGTGCGTGTTGTTCGCGGGAGGGAGCGTCTGGTGGCTTCAGCATCAGGAGCAACGGCGCCGGCGGCAGGTCTTGGCGGAATTGGCGGCGGCGCTGGACGGCATGGAAACATCCATCCGATTGAACCGGACGCCGCTGCTGCCGCTGTTCCGACAGACGGCGCGGGGCCGCTGCCATGAGGTGTCCCAGCTGTTCGAGGGAAGTGCAGCGGCGTTGGCAGCGGGGAGGTCCCCGGAAATTGTCTGGTGTCAGGCAGTCTCCTGCCTTCCGGTGTCGGAAACGGACAAGCGGGCCTTGTCTGAACTGGTCAATGCCTTACAAGGCGATGAAGTGAGTGCCTGTAAAGGCATATTGCTTGCAAGAAAAGAGCTGCAAAACAGCCTGTCACAACTGGAAAAGCAGCGCCCCGATGAGGAAAAACGCACGGCGGCCCTTTGTTTTTCCGCCGCAGCGCTGCTGGTGATCTTACTGATTTGAGGAATGAACAATGGATGTAGATCTGATTTTCAAAATTGCCGCTGTGGGGATCTTGGTCGCGGTGCTGAACCAGCTTCTGGTTCGCTCAGGCCGGGAGGAGCAGGCCATGATGACCACCTTGGCGGGTCTTGTGGTGGTCATGATGATCTTGGTGCAGGAGATCAGCGGACTGTTCCAGCTCATCAAGACCCTGTTTGATCTCTGAGATGGCGCTGGTGACCCAGGCGGCGGCGCTCTGCGTGATCGCGGCCCTGCTGGGACTTGTCCTCCGCCGGAGCAACCCGGAGATCACGCTTTTGCTGGCATTGGCAGCGGCAGCGGCGGTTTTGCTGGCCTTAGCGGAGCCACTGACGGAATTACTGCGGTTTCTGGAACGGCTGGCAGAGCAGAGCGGTGTCTCCCGGACGCTGCTGACGCCCCTCTATAAGACGGTGGGCATCGCCCTTGTGGTGAAAGTGGGCGGCGGGCTGTGCCGGGATGCCGGGGAAAGCGCACTGGCCGCCGCACTGGAATTTGCCGGGACAGTCTGCGCCCTTTTGACGGCGCTGCCCTTGCTGCGGGCGGTGCTGGAGCTGATAACGGAGCTGAGATGATGAAACACTTGAAAACCTGCTGCTTTTTGGGACTGGCCCTCCTGCTGCTGACGCTCCCGGCCCGGAGTGCGGAGCTGCCGCCGGAGGTGGAGCGGGCGCTGCCCCGAGAGGCCGGTCAGCTTTTGAAGGATGTGGACCACTGGGACGTAAACAGCTTTCCGGAGGGGCTTTGCGCCATCTGGAACCACCTCCGAAAAGACGTGAACACCGTTTTGCGGCGTCAGACCCGTGGGGCGGTATCAGTGCTGCTGGTGGCGGTGCTATGCGGATTGGTCAGCGGCTTTCAAAAAGGTGTGGGAGACGAGAGCCGGTTTCTGCCTATGGCGGGTGGGCTGGCCGTCACCGCTCTGACGGCAGGCAGTCTGGACAGTCTGATGGGGGCGGGGACTGCGGTCATGGAGCAGATGAACACCTTTTCAAAGGCGCTCCTTCCCACGCTGGCCGCCGTTTCCGCTATCTCCGGCGGGGCCGTGGGCGCGACACTGCGGCAGATCGCCACGGTGTTTTTCGCGGACCTGCTGCTGGGGCTGATTCACGGACTGCTGATGCCCATGGTCTATCTCTACGCCGGGGCGCTGGCGGCTGGCTGCTGCCTTGCGGACAAGCGGCTGACGGCGGTGGCGGAGCTGCTGAAAACCGTCTGCACCAAGCTGCTGACCGCCGCACTGCTGGCCTTTACCCTCTACCTCACTGTAGGCGGCATTTTCGCGGGAACGGTGGACAGCGCCAGAGTGCGGGTGACGAAAACCGCCATTTCCGGCATGATCCCCGTGGTGGGGGGCATCATCGCGGAGGCATCGGAAACCGTGCTGGCCGGGGCGGGGCTTTTGAAGGGGGCCATCGGCGTGTTCGGCCTGCTGGGGGTGCTGGCCCTGTGCGCCTATCCTTTTTTACAGCTGGGGATCCAGTACCTGCTCTACAAGCTGACGGCTTTTTTGGCCTCCGTCATCGGAGATACGGAGCTGTGTGGACTGATCGGCGGCCTTGGCGGCGCCTTCGGTCTGATCCTGGGCATGGTGGGAAGCTGCGCGCTGGTGCTGCTGGTGTCCATTCTGGCCTCCGCAGCTGTGGTGACATCATGATGGCGGTGGCCCGGGCATGGCTGACAGCTGTAGTGTCCGTGACGCTGCTGCTGTCCGTGGTACAGACGCTGGTGCCCAAGGGCAGTCTCCGGGAGATCGCCTCCTTTGTGGGGGGACTGCTTCTGCTGGCTGTGCTTTTGCGGCCCCTTGGGAATGTGGACCTGTCTGCCGTCTCGCTGGATCTGTCCGCCTACCGGCAGACGGTGGAGCGGCGGCAGGCGGAATTGGAGCAAGAGGGGCAGAAAGAGCTGGTGGGACTCATAGAAGCCGAACTGGAATCATATATATGGGACAAGGCGGCTGATATGGGCCTGACGCTCCGGGTGCAAGTCACCGTGGAGCCGGACGGCAGCGGCGTTCCCGTCCCCGTTTCTGTGGAACTGACGGGGCCGAGGTCCGAAGTGCTGTCCCGGTGGCTGGAAACGGAGCTGGGCGTCCCGGCGGAAAGACAGGTGTGGAATGAAAACTGAAGGAGTGCGGAAGCTATGGGACCGATACAAATACGCGGCACTGATCTTGCTGATCGGCGCTGGGCTGCTGTTATGGCCCGGTGGGAGCGGGCACACGGCACAGACTGGTCAGAGCGAAGCGCCACCGGCCTATACAGCCGCGGAGACGCTGCGAAAGGACTTGGAGGAAATTTTGGGGCAGATCCAGGGCGTAGGGACCGTGCGGGTGCTGCTGACGGTGGATACCGATGGAGAACGGCAGCTGGCCCAGAATACGGAGCTGCGGTACAGCGGCAGCGCGACGGCACCGGAGGACTATTCCCGAACCTCGGAGCCGGTCCTGCTGGACGGCGGGGACCGGGAGGAGACCGTTGTGACCCGGACGGCGTATCCCACCTATCGGGGGGCGCTGGTGGTATGTCAGGGGGGCGACCGGGCCGACGTGAAGCTGGCAGTCACCGAGGCGGTGTCCGCCTTGACCGGACTGTCCAGCGACCGCGTCACCGTGGCAAAGTGTCAGTGATCATTTGGAGGAGGAACAAAGCTATGAGCGGAAACGCAAAGCGAAACCTTGTGGTAGGCACCATGGCGGTGCTGGTGTGCGCAGCGGTGGGGCTGAACTGGAAATACTCCACGCAGGAGGCCCTCCAGCAGGCAGAGGAGACAGGAACGAAAATTCTGGGAGAGGCCACGCTGGTCTCCGGTCAGGAGGGAACAGAGCTGGCGGAGGACACCGTCTACGAGGGGGACGATTACTTCGCCTCCGCCCGGCTTACCCGGCAGCAGGCGCGGGACAGCGCCATTTCTCTCCTTGAGGATGCCGCCAAGCAGGAGGATGCGGACAAAGAGGTGGCAAACCAGGCGTCGGAGAGTATTCAGGTGCTGGCGTCCTACACGCTGAAGGAAGCCCAAATCGAAAATCTGGTGACGGCCAAGGGGTACACCGACTGCGTGGCCTTTATGGGGGATGATTCCCTGAGCATCGTTGTATCCACGGCGGACGGAACGCTGAATTCCACGGATGTAGCCAAGATCACGGACATCGCCATGACTGAGACCGGCTATGCCGCCAGCGCCATTCGGATCATGGCATCAAATTAGCTGTTGTAATTTTCGGAATTGCATGGTAGAATAACACATTAGAAATGAAGTTCGCCGCCAAGATACAAAAAGGAGAATCACAATGGCTGAAAATAAGGGTTATATGACGCTTTCCGACGAGCAGGGAAGCATCCACATTTCCGAGGAGGTCATCGCCGCCATCGCGGTGGGCGCCGTCCGGGAGGTGGAAGGCGTTTCCGGCATGATGGGAAATCTGGGTACCAGCGTTGCGGATCTGGTGACCAACAAGAAGGGTGCTCAGAAGACCGCCAAGGGCGTAAAGATCGAAATGACCGAGACCGGTCTGGTGCTGGATATCTACCTGACGGTGGCATACGGCCACGCTATCCCTGAGGTGGCAGAGAATGCCCAGAAGGCTGTGGCCTCTGCGGTCAGCGATATGACCGGCTGCACCGTGGAAACGGTGAACATCCATGTGGGCGGCGTGACCCTGGCCTGATTGCCAGACTGAACAAGAGAGAAAAGGACGAGAGAATCTATGACACGGAATACCGCACGGGAAATTGCCGCGCATCTTTCCTACGAATTGAGCTTCACGGATAAAACCGTGGAAGAGCTGCTGCAGGAGCGGCTGACCAGCGAGGCGTTTGCCGAGCTGGCGGAGGAGGACTCCCTGTACACAGAAGCGCCCAACGCCAAGCAGGTGGCGTATATCACCCGCCTGGTGACCGGTGTGAATGAACACGCCGCCGAGCTGGACGGCTATATCGCCAAGTATGCTAAGAACTGGAAGTTCTCCCGCATTCCTCTGGTGGCCTCCGCCATCATGCGGGTAGCCATGTACGAGATCCTCTACATGCAGGACATTCCCAATGGCGCCGCCATCAACGAAGCGGTGGAGATCGCCAAAAAATACGAGACGCCGGAAACCGTGAAATTTATCAACGGAATTCTGGGCAGCTTCGCGCGGGAAGAGATCTCCCAGTAAGCATCTCAACAAACCGGCAGAGCGGATGCGGCACAGACCGCCTCCGTTCTGCTTTTTTACACAAGGAGACGCCATGGAACAGCGCAACCGGGGGATCGACCTGCTGCGGATGACCGCCATGTGGATGGTGGTCATTCTCCATATTCTGAATAAGGGCGGCGTTCTGGCTGCCGCGGCGCCCCTGTCTGCGGGGCAGGGGACCGCACGGCTGCTGGAGACTGCCGCCTACTGCGCCGTCAACTGTTACGGACTGATCTCCGGATATGTAGGCGTTCAGCGGCGCTTCCGGTACAGCGGTGCGCTGGCCCTGTGGCTGCGGGTGGCGTTCTACACGCTGGGCATCACGGCGGTATTTGCATGTCTGATGCCCGGCAGCGTCAACGGTGACCGGGTGCTGCGGGCCTTTTTCCCGGTGCTGTTCCGGCAGTACTGGTATGTGACGGCCTACTTCGGTATGTGCCTGTTCATCCCGTTTTTCAATCTGCTGCTGAACCGCCTTTCCAAGGGACAGCTGCGGCTGCTGGCGCTGTCCATCGTGCTGGTGTTTTCCGTTCTGCCCACCCTGCGGCAAAAGGACGTCTTCCTGACGGACAACGGTTACAGCGTCCTGTGGCTGTCCTGTCTCTACCTGCTGGGCGGCGTCCTGCGGCTGTGCGGGAGGCAGACGTCCCGCCGTCCCGCCAGCCGGGGGGCGATTTATGCAGGCTGCGTACTGGCAACGTGGCTGGTGCGTCTGGCAGGGGACCGGCTGTGGATGGCCCGGACGGGACACCTCTGCGACAAGGTGCTGCTGACAGCGTACACCTCGCCCACCGTTCTGCTGGCGGCGGTGGCGCTGGTACTGTGCTTCGCGGAGCTGAATATCGGCCCCCGTTTTGGGCGTTTTATCGAAAGCGTCTCGCCGCTGGCCTTCAGCGTGTACCTGATCCACGCCCATCCGCTGATCTGGGAGCACTGGCTGGCAGGCCGGTTTGCGTTTCTGGCGGACAAGCCACCGATTCTACTGGCATCGGGCGTTCTGGGCGGCGCGTTTGCCATCTACCTCGTCTGCTCTCTGGCGGACGTCCTGCGGGCAGGCTTATTCCGCTTGTTCCGTGTCAAAGCGTTTTCCCGGTGGGCGGAGGAAGCCGTATCGGCCCGGCTCCGCCCCTGGCTGGATAAGGAGTAACTATGGAGCGGCATATTTTCAGCGTCACGGAGGTCAACGAACTGGTGAAGCTCCTGCTGGACAACGAACCCATGCTGTCCGGCATCTGCGTCCGGGGTGAGATCTCCAACTATAAAATGTACCCCTCGGGGCACCACTATTTTTCCCTGAAGGACCCCACCGGAGCCATCCGGTGCGTCATGTTCAAGGGGCAGGCTCTGCGTCTGCGGTTTCGTCCGGAAAACGGCATGAAGGTGCTGGTGACGGGCCGGGTCAGCGTCTTTCCCCGGGACGGCGCATATCAGCTTTACTGCGACACCATGACCCCGGAGGGGGCGGGAGATCTGGCGCTGGCCTTCGAGCAGCTGAAGGAGCAGCTTTATAAAGAGGGGCTTTTCGATGAGGCCCACAAGAAGCCGCTGCCCCGATTCCCGGAGCGCATCGCCATTGTGACCTCCTCAGCGGGGGCGGCGGTCCACGATATGATCCGTATTCTGCGGCGGCGGTATCCCTTGGCAAAGGTGATCTTGCTGCCGGTGCGGGTACAGGGGGCGGAGGCCCCGCCAGAGATCGCGGGGGCCATCCGGTACGCCGACAAGTGGAAGATCGGCGATGTCATCATCACCGGCCGGGGCGGCGGCTCTATGGAGGACCTGTGGGCCTTCAACGATGAGCGGGTGGCCCGTGCCATCTACGCCTGCGAGACCCCGGTGATTTCCGCCGTAGGCCATGAGCCGGACGTCACCATTTCCGACTTTGTGGCGGACGCCCGGGCCTCCACGCCCTCCAACGCCGCGGAGATCGCGGTGCCGGATCAGGTGGAGCTGCGGCGGCAGCTCAACGACCTGGCGGAGCGGATGACCGGCAGCCAAGCGTCCCGCCTGCAAGCCCTGCGGGAGCGGGTGGATGCGCTGGGCCGCAAACGGGTCCTGACGGACCAACTGGCCTACGTACAGGACAAGCGCATGGAGCTTTTGCACTTGCAGCAGCGCCTTGGAGATCTGGCAAATGCCGAGATCGCGCGAAAGCAAAAAACCTTTACAGCTCTTGCGGCGTCACTGGATGCTATGAGCCCCTTGAAGGTTCTGGGCCGGGGCTACGCCGTGGCCCGGAACGAGGCAGGGCAGGTGCTGAAAAGCAGCGGGGAGACCCATATAGGCGAGCGGATACATGTGACATTGGGCAGCGGCGGCCTGACCGCCGTGGTGGATCATATCGAGGAGGCGCGAAATGGCGGCTAAAAAACTGAGCTTTGAGGAAAAGCTGTCCCGGTTGGAGGAGATCGTGGCAGCGCTGGAAAAAGGGGATGCCCCCTTGGCGGATTCCCTGCGGTTATTTGAGGAGGGGACCAAGTTGGTCAACGCCTGTTCCACGGAGCTGGACAAGGCGGAGCAGCAGGTGGTCAAGCTGATGAAGGGACCCGACGGCGCACCTGTGGAGCTGCCCTTTGAAAGTACGGAGGATTGACATGGAAAAGACTGCGTTTGACGCCCGGTATCAGGAATATCTGGCGGCCATCGAGGACTATTTGAACAGCTTGTTTGCGGAAAAGCCACACTGGGCGGACCTCTATGAGGCCATGCGGTACAGCGTTCTCTCCGGCGGCAAGCGGCTGCGTCCGGTGATGACGCTGGAATTTGCCCGGCTGTGCGGTCTGGACTGGCATAAGGCCGTGCCGGTAGGCTGCGCTTTGGAGCTGGTCCACACCTATTCCCTGATTCACGACGATCTGCCCTGCATGGATGACGACGATCTCCGCCGGGGTAAACCCACCAACCACAAGGTTTACGGTGAGACCTTGGCAGTACTGGCGGGAGACGCTCTCCAGCCTGCGGCCTACCGCATGATCCTGACGGCTCCCGGCCTGACCGACGCCCAGCGGGCGGACTGCGCCCTGATTCTGGCGAACGCGTCCGGCCCGGACGGCATGGTAGCGGGGCAGGTGCTGGACACGCTGCACCATCCCTCTGCCCAAGATGAGTTAACGGAGGTCCACCACCTGAAAACCGGCGCCATGATCGCCGGAGCCTGTATGCTGGGCGTCGGCGCAGCCGGCGGCAGCGAGGCGGCCCGGAAGGCCGCGGAGGACTACGGTTATCAGCTGGGCCTTGCCTTCCAGATCCGGGACGATATGCTGGACGTCATCGGAAACGCCGACGAATTCGGCAAGCCCATCGGCTCCGACAAGGACGAGGGCAAGGTCACCTATGTGGACCTGCTGGGACTGGACGATTGCGGCAAGCTGATCCATGAGCTGACGGAACAGGCGGTCTCCGCCGTGTCCGACTTGGACCAGGACGGCTTTTTGACCGCTTTGGCGGAAAGCCTCACTGAGCGCACGAAATAATTCATCAAGCAGCCGGGAGGGAAGACCTCCCGGTTGTTTGTTTAGAAAAACTCCATAGGTCCCGCACACAGCAGGTATCGTACACAACGAAGTCGGCAGGATGGGCCGGGACCCGGAAAGCTGTTAAGACGCCGCCAGAAATCGCTCGTCGGGTCTATGAAGTACACCGTCAGCCGCTCTGTATATATACGGAAGCTGTTGCATATTTTCGCAAGCCATGCTATACTGATATGAGCTAAGCGGCGGCGCAGTATTCTAGTCAGATCTGCCGTTTCCGAGGGAGGACCTAAAAAGCCTCCAAAGGGCACACCTGTGAAACTTCTGGTGTCTGCTTGAGACGCCCAGTCTTGGGTGGATGCTGGGAGGAAGCGCGCTTTTCGCGCTTGCGGACTCAGGGCGATTTCCAATGGCATGGATACCCCGACCCTGTTTCCGTGGAGACCTGTTCTTGTGCGTGGACGTACTCCCATTGTGGTAAGCGGATCCATGTACGAAGCAGATGATAAACCTGCAATGCGGTGCATCGTGCCTTCGGGTGCGTAACGCTGTGTGCAGCCGTAGCCTGCCTTGCGTGAAGCTGGTGAATGTGGGATCAACGCGGCGCTGTCCTGGCCGGGACGGCGATCGTGATCGCCCGCTGAAACCTGTTTTGCAAAAGAGGCTAAAGAAACGGACAGACTGTGGTGGAAAACACCTAGGCTGTTCATGGGAAGCGAATCAGGGATTGCAGTGCGGACTCAGTGGCAATCGGGTAGCGCGATCGGCGACGGCGCGCCTCGGAACTGAAAGGGGAACCGCCTCCATCGGCAACGAGAGGTGTTCCGTGGGGAAAACAAACCCGCACCTAAGCCGCAAGATTTACCTGGTTTGCTGCCGCTGACTTAGCATATCTGAATGATAACGGAGGCGTTTTTTTGAAAAAACCTTCCAATCCGAAAACCGGCAAGAAGGAACATAACCACTACCGCTGGGCGCTGACGGCCTTTGTCATGGCCGTAGCCCTGTCCGGTCTGCTGAGCCTGAGCTCCGAGGCCATTTTGGAGAACGCCGGTCTGCTGCTGGCGCTGCTGATCCTGGCGCTGTTCATTGGACTTGGCATCCTGTTTGACATCATCGGCGTGGCGGTGACCGCGGCGGATCCCCGCCCCTTTCACTCCATGGCCGCCCACAAGGAAAAGGGCGCAAAAGAGGCGCTGAAGCTCCTGCGGAACGCGGACCGGGTATCCAGCGTCTGCAACGATGTGGTGGGCGATATCTGCGGCATCGTCTCCGGCGCTACCGGCGCGGTGATCGTGGCCCGTCTGCAAAAGGGACTGGACCTGGAAAGCGTGCTGATCTCCGTGGGTGTCACGGCGCTGATCTCCGGCGCTACCATCGGCGGCAAAGCGCTGGGAAAGCCCTTCGCCATGAACCAGAGCAAGCGGGTGGTCCATCTGGCAGGCCGGTTTCTGCATTTGTTTCATCGCGGCTGAGTCTTTGCTGATCCATACAGCCGCAGGAGGTCATTGTGATTCTGGATTCCATTCATTCCCCTGAGGATATCAGGGCACTCGATCAAAATCAACTGCCGCAGCTTTGTAAGGAGTTGCGGCAGTTTCTGCTGGAAAACGTGTCGAAAACAGGCGGACACTTTTCCTCCAATCTGGGCGTTGTGGAGCTGACGGTGGCGATCCACCGGGTCTTTGACACCGCCCATGACCGCCTTGTGTTCGACGTGGGGCATCAGGCCTACGTCCACAAGGCCCTCACCGGTCGTCAGGCGCTGTTTTCCACACTGCGGCAGCTGGACGGCCTCTCCGGGTTCCCCAAGCCCCACGAAAGCGTCCATGACGCCTTCATCGCGGGCCACGCCTCCAACTCCGTTTCCGTGGCGTTGGGCATGGCGCGGGCGAGGACCTTGCAGCACCAGGATTATCAGGTCATGGCGCTGATCGGTGACGGCGCCCTCACCGGCGGACTGGCCTACGAGGGTCTGAACAACGTTGGGGCCTCCGGTGAGCATATGATCGTTCTTCTGAACGATAACGGCATGTCCATCGACCCCAATGTGGGCGCTTTGCCGAACCATCTTTCCAAGCTGCGCAGCAAACCTGCCTACTACCACTTCAAGAAATGGTATCGGGGCCTCTTTGGAGAGGCTCCCTCCCAGTCCGCCATCTATCGCTTCAACCATCGGCTGAAAACCAGCCTGAAAAAGACACTGTGGCCGGGAAGCACTCTCTTTGAGGATATGGGCTTCACCTATCTTGGCCCTATCGACGGCCATGACCTGCCCCGCCTGTGCGATATGCTGACGTGGGCCAAGGAGCTTACCGGCCCGGTGGTGGTCCATGTCCACACCCAGAAGGGTAAGGGATACGCCTTCGCAGAGCGGGACCCCGGCAAGTTCCACGGGATCGCGCCCTTTGATCCGGAAACCGGACTTTTGAAAAAAGCACCCGGAGAGACCTTTTCCTCCGTATTCGGCAAGACCCTCAGCGATTGCGCCGGGGAGGACAGCCACATCTGTGCTATCACCGCCGCCATGGAGGAAGGCACCGGTCTGACAATATTCGAGCAGGCCCACCCGGAGCGATTCTTCGATGTGGGCATTGCGGAGGGTCACGGTGTTTCCATGGCTGCCGGTATGGCCAAGCAGGGGATGATCCCTGTTTTCGCCGTGTACTCCACCTTTTTGCAGCGGAGCTACGATATGCTGGTCCACGATGTGGCTCTGCAAAAGCTTCATGTGGTCCTTGGCGTGGATCGGGCCGGTCTGGTGGGCGCTGACGGCGAGACCCACCACGGCTGTCTGGATGTTTCCTATCTCACCAGTATTCCGGGGTTCACGGTCCTGTGCCCCGCCAGCTTTGCGGAACTGCGGACCATGCTTCATCAGGCGCTGTTTGAGATCGACGGCCCGGTGGCGATCCGGTATCCCAGAGGGGGAGAGGGCGTTTTTAACGCGGACACCAGCACTCAGGCCGTAGTGCGCATGAGGGACGGCCGTCAGGCAGTCCTGATCACTTACGGAACGCTGGTGGAGCAGGCCTTGTCCGCCGCGGAGGAGCTGGAACGATCCGGGATCTCCACCCGCGTGGTGAAACTCAACCGCATCGCCCCTCTGGACACGGCGGCGATCCTCCGGGAGACGGAGGGCGCCGAAACCGTCCTGATTTTGGAGGACTGTTTTGAAAACGGCAGCGTGGGCCAGCAGCTGGCTGCGGCCATGGAAGAGGCCGGGCAGTGCTGTCCCCACATGATCTTGCAAAATCTGAAGGACCACTTTGCCCCGGAGGGCACGGTGGATCAACTGCGGCATCGGTTCGGCCTTGACGCTGACGGTGTGGTAAAAACGGTAAAGGAGGCCATGTCCTGTGAGCAATAAAACGAGGCTGGATGTGCTGCTGACGGAGCAGGGGCTTCAGGAAAGCCGCCAGAAGGCACAGGCCACCATTATGAGTGGTCTGGTGTTCGTCAACGGTCAGCGGGTGGACAAGCCCGGAACGGCGGTCCCCAATGACGCAAAAATTGAAATTCGTGGGAATACTTTGAAGTATGTGAGCCGGGGCGGTCTGAAGCTGGAAAAAGCCATGGCGGAATTTCCCATTGAGCTGAATGGTTGCATCTGCGGAGACATCGGTGCCTCCACCGGCGGCTTTACGGACTGTATGCTGCAAAATGGAGCCAGCAAGGTCTACTCGGTGGATGTAGGCTACGGCCAGCTTGCCTGGAAGCTCCGTGAGGACCCCCGTGTGGTGTGCATGGAACGCACCAATGCCCGGTATCTGACCCATGAGCAGATCCCGGACGAGCTGGATTTTGCCTCCATCGACGTGAGCTTTATTTCCCTGAAGCTGATCCTGCCGGCGGTGGCCAACGTTTTGAAGGACGGCGGCTATGTGGCCAGTCTGGTAAAGCCCCAGTTTGAGGCCGGTAGGGAGAAGGTAGGCAAGAAGGGCGTTGTCCGGGACCCAGTGGTGCACAAGGAGGTACTGGAGCACTATCTGGAGCACGCAAGGGAAGCGGGCTTCGGTGTTCTGGGACTGACCTATTCCCCCATCCGTGGGCCGGAGGGGAACATCGAGTATCTGGGCTTCCTGCAAAAGGGCGCGGAAACCACCGCAGCCTTTGACTTGGACGCTCTGGTGGAGGAATCCCATCAAACCCTGAAGGAGCACGGAGAGGGGACGGTATAATGGAACCGAAAAAAATCATTCTCTGTCCGAATCCGGACCGGGACACCGGAATGAAGGCCACAAAGTCCGCCATTGCCATTTTACGGGACATGGGCTTTCAGACGGTGGTCTGTTCGCCCTTCCGGGACCCGAAGACCGACGCCTTCGGAGATCTGCCCTCCAAGCCGCTGCTGCCGGAGTTGAAGGGCGCGGATCTGGTCATCACCCTTGGCGGCGATGGGACGATCCTGCATCTGGCCAAGCTGGCGGCGCTGCACAAAATTCCCATGCTGGGTATCAACATGGGGGGACTGGGCTTTCTGGCGGAGCTGGAGGTTGGCTCTCTGAACGCTTTGCGCGGCCTGAAAAACTGGGATTTTCCCATTGAAGAACGAATGATGCTGGACGTTTCCGTTCTGCGGGACGGCAAGCAGATCTATACGAATATGGGCCTGAATGATGCAGTGATCCGGGAGGGCCCCATCTCCCATGTGATCCATCTGAAGGTATTTTCCGACGGAAAGCACCTTGCGGACATCGCGGGAGACGGCGCCATCATTGCCACCCCCACAGGCTCCACAGCTTATTCACTCTCCGCCGGCGGCCCGGTGGTGGAGCCGGTGGCCCAGATCCTGACTCTGACACCCATCTGCACCCACAATATGCGCTTTTCCTCTTACGTTCTCTCGCCGGACCACACCCTGACGGTCTCCTTTGAGCGCAATGGCCGCAAGCCGATATTCCTGTTTGTGGATGAGAGTCGGGCGTTCCCTCTGCATTCCAACGATATTGTCCAGATCCGCCGAAGCCGGTATCTGACCCGGCTGGCGCATCTGTCTGAAAAGAGCTTCTGCGAAGTATTCGCGCAAAAAATGCTGCCGGGAGGTTTCCAGTCATGAAAAACAATCGCCAATCCATGATCCTTGACATCATCGCAAAGGAACACATCGAGACTCAGGAGCAGCTTCTGGAGCAGCTGCGGCAGCGGGGCGTGGCCAGTACCCAGGCCACCATCTCCCGGGACATCAAGCAGCTTCATCTGGTGAAGGAGCCTACGGGCCACGGCACCTACAAATACGCGGTTTCCAGCAGCCGTGCCCGTCTGAACATTGCGGACAAGCTGCGCACCATCTTCCATGAGAGCATCACCAGCGTGGACTGCGCCCAGAACATCGTGGTATTCAAGACGCTGGCCGGTCTGGCCGGCGGCGCCTGCGAGGCCCTGGATCACATGGATGTCAACGGCATGGTGGGTACGCTGGCAGGGGAGAACACGGTCTTCGTGGTCATGAAGGACAACGCCTGTGCGGAGACCTTCTGCCAGGAGATCCGGGAAATGCTGTAAACCACCGGCAGAAACCCATTCCGAAGGGAGACGCGGAACATGCTGGAATTGCTTCACATTGAAAATATCGCGGTGATCGAGTCGGCGGATATATCCTTCTGCCCCGGCTTCAACGCCCTGACCGGCGAGACCGGCGCCGGCAAGTCCATTGTGATCGACGCCATGAGCGCCGTTTTGGGCGGACGGGCCTCCCGGGAACTGATCCGGACCGGCGCGGACAAGGCCTTTGTCAGCGCCGTTTTTTCTCAGGTCCCGTCCACACTGCCGGGACTGGCTGACAACGGCGTCACACCTGACGAGGACGGCAATCTGCTGTTGCAGCGGGAGATCGGCGGGGACGGTAAGAACGTCTGCCGCGCCAATGGCCGCCCTCTGACCGTTACCCAACTGCGCCAGATCGGCGGAGAGCTTTTGAATATCCACGGCCAGCACGACGGCCAGCAGCTCTTGGATGAGGAACAGCATGGCGCGTATCTGGACCGCTTCGGGCGGATGGAGGCCCCCTTGGCTGCCTACCGCAGCGCCTACAACGCCATGGCGGCTATCCGGGATCAAATTCGATCCTTGCAAATGAATGAGGCGGAGAAAGCCCGGCGCATGGATTCGCTCCGGTTCCAGATCGACGAGCTGGAACGGGCGGAGCTGGTCCCCGGCGAGGAGGAGGAACTGAACGCCCGGCGGGAGCTGCTGCGCAACGGTGAGAAGTATATTGCCGCCCTGTCCGGGGCCGATTACTGTCTCAGCGGCGATGACAACGGTGCAGGCGCGGTCTCAGCCATCCGGGAGGCAGAGGAGGCCCTTCGAGGCATCCGCACCCTCAGTGATGAGTTGGGTGAGCTATACAAACGGTTGGAATCCATTCGCTGTGAAGTATATGACCTTGCCGAGACGATTCGGGATAAACGGGCAGAATTTGCCTTTTCTCCCGCGGAGTTGGACGCCGCGGAGGCCCGGACTGACCAGCTTTACCGCCTGAAAAAGAAATATGGCGCCACTGTGGAGGACATGATCGCCTATCTGGAACAGTGCCGCAGTGAACTGGACGCCATGGAGACGGCGGACGATACCCTGATCCTGCTGAACGGTAAATTGAAGAAGGCGGAGGCTGTTGTCCGTGCCGCCGGCGCGGAGCTGACCCAAAAACGGAAAGCGGCTGCCCAAGCGCTGGAGCAGCGAATTCAGTCGGAACTACGGGATCTGGACATGAACAAAGTTCGCTTTGCTATCGAATTCACGGAAAAAGAGCCTGCCGCCGACGGCTGCGACGTGATCCGGTTCCTGATGTCCGCCAACGCGGGAGAGGACCTGCGGCCCATCGCTAAGATCGCCTCCGGCGGCGAGTTAGCCCGGATCATGCTGGCCTTGAAAAACGTGCTGGCGGAGCAGGAGTCCATTGCCACGCTGGTATTCGACGAGGTGGATACCGGCGTTTCCGGCCGCGCGGCCCAAAAGGTGGCGGAAAAGCTGACTCAGGTGGCCCAGCACAAGCAGGTGCTCTGCGTGACCCATCTGCCACAGCTGGCCGCAATGGCAGATACCCATTTTTCCGTGGAAAAAGGGGAGAGCGGGGGACGGACGTTCACAAGAGTCATCCAATTGGACCGGGAGGCCCGCAAAGCGGAGTTGGCTCGGATTACCGGCGGCAGTCAGGTAACGCCTGCGCTGCTGGAAAGCGCCGGAGAACTGCTGGATCAGGCGGACGCCTATCGAAAGCAGCATTTTGTGTAAGCCTGTCTTTGTATTGCCTCCTTGTTGCAAAGCTTCACAAGGAATTTGTGTACTTTTGCTGTCGCCCCCTCGTGGGGTATGCGGGTTGAAATGTATGGGCGCAGAGCGTATGAAGCAAATGACGGACGCCATCACACTATTCAATCTTGTTTTTGAAAAAGAAATGGAGACACAGGTGAATGAACACCGCACTGAACAAGAAATTCTTTTCCTATGTCATTCCGTCCATCCTCGCATTCGCATTGTCGGGGGTTTACACCATTGTCGATGGGTTCTTTATCGGGCAAAGCCTCGGTGATACAGGATTGACCGCCATCACATTGGGCTATCCGATTTCCGCGCTGATCGGAGCGGTCGGTACGGGCCTTGGCCTGTCGGGAGCGATTCGCTTTACGATCCTGAACGCGCAGGGGGAAACCCAAAAGCGTCAGGAGTGCTTTTCCGGAACAACGCTGCTGATGCTGCTGACTGCCGGTTTATTGACGGCGATCCTATTTGCTTTTGCCCAGCCGATTCTTCATCTGCTGGGTGCAAGAGGCAATATGCTCACGCTCTGTGTCATGTATGCCCAGGTAATCGCGCTGGGCGCTGTTTTTCAGCTTTTGGCAACCGGCTTCGTCCCATTTATCCGCAATATGGGCGGGGCAACGGTTGCCATGATAGCCATGGCTTTCGGCTTTGCAACGAATATTGCTTTGGACTATGTTTTCGTGTGGGCCCTGAACTGGGGAATGGCCGGTGCTGCATGGGCGACCATTATCGGACAGGCCGTGACCATGATCGTGGCAGTCATTTTCTTCCTTGTAAAAAAGAGCGGATTTTGCCTGCCGGAACTGCGGGAGCTATGCATGCTTTGGAAAAATGTCCTGATCGTCGCGATCTCGCCCTTTGGTTTGACCTTTTCTTCCATCATCACGATGCTCCTCATAAATCGCTTTCTGCTTCTGTACGGGGATGAGCAGGCAGTTGCGGTTTACGGCTGTATCGGCTATATTACCGCGATCCTCTATCTGCTGCTGCAAGGAGTAGGCGACGGCAGTCAGCCGCTGATCAGCCAGTATTACGGAAGGGATGACCGATCTTCCGTTCAGGCTGTCCGAAAGCTGGCCTACCTGACCGCCGTTGCAATCACGGCAGTCTGCACGATCGGTGTCTATCTTGCAAGAGCAAAAGTCGGCACACTGTTTGGCGCTTCGACAGAGGCAAACGCCGGGGTCATCCGGTATCTCCCGCTTTTTCTCGCAACGCTGCTGTTTCTGGCGTTTGTCCGTATTACAACATCTTACTTCTACGCAACGGAAAAGAATGGACTTTCCTACCTTCTCGTATATGCTGAGCCGGTCTGCACGCTGCTGATGCTTCTGATCCTGCCGCCAATGCTGAAGCTGACCGGTGTCTGGCTTGCCACACCGGTCGCGCAGGTCATCACCTTTGTGATCGCATGGGCCGCCAAGCAGCGTGTAGATGTAAACATTTAGAGTGACACCATGATGCACCGTTTACAGAGGTACGGAACCGTGAATAGCAAAAGACATCCAAGAAATTTGATCCTTGGATGTCTTTTTGTCAGTAGTTCTTTTCATTCGGTTCCATCCAGTGCGCTTTGCTTTGCCAAATCTCAGGAAGTGGATCCCTCCCGTTCCCGGAGAAACTTAATAGTGTCATTAATGTTGGGATCGTTGGGGCAGATCGACCTGATCGTGATCAAAGGAGGTCAGCCGTTTCACCCGCGACCTGCGGCAGGGCGGGATGATTCGATTTGAGCCGCAAGGCAAAAAAATAAGCACATCCGGGCGGATGAGCTTAGTAAATTAAGCGGTTAGAATAAAAGGTTGATATAAAATAAACCAGCCAAAAATAATACAATAAGAAAGACGATCATTGTATTTTGAACCCGTCTGTCATGGTGATCGCTCCTTGGTTTTAATTTCTTATGGCCATTGGAAAAGCCAGATGAAAGTGATTACTTCAATTCCGAAAAGAAAAAGAAGGAGCTTTCCCGGCACAGAAGTCAGAAAGTCTTTCATTTCATCCTTGAAACGCATAACAATCCCCCAAAATTTATTGTAGCAAAGATCGCAAAAATGTCAAGAAGGGGAGATGGCGCATACGCGAGGAATCCACCATTGTCATCAAGGCGACAGGCCGATACTCGGAAAAGGTCAAGTGGATGGGAATTGATAAGGGGCATGATCCTCAAGATGGTGAACAAATTGATCGGCAGTGCAAAAAGACGGTCAATTATCTCAAAAATTTGCCAAGACCTTTCTGCGCGGAAGATTCCGTATTTCTGAAAGCATGAACAGACCGCCGCTCTCAGAGCGGCGGTCTGTTTTATTATTTGGACGGTGTATCAAAGCTGGGGTTCAGATAATAGACGTTTTTGCTGTTCATCCGCTCCTTGGCCAGACGCAGCGCCTCGCCAAATCTCTGGAAGTGGACAACCTCCCGTTCCCGGAGGAACTTGATGGCATCGTTGACATCGGGATCGTCGGAAAGGCGTAGGATGTTGTCGTAGGTGACACGGGCCTTCTGCTCTGCTGCGATGGCGTAAGAACAACATTCCAAATATTGAATTGTGTCTGAATAAAATCTTTTATTCTTCCCATTTTTGTGCTATAATAAACAAATATTGGGGACTTGTCAACCACTTTGACAGGATCTAACGGATAATCAATTATAAGGGAGGGTTTCCATGAGTACTGAGTACAAAAGAGAGCACAAAGAGGAAAAGCCTGTACTGGCAATTTGCTATGACTTTGATAAAACGCTGTCACCGGACGATATGCAGGCACAGGGCTTTATTCAGTCGGTCGGATACGATGTAGGGGAGTTTTGGAAGCAGTCAAATGGATTAGCCAGCGGCAATGACATGGATCAAAACCTCGCCTATATGTTGATGATGCAGCAGGCAGCGGAAGGAAAGAAACTCTTTACTCGTGGAGAACTAATGAAGTGCGGAAAAGAGGTAGTGCTTTTCCCTGGTGTCAAGGATTGGTTCAAGCGAATTTGTACATATGGAGAAGAACACGGCGTACTTGTCGAACATTATATCATTTCTTCCGGGCTGAAGGAGATGATCGAGGGAACCGATGTTGCCGGTGAGTTCAAGAAGATATATGCCAGTTCATTTTTCTACAATGAAAAAGGCGTAGCGATTTGGCCGGCCCAAGTAGTCAACTACACGAATAAGACACAGTTCCTATTCCGTATCGAAAAGGGTGTTTTGGATATCAATGACCCCGGTGTAAATGATTCTTTTGCACCGGATGAGATGCGTGTCCCGTTCCGCAATATGGTCTATATTGGGGACAGCGATACAGACGTTCCCTGCATGAAGCTGGTCAATGTCAACGGTGGATATTCCATCGGCGTCTACAACGCGGATACCAAGGACAAGACCAAGGTCTACAAGATGATGCGGGAAAATCGTATTAAGTATTATGCCCCCGCAGATTATTCTGAGAGTAAAGAGCTTGATATCCTGCTCAAGGCGATCATTGACCGCACGGCGGAAAATGAAGCTCTGGAATCCCGGTTCTATGCTTATAAGAGAGAGCAGACTGATGCAGACAAGCAGACGAATGAGACCGAACGCGAAAAGGTTGATCTGCTTATCAAGTTGGAAAATAGCCGTAGCTTTGCCACTACACATGCCGTCATTGAAAAAATGCGGCAGATCACAGTATGGACGAAAGACGAAACAGAAAATCTCTTTACTATTGCAGTAAACAACAGTCAAGTGTTCTATATTCTGGGTGATATGGGTGTCAAAGCATTCTACCAAAAGCTGCTAAACGGATGTAAAGTGCCGTCAGAGAATGCAGAGAAAATCAAGGCGCGAATCGAAGAAACGGATAGATTATGAAAAAACAGTAAGCAAGCACTCTGCTTGCTTACTGTTTTCTTTTCAGAAATTCCAGTGAATTTCAATCGGAACGTCCTGCGTTCCGGGAACTCGTTTACCAACGGTGATATAGTCAATTAAAATTTCCACCATCTCGCGGGTCAAGTGTTCCACATGGGTGTAGCGCTGGATGATCTCCTTTCGCTGATCGCCGGCAAGCATCTGGGCCTCCAATTCTTCCAAATGGCGGTCAGCTTCCTTGATCTGATATTCTGTGCGTTCACGCTCTTTGGAAAAGTCATTTGCCATAGTAAAATAGTCCTTTTCACTGACAAGGCCTTTTACTTTATCCTTATAGAGCGCAAGCAAATAATTACTGTTATCTTCCAATTGCTTTTGGAGTTTTGCCTTGGCCTTCAGACAGGCCTCTTTTTGCTGCTCTAAATTCTGCTTGAACTCTACGCTGCGTTCCAATTCGTCCTGATCAAGATACCGCTGTGAGAGGTTATTCAACTCCTGGATCACGATTTTTTCCAATTTATCAACCGCAATGAAAGACCCAATACAGGCGTCCTTTGCCACATGCCGGTTGGAGCATTGCAGATAATGCTTACCGCGATTTTTGGATGAACGCATCGTATAGCCGCAGTTGGCACAGCGTACCTTGCGGGCAAACAGGCCGACAGTCCCCACATCAAAAGGCTTTGCGCGGGCGGCAATGATCGACTGCACCAGATCCCACAAATCCCGGTCGATGATGGCCTCATGGGTTCCTTCCACACGATACCAGTTATCCTTAGGACGGGGTTTATTCTGCTTGGTTTTATAGGAAACGCTGCCATACTTGCCCTGCACCATATTTCCTATGTAAATTTCATTGGTCAGCATATCGGAAATGGCAAAATACTTCCAAAGTGTGCTGTTCCTGCGCTTTGGCTGCTGGTACCGCAGGCCGTGCTGCCGTTTATATTCTGTGGGATTCGGTACGCCGCGCTCATTAAGCATCCGGGCAATGGCGGTCTTTCCGTACCCTTGCGAAAAGAGGGTGAAAACCTCCCGCACAATTGCGGCTGCCTCTTCATCTATGATGAGGTGTCCCTTTTGCTCCGGATCTTTCTGGTAGCCGTAGAGCGCAAAAGCGCCGATATGAAAGCCGTTTTTGCGGCGATTGGTGAGAACGGCACGGATATTTTCAGACATGTCCTCCAGATACCATTCATTGACCAGACCATTGATCTGACGGGATTTCTTGTTGCCCTTGTTCGCCGTATCAGCGTTGTCAACCAGACTGATAAAGCGGATGCCCCAAATGGGGAAAAGCCCATTGATATACTTTTCTACCAATTCCAATTCGCGGGTAAAACGGGACTGGCTCTTGCAAAGAACGATGTCAAACTTATGTGCTTCGGCATCGTCCAACAGACGCTTGAATTCAGGCCGATTCCGGTCAGAACCGGTGTAATTATCATCGCTGTAAATGTTATATACTTCCCAGCCTTGCTGAATGGAATATTCCAGCAGCATGGCCTTTTGATTTTGGATGCTGTTGCTGTCATCCGTTTCCTGTTTCTTGTTGCGGTCTTCTTCAGACAGTCGGCAATAAATCGCAACCTTTTCCATTTGCTTTGCCTCCGATCAATATGAATCAACATATAAAAAGACCCGCTTTCATCACAGCTTGAGCGCGATGAAAGCGGGTTGATGTATTTGCACCGATATTCAGTTATCTGGCACCGGACAGAATCATCTTGGATCGTTCCAGCTGATTGATCAACTGAATCCAAATGTTGGTATAGTTCTGAACGGTGGTGCAGTCCTCGCCGCTTTTAAAGTAGCTCTTGCAATGAGAGTTATTCATAATAAAATTCCTCCTTAATTGAAAGTATGCCGGTATCCGGCTGGGCAGAAGTAAAATTTTTGCTGCCCTTATAGAGTTATTGGGGTGAAATTAAAATTTAAACAGTGGATTTAATTGTGATAATGTAAATTCCATGGAAATCAATTGGTTCAGCGAAGGCAGATAAGAAATACCTGCCCTGACTTCAATCGTAGCAGGGTTAATTTGAAGGCTTTTCAATTGCTTGAACCTCTTTTTTGCGTTACTGAACTTTCTTTTGATGCGTTCTTTATCGAACAACTTCGATTGGTTGATTTCACTTAGGAAAGCAATTAAATGAGTCTTTTTCGCATAGGAAATATCCTGCGCAGCAAGATATTTTTTTGCTGCTGATAACGTGTAATACGGCGCATCTGATACAAGTCTGCATATAATGCGATACATAATAGAGCCCCCATTGGCTGCAAGATCAAAAAGCTGGCTCGACCAAGATGCATCTTTATAGAGCATATACCGTTCAAGTTCTTCCAGTATTCCCGGGCGAAGCAGAGAAACTTCCACTCGGAGTATACGATCTGATTTTTCCCAATTTGTATGATAGCCTTCGTGTTTAATCTGATACAGCTTGTCATATACAGTAACCTGATAATAAGTATTTACCATCCGAAATGAGTGGGCATTCCGCTCATCACCGTCCGGATAAGATTGTTTTTCCCATCTTGCTGCAAAGGCGCCTTTTTTCAAAAGGTGTATGTATGTGTCAATATACCGTTGCTCTGGAAGCAGTACATTTCTGCACAGATCCAGCCGGTTCAGCTGCATTTGTTGGCTATGGAGTTTAATAGGAAGTAAACTCAGAATTTCTCTGATTGCAGCATCAATTTTATCCATATTTTGCAGGGACGGAAAGAATAATGCAGCGGCATCATCGTATCCCAGAATTTTAGCCGGTGTTATGACAAGGTGCAATGTGCTTCCTGGAATATTGGTATTCCTATGGAGGAAAAACCTTATGCCGTCACTGCACCAGCGATTAAAATACAGTCGATTGCCATTCTTGTAGCACATGCCTTGTTTGCCCTTCGCGTAGTCAAAAAGCGTGTTTCGCTGCTTTTCGGTTTCTTCAACAGAAAGTATTGCAGTAAGTTCAAATGTATGAATGGTCATTTCCATAACAAACACTTCCTTTACAATTCATGTTTGATCGTTTTCTTTTTTACACACGAAAACGAAATAATAAGTAGTAACGAAATTACTTTTGTGTTAGTGGAAAATTAAATTTAAAACACACATTTTGTGTAAATCCAATTTTTAATATAAGCTCTCTATATTTATGGTAAATAGAGTAATAGACCATCAAAAATTGGAACAATATTACTATTAATAATAGATACGATTGTTGGATTAATCATACTAATAATGCAATGTTGAAATGACGTACTATCCGCATGGTACAATGTCTGAAAAATTACACGTGTGTTCCTACCTCAAAAATTATCGAGGGAATACTCGAAGAGATATCTTTTAAATTTAATATGTAGGCAGTGTGCACGGTTTAAAGATGCTCGTTTACTGCTATCGGACTGTTACAGTCAGAATAAAAAATAAAACACTGCTTTTCGCAGTGAATTGTATTGATTCCATATGCGATGCAGCATATGTGTAAGAGATTTGGGGATAATTTCCTGCTGCTCGAAATAAGATGTGGCTTATTTAAAACATTCTAATTCTAAATTTTATATATTGATTTTTTGTAATCAAAGTGGTATTTAGTGTAGAGAAAGGAGTGAGCGGATGATGAAAAAACAGAATTGGGCTGATGCTGTGGAGGCAATTTATCATCAAAAAGAATTGCTTGATACGGCCATGTGCAGCTATGGAGAGAATGTCTATGACCAGATCATAAAGCGTTTTTTTCGATGTTCGCTCGCCCCGATTGAACAGGGAAAAATTGAAGTTCATCTTCTGTTTTTGCGCAACATAATGATTCCGGATGAATTGCCGGATCTAAAGCAAATGGATTTCTCTGTACTGGACATATCATGGATCGCCACTCAAAATACATACATTAAGAAAATCGTTCATCAAAAGGGGAAGGATAATACAGATACAGATGATATTCGTGTCATTGCCAAACGAGATCCGAAGGCACGGAAAAATCTTAGCAAATGACTTAACCGTTCACGCAAGCAAATTCAGCGTAATACGCGGAAACTTTTGCTAATGGATAAACGAGAACTCCTTGGATATTCTAAGCAAGAGTCATTTTGGCGGGTGCTTATAGAAAGTGCCGATCTCCATCATGTGGAAGATCAGCAAGAAACTGTGATACAGAATCTGTCTGTGAACTGGCAGGGACAGATTAAAAATGGGGGAAACCGCCGCCAGCCTCTTAGTTATGATTTGCGAAACCTATGTCAGGAATTTTCAAGATACTTGCAGCTCCCACCGATTCGCAATGCGCTTTTGGCGCAGTACATCTCCAAAGATGAAAAGAAGGATTTTCGGCATATTGGAGCGGCTCCATGGCACATTGGTTGGTACGATATTTACGGAACGCCAATTATGTCCGGTGTTTATATCGAGAATGGCAATTTACCTCTTTACGGAAGTGCATTGCTGTGCAATCGGCCAACAGTTACAGGCGGATTGCACAGGCTTTTGGCGGTGGCACCTTATGAGATTACCGTACCGCTTTTGTGCTATGGAATATTTTCTGTAATCAAACCATTTATACCGGATTACCCAGCCAGAATCTCGGCATATGAGCCTTTTTCAAAAGTAATTCAAGAACAGAAGAACATGTTTTTCTGTCGTTAACCGGAAAACATGCCGAGGAACTTGCAAAGCTATTTTTTGGCGTGTTCACGGATTATGGTGAGGAATACCCCATAACAGGGAAGCACCTTCGACAAATTCAAAACAGAGTCCATGACGGCATTGTGATTTTGAATAGGCAATATAAGGATTTGCAGACATTTCGAAATGGGGCGATGCTTCGGGATGCCTGTGTTGTTCTGACTACTGCTGCTTTTGAAGAAAACGATTATGAAATCCGCCTCAGTTCGGATCAATTTCATGCTGAACTTGTAGCTGCGGATATGCAGCAGATTTTCCAAGGCTTTTTAGTTGCGTTTTTGACTTGGTTTCAAGAGGAATATGTATATTTGCAAGAGAAAGCTGTACGCAAAGCGTTAGATGTCATTGATAAAAAAGCGGAAGCGCTATATTGCAAATTGCTGAACTCAAACAAAAACACGATACAGGCGATTCCAAATAAATTGAAGAAGTTGAGTACTTTTCCGGCTGGAACGTGGGTAGAACTAAACAGCGTGATACACCTATATTCCAACAAACTTCGTGATATCATCGAAGATGAATATGAAAATCAAGTAATTCATGAAAAGTATAGGCAATATGCACTAGAGAAAGTGGATGATTTTTCGATAAATGCCAAGGCGTTTATGCGGGATCAGCAGATGACAGCTGATAATTCCTTTGTAAACTCGTTCTTTAATATAAGACAAATCAGAACCCAGCATCCGTTAAAAAAAGAGGCAAATCTACATATTGCACTTTTCGTATTTCATAAGTTTGCACAGGCAAATCCAGCATATTCCAATGTGGAGCTTCCTCGTCCATGGGAAGAATATTTAGCGTTCAATCATCCATCCGATCAAAATGATGTCAAACTGTTCTTTGAATTTCTATCACTTAAAATTGTGAACGGAGAGATTATCCCATTCAGAGCAGAAAGAACTATGGATTGTTACGGGTGGTATGATGATAAGAAAAAGCTGATTTATTTCCCCTATCCGGACTACTATGCCACTTTTGGAAATTGGTTACTCGAAAAAAAGCGATTTGATCTTCCGAATCAACGTATCTTTCAGAAAAAGATGGCGGATCAAGGGCTGCTTTTACTTGCAGACAATCATAGTAAAAGCGGGTATATGCGACCAGATTACCGAATTGTAGTAGATCCGGCATCTAATCTGAAAGCAAAACCAAGAAAGGTGGTCAAAATTTGTATAGATCCGAAACGACTTACGCCGGATGCAAAATTAAGCCTGCAACAGTTAGCAGAACAGAAAAATTCACGGCGCAGAGCATTTAAAAAATACGATTAGTTCAATAGAGTTTTAGTAGATCTGCCTTCCTTACCCTCCATTGTTTCCCGACACGGAAGGCTGGTAGTTCTCCTGACTGCACCATTTTGTAAAATGTGTTCTTCCCAATAGCCAATAGTTCCATGACCTCTCTTGGGGTCAGATACTCATTAAGCTGTACCGTCCCGTCATAGTCCTCGCGTTCATAACCGAACTCGTCATAGCGTTCATCGTATCGTGTCATAGTCAAAACCTCCTGATTTGAATTGGCAGTCTGCCTTATATCTTTGTTATCCCTTTTGTCCCATTTAGCGTTATTTCTCACTTTTGAAACGTGTATTATTCATAAGAGAAAGAGCTGGAACCCGTAATCACTGAGAATTTACGGGTTCCGGCTCTTTTTCGGTTTTGCAGAAAAAACCATGAAAATACCGCTCTGCAAACTGCAAATCTGTATGAAAATCAAGAAAAACGTGAAGGGGGAGAAGAGCATGCTGAACCATCTGCTGCGCCTGATCCGCGCTGTTTTGGCGGAGATCATCGGCACATTGCTGCGAAAGACCGTGTTGGCCTGACCGCACTAAGGGACAAGAAGGGAGAAGATCACCAATGATAAACTGACTTTTGATTCCAATGACATCATTGGAATCCTGCTGGCTGCTGCCGCCGCGCTTTTGTGCGCAACCATTGACTATTATACAAAGGAGATTGACAACGATGACTGAACATACTACCTGCTGCCATTGCGGGCAGATCATTCCCGGAACACCTGTGATGGTGGGGAATGATTCCCTGTGCGAATGCTGTGCAGAGGAAGAAACCACACTCTGTTCCCGCTGCGGAGAGCGGATCTATCGGGATGATAATGCCGGTGACGAAGATACGCCCCTCTGTCAGCATTGCTATGAAAACCACTATTACAGATGTGACCGCTGCGGACGGATCATTTACGACGGTGACGCCTATTATGCCAGCGATGATGAAGACCAGAATTACCCGCTTTGCCATGCCTGCTATTCCAGCAGAAATCGTGACCGGGCGATTCAGGACTATTACTACAAGCCGGAGCCGCTATTCCGTGGAGATGGCTCCCGGTATTTTGGCGTGGAGTTAGAGATTGACGGGGCCGGGGAGGATAATTCCAGTGCCCGTGAGGTCATGGAGATTGCCAACAGCAACGGCTTGGAAAATCTCTACTGTAAGCATGACGGTTCTCTGGACGATGGTTTTGAAATGGTAACGCACCCCATGACGCTGGATTACCACAGGAAAGAAATGCCGTGGAAGAAGATTCTGCATTGTGCGGTTGATATTGGCTATACCAGCCATCAGGCAGGCACCTGCGGGCTGCATGTTCATGTGAACCGCGACGCCTTCGGTGATACAGAGCGGGCACAGGATGCTGTGATTGCCCGGATTCTGTTCTTCTTTGAGAAGAACTGGGAGGAGCTTTTGAAGTTCAGCCGCCGGACACAGCGCCAGTTGGATCATTGGGCGGCCCGCTACGGCTACAAGGATCATCCCAAGGAACTGCTGGATCACGCCAAGAAAGGCCATGCCGGGCGCTATACCAGCGTAAACCTCACAAATGCTGACACCATCGAATTCCGCATCTTCCGGGGAACTCTGAAATACAATACCCTCATTGCCACATTACAGCTTCTTGACCGGATCTGTGATGTGGCTCTTTTCCTGTCCGATGACGAGATCAAGGCTATGTCGTGGACCACCTTCGTCTCTGGCTGTACGGCTCCGGAGCTGGTGCAGTATCTGAAAGAGCGGCGGCTGTATGTCAATGATCCGGTAGAAAGTGAGGGGGAGGTCTGATGTGCTGCTTATTCGGAATCGTGGATCATCGAAACTATTTCAGCGTCAAGGAGAAAAACCACATTCTGTCCGTGTTATCGGCAGAGTGTGAAGAACGCGGCACCGATGCCACCGGGATCGCCTACTGCTCCCACGATCATTTGAGTATCTATAAGCGCCCTCTGGAAGCCCACAGACTACATTTCCGTGTCCCGGGGGATAGCCAGGTCATCATGGGACATACCCGTATGACAACGCAGGGGATGGCCAGCAGGAACCGGAACAATCATCCATTCTTCGGTGAGGCCGGGGGAGAACTGTTTGCACTGGCCCACAATGGAGTCCTCTGGAATGACGATATTCTCCGCCGCTCCAAGCATCTTCCGAAAACGAAAATCGAAACGGACAGCTACATTGCTGTCCAGCTAATCGAACAGAAAAATACCCTCGACCTTTCCAGCCTGAAATACATGGCGGAGCAGGTCGAGGGTTCCTTTACGTTTACGGTATTGGATGAAAGGGAAAATCTGTACTTCGTGAAGGGAGACAGTCCCATGTGCCTGTATTATTATCCCCGATGCGGCGTGTATCTGTATGCGTCCACGGAGGCAATTCTGAACCGGGCACTGGGACGTTTGAATCTGCCGATTGGCAAGCCGGAGCGGATCATGCTGGACTGCGGGGACATTCTGAAGCTCACGCACTCCGGGCGGCGGGAGATGTCCTCCTTTGATGCATCCAGCCTGATGGACCCGTGGGGCAGCTTTTCCATGTGGCCTACGCCGACAAGATCGCGCACCCGCAGACATTCCGTGGAGCAGGAATATCTGGAGGAGCTGAAAAATGTTGCCGCCTGTTGCGGCTATTCTCCGGCCTCTGTTGACAGGCTGCTGGAATCTGGCTTTTCCACCGATGAGATTGAAGAATTCTTATATGAAGGGACGATGTATCAATGAGTGTTTATGAAGTGGATGCCAAAGTAAAGGAACTGCGGGAATTACGCAATATGGAAGCGGAGGTGAAGTCCGCCATTACTGCGATTGAGGATTCCTTGAAGGCGGAAATGCTGGCAAAAAATACGGAGGTTCTGGCTGGCAAGGATTACCTGATTACATGGAAAACCATCATTACCAACCGTTTTGACAGCGCGGCTTTCAAGCTGACCCACGCAGACCTGTTTGCACAGTTCAGCCGCAGCACAACCACGCGGCGGTTTGTGATCGCGTAAGGGGGAGCGTCCATGCAGGTAGTGATTGTGGAACCAAAGAAGAAACCCACGGTGCAGAACATCGATGATGGCCTCGAAGCCATGCAGAAAATCGTAGGCGGAACCATTCAGGCCATCTATCCTTTTGAAGAACCGATTGCACTGATCTGCAACGATGAAGGCAAGTTTCTAAATCTGCCGCTGAACCGGGCCTTGCGGGACAATGCCGGATGTGTCTACGATATTGTGGCGGGGACGTTCTTCCTCTGCGCGGCCCCTACTGACAAAGACAACTTCGCAAGCCTGACGGAAGAACAGGTGCAGACCTGCCTGAAACGCTTTGCCATTCCGGAGCAGTTCATTCAGGTGGGTGACGGTGTGTTTGTCCTTCCGGCTCCGTAAAGTGTACCGTTAGGGCGTACCCTAACGGTACAGCAAAAAAGAGTCCCATTAGGGTTTCTTTCCGCATTCTGGCACGTGCCATTTGTGGAGAGAACTCTAATGGGACTTTCACTTATTGCTGCGAGGCGATGATCGATTCGCAATATTTTTTCAATGTGGGAATGTCATCCGTGATGATCTCCCAAGTGGTTTCAGGGTCAACGGTGCCGTAGCTGTGTGCCACAATGTTCCGCATGGCCTTGATCTGCCGCCAAGGAACGGCGGGGTGCTGCGCCCGGAACTCGTCTGTCAGCTTGCCTACCAGTTCACCGATTTGCAGAATACAGAGAGCGGCAGCGTTGCGGTAGATGGGGTCATTCTGGAAAGTCTCGGCGCTGTTGCCGAATCGCTCCACTGTCTGCTCAATCTGCTGACAGTAGGAAACGATATGTTCCAGCACGCTGATATTTCGGTCAAGAGGCTTCATACAGCAGCACCTCATCATCCCGGATGGAATCCAAAAAGCGTTGGTCAAGACTGGTGGTAGGCACTAAGTCCACGGAGCACCCAAAGGAGTCCTCCAAGTCAAGGAGCAGTCCCGCTAACTGAAAGCCCTTAATGCTGCCCTTATCAATACGCAGGTCGATATCGCTGGAATCGGTCATATCACCGCGGGCGTAAGAGCCAAACAGATAAACACGTTTTGCGCCGTACTGCGCTGCAAGTTTGGAGACAATTTTCCGAATCTCATCCAGAGTATAGGTTTTCACGGAGGACACCCCCAATCGAAAAGATTTTCTAACTGTAGTATATCAAGGAAACCACCAATTTACAAGCGAAAGGAGTGACACATTTTGAAAATCGGCTATATCCGCGTCAGCACACAGGAGCAAAACACCATCCGGCAGGAGGTGCTGATGAAATCTCTCGGTGTGGATGAGATCTATATTGATCGGATGAGCGGCAAGAATGCCAACCGTCCGGAGCTGCAAAAGATGATGGAGTATGTCCGCAAGGGCGATACCGTCATTGTGGAATCCATCAGCCGCTTTGCCCGCAATACCCGCGATCTGCTGGAATTGGTAGAGAAGCTGACTGCAAAGGGCGTGGAGTTCGTCAGCCGAAAAGAGGCCATCGACACCACCACACCCACCGGGAAGTTTATGCTTACCGTATTCGGGGCGGTCGCGGAGCTGGAACGGGAATATATCTTGCAGCGCCAGCGGGAGGGTATCGCCATTGCCAAAGAGCAGGGAAAGTACAAGGGCCGTAAACCCATCGACGCGCCAGAGTTTGAGCAGGTCACAGCCAGATGGAAAAGCGGAGCCATCACAGCAGCCGAGGCCATGCGGACGCTGCACATGACGAAAACAACCTTCTATCGGAGAGCCAAGATGATTTGAAGAGGAAAAATACTCCGCACAGTCACAAAATGTGTTACAATGACCTTGCGAGGTGAGGGAATCATGCTGATGGACATCAAGGAACTGCACCGCTCAGAAAAGAGCGTGGTCACACTGGTGATCGACCCGGATACCGGCACTCGCTATGTACGGAAGCAGCTGCAAGGTTCCCATCCTGTCTATGCACAGCTTCAGGCCATTTCCCACCCCTATCTGCCGAATATCATTCAGCTGGAGCAGCAGGCGGACGGCGTTACGCTGTTAGAGGAATACATTGATGGTGCAAGTCTGGCGGAGATCACCCTGCCGGAAAAACAGGTCATTGCATTGATGGAAGAACTGTGCGAGGTGCTGGTATTCCTGCATGGACACGGGATTCTTCACAGGGACATCAAACCCTCCAATCTGCTGCTGGCCCCGGATGGGCATATCCGGCTGATCGACTTTGACGCAGCCCGTGAGGAAAAGCCCAGTGCAGACAGCGATACCCGTCTGTTGGGGACGAAAGGCTATGCCCCGCCGGAGCAATATGGCTTTGCCCAGACCGATGCGCGGGCGGATATTTACGCCGTGGGCGTTACCATGAAGCAGCTTTTGGGCAAGCGGGCAGAGAAGTGCCCCTACCGGCATATTCTGCGTAAGTGTACGGAGTTTGCCCCAAAACGCCGTTACGCCACGGCAAAGGCTCTCCTGCGAGCATTGAAAACCAGAACCTTGCAGCTGTGGCTGCCGTGGCTGATTGCTGTTGCTGTACTGCTGGGCGCAGGTGGCTTTGCATGGTGGTATCACAGCCATCAGGCGGAGATTACAGAGGGCCGCTACCCCGATGAGCCGCTGCTGTTCTATGCCGCTATCGGGGACTATCTGATTGCCAATATCGGAGATTTGCGGCGCAGCGGTCAAACCCAAACCATGACACTTGATTTGGATGGGGACGGTCAAAAGGAAACCATCGAACTCTACGGACTGGGGGATGACATTCACGGAGATCTGACGGTTGGCACCGAGGACGGAAACTGGATGGATCTGGTTGGCTGGGCAATTTCAGATACCTCTGCATGGGAGCGCCTCAGCTGTGAACCGTATTCCGTGACGAATCTGCCGGATGCATACTATGTGCAGATCACCTGTCTGGACTTGAATCCAACGGAAAAGGATGGTATGGAAATCGTGATTTCCGTTGGTGATATGGAAACAGAAACGGTCTGCGGCGTGTACCACTATACCGGAGCAGCTGATGAGGATGGGGACGGTTCAGACCCGGCAGACTATATGGGCCGGATGTGGGGCGGCGCAAATTTCAAGGTGGATGCCAATTTCAATATGGCAAGCGAACTCCTGTATAATCCGTATCAGGCGCAGAACGGCTATCAATACCTCAGCAATGGTGTTCAGCCGGACTGGGAGGGCGAAGTGGATTATGCAAAATACCGCTATGCGGTAAGCGGTCAAATGACACTGCGAGAGCGATACGAAGCGTTGAACGAATAAAAAGAGGGTGCTGACCTATGTGCGGTCAGCACCCTTTCCTATTCCAGCACTTCAATATTGTGGTCATACAGCAACTCGTTGGCTTCGATAATGCTCTGATGATGCCCGATGGCGTACAGCAGAAGCGCATCCCGCGGATCTCTGGGGTACAGTTCCCGGTAGCCAGCCTGCTTCAAAAGCACCTGTACTTCCTTGTCGTCCAGTTCCAGACCGAAGGCCAGCGCAATCACTTTGTCCCGCGAGGGGTATTTCCTGCCGAGAAAAATCTGATACACATAGGCTTTATTCAGGTTGGAACGGCGTACCACATCGGCTTTGGAGCAGTTCTTCTGTTTCAGCCAGCCCTCCAGATATTCCGGCAGACTGTCAAGTTGCATTTCGCTGCGGTTCTCGGCCAGATAGTCCAGAATATTGTCCGAACGGCTGATCTCATGCGCCAGTTCATCTGTCGTTTTCATGGAATGCCCACCTCCGACCATCATATTACGCCCATTATAACACGAAAAGGTTAGCTGTCAGCTAACCTTTTCTCTCATTTTTCGCAGTATGATTTCAGTCAGAAGATGGCACTTTCATCAAAAACAGCTTGAGAACTTCCTCGGCCAGCTTTAATTCCCTGTCTGTGCAGCGGGAAAGCAGCGCCTGTACACCGGAGGAATTCCCTATCTCTTGGCCGGAACCGTTGATGATATAGTCCATTGGAAGGTGCATGGATTGCGACAGCTTGATAAGGGTGTCGATGGACATCTGGGAGGTGCCGACCTCCAGCTGCCCATAGTAGCCGGTGCCGATGTCGGCAAGCTCGGACATTTTCTCACGGGTCAGCCCAAGTTCCTGCCGCCGCTGCCGCAGGCGCTGTCCAATCTCAATCAACTGCTGCTTCTCCATTACGCTGCACCTCCCCTTTTTCGTTATTGCTTATTGTAATATGAGGAGCAGTGTAGTAAAATGTGTCATAAGATATCTAAAATCATTATTTATAGGAGGTAGCCATGTTTTGTCAGTCTTGCGGTGAGATTCTTCCTGATGGTGCACATTTCTGTCCTAAATGCGGACAAAGTTGCGCTGCACAAGTCGAAATACCCGATAATATCAATTTTTCATTTGATGATGAATTAACTCCCGTTGATAAAGAAACAGAAGTAGTATGCAGAAAAACAACTACAGATAAAGAGACTTCCACTCCCGAAAAGAAAAAGCCGGCAGCAACTCATACCGATGCTCCTGCTATCGGCTCCATAGAGTGGCGTTATTGGAATGAGAATGGCAGTCACAATGGGCTTGCCGAGTATTATGACGGCACACTCTTTACCATTCCGTTTGTTCCAAATGGTGACGACATTGATATGCCGCTCATGTCAAATAATGACGTAATTATTCCCGGGCCAGTCGGGCAATTTTCCATTGGAAAGAATACTCGGCGCATTTTTTATTTGAACGAAGACTATCAACTAATCGCGTGCGACCTTAACGGTAAGAATAAGGTCTTGATTGCTGGCGGGAACAATAAGCATGTCATTGATTTTGTATTGAATGAGGATCAACTTTTTCTCATTCTTCAGGCCAAGGACGATGAAAAATCCCTTTTTCAAATCAGTCAATCCCTGGATACCAGCACCATCTTGAAAAAGGGATACAGTCTTCGCGGTCTGGCAGCAGATCAGAATTACCTATATTACATTGATGGAACTGCCCTGACCCAGCGCGATTTGAAAAGTGGGACAGAAAAAGTAATCTTAGATCGTACAGGTCTTAATACGTTTCAGATGTACAATGGCTATCTGGTTCTTACCGTTTCCGATAATATCTTTTCGCAACATGATGCGGATAATTATATTCTACTTATTGATCCATCCCGAATGCTCCAGCGAAAAGTCGCACAGGTTGCGGCTAAAAATGTGAACTGCTATTGGGATCATGTTTTCTATACGGATGTAAAAAATGAGTATATCTGGACGATCTCACTTAATGGCGGAGAACCGCATTTGCTAAGAAGTAAAGCCTCCAGCAATCTAAGTATTGCCTGTGGACAACTATTCTTTGTTGATTGTGCAAGTGTGAGGATTGTATCTATTAATCTGCAAACTGGTGAAGAAACCAATTTTCTCACCGGAAAAACAGCGAAATCTTCCTCTGACGGTTATATACTGCCGCCGCCAAAAGACTTGAGCGGGCGCAAGAAGCCGGGATATATCGTTTCCTCTAAAAAGAAAGCCCCGGAAGAATCAAAACCATCGGAAGATATAAAGACTGCTGCTGTCAACCGTGAACAGGAAAAAACTGCTTCGCCCTCGAATGCGGATTCAGCAAATGCGGAGAACAGTGAAGGGATTACCGAAGAAATCAAGGAAATTAAGAAAAAAGAGTATTCCACTGAAATGGATCAGCTCTGGAGAAGCAAACCATTCAAAGATGTGTTCCTTTACAACTTTGTAAAGGTATTACTTGAGTTTTTATTCCCGCTGTTCATAGGAATCGTTATGTGGGCAGGCGGCTCGATACAAATTTTCTTTGAACGACACATCGATAGCTCTCTTCTTCTGATAATCACTGGCCTCATTTTAATAATTGTCGGGATAGCAGCAATCATCTTAATCGCGGTAGGTATGATCTATATCTGTATATCCTTGAACGAAAAAATCAGCGGCGCAGAGGGCGAGGCCATCAAGAAAAAATATACTCCTTTTGGCATTAATGACTCATACACACCAATCGGAATTTGTGGAGGCCGAAATGCCGTTGCTGTGATTGTCTGCTGGGGCTCAGCATTTATATTGCTTATTCTTTTGGCTGATATATTCACACTATAAGCCGTACTGAACGAGGGAGGCGATTTGTGATGCAATTATATGGATTTCAAATCAATGAGCAAAGCGTTTCCATGCAGCGGAAAGCTTATTACTGCAAGCTGATTGCGGATACTGACCAGTTGGCGCGTCAGATTAAATACTATCCATTGTACGAGGAACACAGGACCATCAAAGGTGTTTTTGAAAATCTTCTTAAAGACCGGGAAGTGTTGTATGCTCCGCTGTTTCGGTATGTATCAGACGAACTGCAAGCACATGGGATTTACAACTATGACTCGCAGCGAATTATAGATGCCTGTGATGCTGTCAGTGGGAAATATATTTCAGTTTACATGGACATCCAGGAACAGTGCTGTGAAATCGTTGGTGCCCTGGAAGAGGAAATGCAGCTGCGGCAGCTGCGCAAAGATACAAGGGGACGCATTGGTGCGATTGGTTCCGGCGTAGGCGGCTTGGCAGTTGGAATGCTGAAAGCTGGAACACTCAACATTGCATCAGGTGTTATCCATTCCGCAGGGAATGCCGTTGGAAATCTGTTCTCCAAATTGTATTGCGATAATCAGTTGGACGAGCTCTATCATACCCATGCTACCCGCCAATCGCTGCTTAATGGGATGCAGGCGGATTGCCGGGCTATTCCTACAGTGATCAGCCTGATCCTTCAAGCAGAAGCAGATACTACTTGGCAATACCCGTTTCAAACCTCCCGACTTACTGATATCACAGCAATTTGTAATCAAATTTCTACGAAAGCAATTCCGCGCAGTAAATGGGAGCAATTATTGACTGGCTGCATCATCAACTATGCACCTTTTCTGCCAGAGTTGTATGAGTTTGCTGAGAAGACGCTGGGAGGGGATGACGGCAATCTTTTGAAGGTCGCTCATTTCTTCTCTGTGATTCGGTATTTTCAGCCTATAGAAGAAAAGGAACGGCGTGATGCAAGCTTCCGAGAATATCAGAAAAATGCCGAAGAGAAGCCAAAGGCATTCTTCGGAAGCCGACTGCACGAAGCGGAAGCTTTCCTCTCCACGAGCCAAATCTATGATGATGTCTATTGTATTGTAGAAGATGTTCTCTCTCCCGATTTTAATGACATGATTCGCCATCTGCTGGACTTCCGTACATATATCAATGATAAAGGCGAAGAAGATGGGCCGTTATTTGATCGCAGGACAAGACGCCGCATGATATTCTTTGAGTTTGATAGCCCGTCAAAGCTTGGCAAGCAAACCTTTATTCGGCAATTTTGTGATACCTGTCACGCAAAGCTCATGCCAGGTGAAGAAGCGTTTGCGTTCATTGACATAACCAGCACATGGACTCGCAGAGAGGGCATTTTAATCACGAACCGTGGTTTTTACCTTTCGGAATCATGTAATGCTGTCAGGCCGGGTTCTCCGCTGCTATATGAAAGGATCAGCCGAATAGTATGCGACCCTGTTATGAAAATAGAATATGACGGTGCGATCGTTAAGCCAAAACTCCCCAGTAATGAAAAAATTAGAAATTTCCTGATTTTTAGCTGTATGTATTTCAAATTCGGACAATTTGAGGAGTGAAATCAAATGAGTAGTACAGATGGACGCCCGTTGGTGTCAACGCAGGATTCAGGACCTGAATCCAACAAGAGCGGTACAGGTTGTTTGGGTTGTCTAAGTCAGATTGTCGGCCTAATTTTTATCATTTATATTATCTCTGTGGGACTCCGTTCTTGCGGAAAAAGTGATACTGATAAGCCAAAAGATTCCGGTGGTCAATCTTCTGTACAAACTGAGACAGTAATGCAGCAACCAGATAGTACAGATGCGGCCAATGATAGCTCCAGTTTTGCCGATGCAGAAACGCTTTCTGATAAAGCGGCCAGTGTTGAAAAACGATATTTTCACAAATTCTACACAGACATGGACACCGTTGAAATCCACCACTTTAAGGAACGTAATGAACTTCTTGAAAACTCGGTTGAATTGTTAGAAAAAGCTGCACAGGGAGATTTTGAATTTCTCGACTATCAGGTGAAGATATTGTCCACCAGTTATTACTACATTACATCAGATACTACATCTGAATACTACTATGTGGGGAAAACAAAGGATAATCGTCCGGACGGGTTCGGCATGATATTCGGGATGTCAACCGGCAGTGGAACCTACGCATTGGCCGATGGATTTATGATTCATTACATCGGAGACTTCAAAAATGGTGCGTATGACGGATTTGGCGCCTTGTTCTCAGCGGACGAGTATGACTTGAGCGGCATGATTAACAACATCGTACAGTCCGGTGAAATAACATCCGATGAAGTGTTGGAGAATGCGGTTGAGTATCTCTTTAACTATGTGTCTTACGAAGGACATTTCAAGGATGGAAAAATGAACGGAAAAGGAAATGAGTTTTCTTTTCCCAATGTAGAAGTTGGGCTTCCGTTTGACTTCAACAATGATCCGATTGACGGCTACCGTTATTACAATATCTATCCTGACGTCATTATGGGAGAATACAAGAACAACGCACTTACCGGAATGGTCAAGGAGTATTGGCATAATCACCTCTGGTACAGCGGTGAAATGGACGATGGCCAGGAAAGTGGAAAGGGTGCTTGGTATTACAATAATGGACAGGTTATGTATGAGGGAGAGTTCAAAAAAGGAAAGCAGAGCGGAAAAGGCTCTTACTATGATGAAAATGGCAATCTGATTTACTCTGGTGAATGGGAAAATGGAGACTACGCACATTGATGCTGCTCATACTTTAGGCTAAACAAATTAGGGAACGCTATCAAACTCAGGATAGTGTTCCCTAATTTGTTGACAGCGCTCTGGAGATGTTTCCTTTTGAATCTCCAGGGCATTTCTTATGTTGTCCTTACATGATCGCAGCATCTGCGGCAAGATCCTCAGTGAGGTCCGCGATGGTGTCGCCGGTGACCTGCATGGTGGAAGCAGACCACGGATAGCCGGAGGCGAACTGTGGGAACACGCCGGTAGTGTGATCCACAAAATAGGCGTCGAAACCGGCGGTCTTGATCTGCTCCTCGGTCAGGTTTCGAGTCAGCTGGTGAACCAGCGTGCCGATCATCTCCAAATGCCCCAGTTCCTCTGTGCCGACCGTGGAAGCCCAAGGGCCACAAGTACGAAAAAGCCTTGCGCCGCAAGGGTTACAGGCCGAAAAAGAGAGGGAAAACGCGAATGTGCGAAATGCCGGCTGGCTCCATTCCTTTGACGCGGATTACCATTATTGCGGATCTGACCTACACTACCATGTGAACGTGTCCGCCGCGCTTTCAGAGGGAGGTGCGGCATGGTGAAGGAGTTTATTTCTCAGCTCTCGCCGGACAAGCTGACGCCCTTTGCAAAGCACCCCTATCAGGTGCGGGAAGATACCGCTATGGACGAGCTGGTGGAGAGTATCCGTGTCCACGGCGTTCTATCGTCCCTGTTGGCACGGCCAAAAGGGGAGGGCTACGAGCTGGTCAGCGGGCATCGGCGGCGTCTGGCGGCGCAGAAATTGGGCCTGCCCACCGTGCCGGTGCTGGTGCGGGAAATGACCGACGATGAAGCGGTGATCCTGATGGTGGACAGCAACCTCCAGCGGGAAAACCTGCTGCCCAGCGAAAAGGCATTCGCTTACAGGATGAAACTGGAGGCCATGAACAGGCAGGGCAGACGGACAGATTTAACTTCGACAACAGTTGTGCCTAAGTTCCGGTCAAATGAAGTCATAGGGAAAGAATCAGGTGAAAGCAGAGAAACGGTACGCCGCTATATCCGCCTGACCAACCTTGTTCCGCCGCTGCTTCAGATGGTGGACGATGGACGCATCGCCTTTTCTCCCGCCGTGGAGCTGTCCTATCTCACCCGCGACGAGCAGGCGGAGCTGTGGGACTTGATCGGGCGGGAGGACGCCACACCATCGCTGTCACAGGCACTCCGCATGAAGCAGCTTTCCCGCGAGGCAAAACTGACGCCGGAGGTACTGTACGCCATTCTCACCGAGGAAAAGCCCAATCAGAAAGAGCAGATCCGCATCAAAACCGAGTCGCTGCGGAAGTATTTCCCGCGCAATTATTCCGCACAGCAGATGGAGCGGGAGATCATCAAGCTGCTGGAGGCCCGTTACCGCGCGAAGGACAGGGGAGAGCGATGATTTTCGCACACTGGCGCTATACGGCACTTTTCCGTACAATGACGGCAGAAAGGAGCGAGGATTATGGAGCAGAATTTACCGCCATTGCCGCCGATCATTTTTGAGAACGGTCTTTACTACGAGCTGCGGGGCGAGCAGTATTATCCCTGCCTTTTGCCGCCGGAGCCGGACACCACGGAGGACAAGCTGCTGGAAACCATCATACGCCAGATGGCGGAAGCACAGGGCATCAACGAGGACTTGAAGGCGCGGGATCAAATGGCGTGGGTAGGTGCGATGAACAACATCAAAAGCGCCGCGCTTGAGATCCTGCGAGAGTCCAAATAACGCCCCAAGAAGGAAACAAAAGCAAAAAATCAACGCAAGCGGAGACAGGTCAAATGCCTGCCTCCGCTATTTTTATACCCGAACAGGCAAGGAGGAACGATATGGATTATTTCTACGAGCATGAATCAGAGCTATTTACATTTTACCGTGTTCCAAAGGTGCTGTTTACGGAGGAACCATTCAAAAACATGAATTGTGAAGCAAAATTACTTTACGGATTATTGTTGGACAAAATGGGACTTTCCCGCAAAAGCGGGTGGTTCGATAAGCAAGGGCGCGCCTTTGTTTACTATGGCATCAGCCACATTATGGAGGACTTGGGCTGCGCCCACAGCAAGGCGGAGAAGCTGCTATCCGAACTGGAGCAAGCTGGCCTGCTGCGCCGGAAACGGCAGGGGTTGGGGAAGCCGTCTGCACTGTACCCCCTGAAATTCGAAAACCGAATTTCTTGACTTTCGATTTTCGAATTTCAAGAACGCTGAAAATCAGCGTTCAGGTGCGCTGATTTTCAGCGTCTAATAAGACTGAGTAGAGCGATACTGAGATAAATATATACCAAGCCGAAAAAAGAATAATAGGGAGGATCATCAGATGAAGAACAAAGAGAACTTACGGGAAAAGCAGGTAAATCTCCGCTTGACGCAGGCAGAATATGAGCGGCTCACCCGCACCGCGCAGGACCACGGCATCGGGCGGGCGGCGTATCTCCGCATGGTGCTGCGGGGCGCGTGGCTGCGGGAGGACGGCAGAAAATCAGAATAACTTTTTCCGCTGGAATTTGATGCAGGCCGTCACACGGTCACGGATATAAGGAACATCCCGCTTGGCGTAAAACTCCAGCGGCTCTGAAAGGGCCGCCATGATCTCTTTTTCGGCAAAGTCGCAGCGAAGCTGCGGCCCATAGAGATTTTGGGCCGCATGGACCTGTCGGACAAAGCCCGTTTTCATGGGCTGAGCCTTGAGCTGCCGCACCAATGCGTCCGGCTCGATCTCCATGGGATAGTCCCGTGTGTTGGACAGCAGGCCCGCACCAAAGTCGAAGATGGGGCAGTAGTCAAAGCCATCACCGCAGCGCAGCACAGCGATGTTGTTCAGATGCCGGTCCTCGTTGCTGAACAGCATATCCACCTCGAACAGCAGCGTCAGATAGGTGCCAAAGCGGTCAAGTCCCGTCAGCCGCTCAACCTGCTCCACCAACCACGCAAGGCGGCTCTGAAGATTGGGCAGGCGGTTTACCGCGGTCTGCCAGTCCGGGCCAACGCCTTTTCGCAGCAGCTCCGCAAGGGTCAGGATGGCCTCGCCCTGACGTAGAAAATTGGCACTGGAACAGCCGTTGCGGGTATGATCGTGGACTTCCAGCCGCTCCATGCGGTAGGTCACATAGCGAAAGCCCAGCGCATCTGTATTGGTCTGTGCCAGCAGCGCAGAGGTTACGGTTTCTGCCAGCCCTTCATAGCCGAACAGATCCAGCTTGTACCAGCGGCCATCTGCCAGCCATTTTTCCTGATTGCCCTTAGACGAAGTTTCCGCGATGCGGCTTCCCGTTGTCAGTCTGATCGACATATTCAGCCCTCCACAATTTTGATCCAGCACGAATCCTCTGCCATGCGCCCTTCGGTCTTGCGGATGATCGCCAGCGGGTCATAGCAGTCCAGTCCCAAGTCAGACAGGTAATATTTCAAACCGTCCCGCTCCTGCGGCACACAGCGGTCTTTCAAGAAGATTTGCAGATCGTCCCATGTGGGCTTGCGGTTCACGCCGAAAGCGGTGGAAAGGGGAGAACTGGCCTCGTTTTCGATGGCAAGTTGATGAGTGGTTTGGTCAGCGCAGATCTTCGTACAGAGCTTGTTCCCATCGTAGTAGTACAGGATCAGGAGGGCGTGAGCGCTGCTTCGGGCATTGGCCAGAAAGTCATCGTAATCAGACACGGCAGGGCGGCGGATGGTGATGCTTTCCCCATCGAATTGCAGCGTTACGGTGCGGCTGTCCTCAGAGATACCCAGGGCCTTCATCCAAACAGATGGCAGCGCCACGCGGTAACCTTTGGCATCAGGACCGGCGTTTCCACCCGCCTTGTTGATAAGAATATTTGCAGTTCGTTCCTCGTGCAGCACGGTCATTCACCTCAAAAGTTTCTTGCAATTATTATACAAATTGGACACCAATAAATCAAGAAGTTAATTTTACAACAGCATTGTCACGAAAATGAAACCGCTATACGGAAACTGCTTTCGCAAGCATAGCATTTGGCCGTCCAAATGCGCTTGTTAGGGGAAGCAATTCCCCTATAACCCCTTATGAATTGAAAGGAAAAACGATCATGAGAAAACGACCAATCAAAATATCGCTCCGTTTGAATGAGCAGGAGCATGAACATTTGAAACAGCAGGCTATGCTCTCTGGCTTCCCAATGGAAGTATTCCTCCGTGCGCTGATCTCTGGCATGAACCTCCGATCCCGACCACTCGCTGAATACGCCGAAATCCGGCGTCAACTCGCCGGCATTGGAAATAACATCAATCAAATCGCTCATGTTGTCAACACCCGCGGCTTTGCCACGAAGGAAGACATTGCCGCAGTCACGACAGCACAGCGGGTGATCTGGCAGATCGCAAAGCGGCTTTGAGATATTCTGCTGAAGGTAAATATCGATGAGCGAATCAAATTCGGTGGAGTTCCGCTGACGTTTCCACTACTATTTTCCTTTTCCGCTTGTGGATATAGCGTTTTGTGGTATAATTATTTTGTAAGATTATAACCAGAATGGTCAGCGAGCTTGAAGGCTTATCGAAGGAGTTGGTGTGATGACAAAGTACGGAATTGATCCAACGGTTATTTGCCAGATCATTGATCTGGCAAATAGGCATCACATCAAAACAGTGATCCTATTCGGTTCCCGCGCACGAGGGGACTTCTGCCGCACAAGCGATATTGATTTAGCTGTACAGGGAGGCGATGTATGCCGTTTCAGACTGGATGTTGAGGAAGAAACGCATACATTGCTGACCTTTGATGTGATAGATTTATGTTCTGATTTGTCCCCGGAATTGCGGGAAGCCATCAGCAAGGAGGGAGTATTGCTCTATGAAAAAGTTTGATAACTACCGTAAAAATTTAGACGTTCTGCGGCGCTCTGATCAACAAGATCTCAACAATGAGTTTATCATTAGCGGCATCATTGATAAGTTCTCCATTCAGTTTGAATTGGGCTGGAAGGTCTTAAAAGAGCTGCTGACTTACGAAGGCATCGATGCCGCTAAGACAGGTTCCCCTCGTGAAATTATCAAACAAGCATACCAGTATTACCCTTGCATAGAGGAAGATGTGTGGCTGGATATGCTGTCCCAGCGCAACAATATGGCGCATATTTACGATGGAAATGCTGCGCAAGCACTGGCACAGGAGATCATCAACCGCTTTATTCCGGCCTTTGAAAAGCTGGAAAAAAGCATTTGCGAGCGATACGCCGATCTTCTGGATACGCTCTGAGAAACTGTTTTACAAACACATGGAGGCCCGTAATGGCATTTGAAAATAAACTTGGTATCACCAACTCCGCCGAGCTTGCCCGCGAGGAGGAGCGTATCAGCAAAAAGAAGGCTGTAGAACTATTTGAGAGCGGCGCTCTGGACAAGCTGGCTCCCGGCAGATTCGCGTCGCTGCAAGCCATTCATAAGGCACTTTTCGAGGATATTTATGACTTTGCAGGCGAACTGCGCACGGTGAATCTGGCAAAAGGCAATTTCCGCTTTGCGCCGCTGATGTATCTGGAGGCGGCGCTTGCCAACATCGACAAGATGCCGCAGTCCACCTTTGACGAGATCATCGAAAAGTATGTGGAGATGAATATTGCCCACCCGTTCCGCGAGGGCAACGGCCGCAGCACCCGCCTGTGGCTTGACCAGATGCTGAAAGCCGGCATCGGGCAGGTGGTGGATTGGAGCCGTGTCGATAAGGAGGACTACCTGCTGGCCATGGAGCGCAGCCCCATCAAGGACGTGGAGATCAAGGTGCTGCTGAAGGCGGCTTTGACCAACGAGATCAATAGCCGCGAGGTCTATATGAAAGGCATCGACCACAGCTACTATTACGAGGGATATACCACGTTCAAAGTGGAAGAACTGTAACGTCAAAGTATAAAGTAGAAATTAAAGATAAAAGGTAGGAGTATGGTTTATGTATCGTGACCAATTTGAAAGTCTAAACCGTGGGCGACTTAATTGGCAAACGGAAGAAGAAGTACGTTTAGGGTGGCTTACTGAATTGCAAAATAAGTTGGCAATTACTTTTCATGCAGAACGAGGCCGATCTGATGCTGATTACAATCAAGTTATCATAGAATTTAAAAACGTGGGGTTATTTCATCATAGCGAAACGAGCCCAAAGTTTTTAGAAGCATTAGAAGAATTATCGCGATATATTTCTGCAAAGGCGCAAGAAGATAATATTGACATACAAAACTATCAAGGAATCGCTATTGATGGAGAATCTATAGCTTTTGTATACATGTCTCAAAGTGGTGGTGTTTTCCATGGACCTATCATGCCGCTTTCACCCGCTAGTGTTCAAATGGTGTTTGAAGCATGTCACAATTCTAGTAGAAGGTCATTAACGGCATCAAATCTTATTGAAGACTTTGGACATGGATCAATTACTGGTGGCCGATTAATGCAAGCTTTATCTAATGCATTAATGTCATACCTCGATGCTCGAGAAAACAATAAGGTAAAAATGCTATACATGGAATGGAAAGCTCTGTACGGCCAAGTTGCTGATTTGAGTTCGTTTCAGGTTGATTCTATTCTTCGTTCAATTGGTTTTACCTGTGTATGCAATGCTCCAGATAAACTTTCAAGGATATTGTTTGTTATTCATACATTTGACTCTATTATTATTAAGTTATTGGCGGCTGAAATAGTTTCTCATTTCCCTGAATTAACGGCATATCAAGACTTTGCTCAGAATGCTATTTCGTTAGATGACCAGGCATTAGTCTCTACACTCGACCAAGATATTGAGCATTCCCAACTTTATAATCGAGCTAATATTCATGGCTTTGTTGAGGAACCGTTATTTAGTTGGTATATTGATGTAAGTACAGAAAATACGATAACAGATATAGCATATGAGATTATAAACTCGTTGAGGGATGTATTGATTAAAATATCTTTTTATCAAATGGAAGACTTATCTCACGCTCGAACAAATGATGTTCTCAAACAATTTTATCAAAATATTGTACCACAGGTGCTTCGAAAGAGCTTAGGGGAATTCTATACACCAGATTGGCTTGTTGAGGTATCCTTGGATAAAGTTGTAGGTCAATTTGATGAATTGAAATTTTTAGATCCTACCTGTGGCTCTGCATCTTTTCTCCTCGCAATTATTAAAAGAATTCGAGCTAACTCACAACTATCTTCTGGAGAACTACTTGAAAGAATTATCCAGAATGTATGGGGCTTCGACTTAAATCCTCTAGCCGTACAGACGGCGCGTGTAAATTATTTAATTGCAATTTCTGATTTGATCGCAGAAGTTCCAGGCATAAATATTGAAATTCCTATTTTGCTAGCAGATGCGATTTATGCTCCATCGCCAGAAGATAATGCTGGCACGAGTGTTGTTAATTATGTTATTGGAAGTGATATTGCTGATTTGGTGATAACATTACCAATGGAGTTGGTGCAAGATAGAAATCGTCTTGACTCTATTTTCACGATAATGAGTGAATATGTAGAGCAAAATATGGAAACAGCGCAAATGCTCAACAATTTAGTTGCATATCATATGGTTTCTAACGAAGAAAAGGAAACTTGGGGAGATCTTCTTTCTACGACTTATTCACATGTATTAGATTTACATAGAAGAAATTGGAATGGTATTTGGTTTCGAATCGTTCGGAATTACTTTTGGTCAGCTACCACAGGTGAATTTGATGTGGTTGTTGGTAATCCACCATGGGTTAGGTGGTCGAAACTTCCTGAGTTATATCGTAGTAGAGTAACTCCTACTTGCCGCCGATACGATATTTTTTCTAATACTCCATTTTATGGTGGAAATGAGTTGGATATTTCAGGCTTGATTACTTATACGGTTTCTGACAAATGGTTAAAAACAGGTGGACAATTAATCTTTCTTCTTACTCAAACACACTTCCAGTCAGCATCGTCAGAGGGATTTAGACGATTTTGCATTGATGGGCAAAACTACTTAACACCTATTGAAGTTGAAGATTTGAAGGAATTGAAACCATTTCCAGGTGCTGCAAATAAAACTGTCATTTTTGTGGCCCAAAAAGGAGAGAATCGTCCAACATTTCCGATAAACTATACAATTTGGAAAAGTATATATGGACTGTCAAAGATTATTCCTGAATATGCCACAAAGCAAGATGTTTTGAATCGAACTGTACGCGAGGAAAATGAAGCAAATCCAGTTCAAGGTAGTTCTTCTCCGTGGGTAATTTTGCCGCATGGTGAATTTGCAGCCTGCCAAAAATTGATTGGAACCTGCACGTGGGCAGAGGGACGCAAGGGAATAACATGTGATCTAAATGGCGTATATTTTGTCAACGTCGTAGACGTATCACATGATAGAAGACTTGTGAGAATTGAAACCCGGCCAGAAGCAGGGCGTACAAATATTGGACACAGGCAAAAATTTTGGATTGAGGCAGATTTGCTTTATCCAGTAATTAAGGGAGCTGCAGATATAGCACCGTGTTGTTTTAATCCTAATCATGAATTATATGCTATCGTTCCAAACAGAGGTATTACACCAGCTTATTTTGCTGAGACGCAAAATGTGATGGTACAGGAAAATCCCAGATTATTTGAATATTTTCATCACTTTGAGCGGCAACTTAGAAATCGGTCTACATACAAAACGAGAATGCCAACAGCCCCATACTATGCTATTTACAACGTTGGCGGATATACCTTTGCGCCATGGAAAGTAGTGTGGCCTGAGCAACCTGGTAACAGTGGTTTACCAGTAGCTGTCGTAAACACTCGCACATTACGTGGCATTGGTGAACGATTAGTAATTCCTGACCATAAAATCTACTTTGCGGGATTTGATGAGGCATCAAAAGCCTTTTATTTGTGTGGCCTGCTTTTGTGTAGTACTGTTCAAAGATTTATTTTAAGTTTCCATATTATGTTGCAAGTTGGAGACATTTTTAAGCATATGAAACTACCCGAGTATGATCCAACAAATGGACAACACTTTCTATTAGCAAAACTTGTTAAGGAGGCCCATACAACCACGGACGAAATAAATAGGCAAACATTATTAGAGCAAATTTCTAATATTGGGAATTCGATTATTGAAAACTGGAACTTATTATAAAGTAAAAAACAG